>Ga0207416_1000818_pt1 | contig 47486 bp, 45 predicted proteins | sample PaiPotPPM11metaG_FD_184107 | JGI IMG/M metagenome (GOLD analysis project Ga0207416, IMG submission 184107) | Iron sulfur acid spring bacterial and archeal communities from Banff, Canada, to study Microbial Dark Matter (Phase II) - Paint Pots PPM... ...
CCACAATGGAGCCGACCTTGTGTCCATCGCTGCTCTCCACCTCCATCCCTTCACTCAGTCCAACCGTGCCGGCAGGAGCATTCACACGGACTTCGCTGACCTGCGGATAATACAGGTCGGCCGGCCATAGGGTTCCCTGAGTCGGGTAGATGAACCCACTGACCGGGATCCAATCTTCGGGCGGTTGCTTGTACTGGATGTCGACGTAGTCCTCGAAAGCGCTGAGCTCCCTCTGGTCGACAGAGAGATAGACCTTGCCGTCGGCGATCCGCTCCACCGCGTCTACCGGCACAACAATATCGCGACCCAGGAGGGTGCCGGTGGCTACCACGATATCGGTCAGGTGCAGCTGGGGCGGCTGCACGACCACGTAGGCGACGGAGCCCAGTTTGTTACCATCTCGGCCGATGACGTCCGCGCCTATCTCGATGCGCTGTGCCGGGTTTCTCGTGTCCATCGGTCTGCTCTCCTTGCAGCGCTACAGACTCATCCAAGCTCCTATACTACGGTAGCGTAGATGTCCGTGGAGGCAGAACGCTCAGGAAACCTTCGTGTATCAATATCGAGACCGGTTGATCAACCTCAACCTGCTCCTTCTCGCCATCATCGGAAGCGCCCTGGTCATCTACATCGGCTGGCGCATTCTTCAAGTCATCCTCTCCGTCCTCATCCTGCTGTTCGTGGCCATGCTGCTTGCCTTCCTGCTTGATCCGCTGGTTGCCCGATTGCAGGCTACCGGCCTACCGCGAGGATTGTCGGTTCTCGGCGTGTATCTCGTGCTGCTTGCCTTGATTTTTGGCCTGGGAGGTCTTCTCATCGTCCCGCTGACGGGCCAGATCCAGGCGCTGGCAAAGAATCTGCCGGGCGAGAGCAATCAGCTCGGCCATGAGTTGAACCGGCTCAACGCCTTCTTCAAGAGTCACAATATTCCGATCGACCTCAAGTCGCTCAAGACCCAGGGACTCTCCAAGGCGACGCAGGTGGGGACTCAGCTCCTGAGCCACACCCTGGATATTGTCCAAACCGTGGCCAGAATCGTGATTGATATGCTGGCCATAATCGTGATCTCGGCCTACCTGCTGATCGATGGACCCCGCCTCCGACATAACATCTTGCGCATCATTCCTGAGAATCCCAGAAAAAATGTGCTCTTCGTGGAGGCGGCGGTTCGCGCGGTCGTGGGAAGCTACGTGCGCGGACAGCTCATCCTGGCACTGATCATCGGCGTCATGGCTGCGGCCGGATGTTTCATCCTGGGTGTGAAGTATCCGCTTGTCCTGGGCCTGGCAGCGGGCTTTTTTGAGCTGGTTCCCATGCTCGGACCGATCCTTGGCGCTCTTCCGGCTATTGGCGTTGCCGCGTTTCAGAGTTGGCAGCTGGCGATTGCAACCGTTGTGCTGTATATCGTCATCCAGCAGCTCGAAGCTCACCTCATTGCACCGCGCGTCATGGGGCACGCGGTGGGGGTGCACCCCGTCGTGGCCATTCTCGCCGTCTTGTTGGGTGTCCAGCTCGACGGCATCCTCGGAGCGTTGGTCGCGGTGCCGGTTGCAGGTATCGTCTACGTGATATCCCAGGCGATCTATTCGAATATTACCGGCCAGCACCAGCTGGTGACCGTCGTGCAGCGGCGTCCCCTTTACATGCGGTTCTATCGATGGATGCGCGGGATCCCTGTCGTCACGGAGGCGGAGGAAGAGGACGCAAGCATCACAGTCACGGTCGAAGCGCCATCCGACCAGCTTGCCGGAATCGTCCATGAAGCAGATATCAAGGCGGAACAATTCGCCGAGGCCGAAAGGGTAGCGCACCGGGTTGCTCGGGGCGATGAGGATGGAAAATCCACTGCCACCTCGGCAGAAGCCTCTCCTGTGCCGGAGGAAAGCAGACCCGACTAAATTAGTCTGCGATCACAATACTCAGGCTATGCACTTCTCGATGCGAGTGCACGCATTCAAAGAAGTGCACCCTGGCGCCGCTACGAAGGCGGCCGATCCCACGGTAGAGCATGGTGCAGTCGCAGTCGGGACACTTTGCAACCAGCTCAGGCTGATCCTCCGGGCCATCGAGGATCGTTCGCTCAATTTCAAGACGCCGCAGTAGGGTGTGCTTGAGATGGCGTGGGGGGTGGCGGATGGTATTGACTTCCATACGCCAATTATTATGACCGATTTCTCAGGATTTGGGGTTAGTGGCTATCAGTTATCAGCTACAATGCCTTCATGCATGGGCTGGTCCGCTCGCTGCTGCTCTTCGCCATCGTCGTGGTCGTGGTAGTACTGGTGGCGGTTCACGGATTCATCCGTGGGCTTGTCGTCTTGGTGGCGCTTGCCGTGGTGACCACCGTTCCAAGAACGCAGACGTGGAGGGTCAGCGAGCGATGGCTGGTGCGAGTCACGGGCTCACGCCGACGGGCCGCGCTGGTGGTCCTGCTGGTGGTAATCGGCGCGCTAGCCGTGGTGAACTTCTACAACATCATGCACTGACAGTGGTGCGAAGGCCTGACGTGGTGTGTTGACGTACCCGAATGGCCGACCAGATGGTGGCAACAGAGCGCTGCGGTAATAGTCGAGGCCTATTGGGCGGCGTGCGCTCCCGCCTGGACGCCGGCGGTATCTGTCACGGGAGCTGCCTGCTCTCGCGCTGCCGCAACCTTGACGTGTTCGGCCAGCGCCGCCTGCAGCGCGGTAATGCCTGCCAATGATTCCACCGGACTGGGCTTCGAGACGGTGAGACGCTGGAAAGCCAGCCCCGGCCAGAGCACAGCCCGCAGCCGCGTCTGTCCCAGCATGACGATCTCAAAGGCGATACAGAGAGCCGGCAGCGGAACTGCTACCGTCACCACATAGCCAAGAACGCCGGAGAGCAGGGAGCCGACGACCATACCGGGAATCATGAGAACCATGGCCACCGTGGCCAGGTTTGTCCCACAACGCGGATGATACAGCGTCCGAGTTGAGGCATTTTGGACGGTGAGCTCCATGCCGGCCTCGTACGCCGCGATGGCTTGATGCTCCCCACCATGAAAGCGCCAGATGCGTCCAAACTTCGGAATGGCCCGCGTGGCGCCAATCAGGCCGAAGAAGAGACCCAGCTGCAAGATGGAAGAACCGACGGCATGCCACACTCCCGGCACACCGGTAAGTGCAGCATTGAGCCCCATGGAAGTCACCCCGATAAGGATGACAGCGCCAAGAATAGGCAGCGGAAGCTGCTTGTCTTTAGTTGGCTTCCAACCGCGGACAACCAGCGCCATCTGGCCGAACAGCTTGGGGAGGATGCGGACAAAGGGCAGCCTTTCCAGGGGATGAGACTTGCGCGCGGGCAGCGCAAAGGCTTCCACGGTGAAGCCACCCGTGCTCGACTCGCGTGCAATTGCCGCGGCCAGTGGCGTGAGCATCATGACACCGTCAGGGAGGGCAGATCCGCCTATGCGGATGCCCGGTGGAAAGGATTGTCCCATACCTTCGTCCTTCAACCTCCTACCGTGGAAGATAGGTTTGGGCTAACACTACCTGACCCATGCCGGTTATGTCCATAGATCGAAAGGGGTAAATTCTTCGGTAGAGGTAAGTACTCCACCTTAGCAGGTAGCCATTAGCCAGGAATTAAGTGGCAGGCCGTTGTCCCGCTAGCGCTGTCGTTCGGTGATGCGGCCGCGGCTGAGGTCGTACGGCGAAAGCTCTAAGGTGACGCGATCGCCCGGCACCACGCGGATCAACCGGGTCCGATCGATTCCCGCGATGTGAGCGGTGATTCTTTGCCCATCGTCGAGCTGGACGGAGTACATCGCACTGGGAAGAGCCTCAGCGACGGTTCCTTGCACCGCGAGCGCGTCTTCGCGTCGCTCCCTGGACTGACCCAGACCTCCGAAACCCGACCGGTTTGCCAAGCGTTACAGTCCTCCAACTTCTGATCCGGAATTCTTGCCGCCGACGGAGCGGTCGGCCTACGAACACCGACGAAGCGGTCGGCCTACGAAGAATTCGGGGATCTGCACGCGATTTTAGCAAGGCAGCGCATCCGAAGTTTCCGGCGCTGCGCTGCCGGCGTCCGGGGAGCAAGGGGAGCGCCACGCACGGGCCGTACGCGATACGTATCAGGCGGCAATCGAGGCGGAAACCTGACGCGTAACGTTCACGCGCCCATGAGCGTTATTTCTTTCAGAACGAGTGTGTCGTTTCACTCCTTATGGCAGCTGAGGCCGAGACCATTGACGGCTCCAGGACGCACGATAGGTAGCGGGTAGAATGGCACTACTACCGAAAGCCGCCATTACGGAGGATCAACGTATGGAGGGCCAGGAGGGCGAGGGCGTGACGTTCGTGACGCTGTACGCCCGTATCGTTCACGAATTGGCTATGAACCCACGTATGGCGCAGGAAAGCCTGGCACGGAAGCTGAACGTGACCATGCGCACCGTGCAGCGTCATCTGACTGCCCTGGAACAAGAAGGTTACCTGCGCATCAATCGGGACAAGAAGCCTTTTACCTACGAAATCGCCTGGGACAGGCGGTTACCCTACTTCGGCCAGCTCCGGGTCGACACATTCCGTCCGGACGTGCTCCAAAAGTTCGCTCAGGTCAAGCGGAGCGGCTAGTCCGAATTATCCCGCTCGGGCCTTTGCCTCGGCCGGCGGCGCTGTAGCCTGCCTCGACGAGAATGCGGCAGCCGCCGAGCGTGTCAGCCAGGACCTTGTGAATTACGGTTCGGAGAGCCTGGCCTGTCCCGGTTACGTCGGTGATGCAGACACGGTCTTCCGAACGGTCGACGCCGGGGTCAAGCGATTCGGGGGTTAGTCAGACTCCGATGATCGCCATGTCGGCATCCAGCTTCATGGTGAGGACGGCGAAGGCGACCGGACTCTTCCAGGAGACCATCAGCAAGCCGTTCGATGTGGGCGAGTTCCTGGCAACGGTCGAGCGCTGTCTGGCCTAGATGCATCGTCATGCTCTGCATGGTGCAAGCGGGGTGGGCGGAGGAGGCTCGCATAGCGGCGCAGCCCACTCTTACTCAGGCTTCGAGAGCTTCCGCCCCTCTGGGCACGAAACTTGCGGCGACTGTTGGTAGGCCTGCAATGCAGGCACACTCATCAGCCAAGGAGGCTTCTATGAATGAGCTGAACGACCTACGAGTTGCCGTAATCGCGACCGATGGATTTGAAGAGTCCGAGCTTACCGAACCGGTGAAGGCGCTCACGGAAGCAGGTGCTCGCGTCGAGATTGTGTCGAACAAAGAAGACCAGATACAGGCATTCCGACACCATGACAAGAGCATCAAGGTCAATGTGGATCGAACGCTGGATGACGCGACCCCCGATCAGTACGATGCCGTGATGTTGCCCGGAGGCGCCCTGAATGCCGATGCCATCCGCGTCGAGCCGAAGCTCAAATCGTTCCTGCAGCAGATGCAGCGAGCCGGCAAGCCGATGGCGGTCATCTGCCACGCTCCCTGGGAGCTGGTGTCGGCCGGTCTGGCGAAGGGGCGGACCATAACCAGCTACTACACCATCCAGGATGACATCCGTAATGCAGGCGCCAACTGGGTGGATCAGGAGGTTGTGGTGGACAACAACCTGGTAACGAGCCGGCAGCCGGGCGATCTGCCTGCCTTCAATCGTGAGATGATCAAGCTCTTCTCACGCGTTCCGAGCACCATGCGCCGCTGATTGTCCCCTGGGAGAGCGACGTACGGATGATTTGTTGGCGAGGAGCGCCGTAACGGCGCTCCTCGCCTTGCTGCGCATTGTTGTCGGGTGACGGTATGCGGCCTGGGAGGGCACCCATGCTCAGCGGGTCCCCGGAGCTGCGACACCCGCAAGCGGGTACCCGCCCGCGGAAGGGATGCCCCTACAGCGGGCCGGGAGGGCACCACACCCAGAGGCACCCAGAGGGTACCCGCCAAGCCTGCGGCGGGGTCACCCAAGCCTGCGGCGGGGTCACCCAAGCCTGCGGCGGGGTCACCCAAGCCTGCGGCGGGGTCACCCAAGCCTGCGGCGGGGTACCCGGGGATGCCCCTACTTCTTCCCGTGGAACACGATGGTCTGGAGGGTAGATATCTGACCGCCCTTGTGCAGCCACACTATGTAGATGGCGGAGGTCGGGTCGCCATGGGTGTCCCAATCGATCGATCCCCACGCACCCTGATAGTGGATGTTCTGGTTGGCCCGGAGCGTTTTGATCGCCTGCGGCAGCTGTCGCCAGCTGAACTTTGTCCCGGGCCCCGCGGAGACGGGCTGAAGCTGACTCTTGAACACCGCGGGGTTGGACGAGTTCACTCGTATCGCGGCCAGACCGGCGAGCACGACTGAATCATAGGCAGTGCCCTCGAAGCCGGTGTACGGCAGCGATGGGTACGTTTTCTTGAAGAGCGCCTCAAACGCGTTGGCGGATGCACCCTTTGGGGTAGTCGCCGCCGTCCCACGCAGACCGTCGGTCGCCTGCGCACCGATCTTGTTGAGCGCCGAATTATCTTCCATAGCCTCGGTCATGAATGTCTTCGCAGGCGACCAGCCACCGGCGCGCACCAACGCGGGACCCATCTTGGTAAAGGTTTCTGGAAAGTCCGCGATCATCCAGGCCTTCGGGCTCCCACCTGCCAGCTTCTGGGCATCCGCGTCAAAGGTCGCCTGGTCGGGGTTGTATTCGACGGTCCGGCCGATCTTGCCCCCGTGCGCCTTCCAGTTCTTCGAGAACTGGGCAGCCAGCGCCGTCCCAAAGGCATCGTTGCGCGCGCCCACGTTGATCGTCGCGTGCGCTCCAAAGGCCTTCGACATCGCCTGAGAGAGGACCAACGCCTGCAAGATGTCCGACGGATACACGCGCCAGAGCCAGTGGTCCTTGCCTGGGAGCGTCGTGAGCGCGGGGTCGGAGGACGTGGGCGAAATTTCCACCACGTGGCTGGGAATCGCCACCGATGTCGCGATTGCCAGGGTCACCGAGCTCGCCATGGAGCCGACGATCAGCTGCGCATGGTCGACGTTTACCAACTTCTTGGCCGCTTCGACGCCCTGCACCGCCGAGCCCTGATCGTCTTCCGATCCCACGATTTTAATCGAGATTCCGGTCACATGGTCCTTTTTCAGCGCAGCGTTGAGCTCGGTTGCACCCAGCACCGCGGCTTTGTCGAGCGACGGCCCAAAGGTCGACAGGGCACCGGTAAAGGGAAGGATAAGCCCCACCCTGAGGACGAACCCCTTACTCGCCTTCGCTTTACTCGCACTGGTTCCGGTTCCGCTCGCTACCAGGATGATCGCGGCGGCAGTAATCGCGGCTATCGCCTTGTTCACTTTCATGGTCCTCACCTCCTTGATTCTCCATCCTCTCGATGCTATGACTCTAGGACACCCGGCTCTTTCTGTCCAGCCGAGCTGCGAACGGCACCGGCCTCGCGCCTCCTGCCGAGATAGAGCTCGACTACTTTGTCGTCCTCGAGCAGCGCGGCTCCGGCGCCTTCATATCGATTACGGCCTGTTTCGAGCACATAGCCATAGTCGGACATTGCCAGCGCGCGCCTCGCGTTCTGTTCGACCATCACGATCGCCACACCCGTATCGTGGATCTGGCGAAGTCTGGTGAAGAGCTCGTCAACCACCTGGGGCGCCAGTCCGGCCGATGGCTCATCCAGGAAAAGCAGGCGTGGCTGCGACATCAGTGCCCTGCCGATGGCCAGCATCTGCCGTTCACCCCCCGACAGGAAACCCGCCGGCCGATCTCGGACCTCTCGCAGAAACGGAAACGTCGCGAATACCTGTTCGAGCGGCGACACCGGGTATCCCGCCGAAGGCTTGGGTGACCCCGCCGAAGGCTTGGCGGGTACCCTCTGGGTGCCTCTGGGTGTGGTACCCGATAGCCTGCCGGGTACCCTCTGGGTGACCCTCTGGGTGCCGCCGGTGATTGCGCCGATCCGCAGGTTCTCCGACACCGACATCGTCGGAAATATATTGTCCACTTGAGGAACATAATTCAGACCGGCTGCTGTGAGCTGATATGGCTTCCAGTGCGTAACGTCGTGCTCCTGGCCGTCTGGTCGGTAGATGACGCGCCCGGCGCGAACACTCGCGAGCCCGTAGATCGCCTTCACCAGCGTGGACTTGCCGGCACCGTTCGGTCCGACAATGGAGACGATGGAGCCATTCGGCACTTGAATCGAGACGCCGTCGAGAATCACCACATCTTCATAGCCGGCGTGCAAGTCGATCACCTCGAGGATGGGAGCTCCGCCACCCAGGCCTTCGGCAGGGCCACCTACCGCGGTTGCCGTTGACATTGGACCGGTCATGCCGGAGATTCCAGAGATAGCTGAGAGCGGGTACCAGATATTCCCTGGGTGCTGTCGCGGGAACCGAGGTAGGCGTCGATCACCTCCTCGTTGCGCTGCACTTCATCCGGCGAGCCCACGAAGATGACCCGGCCCTGACTCATGACGGCCACGGTGTCACTTACCGACATGACGGTCTCGAGATCGTGCTCGATGAGGAGGAAGGTAATCCCTTCCTGTTCCCGGACCCGCAGGACCTGGTCGAGCAGCTGGTCCCGGAGGGAAGGGTTCACACCTGCCATAGGCTCGTCCAGCAAGAGCATGCGAGGTTCGGTCATGAGTGCGCGGGCGAACTCGAGGAGCTTACGTTGACCGGCGGAGAGCGTTCCTGCGTAGGCATCGAGGTGAGACTCCAGCTTGACCGAGCTCAGAAGCATCTGAGCTCTCTTTTCCAGCTCGCGCTCCCGGCGGCTGCCCGCCCCAGGAGCCAGAACCCTCCAGAGCGCCTCACCGGGCTGGCGCGGGCCTGCGACCAGCATGTTCTCGAGCACAGACATGCGGCGCAGGATCTTCGTGGTCTGGAAGGTCCGCACCAATCCGGCGCGTGCGATCTTGTACGGAGGCAGGCGATCGACGCGACCTCCCTGGAAGAGCACCTGTCCGCTATCAGGGCGCTGGAAGCCCGAGATCACGTTGAAGAGGGAGGTCTTGCCCGCGCCGTTCGGGCCGATCAGCGCGGTAATCGAACCCTCTGTCACCGACAGCGTGGCGCCGTTGACGGCCGGCACGCCACCGTACCGCTTCACCACGTCGACCACTTCCAGCATGCCAGGACTATTCAAGGACCAGCTCCTCGCGTCTGCCCAACAGCCCTTGAGGCCGGAAGTACATGAGCCCGATGAGGAGCAGGCCGATGATGATTAGCCGGATATAGGCTCGATCCGCCGAGCCGAAGGCGGAGAAAGGCCAGAAGTCGAAGAACCTGGTGCCTGCGAAGAGAAATCCAAAAACAAGTGATCCGACTGGAACGGCCCACACCCGCGCGGTTCCTCCCAGGATGACGATGATCCACGCGAAGAAGGTGGTGAGCGGGTCAAAATCGTCCGGGCTGAAGAAGGAGAACTCGAAGGCATAGAAGAGTCCCGCACATCCGCCCAGCGCAGCCCCCACCGCCAGCGCCTGAAGCTTTCTCCCAAAAGCGTTCTTGCCCAGAGCGACGGCCGCTTCCTCATCTTCGCGCACGGTGCGCAGTGTGCGGCCCCAGGGCGTCTTGAGTGCGCGCTGCGTGGCTGCGAGCAGCAGGAGTGCGACCAGCCACACCACGATCATCATGGCCACATCACGGCTGACCGCCCTCCCGCTTACCGACTCCAGCCGGCTCTGCAGGCCGCCCATGAATGAGTTCCACTGCGTGTTGTACTCCGCCGCTTGACCCGTCGCGCCCAACGCGATAGTGCCTTGTGGCCCACCGGTGAGATCCTGCTGGTTTATCGCGATGTAGCGAATGATCTCACTGAAGGCGATGGTAACGATGGCGAAGTAATCGGCCCGCAGCCGCGGCGTGGTCAGTCCCACCACCAGGAAACCGGCCACCGCGACGGCGATCCCGATCGGCGCCGCCAGCCAGAGGCTCATGTTCGCCTTCACTATCAGGATCGCCATGGTGTAGGCGGCAAGCGCCATCGACGCGACATGCCCGAAATTCAGCAGCCCGGCGAAGCCATACTGCACCTGCAAGCCGAGAGCGAAGATGGTGTAGATGCCCGCTATGACACCCACAAAGGACCAGAAGTCAGGATTCAGCAGTGTCATACTACCCGCAATCTCCGTCCCAGCAAGCCTTGTGGCCGAAACAGCAGCACCAGAATGAGCGCGACGAAGGCCACCACCAGCTTATAGCTCGGTGGCACGCCGCCATCCAACGAGCTCCAGGTCGATACCTCCATCACAATTCCCAGCACCAACCCTCCCAGCAGGGCTCCGTAGGCGCTGCCGATCGTCCCCAGCACGACGGCCGCGAAGATCGGCAGGAGCAGCGACCAACCCATATTGGGATCGAATGACGCCTGGACCAACCCTTCCAGCTCCCCGGCCAATCCCGCCAGGGCGCCCGCCAGGATCCAGGTATAAAGCACGATGCGCTCGGAGTTCACTCCCGCCACGGCCGCCAGCTGCGGATTGTCCGAATAGGCCCGCATACGCCGGCCGATATCGGTCCGGGCCAGGAGCAGTCCGGTAAGCAGGATGGCCACCACCGACAGCGCGATCGCGATCAGCTGGCTTGCCGATATGCGGACGGGCCCTATCTGGTACACGCTGAACTGGTCCACCAGGTAGCTCTGCGAAGCCGCTCCTGCCACCAGCAAGATCGACTGACGCAAGACAAGCGCAAGACCGATTGCAGTAATGAACATCGTCAGCAATCCCGCCCGGCGTCGCCTCATCGGACGCCAGAGAACGAACTCGAGAACCACCGACAGCAGGGCCGTGGCCACCATGGCGAACACGGTGGCGACGATCATCCCCAAATGGAGTGTGACGTCCGCCAGGACGGCCGCGTACGCCCCAAACGTCAGGTAGTCACCGTGGGCGAAGTTGACGAGGCGCAAGATCCCGTAGACCAGAGACACTCCAACCGCCGCAATCGCCAGGATTGCCCCGGTGACAAGGCCGTCGACGAGGAGCTGCAGAAGCTCGTCGATAGCTCCATCCTCCCTTCCAGGAGTCCCTTTCAGGCGGTGCTTTGCTGACCGTCTCCGCGCGTGTCTCTATGATACATTCGGTCTCCCTACGCCGACCGACGGAGAATCTTGACCCCAACGCGAGGCACTCACTATGGGAGGGCTTTCAGGTACGTTCAAGAGCAGGCGACCGTGCAGCCGAAGCGATCGGCTGATGAACACACTCCGAGACTTTACCCGTGCTGATGGAGCCTGAGGTCGGGAATATCGTCGTAATCCTCAACGTTGCGGTGACGAATACAAGGTTGTGCTCAAGTGCCACCGCTGCGTTTAGGAGATCAAGCGCCCGCGAATTCACCCGCTTTCCGTGCTGTCGCAGGTAGTGGCGGAGTTGGGCGCATCGCTTGCCAACGTGGGTAGTAAGGCGATGCGTCCCTCCTTGCGCCCGCTGGGCGTGTATGTCGGCAAGGAGTTCTTCGGTGTCAACGCCGGCGAGGGCCCCCGCTGCTTGCGCCAGTGCTTTACGTGCCCTCTCTGGATCGTAGCCTTCCCAGATATCCTGAGGCTCTTCTTTCTCGAGGCGATACGTTTCGCCGTTTCGCTCAACCAGGACGGGTTGATTGCTAGCTCTCACCTGTTCAAACACTTGCTGCAGGTGGGTTCTAAATTGCTCGAAATTCATTCGTTCCGGTTGATTGGCCATATGTAATTCACCGCCTGACAGGGGTTGATTATATCAGAGTCTCAAATTTGTCAAGTAGGCGACCATATTTACGGACGAGATCGCGCGCCCGGTTACCTCGCTGCTCGTTAATGAGCTCCCGGGAGGGAGAGAAGCGTTTCCCTCCCCGTCGCTTCTGGAGTTTGTCCTGGTATCGGCCCAGCTGTTCGACGATTTCGAGTCCGAGCTTGCTCTCCTGCTCGGAAAGTGAACTAGGAGTAGCGTCAGGGTCGCCTTCTTGCACTCGCATCAGTTGTCCTCTCTTGTCTCCATTGTGAACCAAAGAACCTCATTGCTACCCGTTCCTGGCTCGATGCTATGATGCGGACACCATGGATCTCTATGACCTGCGCGTCACGGTTGACCGCATCGAGGGCCGCTCCGTGTGTGGCCTGGCAGTTGGCGACTACTTCGAGCTCACCGAGAGCAACAAGCTCCGCATACCTGCCGGCCGTCACTTCTGCATCTATGCGCTGAGCGCCGTTCTCCCGTTGCTGGCGGCCAAGCAGCGGCAGCTCCCTGACGATGACTGGCTCGAGCAGGATTCGCTCGTCTGCTGTCCTGATCCGGACGAGCGTCTGATCATGCGAATCGAGCGCATAGGCCGACGCACCCTGCCCGCTCAGGATCTCACGTGACCGGCTTCGAGCTCGGTCTCGGCTTTCAGAGTGACAAGTCGCCCGAAGAGTACATCCGGCTGGCCCGTCTGGGTGAGGAGCTGGGGTTTGACGTACTGAGCGTCTACGGCGACCTCTTCTACCAGCCGCCCATCTATCCGCTGCTGATGATGGCGCTCAATACCCGTGCAGTCCGGCTTGGGCCCGCCTGCTTCAATCCCTTTACTCTCCATCCTGTCGAGATGGCTGGACAGACCGCCGCGCTCGACGCCGTCTCCGGGGGGCGCGCATTTCTGGGGGTGGCGCGCGGTTCCTGGCTCGACCGACTGGGGATGGCTCCTTCACGTCCCCTAACCGCGCTCGAAGATGCGCTGGAAATCGTCCGCCGTCTTCTGCGCGGTGATACGACCGGCTACACCGGCCAGGTCTTTGGACTCGAGCCCGGGGCCGCACTCGCCTATCCGGTGAAACGAGCCGATGTGCCGATCATGATCGGCACTTGGTCCAGACAGGCGACCCGCCTCGCAGCTCGCTTCACCGACGAGGTAAAGATCGGCGGCAGCGCCAACCCGGCCATGCTTCGCCAGATGCAGGACTGGCTGGCCGAGGATCTGCCGCGCTTTGGCCGGCAAGTGAACGAGGTCGGGGTCGTCATGGGCGCCGTGACCGTGGTTGACCTGGACGGCCACCAGGCACGCCGTCGAGCCAGGCGCGAGGTCGCGATGTACCTCGACATAGTCCTGGAGCTGGATTCAACCATCCAGGCGCCCGACGGTCTGGCGGCTTCTCTGCAGTATCTTGTCAGGGAGGGCGATCTGGAAGCCGCCGGCCGGTTGATCCCCGACGACATGCTCGACCTTTTTGCCCTCGCCGGCACACCGGATCAGGTCAGCCTTCAGGTGGAAACGCTTGCCAGGGCGGGGGCCCACCGGGTGGACTTCGGCACGCCGCATGGCCTTGCCGAAGATCACGGGATCAGGCTTCTGGGTGACCATGTCCTGCCCAATTTTCGTTTGGGGTAATACTGAAACCATGCCACGGGGAGCAACCAAGCACTCTCAAGTCGCTATTATTGGCGCGGGCGTCATAGGCCTCTCCACTGCCTATCACCTTGCCTTGCACGGCTTCTCGCCGATCACGGTCTTCGAACGAGAGGGCATCGGCAGCGGCGCTTCCGGCATCGCTCCTGGGGGCGTGCGGCGGCAGTGGGCGACCGCCGTCAACTGCGCCATGAGCGGAGAATCGCTTCAGTTCTATCGCCGGATCGATGAGATTCTGGAACCGGACGCGCCGCTCGTCTTCCGAGAGTGTGGCTATCTGTTTCTCGCCCATTCTGAACCGGCTCTGGAAGGCCTTCGCGCCAATGTTGCCCTGCAGAGCGAGTTCCGCATCCCCTCCCGCATCATTGCGCCGCAGGAGATCGGAGCGATCGTGCCCGCTCTGAAGTCGGAAACGGTCACCGGGGCCTCGTATTGTCCCGAAGACGGTTACTTCGACGACCCCTGGGGTGTCATCTTTGCCTTCGCACGCGCCGCCCAACGGCGTGGGGTCAGAATCGAAAATAGCACCGTACTCGGACTACACCGTGAGCGCAACGCCTGGCAGCTCCAGCTCGCAGACGGCACGGCAGCTGCCGAACAGGTGGTCATCGCGGCGGGGAGCGACTCAGTACAGCTGCTTAAGCCCCAGGGACTGGAGCTGCCCATCCGAGCCGAGCCTCGCTACCTCTTTTACAGCAACGTTTTGTCTGAACGCATATGCGATCCACTGGTCATTTCCGACGAGCGCGAGTTCGCGGTGAAACAGATGAGCAACGGCCAGTTTCTGACCAGCTACCTGGGAGCGGGCAGGCATGGGCGCGAGCAAACGCCTGAAGCCTGGAAAGCGCGAATAAGCGAGGTGGCGGACGAGCTCCTCCCCGCACTGCTCGACGTGAGTCTGACCCACATGGTCAAGGGCTACTACGACATGACTCCCGATTCTCAACCCATCGTCGCTGCTATACCGGACCGGGAAAACCTCTGGGTCGCCGCAGGGCTGAGCGGACATGGTTTCATGATGGCCCCCGCGGTCGGTCGAGCGATCGCCGATCTCATCCGCGGCGTCAACCCTGCCTGGTATTTTCAAGGGCTGGGGCTCGAGCGCTTCTCTGGCGAGGCACAATCTGGGCGCCTGACCGTGGAGCGCCAGGTGATCTGAGTGCGAGCATGGCACAAAGTGACCTGACCAGACTCCTCGAAATCGAATTCCCCGCCGAGCGGGTAGCAGTTCGAGCGCGGCTCCTCGACGAGCTTGCTCCTCGCACCTGCGATGCTATCTGGGAGCTGGCAGCTCTGGCCCCGGAGCTTCTCGCAGTGCATGCCGCGTTCACCGGCCGCGAGTTGTCCGTCCGCATCCCGGTCGATCTCGCCAACAGGGTCGAGATGCTTCTCGCGCTCCCGCCCGAGAATCAAACTCTCTTCCCGATCCCGGGCGACTTTATCTGGAGCCAGCTCCCACCCTACGCCTGGACCGGCATCAAGGAACCTCTCTACGATCTCGGCATCTTCTACGGCCGCGACAGCCGTCTTCTGCTGCCGGTCGGCTGGCTCGCAGGCAACCGCTTTGCCGAGATCCTCGCCGACGACCTCCCGGCGCTGGCAGCGCTCTCTGCCCAGACGCAGATGGAAGGCGCTAAGCGGCTCGTGCTTCGCCAGGCGAAACCTTAACCTGCCCGTGGAAGCGCAAAACAAAAGGTCGTGTGGTCCTGCTCGTCCAGCCAGATACGGCCTGCATGCTCCTCCACAATCCGACGCGTGATGTAGAGTCCCAGTCCCAGACCCTTGGCCTGCTGCAGCGGCTCCAGGGGGGTACCAGGCCGTACCTGGTAATAGGGCCGGAAGACCCGCTCTTCCTCGCCCGGAGGTAGCCCTCGTCCCTCATCGCGAACGCAGGTCACGATCTCCCGCTCTTCCGGCTTCACTGTTACCTGCACCGCACCGCCGTGGGGTCCGTGCTTCACGGCGTTATCGATCAGATTGACCAGAACTTGCCGAAGTCGCTCTGCGTTACCCCGGACCAGTACGGTTTCCGGACCGGCTGCGGTGATGCGATTCTGCGAGTTCATCAGCTCCATCTCGGCTACAACCTCGCGAACAAGCACTCCATAGTCCACCGTGGTTGCTTCAAAGGAAAAACGACCTGTCTGGATGCGGGAGAGATCGAGGAGATCGTTGATCAGGGCAGTCAAACGATCCGCCTGATGATTGATCACATTGAGGTACCGGCTGGCTCGTTCCAGCGAATCCGGCGAGAGACGTCGTTGCAACACCTGGGTGAATCCCTTGATCGACGTGATCGGGGTCTTCAGCTCGTGGGAGACGATGGACAGAAACTCGTCCTTGAGCTGGTTCAGGCGCGCATTTTCGATCGCGATTGCGGCTTGATGCGCCAACAACTGGAGCGCCTCCAGGTCTGTCTTCCCGAAGTCCCGCTCCACAATTGGATCGTAGACTCCCAGCGTGCCCACGACCTTACCGACACTATCCACCATGGGTACCGTGGCAAGACGGTGAAAGCCCAATCGTTGCTGTATCTCCGAGACAACGTGGGGATCCGAATCGCAGTCATTTGAAACATAGGCCTCCACGGTCTGCCACACATAGCCCGGCGCCCCCTCGCCTTCACGAAGCGCCACGTCGAAATCAATCCAACCACTGGGAAGGTGGAAGCGACGAAAGACCAACCGCTCCTCCTCGACCAGCCCAAGTGTTCCACTCTTGGCGCCGATCAGTGTCATCGCTGCCTCGACTACCCGCTCCATGAGCGCCGAGACCGACAGGTTGGAATTCAGTACTACTGAGATGTCCAGGAGCTGCGCCAGGAGATGGGAGCGCGAGCGTTCACGTCCGAGCTCCAGCGGAACCGTCACATCGCGGATCGTCGCTACAATTCCTCCTGCTTCCTGTGCTCCCCGGCGCAGAGCGCTGAAGTGCATCTCAAAGACCCGAGGCGAATCCTCCAGCTCCAGCAGCCCTTGCTCTGGTTTTCCGGTAGCGAGAACCCGCTCGAATACTGCCGTGGGATCGAAGCGAAACTTGAGCGGTCGGGAGCTGTATTGCCCCGGTAGCCGGAACACATCCTCGCGTAAGAGCCCGACCATGGGGGTGCGAACGCCCCACTCCCGCTTCAAGGTCTCATTCAGCAGAACCACCCGTCCATCCCGGTCGAAGACGATCACACCTTCCGGAATCGCATCAACATAGGCCTGCAGCCGGCTCCGTTCGGCTTCCACATCAGAGAAGCGCTGGGCGTTCTGCAAGGTAACCTGAGCAAAGGATGCGAGGCGCTTGAGGATACGAACCGTCTCGGATGGAAAGGGTTCGGGCTCTCGCGAGGCCACGTAGAGGGCACCCACCACGTCGGTACTGTGCAAGAGGGGCACGCCGAGCGTCGCGCGGACGCCGAGCGCCGCCACGGCTTCATGAGCCTCAGATGTGGTGCTCACCTCGTGGGAGAAATCCGTCACCTGAACCGCTTCTCCTGTCTGGTCCATCTGGGCGATGAGTCCGTGCTCAGAAGTCAACACTACCTTCTGCAGCTGCTCGAGTGGAATGCCATGGGCCGCCATGGCGCGATAATTGCCGGCAGCGTCTCGCAAATAGATAGCGGCAGAGTATGCGCCGGAAAGCGTGGCAGCGGCGTCGACGATCGACTGAAGCGTGCTGCCCAGGTCGAGGGAGGAGGAAATGCCGAGCACGATGGTATCGATGGCGTCTGCCTCGGCGACCCGTTTCTGGAAACGATGCTCTAGCTCGGCGCGGTGGGCTTCGGTCGCGGCGAGCAACCGGGTGTTCTGCACTGCAAACGCTGCCTGTTGGGCCATCGCTTGCGCAAGCGCTACCTCCGCCGGCGTATAGGTGCGCACTGCATCGTGATACATGATGAGGTAGCCCAGAGGATCAGACCCTGAGAGCAGGGGCAGGATGAGTACGGTGCGAAAGCCTTCGGCTTCCGCCGCTTCCTGGAGCGGCCAGAATTCCGAGTCATGGACGGCATCGGGGATCCACATAGGCTTGCGCTGCTGAAGCGCGCGGGCGCCCGCACCCTCTCCAATGTGCTGCTCCACCACGCCCAAGTATTCGGCCGAGAGTCCGCGGCTATCGGTGATATGGAGCGAACCGTCCTCGTGCATCACGACGACGGCGAAGCGATCGATGCCAAAGATCTGGCGGAGTGCGTTGGCAACCAGCGCGAAGACATGCTCCGGCCGGGTACCCTCTGGGTGTCCCTCGTTGATCCGGCGCATGAGATCGAGCAAGAGTCCGAACTGTTGGTCACCCTCGGGCGATGTCGGCCCTACATCAATGGGCGCCTCCATACAGTCAATCCTCGATCGCGGTTATACGGTATTAGCCAATTGCAGCCCGGTCAGCGGCTCGCGCACACGGCCACATCGGTGGTTTCACCTATGTCATTTGTCGCCTCATTGTACTGAGAAGCTAGCCCGAATTAGTTGCGGGCCGCGCGCTCCGTCCGGCGGGTACCCTCTGGGTGTCCTGCCATCAGCTTCCGCGGGGCGGCCAGCCGGGCGCGTGACGAATTCGGGTTAGGCCTTCCAACGAGAGCAACATGAGCTTGTAATGCGCGCCACAAGAGCCCAGCGTCCGCACCGCGTACTCACCGGCCGTACCATCGCTGCGGATGATTCGATGGCAGGGAATGACCAGCGAGATCGGGCTGGTCGCGACGACACCTGCCACGGCGCGTACCGCTGCGGGCTTACCCACACTGAAAGCAATGTCTTGATAGCTCTGCACGACGCCATAAGGCACCGAGAGCACTGCTTCCAGAACCGCACGTCGAAAGGGCGTTTGCCGGCTGAGATCGATTGGAAGGTCAAAGTCGGTACGCCGGCCGGCGAAATATTCTTCGAACTGGGCGGTTATCCCATCCAGTTGCGCCGGTGCGAAATGGGGAATGCCGACCCCGACTCGCTCGATCGCATGACAGAACGCGACCTCGTCAACGAAGGAATCGACACGGACCAATCCCTGCGGTCCTGCTGCGATCCACAAGGTGCCCAAGGGGGAGAGCATAGCGGTGTAGAGGATGTCATGCGACGGGAGCTGCACCATGCGGGGTTGCGATGATGCCAGCGTCACGACGCTCGCTTCCCGTCGGAGCTTGTCGAGCTGCACCGCTTGCTTCCATCGAAGCCGGCAGGCCGGGCATGCGGAAGTATGTGCGTCGACGTCAGTAGGAGCAGGATCGTCCAGCGTAGATCTCACATTGCTCGCGATGCGGGAGTTTCGCTCATCCCGGAAGAGGATTGTAATGCATCGCGACCACATTTCGACAGTTCAGTGACGGTTTGCGTTCTATACTAGACACGTCAAATACAGTGGGGAGGAACAGTTTTGAAGAACATCACCGTCATTGGCACCAGCTACGTAGGATTGACGACCGGCGCCTGCTTCGCCGACATGGGCAATCAGGTGGTCGGCATCGACGTGGACGAGGAGAAAATTGCGAGGCTGCGGCAGGGAATCCTGCCCATCCATGAGCCGGGCCTGCAGGAAGTCGTCGTACGGAACGCCAATGCAGGGAGGCTACGCTTCACGACCTCGTATGAAGAGGGGATGAGGGAGGCCGAGTTTGTCTTCATCGCGGTTGGCACACCGGATGACGGCAAGGGCGGAGCCGATCTCTCGCAGGTACGGACCGCGGCACAGAGCATTGCCGAAGCGTTGACCCGGCCGGTCATCGTCATCAACAAGAGCACCGTCCCGATCGGCACCGGCGACCTGGTGACGAGCATCATCGACGAGCACAAGCAATCCGACATATCTTTCTCGGTCGTGTCAAATCCGGAATTCCTCCGCGAAGGCTCAGCGCTGGCCGACTGCATGAATCCGGATCGAGTGGTCCTTGGCTCCACGGACCGAGCGGCGGCGGAAACCGTCGCGACGCTCTACCTCTCGTTAAAGTGCCCAATGATCATCACCGACTTGCGGACGGCAGAGATGATCAAGTACGCGTCCAATGCCTTCCTGGCAGCACGCATTTCCTTCATCAATGAGATAGCGGCGATCTGCGAGCAGCTCGGAGCAGATGTGAAGGAAGTTGCGCTGGGCATGGGCTTCGACAAGCGTATCGGTCCGGCCTTCCTCGAGGCCGGCCTCGGCTTTGGAGGCTCGTGTTTTCCTAAGGACGTTAAAGCGCTCATGTGGATGGCGCAGGAGGCAGGTCAGCATCCGCAGCTGCTTCAGGCCGTCATGGACATTAACCGCGACCGGCGCCAGTGGGTGATACAGCGGCTACGCGATCGTCTGGGCGATCTTCATAGCAAGCGTATTGCCCTGCTGGGCCTGGCATTCAAGCCAAACACCGACGACGTGCGCGAGGCGCCCTCGCTCGAGGTGATAGCACACCTCCAGGCGGCGGGAGCCTGCGTTGCCGCCTACGATCCGGTTGCCATGGGGAACGCCGCCGCCGTAACCGAGGGCGTTGAATTCTGCTCCGACGCCTATGCGGCCGCCGCAGGATCGGATGCCGTGGTACTCATCACCGAGTGGAACGAGTTCAAGAACCTCGACCTGGAGCGGATCAAGGCAAGTATGCATCGGCCGATTCTGCTCGACGGCCGGAATCTGTATGAGCATGATGAGCTCCGGCGCATGGGATTTGATTATCTCGGTGTGGCGCGCGGAGGTGGACCTGTGGAGGCGGTGCGCGAGCAGCAGGTGATTCGCTAGGGGATGCAGGGCACCCACCAGGGGACTGACTGGGGTAGGTATTTCCCACGGCAGGCGTCGTAGGGGCAGCCCCGGGTACCCTCCCGGCCACACACAAAATGTAGGCCGCTTCCGCGAAATCGGGCGCATACCTACCCTAGTCAGCCCACCAGGGGATGCCCCTGCGCTACATATCTTCCTGTTCCTCTCTATAATGTGGCACAAATCCGGCGGTGGTGAGGCAGCGGTCATGAGTCTCGTGAGCGTGGACGAGGACACCGTCCAGCGTGGCTTCTCCTACGAGTGGGCGTCCGGAGCCATTATTCCCGTGACGGCGGTTGTGCTCGCGCTGATCATTGGGGCCTTGATCGTCCGCGTCTCGGGCAGCGATCCGTGGAACGCCTACTCGCAGCTCTTCAACGGCGCATTCGGTAGCGCGTACAACATCTCCGAGACGCTGGTAGCCGCCATCCCGCTCATCCTGGCCGGTCTGTCGGTTGCCTTTGCCTTTCGCGCGGGGCTCTTCAACATCGGCGCGCAGGGCCAGATCCTGATCGCCGCTCTTCTGTCCGCCTGGGTCGGCTATTCGCTCAATCTTCCGGGTGTGATCCTCATCCCCCTCGCGTTGATTGCGGGCATCCTGGGCGGAGCTGCCGCCGCCGGACTCGCCGGCCTGCTGAAAGCCTGGCGCGGCGCGCACGAGGTCATCACGACCATCATGATGAACTATATCGCCCTCTATTTGAGTCAGTACCTGCTGGAGTCCACTCCGCTTGGCACACCCGGCCCCATGCAACAGCATGCTCAGCCGGGTTTCCCTGGCACTCCTCCCCTGAACGCCTCTCTGCCGATCATTGTGCCGAGCTCCTGGGTTGCCAACGGGCGGCTGCACGCGGGCCTGATCATCGCCCTGGTGGCCGCGTTACTCTTCTGGTTCATCCTCTGGCGAACGACGCTTGGCTACAAGATCCGAGCGGTCGGACTGAACCCCAAAGCGGCGGCCTATGGCGGTATCAATGTCGGCTGGAATATCGTTCTTGCCATGCTGATTGCGGGGGCCTTTGCGGGGCTGGCTGCCGGAGTATCGCTCTTCGGTACGGAGCACCAGCTGACGGACACATTCTTGCCGACCGCCGGCTTCGATGCCATCGCCGTGGCCCTGCTCGGCAGGAATACGGCGCCGGGCGTCATCCTGGGCGCCATCCTCTTTGGAGCCTTTGAGCACGGAGGGGCGCTCATGCAATCCAGCGCCGGCATCTCCTCCCACCTGATCGAGATTCTGCAGGGGCTCATCATCTTCTTCATCGGTGCCGATGCCCTCGTGCGCTACCTCGCGCGGCACGGAGTAATCCACCTGCCGAGGTTGCAGCGGAAGGAGGCGGTGGCGTGAACTGGCTGATCAATTCGGGAGTGTGGACTACGCTGATCAACGCCGACCTCTGGCAGAGCACGCTGCGCGAGTCGACGCTCCTGGCGCTTCCTGCCATTGGAGGCGTGATTGCCGAGCGCTCAGGGGTCGTCAACATCGCCATGGAAGGCATGATATTGACCGGATGCTTCATATCCGTGTTCATCAGTATTCATGCTCACAATGCGGCGGCCGGCCTTCTTGCTGCTATCGCGCTGGGCGGCGCAATGGCTGCCGTCCTCGCCTTCGCCGCCGTCCGGCTCAAAGCAAATCAGATCATCGTCGGCGTGGCCATCAATCTGGTGGCGCTCGGACTCACCAGCTATCTGAATGTCGCGGTCTGGGGGCAGAATGGCGCCCCGGCTTCCTGCGCGCCGTCAGGAGGTGCGTGTAAATCGGGGCAGATCCTGACAATTCCCGACTGGTCGGTCTGGCAGCTGAACAAGATACCCGGCGTGGGTCAGATCTTCTTCCAGCAGAATCCAATCTTCTACCTCATGCTCCTGCTGGTGGTGCTCGCGCACGTTTTCTTGTTCCGCACCAAGATCGGGCTCCGCATTCGTGCAGTGGGCGAACACCCACGGGCGGCCGACACCGCCGGCATCAACGTCCAGGCGCTACGCTATCTCGCCGTCATTCTCTCCGGCATGCTTTCCGGCCTGGCCGGCGGCTACCTGGCTCTGGCCGTGTCAGGCACCTTCAATGACAATATGACGTCCGGCGCCGGATTCATTGCCCTGGCAGCCGTAATCTTCGGCAAGTGGACACCGTTCGGGGCCTTTGGCGCCACGCTGCTGTTTGGCTTTGGCTTGGCGCTGTGGCACACGCTGCAGAACACCACCGGACCGGTGCAGGATTACTCCACGCTGATCGCGGCGCTTCCATACGTCCTGACTATCGTTGCGCTGGCCGGATTCGTCGGCAGGGCAACGGCTCCCGCAGCAGACGGCATCCCATATGATCCGGCCGAAGCAGCCTGAGCATGGATCACCCAGAGATTACCCGGGAAGAAGCAGCTGAAACGCAGCTCACGGTACCCACAAGGGGTACCCCTACCGGGCCTCCGGCGATCGAAGCCGTCAGCATCGTCAAACGGTTTGGAGCGCTGATCGCCAACAATCGGGTTTCGCTGCAGGCATTTCCGGGTGAAATTCTGGCCCTGGTCGGCGAGAACGGCGCCGGCAAGTCCACGCTGATGAACGTGCTCTCCGGCCTCTTGCAGCCGGATGAGGGCGAGATCCGGCTCAAAGGCCAGGCGGTCCGGTTTCGTTCGCCACGGGACGCCATCGAGCATGGAATCGGCATGGTGCACCAGCACTTCATGCTGATCCCGAAGCTCACCGTGGCCGAGAACGTCGTCCTGGGCCACGAACCGAGTGGCGTGCTCTTTGACCAGAGAGCCGCTCGCCGAAAGGTAGCCGAGCTCTCCGAGGCCTACGGACTCAAGCTCGATCCCGCCGAGCGGGTTGAGGCGCTCTCCGTCGGTCTCCAGCAGCGCGTGGAAATTTTGAAGATCCTCTACTGGGGTTCAGACATTCTCATCTTTGACGAACCGACCGCGGTCCTTACTCCGCAGGAGACGCGCGAGCTCTTCGTCGTCCTGCGGGAGCTGGCCATAAAAGGCAGGGCGATCATCTTTATCACGCACAAGCTCAAGGAAGTGATGGCGATCTCCAATCGCATCACCGTGATGCGCGCCGGACAGGTCGTGGGTCACCTGACGACCGTTCAGACGTCACCGGCGGAGATCGCCAGCAAGATGATTGGCCACGAGGTTCTTCCGGAGGTCCACAAGGGTCCGGCCAAGGTCGGCGATCCAGTTCTGGAAGTGCGAGATCTGGACGTGCTGTCCGACCGCGGGGTGCCGGCCGTGCGCGGGCTGAGTCTGGAGATTCGGGGTGGGGAGATCGTCGGCATTGCAGGAGTCGAAGGTAACGGGCAGACAGAGCTGGTCGAGGCCTTGACCGGTCTACGTGAGGCCCAGGGCGGTACGGCAACGGTGAATGGTATCGAGCTTCTGACGGAGTTCGAGCAGAACGGCAGAGCATCCCGCTCGCAGAACCACGAGGCAGGCAGATCGCACCGGCTTCGCGGCTTCGGCGAAAGCTTCCGCCGGCTAACCAAGCCTGCCCCCGCCTACGTGCGGGAGGCGGGGGTCTCGTACGTACCGGAAGATCGCCGTGAGCGCGGGCTGGTGCTCAGCTATTCCGTTGCCGACAACACAATCCTGGGAATCCAGAGTACGCCTCAATTCTCTCGAGCCGGCATCCTGAATTTTGGGCGCATCCAGCGATGGGCCCGCACGCTGGTCACGAGATTTGACGTACGTCCGCCCAAGACGAATGTGCCGGTCGGCACGCTCAGCGGTGGCAACCAGCAAAAGGTGGTTGTGGCGCGAGAGTTCTCCGAGAACCCGGCCCTACTCATCGCCGCACAGCCGACGCGTGGGCTTGACGTGGGAGCTGCTCAATTTGTGCACGAGCGGCTGGTCGAGAAGCGGGATCAGGGCACTGCCATCCTGCTGGTGTCGGCGGAGCTGGACGAAGTGATGGCGCTCGCGGATCAGATCGCGGTGATCTACGAGGGCCAGATCATGGATGTCTTTGAGGCCGGGACGGCAAATGAGGACGAGATTGGCCTGCTCATGACGGGTGGCGCGCAGCACACCGCGGAGCAGAGTATCGATCTGGAGGCTCCGGCGCTGAGTCAGGGCAGCTAGTCTCGCTTGTTCACGCGGCCGGCGACAGAGCAGCCGGCCTACGAATAACTCGGACTGGGGGTTAGTACGCGAGCGGAGGGGCGACCACCTGGTCGACTCGTCGGAACAGCTTTCGCGCCTGCTCGCGCGTTAGCTCCCGGTACGCATCGATCTTCCCACACACGAAGCACTTGCTTACAAGCATGTCTTCCATGGGATAGGACTCATAGACGATCCTTCCGCCACACTTCTTACAGGGGGGTCGGTTCACTGGGGCCTCCTCAAACGCTCGTCGCTTCGATCCTGTGGGTACACCATAGCAGGAGGCCATTAGTGGGGAATTAGCCGGAGATTAGCCGGAAATTAATCCCTGGCTCGCCGAGCGCTACGGCGCTCCGCTCGCTTTCCCAGTTGATAGGCGTAGCGCGCCTGCTGGCGCGACAAACCAAAGGTTTGCTGGATTTCTTTCCAGGACGCGCCAGCATCTCGCAACTTCACGATCTGGGCGCTTGGCTTTGCCGATCTCTCATCCGGCTCTTCTGGCGAGGTACTCATCAGTCCTTCCTGTTCCATACTAGGACCTTGCTCATCCAACTTCGTGGCACACTCCTTGCACTTGAGAAACAGTGAAGCGGAGGGACAGTATGACGGAATTCCTTAGCGCAATGCAGACAGTATCCAAGGAGGCATAAGCGATGGCAGAAGAACGAATCGTTCACACCGACGATGATGCTGGAAGCGCCGCAGCCGGCGCAGCGACCTTGATCCAGACCATCGTCTGGGCAGTGGTGGTCTTGGTGCTCTTGGCGGTGGGGCTCCTGGCCCTCCACGTCTATGTGCACCTGTTCTAAGGAGGTACCTCATGCCCGTCATTGAAGAACGCACGGCGACCACGGGCGGTGGTTCGAGCATGACGATGCTGCTCACCTTTCTGATGGGAATGTTGATCATCATCATTGCCGTGCTCCTCATCCTCCATGGCGTCATGCACGTCATCTAAAGGAGTCAATCTATGGCCTATGAAGAGCGAACGGTCGCCCGAGAGGAGCCGGTGGAGATTGTAATTCAAGCATAGGAGGACATCATGGGTAGTCTGCTCTGGGTACTGGTGGCAATCTTGATCATTGCGTGGATCCTGGGACTTGGCGGGATTTTCCACCTGGCAGCCAGTTTGATCTGGATCATTCTGGTCGTTGCCATCGTCCTGGCGGTGCTGGCCTTCCTGACCGGAGGCTTTTTCGGCCCCCGCAATTAAGCGTCAGCCCAGGAACCAGAGAGGGCGCCGGATGTACGGCGCCCTCTTTCTATGTCTGCAAATCTGATCCCCGCTCTACGACGGCGTGGAGTAACGGGTCATATCAAGTAGAGCAGCTACGAGCTCGATACGCTCTCGCAGCAGTAAGCGGACAAGTGCCACGTAGGCTCTCGGCTGCGTCCTCGCTCGAGGCAGCTCCCACAGCAGGGTTTTCATTGGCGAGCCGAGCAGCCAGCGCACGATGACCGTCGTGGCGAACCCAGGTCCGCGCGTTCGACGGTAGAACGAGGTGTAGGCGCGCGCCAGCAATTTCTCATCCTCGAGAAGCGTCCGCCAGCGGAGCCGGTCCAGTGGCGCTCGCGGAACCGCCCGATGGGTGACCAGAGCATGGGGCTCAAAGCCGATTGGACCCTGCATGAGCATGCGCGCGGCCAGGGATGTATCCTCGAACCATCCCCGAAAGCGGAGGTCCAGTCCCCCGGCCAGGTCGAGGGCGACCCGCCGATAGGCAACATTGCAGGTTTGATACAGCGCGTTCGGTCGGGAAACGCGCACTGCATGGAAGCCAACCGGCCCCTTCTCAGCTCGGGTTTGGCCCTGGACGCCATGGAGTTCCGGCCGGCGATGGAAGGCGCGCACCAGCGCTTCCAGCCAGCGTGGATCAGCGAGACAGTCATCGTCCGTAAAGGCGACAATCTCTCCCCGGCCGGCAGCGACGCCTGTCTGACGGGCTGCTGCGAGGGTTGCACCCGGCGCAGCGACATAGCGCGCGCCCTGTTCCTGAGCTAGTGCCCTGGTTTGGGGACAGCCGGCGTGATCCACCACGATCGTTTCGTGTTGCGTCCAGGTCTGCTCGTTCAACGAGGCTAGAGCTCCTTCGAGCAGGGCAGGGCGGTCCCGTGTGACAATCACCACTGAGACGATAGGCCGCTCCGCTATGGGGGGAAGAGGCGTCGAGATCGGTGCCGCGGCTCCTAGCCAAAACTCGCGTAGCGCACCGAACAGCTCCCACTTCTCGCGGATCATGGGACCGATCTGCCGCGCATATCTGACCGGATGGCGCAACCCATACCGCGCGTGCACCCACGACTGCTTGACGAGCGGACGGACAATCCACAGCAGGAAGGGGAGCGCCCAGCGCGGCATGGACACCGGCTCGATACGGAGCTCGCGCAGCACTCGCCGATGAGCGATATCCGCCCGGAACCGAGTCAGCCACATCGTGCGGTCTCGCCAATCGCGGGGCCTCGGGGGATGGTCCACCACCGCGTCAGGTGCGAACCCGATGGAACCTGACTGACGGGCACGTAATCCAAGGATGTTGTCGGCATACCAGCGCATGCTCTGGTCGAATCCGCCCAGGCGATCAAGGACGGCGCGGCGGTAGGCGATGTTGCAGGTACGGTAAGGCGGACCAGGGTGTCGTTGCTCGATCTGATGGGTAAACGGTGTAATCTCGCCAGGATACGCCCGGGTGACACCCTGGACGCCGACGTTATCCGGCTCCCGCAGCCCCGCTACTAACGCCGTGAGCCATCCCGTGCGCGGCCGACAATCGTCGTCCGTGAAGGCGATGACGTCCCCTCTGCCGGCACGCCAACCGTGGTTGCGCGCGGCATAGCTGCCAGAAGATGCCTCGAGCCGCAACGGCACATGATTCCCACCGGCCCAGGCCGAGAGGAGACTGGGCGTCTTGTCCTCGGAGGCATCGTCGACCACAATCACTTCATAGTTGGGGTAATCTTGAGCGTCGAGCGCAGAGAGGAGAGGGCGAAGGCGATGCGCTCTATTCCGGGTGGGGATGACGACGCTCACCAGCGGGAACTGTGTCACTGCTTGCCTCGAGGGGAGCTATTCCACCGGCGTAGGAACGCGGGTAGCAAGCTGAAGAGAGCGAGCTTTTCTCGCACCATCATGGGTACGTGCCGCATATAGTCTCTGGGATTCCGACGGAAGTATGCATAGTGCCAGCGCCAGTAGCGGCGCACGGGCAGAATGAGCCAGCGCGAAATGACATGATCTGCCTTCTGAAGGGACAGCGTCTGGGAGCGTGCCGCTGCGTACTGTGGGTAGGTGCGGCGGAAGTGGAGCTCACTTTCCAGCAGAATGCGCCAGGCGCGCCGATCGGCCCACTCCTTGGGTCGGGGCGGATGGACGATCAGAGCATCCGGCGCAAAGACGATCGGCCCGCGCTCCAGGACGCGCATCGCCATCACCACATCCTCACCCCGGATCAGCTCAGGGTCAAAGCCGCCAAGCTCGCAAAGCACGTCGGTGCGATAGGCGATGTTGCAGGTCCGATACGGTGGGCCGGCCTCGAGCTGTTCCACCTGGCGGGTAAACGGCGTCATCGCGGCATGATCGGTGAGCGTTTTTCCCTGAACGCCCAGCGCATTGGGGTTAGCGTGAAATGCATCGGCCAGTGCACTTAGCCAGTTGGCATCGGCCACGCAGTCGTCGTCGGTGAAAGCAACGACGTCGCTCGCAGCGAGACCTATGCCGAGGTTCCGGGCGGCGCCCATCTTACCCCAGGGCTGATATGCATAGCTGACGGGCAAGCCCTGCGCCGCAAATCGATCAACCACCGCGGCGGTGTCATCAGTCGAGCCATCGTCGACCACAATGAGCGACCAGTGAGGATAGCGCACGTACCGAAAGGACGCTAACAGCCGCGCTAACAAGGCAGAACGGTTCCGGGTGGGAACGATGACCGAGATGGAAGGCTGCTGCATTCGCACGATCCTGGCGGGCGTTACCGTGCGAGCGATCCAGAAGCAGAGCCAAGAGCATTGGAGCCGTCACCTGTTCTCTCGAGGCGGCGTGCAAAGTCCACAAAGACCGCGTTGCTCCATCCGAAGCCGGCCACCGAGCCGTACAGTCCCGCCTCGGCGTGGGCAACAGTATCGACGACGTTATACTTTTCCCACATGGTGCCGGTAGCGGCGAAGATCCCAGCGCAATTGGTCAGCCAGGCTCGCCGGATGCGGTCCGCTTCCGCGCTATAGCCGTACTGTTCCAGTCCCGCCGTGACAAGCCACTGGAGGGGCGCCCAGCCGTTTGGATGAGCCCACTGCCGGCCTGCCCGCTCTTCCTCGCTGGTGACCAGGCCTCCTGGGTGCTCGAATCGCGGCAGCCAATCCCTGACGATGCGGACCGCTTGCTCCGGTGTAGCCATGCCGGCCCAGAGTGGATAGAAGCCGGCGAGCGACAGGTGTGGATTGCGCTTTCTATTGACCCAGTCATAGTCAAAGAAGAAGCCGCGATCCTCGTCCCACATCAGGTCTTGCATCACTTCGGCCCGCTTAGCGGCGCGCCGCCGCCACTCCGCGGCACGCCGTGGCGAACCCAGAAGTTCGGCTGCGCGCCCAAAATCGAGCTCGCGGACATAGAGGATGGAGTTCAGATCTACCGGCAGATGCTCCAGCCAGCGATCGTCACAGCGGGTCGAGTGATCCCAACCACTCTCACATGAGGCGAGCATGTCCAAATAATTGATGTCGAAGTAGCGGGAAAGTCCTGCAAACACCTGCCGGTGGTGCGGCTGTTCGATGCCCATCCAGACGACATCATGCTCCCGCTCGGCCAGGCGCATCATCCGCCGCAGGTATTGATCAGCATCCTCTGCGCCGCGACGCCGCAACGCGTCATACGCCAACCAGATCAGCGGGGTGAAAAAGGGGGGTTGGCTCCGCGACAGGAAGTAGTAACGATTTGCATTGGGAATAAGGCCGAAGCGACGCAAGAGATGGGCCATGTTATCCGCCATGTCTACGATCAGGCCTTCGTGTGCCGTGCCGACCACGCCCAGAGCCATGAAGTAGCTGTCCCAGTAGTACATCTCCTGGAACATGGCCCCGTCGCTCGGAACGAGATACGGTTTGGGCAATCCAATGAGCGTGCCCTGATCTCGCGGGTGGTAGCGGATAAGGCGCGGCCAGTAATCCGTGATGTAGGTGAGTGCCGTGGCAAGGTCCATGATGCGCCCCTCTAGTCCTTCCTCTTATACGGGTTTCTGGTTCCGGCATACCACCCGAAGAGACCCCGCACAATGGGAACAAAGTCCCTTGACAATGACCGGCAGCGCCTGTATGATCCGTACGACTTGGAACCATCGTCATAGGTAGGGGGAGAGCCGCATGCCGCATCCGCAACGCGCGCGAGCGCGCCGTACTCCCCTGCTCAAGAGCAGCACAACGCCGTGGTGGGTGACATTTCAGCAACCCGCTAGAGAGGGAGTAACCAAAGGTGAGCGCCCAGCAAATATGTCCCAACTGTGGAGGCCCCGTCAGGGCTAATGCGCAATTCTGCGGCCATTGCGGTGCCGCGATGGCGCAGCAGGGAGCCGGCTCCGACCAGAGTCCTGGCTACAACCAGACTCCTCCCTACAACCAGGGTCCAGCTCATAACCAAACTCCTTCATACACGCAGGGTCCTCCCTACGGTGCAGAAAATGCGCAGATCTATGGGGCGGCCGTCGCGGCTCCCGCTGGCGCCGGTCCGGCCACTCCAGATGTGGCTCTCAAACGGTCCCGTCGACTGGCAATCATCATCCCTGGTGTCGTGGTTCTATTGCTCCTGATCGGGGGCGCTGCTGCCGCTTTCACCGTTCCGGCGTTTGCAGTCAATGCCGACAAGAGCCTGGGGGACATGCTACCCGCGACGACGGTCTTCTATGTCTCGGCGAACTTGAATCCCTCAGGACCCACGAAAAATAACCTCGACCGCATCGAGAGGGTATACACGAGCCAGCCCGCCTGGAACAATGTCGCCTCGGCCTACAAGAGCGGCACGCAGAATAATTCAAGCTCTTCCAGCCAATGTTATCGCCAGACGACCGGCCAGATCAGCGATCATCTGGGAGACCTGGGGCAGGATACCGCCCTCGTGATGACTGATACGCGCGGCATCAACGTCTCGAATGGGAGCTCGAGTCAAACGGTCGATGCTTTCAAGCGGAATTTCGCCGTCCTGGCGCCCTTACATGCCAAGCGGACATTGGTGCAGGCGCTGTCCGGTTTCGATATCTCGCTGGCCCACAAGGAGGGCAACTATAGCGGCACAGACATCTATAAGGAAACCTTCCAGGCGTGTGGACAGGCGGATGCAGGCACCGCAAACACGGTCTACGCGGCGATGGTGAAGCACTGGGTGGTGCTCGGTCTTGTGCCCCAGGCGATTTACCCCATTGTGGATACGGCCAATGGCCAGCGAGCCACCCTGGCCTCCACCGGCCCGTACCGTGCGCTGATGACAAAGCTCGCCAGCGATCATTTGGGCAGCTACTACCTGAACGGAAAATCGCTGTCCAAGATGGGTGTGCTCGATGCCATCAAGTCCAACGCTTCCGCCTCGAGACTCCCTTCATCGACGTTTACGAGAACCGAGACACAAAGCGCCGGTGCCCTATCGGTGGACAGCCACGGATTCAACCTTACATTTGCCACCTACGATCGATCGGGCGCCGCATACACCGGGCAGGCAGCCGGCGCCGTCACCTCCCTGGTGCCGAGCGACGCGCTGGCGCTGCTCTCCGTCCAGGGCTTGAGCAAGAACATTGTCTCGGCGGTCAAGCAATACGAGCAGACCGGTCTGGTCAACGCGAGCGTCAAAAAGACGTTGAATCCCGTGCTGACCGACCTCACCACCGACCTGTCGGGAGAGGCAGACTTGGTCCTGTTTCGCCCGACAAAGACCATGAGCCCAAATGATCCATCCAGCATACCCCTGGCGCTCATGTGGCAAGAGAACAACGATATCAGCGCCCAGCAGCACCTCAATGATGCGGTATCACGCCTCGGCTTGAGCGCTCAGCTCAAGTCCGGCACGGCACCCGACGGAACCACCTTCCGCGCCACGACACAGGGAATTGGCTACGCGATCCGAAAGGGCTGGACGATTGTTGGCCTCTCGATTCCCGGGACACTCAGCACGCTGGCCTCCAAGCCGGCGCAGAGCGTGGCAAACATCGACGCTTACCAGCGGGGCATTCCTCGAAATGTCGTCCCTGCCTCTACCTATTACTTCGACGGGCAACGGTTACGAAAAGCGCTGGAAGACGCCCTGCTTCCCACGCAGAGCCAGGCGGTTCAGTCCCAATACCACAGCTATGTCGTACCATTCATCGCGCCTATCCAGCACATCTCCGGCAGTACCGGAACAACTAAGGACGGCAAGTTCAACGTCAGCACGCTGATCCTGGACATCGGATCTTAGTGATCGTTGCGCGGCGAGCTACAGGTGCTGCCCCCGCCAGCCGTCCTCGTCCTCGTCTGCCACCCGTCGTAGGAGCGACCTGCGTTCGCCCGGCGCACGCCAGACAGCTCACGATGACGCCTCGCCTGCCTCCCTGGCAAAATACCGATCCAGCTCCCAGTGTTACGGAGTGGCGGCGATGGACCGCCGGAGAGGCATAATCGAACCCCCGCAGGCGGATGGAGCGGCGAGCAGGCAGGTCACTGGCTAGCAGCTGGTCCATGGCCATCATCGTAGCCTGCAGAGCGGGGAGAGCGGGAGGACGAGCTGACAGGGGGGTGCCGCGGGTGAGCGCAGGTCGCCCCTACCACCGCTTGACGCACGATGGTAAGGATGGGGGCAGCATCTTGAGCTCCCCGTGCAACGATCGGTAAAGAAGCCGGGGATCAGTGCGGTGTAGTTACGTCGTCGAAGAGTGTATAGCTGGCATCCCCAGGGTGGTTGTCGTCGTGGTTGATGAGGGTGAGCGTGTAGGAATGCCCAGCCCTCACGTTGGCGGTCGCCTCGACCCAGCTGCCTGTGTTCGTGCAGGTCTTCGCCAGGATGGTCGTGATGGTCCCGGTTGTGAACCAGTTCTGAGTCATGAGTCGTGAGTCGTGAGTGGAAGGACTCAAAACTCAAAACTCATAACTCACGACTCGAAAGTGAGAAGCTGAGGGTGGTGCTCGCAGTGGGGACGGTGAAGGTCTGGCTGATGGAGCTATCTCCGTTGGTCGGCAAGGTCGAGCCGGCCATCGCGGAAAAGCTGCCGGAGTGCGCCGTTGCGCTGATGCTGGCCGTCCCTGCTCGCGTCCAGCCGGTGAAGTGGCCGGTCTCGAAATCGCCGTTGACCAGAGGGCTCGACGGTTCCGGAGACTGTGTGCCCGTGGCCACGTCATCGTAGAGCGTGTAGGTGGGATCGCCAGGATAGTTGTCATCGCGGCTCGTCAGAGTGAGGGTGTAGGAATGCCCGGCGATCACGTTGGCCGATACCTGGACCCAGCTGCCGGTATTGGTGCACGTCCTGGGCAGAATGGTGGTGGTGGTGTTCGTTGTATTGTCTTTGAGAGTGGCCGTTGCCCAGTCATACTGGACGGTGTCCGGGCAATGGACCTGATACCAGAAGCTGAGCTGGGTGCTCCCGTTGGGAGCGGTGAAAGTCTGGCTGATGGAGCTATTCCCATTGGTTGGCGAGGTCGAGCCCAGCTGTGCTGAGTAGCTGCCAGAATGTGCAGTGGTGCTGATGCTGGTCGTCCCCGATCGCGTCCAGCCGGTGAAGTTGCCCGTCTCGAAGCCACCATTCTGGATCGCCGACACCGCGGCGCCCGTCACCGTCAAGGTCACGGTCGTGCTATGCGTCGCACTCGAGGCCGTGCCCGTTACGGTGATGGAGTAGCTCCCGGTCGGGGTGGTCGAGCTCGTGCTAATCGTCATGGTCGAGGACCCACCGGCGGTAACCGAAGTAGGGTTGAAGCTGGCAGTGGCTCCAGTAGGCAGGCCACCGGCCCCCAGGCTGATGCTCTCCGCTGTGCCGCTGATGAGGGTGGTACTGATGGACGAGCCGCCGCTGTTCCCCTGGATGACACTCACACTACTTGGGTTCGCGCTCATGCTGAAGTCATTGGTCACTGCGGAGTTCACTGTCAGCGTCACGGTCGTGCTATGCGTCGCGCTTGTGCCGGTGCCCGTGATGGTGAGCGTGTAGGTCCCGGTCGCCGCGGTCCCGGTGTTGATCGTCATGGTGGATGATCCACCGGCCGTCACCGAGGTGGGATTGAAGCCGGCAGTGGCTCCAGACGGTAGACCGCCGGCAGTCAAGCTCACCGTCTGCGCTGAACCGCTGATGACTGCCGTGCTGATCATAGAACTGCCACTATTCCCCTGAGTTATGCTCACACTGGTCGGATTGGCGCTGATCGAGAAGTCGTTGGGTGGCGGAGATGCCGAAGTGAGGGTGACATCGTCGTAGAGGGTGTAGGTGGGATCGCTCGGATAGTTGTCGTCATGGCTGATGAGGGTGAGGGTATAGGCATGCCCGGCGGTCACACTGGCAGACTTCTGCACCCAGCCACTGTTGGCAACACAGGTCTTTGCCAGAACGGTGGAAGTAGTCCCGGCTGTGTTGTCCTTGAGGGTGGCAGTTGCCCAGTCGTAGGTGACGGTATCAGGGCAGTGGACCTGATACCAGAAGGCAAGGGTGCCGCCGCTGCCAGGAGCGGTGAAGGTCTGGCTGATGGAGCTATCTCCGTTGGTGGGAGAGGTACTGCCGAGCTGGGCGGCGTAGCTGCCGGTATGGCCTGGACTGACGATGCTGGTTGTCCCCGAGCGTGTCCAGCCGGTGAAGTTGCCCGTCTCGAAGCCGCCGTTGACGATACCTCCTCCACCGCTTGGATTCACGGTGAGGGACATACTGGTGGTATGCGTAGCGGCTGTGCCGGTTCCAGTAATGGTGATGGTGGAGGTGCCTGTCGGGGTGGACGAACTCGTTGTAAGCGTCAGGGTGGAGCTGCTGCCTGCGGTAACCGAGGATGGGTTGAAGCTGGCGCTGGCTCCCGAGGGCAGCCCACCGGCACTCAAGCTGACGGTCTGAGCCGACCCGCTGGTGACTGCGGTGGTGATGGTTGAAGTGCCGCTACTCCCCTGAGTCACGGTAACGCTGGTCGGATTCGCGCCGATGGAGAAGTCAGCCGTCACGGTCAGCGATACCGTCGTGGAATGCGTTGCGCTCGGAGCCGTTCCTGTGATGGTAATGGTGGAGTTGCCGGTGGGCGTGTTGGACCCCACGTTGACCGTCATGGTCGACGACCCACCGGCGGTGACCGAGGTGGGGCTGAAGCTGGCGGTGGCTCCAGAGGGGAGTCCACTCGTACTCAAGGCAATAGACTCTGCCGAGCCACTGGTGACGGCAGTGGTGATGGTGGTCGAGTTGTTGCTGGCACCCTGGGGGATACTCAGACTAGTCGGGTTGGCGTTGATGGAGAAGTCGTTTGCTGCCGGAGCAGTCACGTTCACGGTCACGGTGGTGCTATGAGTCGTGCTGCCCTCTGTCCCGGTGACGGTGATAGTGTACGGACCAGGTGCGACGCTCGATCCCACGGTGATCGTTAGCGTTGAGGAGCCACCAGCAGTCACCGAGCTGGGGTTGAGACTCGCGGTCGGCCCAGAAGGGGAGACGCCGGCGGTCAGATTCACCGTCTGCGCCGATCCGCTGGTAACTGCAGTGTTGATGGTGGAGGTGCCACTATTCCCCTGAGCTATGCTCACGCTTGTTGGATTGCCGCTGATGGAGAAGTCGCTTGGTGGAGGCGTCCCCCCACAGTTTGGGAACTTGAAAGAAGCGATCCGGGTTTTCCAGTTGAATGCACCATTGGAAGGGATGTACTGATTGGTGTACCAGAAGGTGCAATCGTCGGTCGGGTCGATCGATATGCTGCTGTAGTCACCCCATCGACTGAGGTTTTGTCCGGTTTGCGAGCCTGCGCCGTTGATGATGGTTCCCTCGCCCTGTGTCATTTGCCCGAGGGTGTCACCTGCCAGCCGGCCGGTGTAATGGATCTGCGGGTGAAGCGTGCTGCTCGAGACGCTGTAGCCCATGGCCATATCGCCCGCCTGGTCCATGGCGATGCTGCCCATCCAGCGGTAGCTGGCGTCAGGCGCATAGGTTCCTTGCTGATAGATGGTGGGTGTCGTGCCCGGACTCCGGATTTCATACCAGCGGACGCCGGTCGAGCTGCCGGCGGTCACGGTGTGGTTGACGACCAGGGACTCGTGATCGCCGAAGTTGCGATATGCCAGGCGATACATGAGGCGGTCTCCGAGCGTGTCCAGCTGTTGTGTGGTGCCGGCCTGGCGCACACAGGTACCACCGCTGTCATTGCAGGGCAAGGTGAATGCTGCAGTGTTGAGGATGGTAGGACCGGTGAGCGTGGTATTGGCGGAGTTCGTCCAATCGACGTGGAACTTCCAGAGAGCCAGCTGGCCATCCACGGCTCCGAGAGACATGACGTAATTGGGAGAGCCGGCAGGTGGCAGCGTGGAGCCGTCCAGGTCAGATGGCAGCAAACCCCCGTAGCTCGTGCCCACAGTGAAACACTGCTGGGTGGCGCTCAAGCCCTGGAGCATGCTGGCTCGGTCATAGGCACACACCTCGCCTCCCGAGAAACTGTTGCCGCCGTTACCAAACATGTTGAAGGTGGTATAGTACGCGTCTGGCCAAACGCCAATCTTCGGGTAGTCGGGGAAATCGGTGTACTGGAATGAGTACTGGTAGTAGCTGCCGGTTGGATCGGAGGTTGTGGAAACCGCCACACACTGCAGATAGGGAGTCGTGCTGACCGAGAACTGGCTGATCACCCAGCGGTTGGCGATGTGGTCGTACACGACGGTTGGGTCGCCGTCGTTGTTGGTTTCGCAGCCACCGCCGAAGCCGGTCCAGAGGGTATTGATCGGCACGGGTCCGTACACGGGAGCATCAGTTGTCTTGTTGAAGACGGCAAGATCCGTATTTACGATCTCGACAAAGTAATTGGATCCGATAGCGCCGTTGGAGTCGGACGGGGCGCTGTTGACGCTGTAGGTGCCTTGTGGTCCCGTAAAGCCATTTCCGACACCGTCGAAGTTCAAGCTGGTGGCCGGCATGTGTGTGATCGGCAGCTGGCTTTGCACCGCGCCTGTCCCGCCACCGGTCGGCGTATGGGGAACAGGACGCAGCGGACGCGCCCCAGTAATCTGATGGATGGGTTGTGCAGGTTCGATGCTGCGCAGCGGAGGCGAAACGCTATTGTTGACCGACGAGTTGATGGTCGGGCGCTGCTGTGCGGGAAGGCTCGCAGTGGATGTCTTAGCGAAGGCACCCTGCAGGGGCAGCGCGAGCGCCAGCACGGTGACCAAAGGAATAAGAACGCGTCTCAAGTATGCAATCCTTTCAAGGATCCCGATCGGGATCCTCACGTGTGCGGAGTGGACTCAGAGATGCCAATTATCCAGGCATCGCGGATGAGTACGAGCAATCATACTAGGCCCGGTGCTAAACGTCAATGGGTCGAACGTATCGTAACCGCATCGTAAGTACTCCGCCTTTTGACGTAGCCGTCCTTGGTTCGCAATCCAAGCGAGACCTGTGTCATAGATCACACACTGCCATGCGTCGTCGGCCCGATGCGCCGTCGCCGATTTCACGAGATGATGCTGGCATGGTGAAGCGCATCGTCAGCACGACGTGACCGAGCGCATCATCACTCTGCCCGCTCAACTTGACGAGCAGCATGCCAAATTCGATGCTCAGAGCTCGGTCAGCAGCAGCGGGCAAAAGATCAACCGCGGTGACCTGTTGGTGACTCCGGGGAAGAGCGGCTTCACCAGCAGGCAGTACAGCGTGTTCGCCGACCTGAAGAAGCAGGGACAGATCACCGCCTACACGACTCGCCTCCAAACGGGCGCACAGATCCGTAAACGGGGGAACAATGCGAATAATGTGCTCGGCGAGATAACAGGCGTCGATCCGCACAAGTTTCCCTTCTACGACACCATCACCAGCGACACGCCGGCCGGCAAGCCGCTCTCGACGCTCCTCGCCGGCCGGGGGAACGCGGTGGTCAGCCAGAGCACCTACAACACCCTCCATCTACACATTGGCGATCGCATCGCCGTGGATACCGCGTATGGAAGCACGGCGCTCCCCTATACGGTCACCGGGGTCGTCCCGAACACCGCTCCGGATCCGACCCCCAACCCCTTCGCAAACGACTTCGTCATGGTAGACAGCTCCACGCTGCGTTCCACCTTTACGAAGATCGATGTCGCCGCACAGACGGTCTACGTCAAAACGAGCAGCGTGGCGCAGGCTGCGAAGGTGAAGAAGGAGCGCGCCAACCCCGCGTCACACTTACTGTAAGAGTACGTCCAACACTCGAGTTGTGCAATCCTGCTGGCGCACAGACATGGGATTTATCGACTCGCAGCGGTGCCCAAATATGGACCGACTACTCTATGGCGATACGTTGCGCCGCATCCCCCCACGCTCTTCTTGCGTCGATGACAAAGACCGTAGGGGTCGACGTCCTCGTCGACTCGCCCGGATTGGTCTGTCTGCAGACCAGGGAGGGCGGACGAGGACGTCCGCCCCTACGGATGGTGGGACATCCGTATGACCTCATCGTCTCCGGCAGCCGTGCCGCGGGCGACCATGCTCAACGGGTCCCCGGACTGCGGTCCGGCCCGCGGAAGGGATCGCCCCTACGGGAGTCCGGCATAGCGAATGCCTAGCCTTGTCGCCAGGAGATGGACGGGTCAGGTCTACTTGCGACTCTCAGGAGTTGGGACCATCCCTGTCTGCACCGCGTACAGAGCTGCTTGCGTCCTGCTCTGCAGCCCAAGCTTGGTCAGGATGCTGCTGACGTGCGCCCGTACCGTCTTGATTCCGATGCCGAGGCTGCCGGCTATCTCCTTGTTCGCGTAGCCCTGCCCGAGGAGTCGGAGCACCTCCAACTCCCGATCAGACAGCGCCTGCGGCTTCTCCGGCGCGGTGAACTCGCGCACCAGCCGTGCAGCCGCCGCCGGCGAAAGTTGCACCTGTCCGGCTGCCGCCGCGTGGACCGCATGACACAGGTTCTCGCCCAGCGGATCTTTCGGCACGTAGCCAATGGCGCCGGCCCGGATCGCTCCGACCACCGAATCATCATCGAGGGCGCTCGTCAACGCCAGCACCTCAGTCTCGGGCATCTCGCGCCGGATGGCAGCAGTGGCTGCGATACCGTCCATGCGCGGCATGATCAGGTCCAATACAACGACATCCGGCCGCAGCTCACGAGTCAGGCGCAGGGCCTCGGCGCCATCCGAGACCTCGCCGACAATCTCCAGCTCGGGGTCGAGTCCCAGCATCATATGCAGCCCCCGGCGCACCACGGTGTGATCATCCGCGATCACAATCCGAACGGTCATGGCAGCTCTTCGAAGATACGCTGAGCTGCGTTATGGCCCGGTATCCCGCTCACCGCTCCGCCACGCAGGGCTGACGAGCCACAGCGGTAAATCCGCTCGTACGGCGTCTCCACGCCCCATGTCCCCGCATCGTCAGGGTTGTCGGCAAAAAACCAGGACAGAGTCGAATGGAAGATATTGCCCCGGTTGAGGGCCAGATCGCGCTCGAGATCTTGCGGAGTCTTTATCTCGATGCAGGGGGTGCCATGAGCATCCGCCGCAAGACACTCCTCGATCGGCTCGGCCAGGACGTGATTCAGCCCGTGCAGGAAGCGGCGCAGGAGCTCCGCCTTCTTCGCATCGTGGTCGGTCTCGAAGAGGCGATACGGTGCGTCGAGGCCGAACAGCGTGAGCGTGTGATAGCCCGCGCTGCGCAGCTCGAGACCGAGGATCGAGTCGTCGGTGAGGGTATGGCAGTAGATCTCGGCAGGCGGCCGGTCGGGAATCTGCCCGGCGTCCGCTTCCCGGTAGGTGTCCTGCATGTGGTCGTACGACTCGTCGATGTGGAAGGTACCGGCGAAGGCCTCGCGCGGATCAATATGCCGTGCTTTGAGGCGCGGTAAACGGCACAAGAGCATGTTCACCTTGCACACCGAGCCCTCATCGGCCGGGTCATCGACATGCGCCAGGCCAAGCAACCGGTCAAAGACCTGCGGGCCGGCATTCATCAGGACGCGGGTGGCCTCGACGGCGCGCTCGCCCTCGTCGTCGCGAAAGACGACGGTGTGGTTCGGCATGCTGGTATGGACCCTCTCGACAGGCGCTCGGGTGACGAGCTGTGCACCGCCCTCACGCGCGCTGGCCGCGAGCGCGTTGACCAGCGCACCCATCCCCCCGACCGGGACGTTCCACTCACCCGTGCCGTTGCCGATAGTGTGAAGGATGAAACAGCGGTTTTGCAGCAACGTCTCGTCGCGTGAGTGGGTGAAGACGCCGATCTTGCCATCCGAGAAGAGCAGGCCGCGCACCAGGTCGTTCCGGATACAGCGCTCCAGCGTTTCTCCCAGGGGCCGCTCGACAAATGCCTCCCATGCCTGCCGCTCGCGCGGAGTAGCGAGCGAGCGCTTCCAGTCCTGCCGCGACCGTAGCGGCTCCAGCAGGCTTGGCCAGACGCGGGCCGCGAAGGCATGCTCGAGCTCGCGGAAGGTCTGGTAGCCGTGCCAATCGGCGTCATTGGCAAGTGCCTTAAACGAGGCATGAGAACGCGCATCATCGGCGTACGAGAGGAGTAGCGCGTCATGGCCACCATCCCGCTCATAGGGGGTGCAGGATGCAATCCCACGGCGGCGCATGTCGAAGCGGAGGCCAAGGTCGGCGATGATCTGTTGCGGCAGCAGGCTGATCAGATACGAGTAGCGCGAGAGGCGAGCGTCCATGCCCGGAAAGATGCGCTGGGAGGCAGTCGCACCCCCGAGCTCGGCATTGCGCTCGAGCAGGAGGACCGATTGGTCGGCGCGCGCCAGATAGGCGGCGGCGACGAGCCCATTGTGGCCACCACCGACGATGACGGCATCGTAGTGAGTTCGGAACTTCGATTGACTCACTGTCCCTCCAGGATGCAAGATGCGCCTTCTCAGCCTCAAGAATCTACCGGAAACCGGATCTCAATCCAATGGAGATGCAGTGGCGGCATATAGCGATCCTTCCTCTCCGAGATTCTGTGCATTGTAGATGATGCGCGACCCAACCTCGCTGGTGCATGCTGAGAGAGACGGCGGACACGTACCAGGTATGAGGGACAGAGAAGGACGGAGGATGGAGATTCGCATAGGCTGTGACTTCCACTACGAAACGGACGGGCCAACTCCCACCGTGATGCAGGTGCAGCCCTATGAACCCGGGGCGCATCAGACGATCCAGCAGAGCTGGGAGACGAAGCCCGAGGTGTCGGTGCACGACTATCGCGACCTGTACGGCAACACCTGTCGGCGCTTCTCGATGCCCGGCAGTGAGTTCCACGTCCGCTTCGACGCGCTCGTGGAGGTGTCGGGTGAGCCTGATGAGGTTCACCCCGAGGCGCGCCAGCTATCGGTCGAGGATTTGCCGGATGACACGCTCCTGTTCACGCTGCCGAGCCGCTATTGCCTCTCCGACCAACTGTCCGACATTGCCTGGGACATGTTTGGCGATACCGAGCCGGGCTGGCGGCGAGTGCAGGCGATCTGCAACTGGGTACATCAGCATATCCACTTTCAGTACGGGACCAGCACGCCTCTCACGACGGCGGTCGACGTGTACGAGCACCGGGTTGGCGTCTGTCGCGACTTCACACACCTCGCCCTCACGTTCTGCCGCGCCATGAACATCCCGGCGCGCTATGCGTTTGGCTACCTTCCGGACATCGGAGTCCCGCCACCCGATGAACCGATGGACTTCTGCGCCTGGTTCGAGGCCTACCTCGACGATCGTTGGTGGACGTTTGATCCGCGCAACAATACGCGGCGCATTGGCCGCGTCCTCATCGGCCGTGGACGTGACGCGCTGGATGTGGCGATGGTAACGACCTTTGGCGCGCATACGCTTCGCACCATGGTGGTGTGGGCCGACGAGGTGCGACCCGCGCTTGCAGCTGGGACGCCGCCAGAGGAGCGTGGACCATCGGCATGAGTCGGGAGGGAGATGCCTGGCTTGACCGGTACACGGTGACGGCGTTCGGAACGGAGATGACCTTGCTCGAAGTGCTCGACCATGAGCACGTCGATTGGCAACGCGTGCGCCGGACGGCCTTTCTCATTCATCAGCACTTCCGCTATGACTACCCGGGCCCGATCGAGGACCTCAATCACCGACTGGTCATCGTTCCACCGGAACAGCACCTCGATCAGCGCCGTGTGGTGCACCGGCTCGAAGTCTCTTCCGAGGTCGCCGACGTCATGACGCGCCACGACCAATTCGGCAACGTGGTGTTTGACGTGCACGTGCCGTTCGTCGGGGAAAGCATCGACTTTGAAGCCTGGATCGTGGTTGAGCGCCGCTCCGGGTACCCCGCCGCAGGCTTGGGTGACCCCGCCGCAGGCTTGGGTGACCCCGCCGCAGGCTTGGGTGACCCCGCGTCTGTCGACGTCCACCATCTCGGAGACAGGCTCTTCCTCGATCCGTCGTCCCGTACGCACGCGGATGATGCTCTACGGACCGTGGCCCGTGGCCTGCGGGCGGAGAGTCGCGGTGGCGCGGAGCTGGCCGGGCGCATCAATACGTGGGTCTATGAGCATATGCGGTATAGACACGACGTGACAGACATTCACACCACGGCGGCGGAAGCGCTCTCTCTGGGGCACGGCGTATGCCAGGATTATGCGCACGTGATGATCGCGCTCTGCCGTCTGTGCGGCCTGGCGGCCCGATATGCCTCCGGGCATCTGCTGGGCGAGGGAGGAACACACGCCTGGGTCGAGGTGCTGCTGCCGGATGAGCGGGACCGCCGCGCCCGTGTTCAGCCGTTTGATCCAACCCACGGCCGCGAGCCCGGACTGAGCTACGTCACCGTGGCTGTCGGGCGCGACTACGAGGACGTGGCGCCGACCTCCGGCACCTTCCGCGCTTCCCATGGTGGCCGGTTATCGTCTCGAAAGCGCGTAGGACTCGCTGTGGTGGATTACCAGCCGGAAGAGTAGCGAGGAGCTGCCGCTACTGCTGCGGCTGCTCCTGCAGATCATCCTCGGGCAACCGATCCAGCACCCTGGTGCGGCGATAGACGGGCTCCGCCTCCTCTTCATCCGGCTCGTCCGCCGGCGGCGCTTCTGAGGGCGATACTCGCACCGACACCGCAAGCGCGGTCTCCGCGCGCCCCTTGAACACACCGCGCGTCGGCGGGACATCGGCATAGTCGCATCCCACGGCCACACGGATATGGCGATCCCTGGCAAGCAGGTTGTTGGTGGGATCGAAACCCACCCAGCCAAGTCCCGGGAGGAGCGCCTCTATCCAGGCGTGCGTGGCGTCTACCGGCGAGCGATCGTGGTCTTCGGCCCGGTGATAGAGATAGCCGCTGACGTACCTGCATGGGATGTCGAGCTGCCGGACGAGCGCAATCATGATGTGCGCGAAGTCCTGGCAGACACCGTGCCGCGAGGCCAGCGCCTCGTCGATCGGCGAATCGACATGGGTGCTCCCTGTGTCGTATTCAAAGGAGTCGTGAATCGCCGTGTTCAGCTCGAGCAGCGTGCTGAGTGGATCGTCGCGGCGGGCGATGCGTAGCTCCTGCCCCAGAGCGCGCAGGCGATCGGTGGGGTGAGCGAAATGGCTCGGCACAAGCATGTCCCAGTACTCATCCGTCGCCGTCATAGCGTCAAGCTCGCCCCAGGCGCCCGCGTCAAGCGTGTCCGGTAGCAGTGGGAACGGCAGGATTTCCACCAGACTCTCCGCCCGAATGGTCAGGTGTGCGTGCCGGTCGGGCACGTCGAAATGATGCACTCTATTCTGCAGATGGTCCATGAAGGCGGTAACCGCTGCCTTCGGGCTGGTGCGCAGGTCGAAACTGAAGCATCGCTGCCCGCCTTCGGATCGTGGCTGCATGCGCAGGTCCACGACGCTCTCGGTTATCGGCTCGCTATAGCGAAACTTGGTGACATGGCGAATGGAGTAGTACATGGCGGCAGCCTAGAAGCCTAGCCCCCGTGAAGCGAGAGCTGTGCCCACCGGATAGCGAAGAAAGGTCTGATAGATGGCGGTGTGAATCTGGTCGCACTGCTGGCCGATGAATGTGAGGAAGGCGTGAAGATCATCGCCCATGATTTCGTCGATCTGGCTGTAGTCGAGCGCGGCCTGGAGGCGGCCGGCCAGACGTTCAGGCCGGCCGCCTCGTCCTCCTGTCGCCCTGCCGACGGCGTGGAGCCCGCTTCGAATATCGGCGGCCATGAACCGCACTGAGCGCGGGAAATCGGCGTTGAGCAGCAGAAAGGCAGCGATGCTCTCCGGCGTCACGCTGGCGCTATTGAATTTAACGTACGCTTCGAATGCCGTACACGACTTTAGCAGCCCCACCCACTCCAGGTGGACCAGCGGTTCACCCTCCAGCGTTGCGCCGGTCGTGAAGTGCGCGCCGATGAGAGTCGCGGTGGCGGCAGCGCGCTCGATGGCTCGGCCAACCCGAATGAAGTGCCAGCCCTCCCCGTGCCCCATGGTCCCGTCCGTGATGCCCTGGAAGAGGTGCGCTCCCTCCTTGACGGTGGTGAAGAAGGCATGCGGCTCGCCGAGCCAGATCTCGTCCATACTCGTGCGGCCGACATGCAGAAAGAGCCGGTTGATCTGTTCCCACATCTCCGAGTTGATCTGCTCCCACGCCTGCCGCGCGTTGTCTCGAGCTGCTGTGACACAGGATACGATAGACGCCGGGTTCGACGCATCGACGGTCATTGCCTGTGTGATGCCGTAGGCATCGCCGGACAGGCTGGACGGCAGGTCCGTATGCACGCTTGACAGGAGCCGTCCCCAGCGCCGCTGCGCCGCCTCGGTTGTCTGATCGAGCACACCATGCAGGTTAACGTCGAGCAAACGAGCTGTATGCTCGGCCCGCTCGAGATAGCGACTCATCCAGTAAAGGTTGTCGGCGACCCGCGACAACATGGCTCACGATCCGTGGAGGACCCAGGTGTCCTTGCTGCCGCCACCCTGGGAGGAATTGACCACGAGTGACCCGCGCCGCAGCGCTACCCTGCTCAGTGCGCCGGGTACGATTGTGACCTGGCCATCGTAGAGGATGAACGGGCGCAGATCGACGTGGCGTGGCTCGATTCCTCCCTCGAGGAAGCACGGAGCGCGCGACAGCGTGAGCGTTGGCTGGGCAATGTAGTTCCGCGGTTCGGCGAGGATCCGCTGTCGAAATGTCTCGCGCTCCTCGGCGGTGCTGCATGGCCCGATGAGCATGCCGTACCCTCCAGACATCCCGACGTCTTTGACCACGAGCTCGTCGAGATGTTCCAGAGCATACTGCCGCTGCGAGGCATCGCTCAGCACGTACGTCTCGACGTTCTGCAGAATCGGCTCCTCGTCCAGGTAGTAGCGGATGATGGCCGGGACGTAGGCATAGAGCGCCTTGTCGTCGGCGACGCCGGTCCCTACAGCGTTTACCAGCGCCACATGTCCTGCTCGGTACGCATTGAAGAGCCCGGGGACGCCGAGGATCGAATCGGCACGAAAGACCAACGGGTCGAGGAAGTCGTCGTCAACTCGGCGATAGATGACATCGACACGCTTTGGCCCGGCCGTCGTTCGCACGTACACGCGGGCATCGTGCACAAGGAGATCTTGCCCTTCCACCAGCTCGATGCCCATTTGCCGGGCCAGGTAGGCATGCTCGAAGTACGCGGAGTTGTAGACGCCGGGCGTCAGCAGCACGATCGTGGCATTGGAGGTTTCCGACGGCGCAAGCCGCTGGAGCGTAGAGAGCAGCGCCTGGCCGTAGTGGTCGATCGGGCACACGTCGTAGCTGGTAAAGAGCACGGAAAAGACCCGCTTCATCACCTGCCTGTTGACGAGCATGTAAGAGACGCCGCTCGGCACACGCAGGTTATCCTCGAGGACGGCGAACTGCCCGTCCGGTAGCCGAACAAGATCCGATCCCACCACGGAGATGTAGACATCGCCGGGCACTCGCACGCCGCGCATCTCGCGCCGAAAGTGCCGGCAGCTGTACACCAGGCGGCGGGGCACCACACCGTCAGCCAGGATTCGGGCGGTGTGGTAGATATCCTTGAGGAACAGGTTCAGGGCGGTGATGCGCTGGGCCAAGCCCCGCTCGATCGTCGTCCACTCCTTGCCTGTAATGATGCGCGGCAGCAGGTCGTAGGGCCAGATCCGCTCGATACCTTCCTCGGCGCCGTACACCGTGAAGGTGATGCCCTGAGTGAGGAACGCAACGTCAGCAGCCCGTTGCCGGCGGTGTAGCTCTTCCACCGGCATCTCGAGCAGGCGGTGATAGAGCTGCTGGTACGCCGGCCGCGGTGTCCCTTCGGCGTCAAACATCTCGTCGTACGCCCCGTTGAGCCAGTAGTGGATGAACGGCGCCTGGGACGACTGGAGTTCTGCCTCAGTCCCGTGGCCAGGAGACGAAGTGTGCACCGTATGACCTGATCTTGACTAGGTGGTGTGCCCAGCGACGATGAAGGAGAGAAGGCAGCGCTGTTTCTGAAACGCACCGCGGTGGGTGTGGGGATTAGCGGCCCATGGGACGGAACACGCGTTTCTCTGCTGCTAGTGTAGGCCATCAACGTCTGTGTCGCAGCACACTCCGTGCACAGGGTGAGACGTGGCACCTGGTGCAGAGCGCACACAGACGACGCGGACAGCTACGGCCAGACAGTGTCTCCAACGCGATCCCGCATTGTGAGTAATGCACATACAGGAGGAAGGATCTCTGAACGTGTGGACCTAGTTCCTGCCGAGCTTTGAGTGGCACGATAGCGAGTAAGACAGTCAGCTCCTGCTCACGGAGGACCACTCATGAATCAGCGCAAGAAGATCGCGCTCGTCGCGCACAGAACCAAGAAGCAGGATCTCCTCGAATGGGCACGATGCAATCGTGCGCTGCTGCTCGCGCACAAACTGTACGCGAGCGCAACCACCGGCGCACTGCTGGAGCGGGAGCTGGGTATCGACATTCATAAACTCCAGAAGGGAGAGATTGTCCGCTGGGCAGTGACCCACGCATCGGAGCGACGATCGCGCGTCGACCTGGTGGTTTTCTTCTGGCATCAGCCGGAATTGCTCCCCCACGACCCAGAGGAGAGAGCGATCTTACGCCTCGCCGCCCTCTGGAACATCCCCGTCGCGTGCAATCGAGCGTCGGCCGATTGCATGATCCCCTCTCTCGTGCAAGGAGTTGGTTTTACCGCCCTCTCCGCCGTGCCATGGTGAGCATATATACAGCCCCGACTGCTCATAGTAGTGTTGGTGTTCGTCGAGGAGCAGAAGGCTCGCTCAAGCGAGTACGAGCGGTTGTGTGAGACCAGCGAAGCCAAGATTTATGCCCCTATGAGCCGGCTCATGGTGCGTCGCCTGGCTCGCATCTGACCCGGTGAGGGCGGCCTCTATCGCTGGAGGACTGCTGCTGCCTCGATCTTCTCCACAATTGGATCGCCGTGGCGATGGATGAGCTTCCAGGTACCATCCTCACGTCGGAAGATGTGTGTGACACGCACCACCAGTGACCCCGCCTCGTCGCGCCCTTCCACCAACACCTTCCCACGCTCGATCCAGACGGAGTAGGCCAAGTCACCGCTCGTTCCTAGTGCCAGCGGCTCGATCTCAAGGTGGCCGCCACGGAAGCGGGATGCCGCCAACTCGATGTTCTGACCCACCTGGTCCCAGCCGCGCTCATATGCGCCAAACCCACCAAAGACGGTCACATCCGACTCATGGGAATAGAGCGCTTTGAACGGCTCGGGATCACCTGCAACCAAACGGTTCAATGCTGCGACTGTCCGATCCACGATCTCGCCAAGGTCATCGTCTCTACACATGGCCTCCTCCGTAATCGCTCATCGCCATTTGCTCGTGCCACAGTGTAGGCAGCTCTCGCTGACGCAGGCGCGTAGGGTCCGGTAGGGATGGGGAGTCGCCTCCCCACCCCCCGGTCAGAACCCGGCGTGCGGATTTCCCGCACCGGGCTCCCCAGAACAGATCGGTCGCGCAGGCTCGTCATGATTAGACCCACGGGTGAGTCAAGCGGGGTGCAGGGAGTCGGAACCACGGCTTGGTGTTGAGGCTTTCCCAGTCGCACCGCCGCTGGGCTTTCTGGCTCCGGCGGCGCAAGGCGCGGTACCAGAGGCGTTGCACGCGATATCGCACACTGCTCAGGTGTCGCCCGCACAAGCGCAAGCCGAAGTACTGGTAGTATCCGAGCAGCGCCCGCGTCAGGTACCCCTGCTGCTCCCACCCCCGTTGGTGCCGGTTTGCCGTCAGCCAGAGGGCGATCCGTCTCAG
>Ga0207416_1000819_pt1 | contig 47450 bp, 36 predicted proteins | sample PaiPotPPM11metaG_FD_184107 | JGI IMG/M metagenome (GOLD analysis project Ga0207416, IMG submission 184107) | Iron sulfur acid spring bacterial and archeal communities from Banff, Canada, to study Microbial Dark Matter (Phase II) - Paint Pots PPM... ...
GAACTGGCTGTTCTGGCAGATGGGGTCAACGCCCTATCTCGGTGGCGGCTTCGGGCATTTCTATGCCTATGCTCCGGTGAAGATCAAATACGCCATCGACCGTTTTGCAATGGAGCTGAAGCGCCAGATCGACGTGCTCGACCGGCAGCTTGCGGACAATCAATTCGTCGCCGGCGACGAATATACGATCGCCGATATGGCGATCTGGCCGTGGTACGGCAACGGTGTGTTGAACGGCGCCTCCTACAACGACCCACGCAAATTCCTGCAGACGCACGACTATAAAAACCTAATGCGCTGGACGAAAGAAATCGGCGAGCGCCCGGCCGTCAAGCGCGGGCGGATGGTCAACCGCGCCACCGGACCGCTGGAAGGACAATTGCGCGAGCGCCATGACGCCGGCGATTTCGAAACGAAGACGCAGGACAAGATCGAGAGACACGGGTAAGCGGGCGCATTGACGAAAGCGTGCGACGTTTCCACAATGCGGCGATGCAGATCACGGTCGCCGTCGTCAACGAAAAATCAGCCCCATTCGTCATCGACACGGTGGAACTGTGCGAGCCCCGCGCCGATGAGCTCGTCGTCCGCGTCGTGGCGAGCGGCATGTGCCAGACCGACCTGCACGGCCGCGACGGCTATTTCGCCAGTCCCTATCCCGCCGTGTACGGCCACGAAGGCGCCGGCGTGGTGCACGCCGTCGGCAGCGCCGTGCGCGACTTTGCCCCTGGCGATCATGTGGTGATGTCCTATCCGTGGTGCGGCGCATGCGCGAATTGCCGGCAGCAGCACGCCAACCATTGCCTGCACGGCCGCGCGCTGAAAATGGGCGGCACGCGCTTCGATAAATCCACGCTGCTGTCGAAGAACGGCGCCCCGGTGTACAGCGCGTTCTTTCAGCAGTCTTCGTTCGGCACCTTCGCGCTGACGCAAGCGCGCTGGGCGGTCAAAGTGCCCAAGGACGCGCCGCTCGAACAGCTCGGCCCGCTGGCTTGCAGCGGGCAGACCGGTGCGGGCGCCGTCTTCAACGTCATGAAGCCTAATCCGGGCGACAGCATCGCCTTGTTCGGTGCCGGCGCGGTCGGGCTGTCGGCCCTGATGGCGGCGAAGATCGCGGGCTGCGATCCGATCGTTGCGGTGGACGTGCACGATCACCGGCTGGCGCTGGCGCGCGAGCTCGGCGCCACGCATGCGATCGACTACAAGACCTGCCGCGACGTGGTCGCCGAAATCCGCACCATCGCCGGCAGCGGCGTGCGTTATGCGGCGGATACCTCGGCATTGCCGGTGGTGCTGCGCCAAGCCATCGAATCGTTGATGCCGGGAGGCAGCTGCGTTCTCCTTGGCAGCGCGCCCAAAGGCACCGATGCATCCTTCGAAATGCCGTTCCTGCAGCAGGGCCGCAGTGTGCGAGGCGTCGTTCAGGGCGACAGCGTGCCCAAAGAATTCATCCCCAAGCTGGTCGACCTGATCGTACAAGGGAAATTCCCGATCGAGAAGATGATCAAGTTCTACGACTTTGCCGATATCAATCTGGCGGCGCAGGAATCCTCGGCCGGAATTGCCATCAAGCCGGTGCTGCGGATGCCAAATTAACCTCTCCCCGCACGCCGGGAGAAGGAGCGCGCTCAGTCATCTCCCGGCACGGCGGCCGGCAAACTGTCGTCGTCCGCGCCGGACTTGTGCCCGCGCTCGTGCGCGCTGGTCTTGATCGAGCCGGTGATGCCAGAGCTGCTAAAATGGTCGCCGTAATGCTGCGCGGCGTAATGCGCGCGCGCCCGCGCGGCGACCACCTCGCCCGTGATCGCCGAAGGTTCGCAGATATGGCGGCCGTTGTAGTGCCGCATCAGATCGACGTGAATGTGATTGTAGTGATAGACGTTGGCGCCCGGCGCCAGCACCGTGGTGAACTGATCGCAGGCGGCCGCCTGCACGTCGTGCAGAAAGCCCTGCTCCTCCGGCGTGCCGTGCCAGCCATATTGCACGCTGATCTTGTGGCCGTCGGCGAGATCGAATTCGGCGATGTCGAGCGCATTGCCGAAGGCATGTTCGGAAATATGCGCATTCGGATTGCCGTTCATGCCGCGGCACGAGTAAGCCGAGATTTGCTTGATCTCGACCACCGGCTGGCGGAACCAATGCGCCGCCGCCGGTTGCACCGCGCCGGCGATCCATTGATCGAGCGCCGACATGACCGGGCAGGCCAGCGTCGCCGGCGGCTGCACTTGCACCGGCACGGCGGAAGCGACCCCCATTCCACCCTCGCCCGCATGCGGGGGAGAGTAGGGTGGGCCCGGCGGCAGGGCTTGCGGCGCCGGCGTTGAGATCGGCGCGCTGGGGCCGCCGTAATAAGGGTGCGGCGGGCCGCCCGGAATGCCGATGTCGTCGTCCGGCAATCCCGGCGGACTGATCGACAGCGGCGCGCCGGCCTGCGCGGTCGGCAGCGGCGCCGGATAGGATTGCGGCGGCCGGTAGGCTTGCGTCGACGGGTATGGGTACGATTGCGGCGCACCGGATTGCAGCGGCGGCAAAGCATTCGACTGGATCGATGGCGACGCGCCGGGCCAGCTGCGCGGCATCGCGCCGTCGGGAATCGCGCCCGGCGGCGCCGGGGTGTCGTCGTAGGACAACGGTGCGCTTGGCGGCGCGCTCTCGCCCAGCGCCGAGACGCGCAGCGGATAATCGATGCCGCAGGCGCCCGGTCCTTCGATCGCGGCGATGCGCACGCGTCCCGCCGTGTCGTTCGCCGCGCCGGAATTCAGACACGTGAGTTCCGCCTCGTGCCGCCACGGTTCGCGCTCGGCCAGCATGTAATGGCTGCAGCCGGCAAGAATGCCCAGGACGACGAGGACGACGGAGCTGACGAGATACCAACGAACTCCACGCGTCATACGCCGACAATGCGAGGAATTCCGTTAAGGACTGTTCAATGATGGTCGATCGCGCGGGCGTAAGGTCGGGTTAACCATGAAGCAGTCGGGGATCGGAAATCAGGCGTCAGGTTGCATCGATCCCGGTTCCCTGATTACTGATGCCTGATACCCGGGAGGAGTTGATGCTGTCTGCGCTCGATCTTGCCCGCCGCATCGAGTCCGGCGCCATCAAGCCGCGCGACGCGATTGAGCTATGCGCGAAAGCCATTGCCGCGCGCGAGAAAGACGTCGGCGCCTTCGTCGCGCTCGATCTCGAGGCGGCGCGCCGCGCCGCCGAGGCGCCCGGCCTCACGGCGTTGCCGCTGTTCGGCTTGCCGGTCGCGTTTAAGGACATTTTCGACACCGCCGATCTGCCGACGCAATACGGCTCGCCGATCTATGCCGGCTATCGGCCGCCGGCCGATGCCACGGCGGTGGCGCTGACCCGCCGCTCAGGCGGCATCATGATCGGCAAGACGGTGACCACCCAGTTCGCGTCGCTGGTGCCGTCGGCAACGCGCAATCCGCACAATCTGGCGCATACGCCGGGCGGCTCGTCGGCCGGCTCCGCCGCCGCGGTCGCCGCGGGGATGGTGCCGATCACGTTCGGCACGCAGACGGCGGGTTCGGTGATCCGGCCCGCCGCGTTCTGCGGCGTCGCCGGTTTCAAGCCGTCCTATCGGCTCATCCCGATGGTTGGCGTGAAGGATGTGGCTTGGCATCTGGACACCGCCGGTCTGTTCGGCGGAGGCGTCGCCGACGTGGCCTTCGCGGCGGCGGCGGTATTGGACCGCGATCTTCGCGTCGACCGCGCGCCGCCGGCCGCGCCGCGGATCGCGCTGACGCGCACGCAGTTGTGGCCGCAGGCGAGCGCCGCGATGCAAAAGGCCGTCGAGACCGCCGCCCGCATCGCCGCGGCAGCCGGCGCAAAAGTCACGGAGCTGACGCTGCCGCCGATCCTGGAAGATGCCTATGAGGCGCAATATACGATCCAGGATTATGAGAATGTCCGCGCGCTCGCCTTCGAATACGAGCGCCACCGCGATCGCATCGACAAAATGCTGCGCGAGCATCTCGACGGCGCCGTTGCGATCTCCGCCGACGAATACGACGCGGCGCGCCGCACTGCGAGCCGCGGCCGGCAAGCGCTCGCCGACGCCATGTCGGATTACGACGTGATCCTCACCCCGTCGGCGCCCGGCGCCGCGCCGCAGGGACTGGGCGCGACCGGCAATCCGATGTTCAACCGGCTGTGGACGCTGATGGGCGCGCCTTGCGTCAACGTGCCGGGCCTGAGCGAGAACGAGCTGCCGCTCGGCGTCCAAATCGTCGGCCGCTTCGGCCGCGACCGGCTGGCGCTCGAAGCCGCGCTGTTTGTCGAGCAGGCGATCGCGCGGAAGATGGGCGGCTAACGGCGGCTTTTTTCACGCGTCGGCGCCGTCGAACATGAAGATGTCGGCGCCGCCGGTGGCGAAGATCTGCACGTCGGCCACCGCCGCTTGGCCTTCGGCGCTGGCAAAGGCTTTTTGGATTGCCGCCATATCGTCGAAATGCAGGATCGCAATGAGGTGATAGGGCGCCGGTCCGGCAGGGGTCGCGACCCCGCCTTTGCTGATCTCGTATCTGCGCAGGCCCGGAATTTTCTTGGCGAGCGGAATGTGTCTTTCCGCATAGTGCTTGTCGAAAGCGGCTGCATCGCGCGGGGTTTTATACATCACCAACAGCCGAGCCATTGCGTTTCTCCCTAAAGTATGGCCCCGAAAAAGCCTGCCCTCGGACTTGATCTGAGGGTGGATGCCGGTTTTCGGAAAAGATCATGCTCAATGTAGTCTCGCCCAACCCGCGTCGAGCGGTATCACGGTTCAAAGCCAGTCGCTACTTCGCCGCGGCGCAGTCACCGAGCTGCGCTTCGCCGTAGTCCCCCTCCTCCGTTTTCACGCGTTTTCACGGGGGAGGACAGCGCTACTCCGCGGCGGTTTGCGCGCCGGCCAGCGGATCGTAATTGAGCGTCGGCGCCAGCCATCGTTCCGCTTCGGCAAGCGAAAGGCCTTTGCGCTTAGCGTAGTCCGCAACCTGGTCGCGCTCGATCTTGCCGACGCCGAAGTAATAGCTGTCGGAATGGCTGAAATACAGCCCGCACACCGACGCCCCCGGCCACATGGCGAAACTTTCCGTGAGCTTCACGCCGATCGCGCGCTCGCCGTCGAGCAGCTTGAACAGCGTTTCTTTCTCGGTGTGATCGGGCTGCGCCGGATAGCCCGGCGCCGGCCGGATGCCGCGGTAGGTTTCCGCGATCAGCTCGCTGCTGGCGAGGGTTTCATCTGGCGCGTAGGCCCAGAATTCCCGGCGCACGCGCTGATGCATGCGCTCGGCGAGCGCCTCGGCAAGCCGGTCGGCCAGCGCCTTGGCCATGATCGCCGAATAATCGTCGTTGGCGTGTTTGAAACGCTCGGCCACCGCGTCCTCGCCGAGGCCGGCGGTTACCGCGAAGGCGCCGATATAGTCGGCCAGCCCGCTGGCGCGCGGCGCGACGAAATCGGCGAGCGCGACATTGGCGCGGCCTTCGCGGCGCGCCAGCTGTTGGCGCAGCGTGTGCAGCACCGCCATCGGTTTGCCGCGCCTCTGGTCGGCGAACACCAGCACGTCGTCGCCGTCGCTATTGGCCGGCCAGAAGCCAATGACCGCGCCGGCGCGAAACCATTGCTCGTCGGCCATCTTGCGCAGCATGGCTTGCGCATCGGCGAACAGGCTGCGCGCCGCCTCGCCGACATTCTTATCGTCGAGGATCGCCGGATATTTTCCCTTAAGCTCCCAGGTCGCGAAGAACGGCGACCAATCGATATAGTCGATGAGCTCGGCGAGCGGGATATCGGCGAACCGGCGCGTGCCGAGAAATTGCGGTGCCGGCGGGATGTAACGGCCGGACCAATCGAGCTTGAGCGCGTTGGCGCGCGCATCGGCGAGCGACAGCCGCTGCTTGGTCCGTTCGCCGCGCGCATGCGCCGCCGCGATCCGCGCATATTCGGCCCGGGTATCGCTGACATAGCGTTGACGCGCCTCGCGCGACAACAGCGCCGCGACCACGCCGACGGCGCGGCTCGCATCGTTGACATAGATCGCCTGGCCGCGTCGGTAGTTCGGATGAATCTTCACCGCCGTGTGGACGCGGCTCGTGGTGGCGCCGCCGATCAGCAGCGGCACCTCGAAGCCCTGCCGCTCCATCTCGGCGGCGACATGGCACATCTCGTCGAGCGAGGGCGTGATCAGGCCGGACAGTCCGACAATGTCGGCTTGCTCGGCGATCGCGGCTTGCAGGATTTTCTCCGCCGCCACCATGACGCCGAGATCGACGACGTCGTAATTGTTGCATTGGAGCACGACGCCGACGATGTTCTTGCCGATGTCGTGCACGTCGCCCTTGACGGTGGCGAGCACGATCTTGCCGTTCGACGAGACGTGCGCCCGGCCGTCCTTGTCCTGCTCCATATAGGGCAGGAGATGGGCGACCGCCTGCTTCATCACGCGCGCCGATTTCACCACCTGCGGCAGGAACATGCGCCCCGAGCCGAACAGGTCGCCGACCACGTTCATGCCGTCCATCAGCGGGCCTTCGATCACCGCGAGCGGACGCGGCGCTTTGCGCCGGGCTTCCTCGACGTCGGCCTCGAGGAAATCGGTGACGCCGTGGACCAGCGCGTGCGACAGCCGCTTCTCGACCGGCCATTCGCGCCAGGCCAGATCGGCTTCCTTCTTCTCCTTAGCCGTTCCGCGGTGGCGCTCGGCGAGCGCCAGCAGCCGCTCCGCCGCATCGGCGCGGCGGTTGAGGATCACGTCTTCGCAAGCCTCGCGCAATTCGGCATCGAGATCGTCATAGACCGCGATCTGGCCGGCATTGACGATGCCCATATCCATGCCGGCTTTGATGGCGTGATAGAGGAATACCGCGTGCATCGCCTCGCGCACCACTTCGTTGCCGCGGAACGAGAACGACAGGTTCGAAACCCCGCCGGAAATGTGCGCGTGCGGCAGGTTCGCCCGGATCCAGCGCGCCGCATCGATGAACGCCACGCCGTAGCCGTTGTGCTCCTCCATGCCGGTGGCGACGGCAAAAATATTCGGATCGAAAATGATGTCCTGCGGCGGGAAGCCGACGCGATTGACCAGAATGTCGTAGGCGCGCGCCGTGATCGCTTGCTTTTTCTCAACCGTGTCGGCCTGGCCTTTTTCGTCGAACGCCATGACCACGACGGCGGCGCCGTAGCGGCGCACCAGTTCGGCGTGGCGGATGAACGCATCCTCGCCTTCCTTGAGCGAGATCGAATTGACCACGGCCTTGCCCTGCACGCATTTCAGGCCGGCTTCGATCACCGAGAATTTCGAGGAATCGATCATCACCGGCACGCGGGCGATGTCAGGTTCGGCCGCGACCAGATTGAGGAACGTCACCATCGCCTTCTCGGAATCGAGCAGGCCCTCGTCCATATTGACGTCGATGATTTGGGCGCCGTTCTCGACCTGGTCGCGCGCCACCGCCAGCGCCGCGGGATAATCGCCCGCGGTGACCAGCTTGCGGAAGCGCGCCGAGCCGGTGACGTTGGTGCGCTCGCCGACATTGACGAACGGAATTTCCGGCGTCAGCGTAAATGCTTCGAGGCCGGAGAGCCGCAGCCGCGGCGCGATTTCGGGGATGACGCGCGGCGGCTTGCCGGCGACGGCGCGGGCAATGGCGCGGATATGCTCCGGCGTGGTGCCGCAGCAGCCGCCGACGATATTGACGAGGCCGGACGCGGCGAATTCGTCGATCAGCGCCGCCATGGCCTCGGGGCCCTCGTCGTAGCCGCCAAACTCGTTCGGCAAGCCGGCATTGGGATAGGCGCAGATCAAGGTTGCGGCGACGCGGGACAGTTCGGCAATATGCGCGCGCATTTCCTTGGCGCCGAGCGCGCAGTTGAGCCCGACCGACAGCGGCGCGGCATGCGCGATCGAATTCCAGAATGCTTCGGGCGTCTGCCCGGAGAGAAAGCGGCCGGAGCGGTCGGTGATGGTGCCGGAAATCATCACCGGCACGGCGAGGCCGCGCGTCGTCAGTTCGTCGGCAATGGCGAATATCGCCGCCTTGGCGTTGAGCGTGTCGAAAATCGTCTCGATCAGCAGCGCATCGACGCCGCCGGCAAGGAGGCCACGGACCTGCTCGGTATAAGCGATGCGCAACGCGTCGAAGGTAATGGCGCGAAAGCCGGGATCGGAGACGTCCGGCGAGATCGAAGCGGTGCGGTTGGTCGGGCCGAGCGCGCCGGCGACGAAACGCTCGCGGCCGTCCTCGTCCTTTGCGATGCGCGCCGCCTCGCGGGCGAGCCGCGCGCCTTCCGCGTTCAGTTCGTAGGCGATCTCCGCCATGCCGTAATCGGCCTGCGCGATGCGGGTTGAGGAAAAGGTGTTGGTGGAGACGATGTCGGCGCCGGCGCGAAAATATTCGAGATGGATGGCGCGCACGGCGTCCGGCCGGCTGAGATTGAGGAGATCATTGTTGCCGCGGACTTCGCGGTTCCAGGCGTCGAAGCGCGCACCGCGAAAGCCCTCTTCGTCGAGCCCGAGCGCCTGGATCATGGTGCCCATGGCGCCATCGAGCACGAGAATCCGCTCGGCCGCGTGGCGGCGTAATGCGGCTTCGGCGTTGGAACGCGGCACGGATTTACTCATCGATCTACGCGCGCTCCTTCTCCGCTTGGGACTGTGCGGGAGGCGTGGTGTTGTGATCCGGCCGCAATCCGAGCAGATGGCAGACCGCGTAAACCAGGTCGGCGCGGTTCATGGTGTAGAAGTGGAAGTCGGTCACGCCGTGATCGACCAGATCGATCGCCTGTTCGGCGGCGACCGCGGCGGCGATCAGTTTGCGCGTCGCCGGATCGCCGTCGAGACCGTCGAAGCGCTCGGCGAGCCAGGCGGGAACCGAAGCGCCGGTGCGCGCGGCGAAATTTCTGGTCTGCTTGAAATTCTGCACCGGCAGAATGCCCGGCACGATCGGGATAGCGATGCCGGCGGCGCGCACGCGGTCGAGATAGCGGAAATAAAGGCTGTTCTCGAAAAAGAACTGTGTCATCGCCCGCGTCGCGCCGGCGTCGACCTTGGCCTTGAGCATGTCGATGTCGGCCGCGACCGAAGCGCTGTCCGGATGCTTTTCCGGATAGGCCGATACCGACACTTCGATGTCGGCCAAGCCTTTGATGTCCAACAATCGCTTGATGCCGGCGACGAGATCGGCGGCGTTGCGATAGCCGCCCGGATGCGGCGCATAACGCTCGCCGATGCCGCCCAACGGATCGCCGCGCAACGCCACGATGTGGCGCACGCCGGCCTGCGCATAGGCTTCGATCACCGCGTCGATATCGGCGCGGGTCGCGGCGACGCAGGTCAGGTGCGCCGCCGGCGTCAGCAGGGTCTCGGCGAGGATGCGCTTGACCGTCGCGTGGGTGCGCTCGCGCGTCGAGCCGCCGGCGCCATAGGTCACCGAGACGAAGTCCGGCTTGAGCGGTGCGAGCCGCCGGATCGATTCCCACAGCGACTGCTCCATCTCCGCAGTCTTTGGCGGAAAGAATTCGAACGAAACGCGCAAGCGGCGCTCGGCGCCGGCCGGCACGAAGCGGCTCGGTCGCGGCGCGTTCATCAGGCCACCTCGCGTGCGACAGGCCGGGCCAGCACAATGCGCGGGTCGCGCGCCAGCCACAGCGATACCGCGATCTTGCCTTCGGGTCCGGGCGGGAATGTTTGCTGCCGCAGCACGTCAAGCCCGGCGCCTTCAAGCCATTGCGCCACCGTCTCGGCGGCAAAACCGAGCCGACGATGGGCGTGCTCCTCGCGCAAGAATTCGAGATCGTGGGGGGCAAAGTCGACGACCAGCAGCCGGCCGCCGGGGCGGAGCACGCGCGCCGCCTCGCGGATCGCGTGCGCGCTGTCGTCGAGGAAGTGCAGCACCTGATGAACGATGACGACGTCGAAGGAATCGCGCGGCAAAGCGAGATCGTAGATGTCGCCGTGGCGCACGCTGCAATGCTTCAATCCGGCGCGATCGAGCCGCGCGCGGGCAAGCGCCAGCATGTCGAGCGACAGATCGAGGCCGAGGCCGCGCTCGATATCGCCGGCAAACAGTTCGAGCATCCGCCCGGTGCCGGTGCCGAGATCGAGCAGCGCCCGGATCGGCTTGTCGGCGAGCGCGGCGCGGATGGCGTCTTCGACCGCCGTGTCGGCAACGTGGAGCTTGCGGATGCGGTCCCATTCGGCGGCGTGACGCCGGAAATAATTTTGCGCCGCGGCGACGCGCGCGGCGCGCACCGCGGTCAAACGCTCGCGATCGCGAACGATGGTGGCGTCGCCGGCATCGAGCCGCCCGATCAGGGTGCGCGCGATTTCGGCGCCGCCGCCGCGCTCGGCCAGCCGGAAGAAGGCCCACGATCCCTCGCGGAAACGCTCGACCAGGCCGGCTTCGGCCAATAGCCGCAGATGGCGGGACAGTCTCGGTTGCGATTGGCGTAGAATATCGGTGAGATCGGAGACGGTCAGTTCCGCCTCCGCAAGCAGCGTCAGGATGCGCAAACGCGTCGCTTCGCCCGCCGCTTTCAGCGTCCCGGTCAGGGCAGCGAAGGTCAATCGCTCATCGGTCATCGGACTGTTTCTCGCGGCGGTCCCGATCTGACGAAATCCACATAAAGATATCTTTATATCATTAAGCAGAACGGGGCAAGAGCCCAAGCATGATGGGATATGGCCCCGTGGGACGACCGGCAGCAAGGACCCTGGCGGCTCACGACAGCCCATGGCATTTTGGCGTCATGGTCGAGATGGTCAAATCCGCAGATTCGAACCGCACCGCATTGTCGCGCGACGATCGGCACGGCCTGCGCGAGGGCGAGGTCGCGGTCGTTTTGCCGGCGCAGTTCGACGCCTCGCTCTATTATATCGGGCGCATCCGCACACCGTGGCAGCGCCGCGAAGACTGCCCGAAGAATGCGCGCGAATCGGACGCGATCTGCACCGTCGAACTCGATCCGCGCTGGGCCGAGGGCCTTACCGGCCTGGAGACCGTCAGCCATGTGCTGCTGCTGTACTGGATGGACCAGGCGCGGCGCGATCTCGTGGTGCAATCGCCCCGCCATTATGCCGAGCGCCGCGGCACCTTTGCATTACGCTCGCCGGCGCGGCCCAACCCGGTCGCCGTCTCGGTGGCGCGGCTTCTCCGCATCGAAGGCAATATACTTTCGGTCGTCGGTCTCGATTGCCTCGATAATACCCCGCTGATCGACATCAAGCCGTATTTCGCCTCGACCGATTCCGTGCCTGACGCGCAAGTCGGCTGGCATAGCAAGCGCGAGCGCTGAGAAGTGCGCCTTACTTGCTCTGCGCCGTCCCCCACGTTCGGTCGAGCACACGCAGCCAATTTCTAAAGCACAGCTTCTCGATCAGCGGCTTGGCGAAACCGCGCTGGCGCATCGCCGGCACCAGAATTTGCAGTCCTGCCGCGTTGCCGAGTTCCGCAGGGATCATGGCGCCGTCGAAATCGGAGCCAAATCCGACGCCGTCCTCGCCTAAATGTTCGAGCAGGTGCTCGATATGCTGGATGATCAGTTCTACCGGCGTGTCCTTATCGTGACGGCCGTCCGGACGAAGGAAGCTCGCCGCGAAATTGACGCCGACCAGGCCGCCGGATTGCCGGATCGCGGCCAATTGCTTGTCGGTCAGATTGCGCGAATGCGGACTGATGGCATGCGCGTTGGAATGCGTGGCGACCAGTGGCGCATTGCTGATCGCGGCTGTATCCCAGAAGCCGCGTTCGTTCAGATGCGACAGATCGATCAGAATTCGCAATCGGTTGCAGGCACCGATCAGCGCCTTGCCGAGGTCGGTCAGGCCGGGGCCGGTATCGGGCGACGACGGGCAGCGGAACGGCACGCCATGGCCGAACGCGTTCGGCCGGCTCCACACCGGGCCGAGCGAGCGCAGCCCTGCCGCGTACAGCACATCCAATATCTCGAAATTAGCGTCGATCGCTTCGGCGCCTTCGATATGCAGCACCGCCGCCAGCACGTCGTCGACGAGGCAGTGCTCGATGTCGCCGATAGTGCGGCAAACGCGCACGCGCCCTTCCGACTCCCGCTCGATCCGGTAAAGCAGCGCCGCCATGGCGAAGACGACCCGCTGCGCCGCCGTGACATCGACCGCGGGCGGCGCCGGATCGCTGCCGATGACGCTGTTGTTTCCTTGAGGGGTCGCTTCGCTTTCGGCGCGATCTTTTCTCTTCGGCGAGGGAACGAAGATCGCGAACAGGCCGCCGGCAAATCCGCCCTTGCGCGCCTTGGGTAGATCCAAATGGCCCTTGTCCTCGCCCTGCAGGAATGCCGTGGGCGCGTCCGCACCGGCGCGCAGATGCAGGCGCAACAGGACGTCGTTGTGGCCGTCGAAGATTGGGATGGGTTTGGGTGAGGGCACCTACGATCCTTTATTTCTCGGCGCTGCAGGATGGCTTGAGCCCTTGCGAAACCCCCTACTCATCCTTGCCGCCCTATGATGGACAACGTCACGGCCGGGCTCAGCCGCTGTTCCTGGCGCGCAGCAGCATCGGTCCATACACCAGTATGAATGTGCCGAAGGCAACGATCCAGCCGAGTGCCGCCAGCACCAGCACATCGTTATAAACCGCCGGCGCCAGCGGCGCCGCCACGCGCGCCAGGGCGGCGATCAGGATCGCGGCATAGATGACTGCGGTCGCCGGCGTGGTCATCACATCGCGGCCGGTGTGCCCCAGCGTCGCGCGCGTCATCACCGCGAGCGTCATCGTGCCCATGGCGCCCGTCGTCCAGGCATGCAGCGCGCCGCTCCGCGGCATGAGGTCCGGCCACAAGATCGACAATCCGAGCATCAAGGCGCCCAGCGGCACGAAGGCGTAGCCCAGGTGCAGGATCAGCAGCATCGGTTCGCGCCAAGTTCGCTCGCCGGCCCAACGCGCGAGCCGGGCCGCGTGGCCGATCGCCGCAGCAATCAGCAAAACCGCGGTGCCATGCCAATCCGGAGCCACGATCCATGCCAATAGCGCAGCGGCGGCAAGCGCGAGCGAGACCACATCGAAACGGCCGAACGGCGCCGGCAATTTTTCGCTTTTCTGTCGCGTCAGCCAATTGTTGGTGAAGCTCGGCGTGATCCGACCGCCCACCACCATGATCAGCCCGACGATCGCCGCGCAGGCTAGCCGAAGTCCGTAATTTGGCGCGCCATAGGCGATTACCTCGGCCTGGAACACGACATTGGCGAGCGCCACCAGCGCGACGAGTATCGTGACCCGCAGATTGCGCCAGTTTTTGCCGGTGACGATTTCCCGGAATATGACGGCGGTGAGCGTGATCGGGTACGCGCAGTCGATGACCGCCGCGGCGCCGATGCCGATCTGGTCCGTCGCCAGCATCGCGATCCGCCCCGCGAGCCACAACACAAACAGCGCCAGCAGCGGCTCGCCTTGCAGCGGAAACCGGCCCGTCCAATTCGGGATTGCGGTCAGCAGGAAGCCGGTCATGACGGCGGTCACATAGCCGAACAAGAATTCATGCGCGTGCCAGGCAATCGCGCCGTAGCCGTCGGCGAACGACCACAAGCCGGACAACAGCCCCAGCCACAGCGCCATCGCCGCACCGGCCCATAGCGCCGCGCCCAGGAAGAACGGCCGAAAGCCGTAGCTCAAAAGCGGAATGGATTCGGGCCGCAGTCGCGGGATGCCGCCGCGCCGATGCGAATTGGTGACCGGGTCGTCGCTCATGATGACGTTCCGCATCGGGCGCGGCGGATACACGCTACACTCAAGCGCAAGCCTGCCGGCTAATGCCCCATGCCGGGCATGACCTTCCCATTGTAGATATCCGGATTCGGCGGCCCCTCAACAGTCAGGATACCGCTCAGTCCGCGCTCGACCCGCGCCAGCGCGTGATCGACCAAGGTGTAATTGCCAGGGACCTTGGTCTTGAACTCGGTTATAAGCGCGCCGCCCGGCGCGACGCTCACGGTTTGAATGCCTTCGAGCGGCGGCGATAACAGGCCGCCATACGGATAGACCTTGTCGAAGATCTCGCCGATCACGTGAAACGACGACGTGAAATTTGGGCCGCCGACGCCGAAGAAGATGCGTACGGTGTCGCCGACTTTGGCGCGGAGCGGATGCAATTTCGACAGCGCGCCGACGGAGCCGTTGAAAACGAAATATTCGGGGCGCTCGTCCAGCAGTTTCTCGACACTGAACTCGGCGCTGCCGCGCTGCCCGTACGGGATGTCGGTATAGATCTCCTGCTGCATGACATAAAATTCTCGGTCGGCATGGGGCAATCCAGCTTCGGGCTCGACCAGGATGAGACCGTACATGCCATTGGCGATATGCTCGGACACCATGGGCGTGGCGCAGTGATAGACGAAAAGACCCGGCACCAGCGCTTTCCAGGTCATCGATTTCTCTTTGCCGGGCCCCACCTGCAGCTCAGCGGCGCCGCCGCCCGGCCCGGTCACGGCATGGAAGTCGACCGAATGCATCATCGCGCTGTCGGCGGAATTCTTAAGATGAATATCGACCGTGTCGCCGACCCGCACGCGGATGAAGGGTCCGGGGACTTTGCCGTTGAACGTCCAGTAGCCATAGGTTGTACCCTCCGCCAACCGGCCTTCGACCTCGACGGCGAGGAGATCGACACGGACCTGCTGCGGCTCGCGTCGCGTGATCGGCGGCGGCAGATCGTTCGGCTCGCGCGAAATATCCGCTTCGACGACCGTCTGCGGCGCCGGCCGCGGCGTCACGATGAACTGACCCTGCATGCCCGCGAGCTGGTGCCCGGGAACGCTGCAGTAATAAATATAGTCGCCGGACTTGGTCGCGCGAAACGCAATCGTCGTGCTGGCGCCTTTGCCGGTCACGCGCGGCGAGCGAGCATCCTGGTCGGGAAAGGTAATATCGTGCTCGGCGCCCTCGCCATTGATGAGCGTGAGTTCGACAACCTGTCCCTCCGAGGCGGTCAGCACCGGATTAGCCTTGCCGTCGATCTCGCCGCCGACGCCGATATAGACCATGCGTCCGTCCGCGATGCCCGAGCGCAACGTGTATTTTGCGTCGGGAAGATATGAGGTCTCCGGCGCGGTCGCGTTTTGCGGCGCCTGGTTCGATGCTGCGGGTTGCTGTGGCGCATTGGCGGCGGCGGGCGCCGCCTGGCTTGCTGGCGCGGCTTTCGCCGCACCGGCGGCCGTTGCCGCGCTGCCGGCGGAAGCCAGAAAATCGATGACATCGGCGCGATCCTGCTCGGTCTTGAGCCCGGGGAACGGCATCTTGTTGCCGGGCACGAGCTTCTGCGGATCGATGAGATAAGTCTCGAGCGTCTTGCCATCCCAGACGAGATTCGACTGCTTCATGGCCGGCGAATACGCGTAGCCGGCCTCGACTCCGGACTTGCGGCCGACGATGCCGGCGAGCGATGGACCGAGGATGTCCTTGCCGGGCTCGAGCGAGTGGCAAACCTGACATTTCTTGAACACCAGCCGCCCGGACGCGGGATCGCCGCCGGCGATTGGCATTGCGCTCGCAGCCGATGCTGGCGCAGCGCTCGGCTGCGGTGTGTTGGCAGCCATAACGGGATTTTGCGCCGCGGCGGCGGCCGTCTGGGCCGGCGGCTGCGCGAGGGCCACTGTCGCAGCAGGTGCGGCCGTTGCGACAGATGAAGCCGGCGGGCTCGCCGGTTGCGGCGTCTGCGAGACGGTTTTAATGCCCAGCGATGTCTTGTTTTGCGCGGCGGTCGCGCCATCGCTCGAAGCGGATGGCGAGGCGAGATATAGCCCCCCGGCGATCACGCACAGCCCGAGGACTGCGATGGCCCATTCTCTGAATGTCTTCCACACGATCTAACTCCTTCGGCCCGACTCCGCCGGAGCTGGTCGGTCATTCCACATCAGGATGATCGACATTTTTCGCGCCGGCAGATTGATGCAGATCAATCCGGGTGAATTCCATTCCGCAAGTGGGTGATGCCGAGCTGGTCCTGGAAAAATCCCGTTACGGCAATTCGCCGTGCGCGCCGAGGACGCCGGCGAGGATCGCGAAGGCCGAGATCACCAGCGCCACTGCGTGAAATCGCATTGCCGCCGCGAAGGCGCGGGTCTTGTCGTGCAGGGCGAATTCGCGGAAACGGCGATGCAGCACCAGCGGTTCGAGTACATAGACCATGAGCGCGAACAGCATCCAGACCGCGACCATGAGGTGCAGCCACCAGAACGCCGCGTATTGAAAGCGGTCCCAGGCATCAAGCTTCGCCAGCATATAGACGCCGGACAGGCCGACCAGCAGGATCGAAATGCGCACCTGAAAGGCAAAACGCCGTTCGAACGCCTCGAAGGCCGCGACGGCTTCCTTGGCATCGGGCAGGGCGCGGGCGTGCGGCAAAACGATCGTCGTCACGACGGCCAAGCCGCCGATCCAGTGCACCAGCGCCAGGACGTGAATCGCACGCGCCAGCGCGAGATTGTCGATCGTCATGGATCGAATCTCTCACAAAACACTCTGCGGATCGATGCAGATTTCGAGAACCCATAATCATGAAAAGTAGCGTCGGCGACGAAATGAGGCCAATCGTCTTGCGACGATGGTCCGCTCGCGTTAGGAAAGACGATGGCCAGCGACAGCAAAAAGACCAAAGCCGACACGGCGCCAAAAAGCGACACCGCCGCGAAGGCCAAGAGCCCGGTGGCTGAAGCCGCACCCAAGGACGCACCCAAGGACGCACCCAAGGACGCATCCAAAGCCGCACCCACAGACGCACCCAAGGACGCATCCAAGGCCGCACCCACAGACGCAACCAAGGACGGCGGCGGTGAGACAGCCGCCGCGGCGCCTTCCAATTATAGCCGGGGCGAAGGCCAGAAACCGGTCACTGCGGCCTACAAGGAAAACTGGAACGCGATTTTCGCGAAGAAGAACGTGAAGAAGAAAAAGCGATAGCCTGCGTGTGATGGAGCGACCCGCCTACGCTTGCGTTGCAAGCTTCGGAGGGTTTGAGTCTACCGAAGCGCACTGCGCGACGGCGAAAGCGCGGAGGCGGAAGCGATACCCAACATTTGACAAGCCGATGATGGGTTCTGCAAGCGCTCCATCCATCCTACCGGCTACGCTCGATACGAACGGCGGAAAATCGTAGGGGCGCCCCTTGTGGGCGGCCGCGATGGCGGTGGGAACGGTCACAAGGACCGCCCCCGCGTGAAGCGTGGCTTATTCCAGCGGGACCGTTCATCAGGCGCGGATCAAACCTAATACAAACCATTTCCTATGAATATTATCGTCTCCGTAATGGAGATGATATTGACATTGGTCTCCAATTCAGTTACATAGCTGAATCATCTCGCCCAAAAGGACGCCGCCGGGTGACACCGGCGGAAAGGGGCGAGGCGGTTCCCGCGGGTGGGGTTGTCAGCCCCGCTCCCGGGCGGCTCTGGGCCAAAACGCCCGGCCGGCATTACGACCGGTCTGCGGGTCATACCGCCCGCTGCACTGGGACGGCAGGGGATGGGTAACACCCATCCCTACCTAGTTCCGTCCCAGGAAGCGCGTGAACTGGAGCTGAGCGGTGGCGTTCGGTCGCGACCGCAAGCGCCGTGGTGGAACGCCGACAGGCGAGCGCGCGACGCTTCGCGCGCTGCCGTGCCCGCTGGCACGGCAACATGAAAGACTGCGCCTGCCGGCGTTCTGCTTCCTTTCTTTCTTCTTTGCTGATCGGAGCGTGATCGAGCCGAAAGCCGGTCCCACCCCCGGCTCAGGCATGACGCGATCGGGCTTCGAAGATGATTGAACTAATGGCGTTTGCATAACTCGGGCGCCCATGCGTCGCGGGAACGAAAGCGTTTGTCCGCCCCCCGCTTCGCGGGGACGGGAAAAGAGCGAGTTGCGCGCTGCGCATGGCGTCAAAACAGCGCCGGCACCACGCCGACCGGAATGATGCCGAGATAGATCACGCCGTCGGCCACGCGCAGCGGCAAAGCGATGGCCGGCTTCTTGTCGATCTCGGTCGGCTGCCCCATCTTTTTGATGTTGTCGATCAGGTTGGAATTGGTCTGGTCGCGGACGACGCCGCTCAGCCCCGGCATCAAGCGGTCGAGCGCGTTGAGCCCTTGCGCGGACGAGCCGCCGCCGCCGCCGCCGCCGGCGCCGGTAAGCCGGTCGATGCCTTGGCCGATCAACTGGTCGATGCCTAACAGCGGCACGATATTCTCGATTCCCGCGACGGCGACGTTGAGAACGCCGTCGAGCCTGCCGTGTTCGTTCACGGTCAGCGTTCCGGCGCCGACAACGATGGCGTCGCTGCGCGCGATGCGGAAAGATTTGATGTCGATGCCGCCGCCGGAGGCCTGCATTTCACGGAACAGCACAGGCCATGGCTTTGGCGCGAAATCACTAAAGCCGCGCAACACCGCATCGATATCGCCCTGCAGCGGCGCGGCGAGCAAAGGATGGAAGCTCGGCGCCAGCGCCGCCGTAAAATGTCCGGTCGCTTCGATCACGGGATCGCGGCGCGCCGAACCCTGCACGATGCGGCCGTCGACGTCGGCACTATCGGCCTGGAATATCATGCCGCTGTCGGGGCCGGCGACGCGATCGAGCCGTGGCTTGATGAGGCTGACGGAAATGCCTTCCGGGTCGGACGGCAGGCCGACGAGGTCGAGCTGTGCCCGCGACCAGTTGGCGACGAAGATCGGCGGCTGGCCCGGATCGGCGAGCGTCACCGGCCCGGTGATGTCGCCGTGCAACAGGGTCGGGCGATAGAGCGCAGCCGAGAAGGTGACGTTCGTCGCGGTGAGGTCGAACGGCGGATGATTGCTGGTGAAGGTCGCCGCGGCCGCGTTGCAGCGGGTGACGATGCGGAACGGAAAGCCGCCGATACTCTGCGAGCCGCACGCATAGACCCGGCCGAGCTTGGCCTCACGATCCACCCAACCGGACAAGGCGCGAGCGGCGATCGAGGCCGCCAGATACCAGCCCCAGGTCAAGCCGACGGCCAGGACGATGACGATGGCCGCCGGCGCCACGAATAGCCATAGCCGCCGCCGGCGCGCCGCGGGCCGCCGCTTGGGTAGCCGCGGCGGCGCCGAATGCATCATGCTGAGCGGAGATTCGCCGGACATTGTCTGTTATGGCCTGTGAAAGAGGGCGCCATTGTGCCGCCGTCGTGGTCCTGTTAGGCGAGCGAAATCTAGCGTGCGAGTCAACAACGAGGCCCCATGCATACGGCTGCGGAGCACGAAAGCGGCGATCTCTGGGTCTTCGGTTACGGCTCGCTGATGTGGCGTCCGGAGTTTGCCTATGTCGAACGGGTTCCGGCGCGGCTCGTCGGCCTGCATCGGGCGCTTTGCGTCTATTCCTTCGTTCATCGCGGTACGCCGGAGCGGCCCGGCTTGGTGCTCGGGCTCGACCGCGGCGGCATGTGCCGCGGCATCGCCTACCGCGTCGCCGCCGCGGCGCGCGCGCAGACCATCGGCTATCTGCGCGGGCGCGAGCAGGTCACGACCGTCTATCGCGAATCCATGCGGCCGATCGAACTTGAGGATGACGCGCGGCGCCGCGTGCGGGCGCTGTGCTACATCGTCGACCGCAGCCACGTGCAATATGCCGGCCGGCTGACGCTCGCCGAAAGCTTGCATCACGTGCGCCAGGGTCACGGCAAGTCCGGTCCCAACCGCGATTATGTGCTGGAAACGGTGCAGGCGCTCGACGCGCTCGGTTATCGCGAGAGCGATTTGCATTTGCTCGCCGCGCGGCTTGCCGGCAATCAGGCATCAGTGACCGGGAATCAGGAATCAGCTTCCTGATACCCGATCCCCGTTTCCCGATTCCCGTCTCCCGATTCCTGGAGCAAGCGTCCGCTCGCCTCTTCAATGGCGCTTTGCAGCCGCGCGAAGAACGTGTCCTTGTCGAGGCCGGGCGGAATCGGCTCCAAAATCTCGGCGACAATGGTGCCGGGCAATCGCAGCAGCGAACGGCGCGGCCAGAACAGGCCGGAATTGAGCGCCAGCGGCACGCAGGGGACGGCCGCCTTATGATAGAGATGGACGATGCCGGGCTTGTAGCGTGGCTCCGCGCCGGGCGGCCGCCGCGTGCCCTCGGGAAAAATGACGAGTTGGCGCGGGCGAACCCCCGCCAGCGCCTGCCGCGCCCGCGCCGTCATGCGCCCCAGCGCCGCCATTCCGGCGCTGCGGTCGATCGGAATGAGGCCGGCTTTCCACAAATACCAACCGAACAGCGGCACCCACATCAATTCGCGCTTGAGAACGTAAACCGGATCGGCGAGCACCGCGTAAAGCGAAAACGTCTCCCACAGCGATTGATGTTTGCAGGCAACGATGCACGGCCCTTTCGGAATTTTCTCGGCGCCGCGCCACTCCACTTTGGTGCCGCAGACGACGCGCAACAGCCACAGGCTCGTCAAAGCGTAGGAGCGGATGAAGACGCGCAGGCAGGGATAGGGCAGCGCCAGTGTCGGCAGCGCCACAATCATGTGAGCAGTCAAATTCGTATAGAACAGAACGTTGAATGCGAGCGAGCGGAGATAAGTCGCAAATGATCGGGCCACGAAAAACCTGCCGGAAACGCGCGGTCACGCTCGACGCAATGCGGATGTCGGCAATTCGCTGGTGTCGAAGGTGTCGAACCGCATGCGGACTTTGGCGGCAAGGTATTTGAGATATTCCGACAGCACCAGTCTGGTGGTGTCGCCGTTCGACCACCACGGTTCGACGCGCATTCGGTCGGGCACCACCGGGTAGGGGATCAGCCTGGTGTCCGGCAACTGGTGGGCAAGTTCCGCGAGCGCGCGCGGCATGTGGTAGGACGACGTGACGACGATGAGCGATTGGAAGCCGTGCTCCAACGCCCAGCGCCGCGCCTGCACGGCGTTACCGTACGTGTTCCGGGCGGAATAATCGAGGTCGACGCAGCAGGCCAGCAAATCGTTGTAGCTGACGACTTCACGGGCGATGTCGCCCGTCGTAGTGCCGGGATTGACGCCGGTGATCAGGAGCCTCTTGCCGCGGTGGGATGCGAGAAGCTCCAGCGCATCGCTGATCCGCGAGGTGCCGCCGGTCAGCACCACGATGCCGTCGGCGTTGCCGCCGAGCGCGACTTGGCGGCTGGGTAACAGCCGGATGAAACCGCCGAAACCGAAGACCAGCAGAATGACGCATAGCACGATGAGCTTCAGGGCGACCGACCTGATGCGCCGCGTTCTGACCGCGCTCCTAAGACTAAGCATTCCCGCGCGCGTCCCTCGCGCTAAAGTTCAATGCGAGAGTCGAAAGCCCTCGGGCGAAATTATAGCCGCGATTCCGGCATCAGTGCGATCTTCGGCGTCGGCAGATTTATCGAAATTGTCGCGGTTTCCTCAATCGATGGATTCCAGCGTCTGGTTGACGATGCGGCGCGAGGTCAAGGCCGTCACCACGGCCATCAGCACGACCAGGACGAGGATGGCGACATAGCCGGCAACTCCGATGGAAAAGTTGCCGAACAAGGCCGTCGTCTCCTCGCTCCCGGCAGTGCCGGAGAACCAGGCATTCGCCGCGCCCAGCATGGCGAACAAGAGCAACGCCATACCGCCGCCGATGGTGCCGCCCTTGAAGCCGAGCAGGAGAAAATGGCGCTGAAATTGGCTGGCGACGAAGCCGTCGGTGGCGCCGACATAATGCAGGACTTCCACGATCGGGCGGTTGGTCGCCATGGCGCCGCGGGTCGCGAAGGTGACCGAGAGCACCGTCACGGCGACAACCAGCGCTAGAATTGCGATGCCGACGACGACCACCGCCTCCGCCATGTCGCGCATGCGGTCGATCCAGCCGCGGTGATCGTCGAGGCTGGCGCTGGGCACGCGCGCGGCCAGCGCCGCTCGCAAGCCGGCGAAATCCGGCGCCGCGCCGGCCGCGAGCTTGACGACGATCATGCGCGGTATCGGCAACGCGCTGAGCGAGAGCCCGGAGCCGAGCCATGGCTCCACGAGTTGTTCCGATTGCTTCTTGGTATAGGCGCGCACATCGGCGATGCCGGCGGCGGCGCGCGCGATCGCGATGGCCGCGCTTACGTCCGCGTCGATGTTGCGGCCGGAAACAGGCCGAACCTGGATGGTGACCTCGCGTCCCACCGCCGACTGCCAGTCACTTGCCGAGCCGACCATCATCGTTACGGCGCCTGCGGTCACCGCGGCGAGAAAGGTCATAATGGCGACGACGGCCGTCAGCGAGCGCCCCGCAATCGAGCCGCGCGGCACGATCGGCGCAGGCGGCCACTGCGCCAAAACGCCTGACGATGCCGGGGCGCGGGCGTCCCATGGCTCCGCCATCGTTTTCACCGGCTCAATCGTAGACATGCAGACGCCCATCATGCAGAACCAGGCGGCGGGCGTCGTACTCGTCCATCAGCGCAATATCGTGCGTGGCGATGACGACCGAGGTGCCCGATTTGTTGAGCTCGACGAACAGCCGCAGCAAGCGCTGGCCGAGATTCGGATCGACATTGCCGGTCGGCTCGTCGGCGAGCAAAAGCTGCGGCCGAGCGATTACGGCGCGGGCGATTGCGGCGCGCTGCTTTTCGCCGCCCGAAAGCAGCGGCGGTAAAGCCGACAGGCGCTCGCCGAGCCCCACCCAGTGCAGCAGTTCGGCAACTTCGGCCCGGTAGCTGGCCTCATCCTTGCCGAGCACGCGCAGCGGCAGCGCCACGTTCTCGTAAGTGGTCAAGTGATCGAGCAGCCGAAAATCCTGAAACACGATGCCGATGCGGCGACGCAGCGACGCACGGTCGTCCTTGCTCAGCGACGCGGTGTCGTAATCGAACATGGAAATGAGCCCGCGCGTCGGCTTGAGCGACAGGAACAGCATGCGCAGCAGCGAGGTCTTGCCGGCGCCGGACGGCCCGGTGAGGAACTGAAACGACTGGCCGTCGATGCGGAAACTGAGGTCGCGCAGGATTTCCGGGCCAAGCCCATAGCGCAAGCCGACATTTTCGAATCGGATCACGCGGTCCTCCGGTAAAACCTCACGCGTGGCTCCAGCGCCGGCGATCCCTGCGCAACCTGATTCGCCCAGCCCACCCTAACGTAGCATCCCCTGGCGATGCCGGCTCGCCGGGCCGGCTTGGTTTCCAATCCGTTAACGGATCGCCGGCTAGGGTGACCCCCAAAGGGGTCGCGCCTCCTGATTCGTCCGATATTCGCCCAATGCTGATCGTCTGCCCAAACTGCGCTACATCCTACGTTGTCGACGTGACAAGCCTGCGGCCGGACGGCCGCCGGGTCCGTTGCGTGCGCTGCCGCACCATCTGGCACGCCGAACTGCCCCATACTGAAAAGCTGATCGCCGCGGCCGAGGCGTTGGCGCCAGCGCGCCGCGCGGTCGAGGTCGAGGTCGTAGCGGAAGCCGCCGCCGCGGAAATGGCGACTGCAGCCGAAGCTGCGGCCGAGCAATTTGATACGGCGATGGCCGGCGACGCCGACCTTGCCGCGGCGGCTGCGCCCGAACCGTTCCCCGATACGGCGCCAGCCGAGGCGGCCGAAGCCGCCGAATTTCCCGTCTTGGCCGACGAATCCTTTCTCGAAGTGGAATCGCCGCCGATCGCGCCTGTCGAGCCCGAGGGCGATGGTCCGCCCGTCGACGTTGCGGCAGACCGCCACGCTGCGCCAGGCGACGAGCCGCTCGAAGATGTCGAAACCATTGCCGCGCGACGCTATCCGCACCACGCCGAGCGCAAGCGATTGCGGTGGCCGCTGTCAAAATTGCAGTCGGGCATCCTGGCGCTGATCGTCGCCAATGCGATCGTCATCGGCTGGCGCGGCGATTTCGTGCGCGCCATGCCCCAGACCGCGTCGTTCTATGCCTTCATTGATCTGCCGGTGGATATACGCGGGCTCGATTTCGAAAGCCTCGCCACCACGACCGAGCAGCATCAGGGCATGCCGATCCTGGTTATCGGCGGCAACATCGTTAACGTCACCGGCAAGAATGAGACCGTGCCGCAACTGCGCTTCGCGGTTCGCAACGCCGCGCGGCAGGAAATCTATTCCTGGACGGCCGGACCGCCGCGCAGCCTGCTGCCGCCGGGTGAAGGGGTCGCGTTCCATACCCGGCTCGCCTCGCCGCCGCCGGACGCCCACGATGTGCTGGTGCGTTTCGTCAATCGCAACGACGTATTGGACGGGATGCATTGATCATGGCGCGCATCCTGATCGCCGAAGACGAAGAAGCGCTGTGCGCCATGTGCGCGCGCGCACTCGCCACCGCCGGTCACGAGGTCAAAACCGCGTACGACGGCAGCGACGCACTCGATCTGTTGCAGCGCGAGGACGGGCATTTCGACCTGCTCCTGACCGACATCCGCATGCCGATCATGGACGGCATCGCGCTGTCGCTGGCCGCGGCGCGCGACTATCCGGATCTCACCATTCTGTTGATGACGGGCTACGCCGATCAGCGCGAGCGCGCCCACGGCCTCGACGCCATCATCCACGATGTGATCGCGAAGCCGTTTTCGCTGGCGACACTGCGCGGCGCAGTGGATGAAGCGCTGACGGTGAAGACGCGCTGACCGGTCATCGCTTGGATTGCGCGGTGCGCGATCCGGCGGCAAAACCCTTACTTATCATCGGCGGCCGCATAGGGCCGCGGCAGCGGCCCGACCGACAGTTCGGAATGGGCCCGGCCGAAATCGGGCGCCGGCGAATCCTGGCCGATTTCGACGATGCCGCGGCGGATGGCGCGGGTCCGGGTGAAATGCTCGAACAAGGCGTCACCGTCGCCGCGGCGGATGGCGCGTGTCAGTTTGGCCAGGTCCTCATTGAACGTGCCGAGCATTTCCAGCACGGCGTCCTTGTTGGCGAGAAAGACATCTCGCCACATGGTCGGGTCGGACGCGGCGATGCGGGTGAAATCGCGGAAGCCGCCGGCGGAGAATTTCAGGACTTCCGAGCGCGTCACCTCGCCGAGCTCATCGGCGGTGCCGACGATCGTATAGGCGATCAGATGCGGCAGATGGCTGGTGATCGCCAGCACCAGGTCGTGATGCGCGGCCGGCATGGTTTCGACATTGGCGCCGAGCGCACGCCAGAATGCGGCGAGCCGCTCGACGGCGGCGGCATTGCTGCCCTCGGGCGGCGTGAGAATGCACCAGCGGCCGACGAACAATTCGGCGAAGCCGGCATCCGGGCCGGAATGCTCGGTGCCGGCGACCGGATGCGCCGGGACGAAATGCACATGCGCGGGCAGCGCGCTGGCCATGTCGCGCACGATGGCGCCCTTGACCGAGCCGACATCGGACACCACGGCTCCCGGTTTTAGATGCGGCGCGATCTCGCTGGCGATCTCGGCGCAGGCGCCAACCGGAGCGCAGACGATGATCAGATCGGCGCCGGCAACCGCGGCGGCGTTGCTGTCGACGACGTGGTCGGCCAGCCCAAGTTCGGCGACGCGCCGGCGCGTCGCCGCCGTGCGGGCGCTCACCACGATCTCGCGCACCGCGCCCTGCGCGCGCGCGCCCCGCGCGATCGAAGAGCCGATCAGGCCGACGCCGATCAGCGCCAGACGATTGAACAGCGGTGCGGGGTCGGTCACAGCATCACGCCGGCTTTGCCAAGAATTCCTTCAGCGCCGCGACGACGAGTCGGTTGGCTTCTTCGGTGCCGACGGTCATCCGCAGCGCATTCGGCAGCTTATAGGCCGTGGTCTGCCGCAGAATGAGCCCGCGCGCGGTGAGAAAGGCGTCCGCATCCGTCGCGGTGCGGCCCTTCGTTTCCGGAAAATGGATCAATACGAAATTGGCGACGCTCGGCGTCACTTTGAGGCCGAGCCTGCCGATTTCGTCCGTCAGCCAGCTGAGCCAGCGCGTATTGTGCTGGCGCGAGCGCTCCTGGTGCTCGATGTCCTCGATGGCCGCAATGCCGGCGGCAATCGCCGGCCCGGTGACGTTGAACGGGCCGCGAATGCGGTTGACGGTATCGACCACGGCGGCGGGACCGAACATCCAGCCGAGGCGGAGCGCCGCCAGTCCGTGGATTTTGGAAAACGTCCGGCACATCGCCACGTTCTCGGAGGTGGCGACGAGCTCGATGCCGGCCTCGTAGTCGTTGCGCCGGACATAGTCCGCATAAGCGGCGTCGAGTACCAAAAGCACGTTGCCCGGCAAGCCGCGATGCAGCCGCTTGACCTCGTCGAACGGCAGGCAGGTGCCGGTCGGATTGTTCGGATTGGCGAGAAAGACGATTTTGGTCTTCGCCGTCACTGCCGCAAGGATCGCATCGACATCGGCGGTGAAATCCTTCTCCGGCGCCACCACCGGCTTGGCGCCGGCGCCGAGCGTCACGATCGGATAGATCAGGAAACCGTGCGTGGTGTGGATCGCTTCGTCGCCGTCGATGAGATAGGCGTGCGCCAGCAAGTGCAGCAGATCATCGGAGCCCGCGCCGCAGACGATGCGGTCGGGATCGAGCCCGAAGGCGCGTCCGATGGCCTCGCGCAGATCGCTTGCCGAGCCGTCCGGGTAGTCTTCGAGATGATCGGCGCACGATCGAAAGGCGGCGATCGCGCGCGGGCTTGGCCCGAGCGGCGTCTCGTTCGACGACAGCTTGAACACCTTGGCGACGCCCGGTGCGCGGCTCTTGCCGGGCACATAGGCCTCGATATCGAGCACGCCGGGCCGCGGCTGGGGACGCATGGCAGTCAATATGAGCCTCTATTGCATTGTCATGCCCCGCGCAGGCGGAGCATCGCGTACCCGCAGCCGGCGCCAATCTGGCACTATTGCGGCTACTGGTTCGCCCACCTTCGCGGGCGATGACAGTCAAGGGATCGTATAGCGGGTCGCGTGGCTGCCGACGAGGGCCGACGAACGGATCGTGGCGCCGATTTTGAGGAGGGCTCCTGTCACAGGCTCGATCATGCCGCGCTCTACCGACACCAGGAGCGCCGCGCCATCGAAGGCGCGGTCGGGCAGCGCGACGACGTCGGCAAGCGCCGCGACCGCATTGACTGCCGCCGCGCTCCAGCCGGAAACCCGCATGCTCCAGACTTCGGTTTCCGTCACCATGGCGTCCGCGGCGGCCCGGGAGACCACGAAGACCGGCATGGCCGCCGGATGATCGGCGCGTTCGACGAACGGCAGCCGCGCGATGATTTTCGGCGCGGCCGCGAATTCGAGCGCCGCCCACCACGGGCCGGCGCCCGCCGTTGCGAAAGCGGGAATGAGGCCGAGATCGCCTTTTGATTCGGAGACGGCCTCGACGACGCTCGACGCGCCCATATGCGGCACGAACGGCACCGTAAAGCCGAAATGGAATCGCGCGGAATCGCGCATCAGCGCATCCCCGGCGGAGAGATCGGCGTGCACCGCAAACGGCGATTGCACATAGGTGAAGGTCGAGATGATGACCCGCCAAATGCTCTCGGCGGTATCGAGCGGCAGGTTGCCGTGATGCCGCCGCACCAGCCGCCGCATCATGTCGGCCTCGCGCGCAGGGCGAAAAGCTGAGCCGGTTTCTTCGGTCTTCTTCGTCGCGATCAGGCGGTCGATAATCTCGCCGCGCTCGATCAGCAATTCGTGCATCGTTTCGTCGATGCGATCGATCTCCTGCCGCAGATCGGCGAGCGATTGGTCCTTGTGGTGCGGCGGTTCGGTCATGGCGAAGACCCGATAATGGGCGCGATTGATAAATGCCGGCAACGTCGAAAGCAAAGAAAACGTTGACTCTCGGCGGCAGCGGCCTATTTACGCCGTTTTGACCGTCCTGTCGGCGGTCGGGCCACGCTGGGAAGCGCGCGGCATCCAAGGACACAATCGATGGCCGACGTGAGCGCCACGCTCGATCTTGCCGACCGCGCCCGCGAAGCGGACGATCCGCATTCGCCGGTCGTGCGCTTGGCGGCAAACAACCCGCTGCATCTCGACGCCGGTCTCGATTTTGCGCCGCTGCAGATTGCCTATCAGACCTATGGCGCGCTCAATTCCGCGCGCAGCAATGCGGTGCTGGTGTGCCATGCGCTCACCGGCGATCAGCACGTCTTCAACGACCATCCGGTGACCGGCAAGCCGGGCTGGTGGGAGACCATGGTCGGTCCCGGCAAGCCGATCGATACCGAACGCTATTTCGTCATCTGTCCCAACGTGGTCGGCGGCTGCATGGGCAGTTCCGGGCCGGCTTCGACCAATCCGGCGACGGGCATGCCTTGGGGTCTCGATTTCCCGGTAATCACCGTGCGCGACATGGTCCGCGCGCAGGCCATGCTGCTCGATCATCTCGGCATCGAGTCGCTGTTCGCGGCGGCGGGCGGCTCCATGGGCGGCATGCAGGTGCTGCAATGGGCGGCGAGCTATCCGCATCGCGTGTTCGCGGCGTTGCCGATCGCGGCGGCGACCCGGCATTCGGCGCAAAACATCGCCTTCCACGAGGTCGGCCGCCAGGCGGTGATGGCCGATCCGGATTGGCGCAGCGGCCGCTATTTTGCCGAGGGTATCAACCCGCGCCGCGGGCTCGCGGTGGCGCGTATGGGCGCGCACATTACATACCTGTCCGACGCGGCGCTGCACCGCAAATTCGGCCGCCGCTTCCAGGATCGCGACAATCCGACCTTCTCATTCGATGCCGATTTCCAGGTCGAATCCTATCTGCGTCACCAGGGCATCACCTTCGTCGAGCGGTTCGACGCCAATTCGTACCTCTATTTGACCCGCGCCATGGACTATTTCGATCTCGCAGGCGACTATGACGGCGTGGTAGCGAGTGCGTTCCGCAGCACGCCGACCCGTTTCTGCGTGATTTCGTTCACCAGCGACTGGCTGTTCCCGACGCCGGAATCGCGCGCTATCGTGCATGCGCTCAATGCCGCCGGGGCCCGCGTCTCGTTCGCGGAGATCACGACCGACAAGGGCCACGACGCATTCCTGCTCGACGAGCCGGAATTGTTCGCGATCGTGCGTGGATTTCTGGAAGGCGCGGCCAGGGCGCGCGGGCTGCCGGCGAGGTGACGATGCTGTCGCGTCTCAAACACGATCTGACCATGGCGGAGGCCGCGCGCGGCCCGGGCGGCTCGCGCGTCGACTTGCTGGTCGTCGCCGACATGGTGCAGCACGGCGCGCGAGTGCTCGATGTCGGCTGCGGCGACGGCGAGCTGCTGCGACTTCTCGAGAGTCGCGGCGTCGACGGCCGAGGCATCGAGCTGTCGCGCGAAGGCGTCAACGAATGCGTCGTCAAAGGCCTCGCCGTCGTCCAGGGCGACGCCGACACCGATCTCGAGGACTATCCCGACGACGGCTTCGATTTCGTCATCCTGTCGCAGACCTTGCAGGCGACGCGCCGGCCGCGGGTCGTATTGGAGCACATGCTGCGCATCGGTCGCCACGCCATCGTGTCGTTTCCGAATTTCGGCCATTGGCGGATCCGCCTGCAATTGTTTTTCGGCGGCCACATGCCGCATACCGACAACCTGCCCTATGCCTGGTACGAGACGCCGAATATCCATTTCTGCAGCATCAAGGACTTCCGCGAGCTGTGCCATGCGGTGGGCGCGAAAATGGAGCAGGCGGTGGCGCTCAACGCCTGGGGCCGGCGGATGCGGCTGAAAATGCCGTGGTGGTTTTGGAATCTGTTCGGCGAGCAGGCGGTGTTCCTGCTGAGCCGGCAGGATCAGGCGGCTTCTGCTATATAATGTCGTTTGGTGTCACCCTCGCTCGCGCCGGCGTCGTCGCGCGGGCCCGTAGCTCAATGGTCAGAGCTAGCGGCTCATAACCGCTTGGTTGGAGGTTCGAGTCCTCCCGGGCCCACCAATATCATTTCAACTCATTGAAATGAAAATGTCTTTTGTAGTAAGGCCCGCACCTTTGCAGGCGCGGCCCTCCAGCAACGGCTTTAACCTCAGATCAAGGTCACTACCAAGTGGCTGGCCGCTGTGGTGTGTTCGCGGGACTTATGCCCGTCGCTGGGAATTTACAGCCTCATGCCGTTGAGATGTTGTTTAATTAGAGAAGTCAGCAAGTTCGAAGATATCCAATATCTGGACGACTTGCTGGAGCGCGGAGCAAGTATGTCCTTCGATATCACAAGGGCAGGAGCTACGCAGAGCTTTGCGGTTGGCGTGACTGAACCAGAGTTTAGGTTGTGTGTTGAGGGCCCGCCGAGGTCGTCCACAAGCTCAACAAGCAGATCAATGCCGCTTTCGCCGAGCCCAAGATGATGGGCGGCTTGCCGATCTCGGCGGCGTACCGCTGCCGATGACGCCCTAGGAGTACGATGAGCCGGCGCACGGCAAGCTTCTCATAGTCTGCGGCACCTCAAGCATCAGGTGCTTCGATATCATCCTGCAGGCAAACGCTAGGTCTCGGCCAATAACTTTGGAACAAGTTCGGCCACGGACATTTTGCCTGAGAGTCCGCCTTACCCGCCGGACGCAGCTTAATCTGGTCGTCCGTTGGGATACAGTGAATCAGGAAGGTACGCCTCCCAACCAACACCCGGAGGTACTCCTGGTGCATTATACAATGAACCACCGGAGTACCCTGCCATAGAAGCTCCTGCAAAAAACACCACGCCGTTGCCAGAATCTATCTGCACCGTATTAATATCAAATTCTATGAAGCCCATCGGAATGTCATCGGCTGTCATGTCGAAGATGCACTGATTGAAGACGTTCGATTGGACCATGTTCCAGAACCTGTCAGACCAAACAAAGCCGACCTCGGGAGCCCAGGCGTAAAAGCCGTAGAACTCATTGCCACTGTTCAGATTCCCTTCGACGGCTAAAACCGCCTGACCGGCGGAGCCCCATTGCACTTCAGGAGACAGCTCGTACCAACCCCACTTGGTCCACGAATCTGCACAAGCCGGATTGTACCATGCCATCACAACGTAGACTGGACTGCTCACGCCTATGGATGACAACCAAAGTGACATTGTCCGTTCTCCCTTCGCAACTACGAATGGCGCCGACGGAATTGGCGCCTGCCGTTCTGCATAATCCGTTCGATGTTACGAATTCATACAAAGAGGCGGACCAAGAGCCGCCCCCGGCTAAGGGTTTTTAATGGGACGTGCACCGATCGGGAGATGACTACTCGGGCCGACCCGCTCAGTGTGCTGTTGGGGATCGGCATCACCGCGATCGGCGCTTCCTTTTGAGAAAAGCTTTCCGATTTCCTTGGGGGAAAACTTGTCCGGAATAGGCGTACCAAGCAACTCTTTTGAGGAGCGCTTGCCCGGACTGTGCACAGGGAGCACGGCCTTTGGGAGCTGTCGCGGCTCGCGCCTTTCAGTCATAATGAATGGTCCTGGTTGGTTTGCCCAGAAGCCTTTTTTATCCTTCCGAGCGCAGTTTACTTTATACCGGTGCGCTCGCAGAGAATAGGGGTCTGACCTTCATGATTAGCGTCATGGCAACAGGCTAGGCCTGAGCTTCTCAGTCCGCACTTATCTGCAGCAAATGGCAATACGGAACTGCGTAGACAGTGCTTCCGTCTTGGCCCCTTCCTACAACCGGATGCGGCCAATCGACGTCCGCGGTCACATGATTCCCAGTACTGATAGCGGCCAGACCAACTGCCAACATATAATTCTCCGCACCCGAGTCAGCGAAAAACCATTGACCGCTGAATTGGTTTTTCACGTCAGAAAGTACCAGGACTATGAAAAACGGGTTCGTTGGTGTATCCAGTAAGCTGTCAGGACTGATATAGATCGAGATGTCATTGTTAGATAACGGCCCAACAGAATTTACAACACATGTGCAGAGCATGCTCAGCCTCCGTTGAAACGATCCAAACCTTGAACGTGTACCGGAATTTCGCTTTTTTATTCTCGGCTACCGCGGCAACATCCGACCTCACTGGCCGATGCGCGATCGTCCCCTCCTTCGGTTACAACAACACGGGAACTAGATAAGACAGATCTGCCGACTGCACTGCCATAGCAGCATTGAGTAGATCGAGTGCCGAAGTTTGCCGCATGAAATCTGACTTGTCGGTACAACGATCCCAACGGCTGCCGACCTGATTTGCGCTATTCATTTTATTTATGGCGAACTTGGCATTGTTTATAAGAAATTCTCTGTATGTCCGCTTATGCATCATCCTGTAGAGATAACCCAAGTTGCGAACAAAGATTCCCTTGAACTGCGGATAGTTGGTATCGCTATAATCCGGCTTTAAATCGCGGTACTCAGTCAAGACGCTATTCTCATCAATGCCTGACGTCGGAACCGTTTTGGTGCTGTTAGGATCCACTAGGCTTTTAGGATCTACATGCGTTAGGATGAATGCGTCGGCAATGTTTGCGGCCGCTTGTAGATGAGTCGAATCGTTCGTTGCCTTGAATAAATCGCACAAGGCGCCAAGAATTACTCCCTGGTTATATGAGAAAATCGGTTCCGTACCGTCGTTAACGCCCGAGAGAGAATTCGGATTGTCTAACGTCGTGAGGGAATCGTTCACGAGGTTCTTTGGATTGATCAGCCCGATTTGGCTAAACCATTTCCACTGCGGCAGAGCCCAGTTGTTCAGGTAGTTCTGAACCTTCGCAGCTTGGCCAAGGTTCTGAAAGCGAACGCTGAGTGCAGCAGCAATTGCCAGGAAGAGTTCGTTCGCGATTGCATTCTTGTAGGGAAAATGGCCGTTGCCATCCGTTTTGTCCTTCTTCCAATAAATCCCGCCGCCAAAGCCAGCGACGCTGGCGTCCCACCCGTTTGTCATATCACCGAAGATGGTCTCGGCCATCGAGAGGTAGTTCTGATCATTTGTCAGGTCAAAGGCCTTGATCCAAGCGAGCGCCCACCAGCCCTCGTCGTCATAATATTGATTGAGGAAGTTGGTATAATAAACCCTTGCAAATGTCGCGGCGGCCACCCCTCCGCCAAGCAACGCACCTAAAAGCGCCCCGACGGGACCCCCAACGACAAACCCCACGACCAACCCGACCGCAGCGCCGCCGATAGCCGAAGCTGGCTGAAATGTGTAAGCATTTTGGGCTGTATCAAAAGTTTGTTTGACAGCCGAAGCATATGTACAATCACCGGTGATCAGCATGTAGTCGATGAGCGCGGTTATTGCATTTGCGCTATTCCACCAGCAGGTTGTGTCCTGGTATACATCGCTGTAGCCGGTCAAATAGATTAGACTGGAACCCAACCCTCCTTCATAGTTGTGATATAGGCCGGTGCTCGAAGCATAGGAGTCTGCTCGATACCACTGCTGAAGCGCCGCCGCAACGAGTGCCGCAGGTTGCCTGAAGGAGACGGCCATGATTGAGATCTCCTAACAAACACTTCTCGGCATTCCCGCGTTGACCGCAGAGGGCCGCACATCCCCGCCCGGAGCCACAATTGATACCTGAGACTGGGTGCTCATTGCAGCTAGAGCTACCGCCAACATTTGGGTTTTCTCCACGGTTTGCCGCATAGAAGCGTACGCTGGTGAAGGCTCCGTTGACTTCGGTTAGCCAGCACAGGACCATTGGATTTGGGGGGAGGGGGAAAACACGCCAGCACTGTCTTCGGTGTTGGGACCTGCCGCCATAACTGTACAGGTATACGAAGCTGACATGGCATTCTCCTGAGTTTGAATGTACCAAGATCGCTTCCGGCGACATCAGCGGAGATTTCCCGTGTCTTTCCGACGCCGACATTTTTTGTGGGCTTCGCGTGTGGAATACCGTAGTTCACTCTACATCAAGGTATCGTCGGTGTTGAGTCTAAACTTGTATTGCCGACTGTGTACAGAGGCGGTCCCGGGAATCTGCACAGGACGATAAGTGGAATTTCTGCCTGACGGCAGGCACGCTGTGGCCTGCGAATCAGGAGCTGTCATGCAGAGACGAGCACGCCGGAACCACACACCGGCCTTCAAGGTGAAAGTGGCGCTGCCGATGTGTTCGGTCCTGGCGGCGGCCAAGCGGCGGCGCCGGCGATCGACGTGAAGTCGCTGCACGCCAAGGCGGGATTGCTGAGCGCAAAGCGATGATCGACCGTACGCGCGATCTGCCGATCACCAGGCAGGCGGAAGTTCTCAACATCAGCCGCGGCAGCGTCTACTACCTGCCGCGGCCGGTGCCGGAAGCCGACCTGGAAGTGATGCGGCGGCTCGACCGGCTGCATCTGGAGTTCCCCTTCGCCGGCTCGCGAATGCTGCGCGGCCTTTTGGTGGCCGAGGGGTGCAAGCTCGGCCGCCGTCACGTCAAGACGCTGATGCGGCGGATGGGGATCGAGGCGCTCTACCGCCGTCCGCACACCACCAAGCCCGAGCCCGGCCACAAAATCTACCCGTATCTGCTGCGCGGGCTTTCGATCGCGCGGCCGAACCAGGTGTGGGCGATGGACATCACCTACATCCCGATGGCGCGCGGCTTTGTCTATCTGGCCGTGGTGCTCGACTGGTTCAGCCGCCGGGTGCTGGCGTGGCGGCTGTCGATCACCATGGAGGCGGCGTTCTGCGTTGAGACGCTTAAGGATGCGCTGGCGCGTTACGGCAAGCCCGACATCTTCAATACCGACCAGGGCTCGCAGTTCACCGGCCAAGCCTTCACCGGCGCACTCGCCAACAACGGCATTGCCATCAGCATGGACGGTAAGGGCGCCTGGCGCGACAACGTCTTCGTCGAGCGGCTGTGGCGTAACGTCAAATACGAGGAGGTATATCTGCGCGCCTATGACAGCGTCTCCGAGGCCCGCGCCTCGATCGGCCGCTACCTCGACTTCTACAACAGTCGCAGACCCCATTCGAGCCTTGACGGCATGACGCCCGATCAAGCCTACTGTCCATCACCGCTGCCGCTCCGCTTGGCAGCCTAACCCTGGCAGAGACTCCACTTAGCGAGGCGGAAAATCTGTTCAGACAAGCGGGACCACTTCAGAGTGGTTGACCAGCTTGGCCACTGCGATCTCATGAACCACCGGGTCTATGGGGCCGATTAGTCAGAAGCGCGTCATTTGCCGCCGGCGTCGGTCGCCGAAGAAACAGACGCAGCAAAGAACCTCATCACGCTTGCGAGAGTTGCCGGAGGTCGTACTCGCCATAAGACAGGCGCGGTTTGAATCTTGTCACGCCGTAAGCAATTTTCTACGACGATCAAAGTGTTACGGGATCTATGCGCGAGCCGATAACTCGTATCTCGCCGGGTGTGGGGATTGATGGTAGCGGTCCTCCGCTACCGACGTAGTCGAGCCTTTTGCGCTTAGGAAACGTGCGGGCGCGGCGGAGAATAACCTTGGCGCATCAACCGGCCCTCGATCGCTATAGTATTCGGTCTAAACGTGCTTAAGAAACGCTAATCGTGTAGTTATCCGGGCTGAGTCCATTTCGACAGGAGCACGGCGGCCATGTGGAACAGTGGCGGAGACATCGACAATGCCACGGTTGAGGTTGTCGACCCTGGCCCGATGACTGTCAGCGGCAACATCGATCACAACAGTCACGTGAGGCTGCGATGCACCGGCGGTCCGATCACGGTCAACGGCCGCATCGACGGCAGCAGTGTCGTGTACCTCGTGAGCGATGGAGGTCCCATCACGATCAACGGCAGAATCGACGGGAGCTCAGTTGTCGTGGTGGTAAGCACGACCGACGCCATCACGATCACCGGGAAGGTCGACGGCAGCAGCAACGTCACCCTCGAAGCCGTCGGCGACATCGCGATCGGGACGCAGGGCGGCGACGACGACAAGAAGATTGGCGGCAGCAGCAGCGTGACGGCGGTAACACAAGGCAATATCACGCTGGGCAGCTACATCCATGCTTCGTCGGTCGATTTTCGTGCACACGGCACGATCAGCACGTCGGGCATCGACAATAGCGCCACGGTCCTGCAGCTGGCTGACGGCGACATCAAGCTCGCCGGAAAAATCGACGGTTCCAGCCGTGTCGAGTTCGTGAGCAACCGGATGTCTATCACGATCGACGGCAAGATTGACGGCGACTCCAAGGTCTTGCTGACGGCCAGACGTGACATTGGCATCGGCGTCGGCGCCCAAGGCGGCGACGAAGACCACAAGATCGACGGGGACTGCTCGGTCGTGGCGATCGCCGGAAACAATATTCAGTTGGGCAGCCGCATCGCCAAGTCGGCGGTTGATTTTGCCGCCGGCGGTACGGTGACCATCGGTGGGCAGATCGGCTACGGTGCCTCGGTCCGGCTCCTGTCGACCGCGGGGAACATCGGCATCGGCGGTCACATCAACGGCGGCGGCACGAATTTGTTGACCTGGCCAGCGGGGGCGGCGAACCCGACGGTGGACGGCGGCGCGCAATGGCTCGAAGGAGAATGGGCCGACCCCAACACGTTTGCGCTGAACGCTGACCGCTCGGGTTACTGGTGGCAGAACTGGGGCCAGACATTCGGTTACGTTGCCCCATTCCGTGTCGTGCCGCGCTCAGTGGACGAAATCGGCACCGCGGTCCTCGGGACGGGCGGCAGAATTCCCGACAAAACGCCGGTCAAAGCCGTCGGTGGTGGCTGGTCGTTCACCGACGCCGCGCTTCCTTTCCAGACGGTGGCCGAGGTCGCACAGGCATCGCTGATCGCGAAGGGAATCTGGCAACGCCAGGATCTGCGCGACGCGCTCCAGGGACTTAACGGCAAGTATCCGACTCCAATGGACCTCGTGCCCGAGATGGTCGGACGCAATCTGGCGTTCTCGACCGCGTATGACCAGCCGATGTTGCGCCAGGTCACCAGCAGCGGACCACAACTGCCGCCGTCGAATAATGTCAGGATTATCGACTCGCGCTCGCTCGCGTCCAGCCTGCAGGTCGAGTTCGCCGGAATCCGGTCCGGCGCAGGGCGGCACCGTCACGAGATCCAATTTCACGTCGAGGCCGGCATCACGATGGTCGAACTTCAACACCTCCTGGACCACCAGCACCCCCGGCTCGCGATTCGCGCGAGCGGCGGTTCGCCCGGGGCGACACTCGCGGGCGCGTTGGCGACGGCCACCCACGGCGGCGAGTTCAACACGCCACTCCTGGCGGACTGCGTGCGCGCCGTGCACCTGGTCGGTCCCGGCGGCGAACAGTGGTGGATCGAAGGCGACGTTCCCGTAGCCGACCAGGCTAAATTGCAGATCCGCTATCCCAAGATCGACCCGGCCCACTTCATCAACGCCGCATGGAACGGCATCCCGGGCTTGAGCGGCCAGGACGTGCTTGATGCCGTGGTGGTATCGATAGGCACCATAGGTGTCGTCTACTCCATGGTACTCGCCGTCGTCCCGCAGTTCGGGATTCACCAAGTCGTGCACCCGACGAGCTGGACTGAGCTTTTGCAAGTCGCCAATACGTCGGAGGCCGACCTGCGAGCCGGCATCGCAAGTGCGAACGTGGCAGTCCTCGATACTTTGATCGACGGCACGCTGAACGGCACCGGCATCGACAAGTCCACGAACATTTACATCGATCTCGCCATCAACCCGCTCAACCGCGACTGCTGGATCGTCAACCGGGAATACACCCCGAACTTGCCCGACGACCCCGGCAGTCAGGCCTCCATGCTGGGCGGCTACCAGAGTGCGTTGACGCGGGCGCTCCAGCAACACGCCGTCGATGCGATGCAGGGCAGCATGCTCGGGGGACGCGTCTTCGACTTTCTCGGTTGGGGCGTGGACATCATCAACTTGATCGCCCATGATATTAACGCGGCGAGCGAGCTGCTCACGTTTGTCACGCGTTATCCGGACGCCGTGAGCAGCCTCCTTGCCGCCGGAAGCGCCCAAGCGATCCTCAACGTCGTAAACCAGCCCGGATCACCCGACCGAGGCCAGCAGTTCCTGGCCGACCTGCTCAGTGGGGTCTTTCACGCGCTCGAGGGCACTGAACCGGGCCAGAATGCCGAGAACACGGGCGTGTCGTATCAGGTCGGTGCGATCGGCTGGCCCGACAGCGGCCTGCCCGGCACGGGACTTGAAATCGCCCTCGACCAGACGAACGCCTTCACGTTTCTACAGCGAGTGCTATTTGACGACGTGCTCACGACTATGATGACGGCGGGAAATCAGCCTCTGATAGGCTACATCTCCATCCGGGTCTGTCCGCCGACGCACACCCTGGTCGGCATGCAGCAATACTCGCCCTATTCCGTCATGATCGAGGTGGTTGCGTACCGCTCGCCCGAGGCGCACCGTGTGATGAACGCCATCCAGGCGAAGGCCATCGCCTGGCAGCAATTCGGCCTCAGGCCGCTGCTGCACTGGGGACTCGAGAATGATCAGGTGACCGCGGCTTTCCTGCAGGGCACGCCGCTAGGTAAGCCTTACAAGGTTCTGCCTAGCCGGCTCGAGGCCTTCAAGCAGATCCGCGAATATCTCCGCCATGGCAACTTTCAAGTCTTCAACAATGCGTTCTCGAGTCGCATCGGCGTGTAACGCCAGGCACCGAAAGTTCTCGACAAGCAGCCGCTTGCAGGAAGGTGAGCGAACACCTCAGCCATTGCGGGAAGGTGCGGGGGCGCTGGAAAATAACATTTGACGGTCAAAGGGGCGTTTACGCCCGCACCTTCTAATAACTCATTGATCCTCATCAGCTGTTTGAGTCCTCCCGGGCCCACCACCACAGCAGACCGATGGCCCAAATTTCCCGAGCTTCCCCACAAAACCGTAGCGTTTACCTTATAAATATAATACTATAAGTTGTAACACCCGGATAAGCCTACGCAACGCCCGAAAACGGTCCGCGCCACATTTTCGGCGCGTGTGGCGCGGGATCGGCGGCAGGGCATCCAGAGTGCAGGGGGAGCGCCAGATGAGTAACGAAATCGCCTATTGCAAGATTTTTCCGCCGATCGGCATCGCGCGTGTCGGCAACAGCCTGGAGCCGAACGGCTACTTTATCGGACCGGAGGGCCTCGAGCCGCCGCCCGCGTCCGATACGCGCCGCTACAAGGACGCGACAGGCAAGGTGCTGCGCCAGGCTGCGCGCTTTCGGGTCTATGCATTCGACGCCAAAGATGCCGTGATCGGCGAACTCACCGCGCACAATGCCAAGCTGACGTGGCGGGTCTCTTTGGCAAACAAGAAATCGGAATGGTTCGAATTTCACGGCGCGGAAAAGGCGCTGGCGCAATTCGAGACCGGTCAAAGCACGTCGCCCCGGCGCAACGTGGAGATAAAAGGCGCCGAACGCGCGCGGCGCTTATCGATCGATCCGGGCGCCCCAGTCGCGATCGCGGGCAGGGATATGTCGAGTTCCGCCGCCGCCGAATACGTTTTTGCCGGGAAATTTCAGGACGCGGCTGACGTCTATCTTGGCGAACTTCGGACCGACGCCGAAGGTCGCCTGTTGGTGCTCGGCGGCCGCGGCCACTCCGCGGCGATCGGCGAGAACGGCAAAGACATTTCCGGCGAGCGCTGGATCACCAATTACGCCAATAACGACTTCTGGCACGATGACACCAGCGACGGCCCGGTGGAATGCGCGGTGCAAATCGACGAACGCGCGGTCGAGGTCAAGGGGCGGGCATGGGTGCTGGTTACGCCGCCGGATTTTGCCCCCGATATCGGCAATGTGGTGTCGCTGTTCGACGTCATGGAAGACGTGGCGCTCAGCAACAGCCTTCCGCATCCCGGTCTGCCGGCGCCGATCGGCCCCGGCGAGGTTTTATTTTGGCGCGACATCTACCCGATCCTGTCGCGCGCGTCGGCCATAAGCTGGGTCAGCGACCTCGCCTTGCGCGGTCACGCCAATGGCAAAGGCGGCGATTTCGTCGATGAGGATATGCTCCAACTGCTGAGCAATCCCCGCCACGAGAGCGGCCGGCTGTTGCGCCAATCCATATTCAAGCGGATTCGCAAGCCCAAGGAACTCGCCAGCGATGCGGAACGCGCGGCGCAGGCGAATGGCTACTTCATGCCGGCTTTATCCGGAGACGAAGGCGACGCCACGACCGGCGATCAGACGACGTGGTTGGCGGTGACCAAGCTGCAATACCAGCGCCTCGAAGCCTGGGCCGAGGATCGATTCACTCCGGGTCCGCGTCATTCCGCTCTGCCCTCGGCTGTTGCGGACCAGCCGGGCTTGCTGACTCGTGCGGCGTTGGACGCCTGCACCGGTGGACCGTTCTACCCAGGCATTGAAATGACCGTGGTGGCGCGCTCGGCGCAGGCCTATTGCGAGGCTTACCGCATTGTCGACAAACTCGGTGCGGGCGACATTTCCAAATATATGTCGGTGCCGTGGCAGGCGGATTTCTACGAATGCAATACGCATTGGTGGCCGGCGCAAAGGCCCGATACCGTCATTACCGCAAGGTCGACCGAAGAATTGGAGCACGCCTTTTCCTACGAGCGCAAGCAAGGCGAGATCGATCGCCTCATGCTGATTCGCCAGCCCTGGGCGCGCGGCATCGAAACCGAACGGCCCGATCCCGACAATATCGAGGCCCATCTGTTCCCGCCGCCGAACGCCGCAGAGGAGCTGCCCGCCTATATCGATAGGTTATCCGGCAACGTGACCTCGGTACTTTCCGGCTTGATCGAGATTTGGCGGCCGGTCGATGAAACGCTGCCGGAACGGATTGCCAGTACCGGCCGCATGCAATTTCTCATCCAGGAGCAATTCGATCACTTCGGCGGACGGTACTTTCATTTTGTCGTGCCGTCGCCGGAAGAGGCTGTGCATGCGGAAGCGGCCGCGGACGATCGCGGCGCGCGCAAGTCGTCGCGTAAACGCGTCGGCGAAGGGCGCGAACGTGCCGCGCTTGCAGATCAGCACAGCGATGTGCCGACGTCGCAAAAAGCTGATGACGACTATGCCCAGTTCATCAACGATCGGCTGGCGGACTACTGCCATGGCGTTCTCGAAGGGATCGCGACGGCCGACGAAACGGCGACGAAGTATCATGAGCGCATTGCCGCTCTGTCGAATTCGGTCGGCGGTTTTTCCAACGGGGTCGGGGATTATGAGAGCGGCATTCGCGAGGATTTCGGCCCCGGCAGCGTCTATTTCCGTCAGCTCCAGGCGATCGAGCTCGGCCAGTGCGCCTGCGACCTGCTCTATCTCAGCTGGGCCCAGGAGAGCGGCGACAACGGCATGGTCAAGCACTGGTCGGAGCAGGGGTTCGTGGTGCGCCGGATGCTCGGCTCCAGCCAGCAATCGGGCGCCAAGCAGATAGCGGCAAACGTCGAATTCGAGCGATCGCGGCTCAAAGGCATGGAGTATCGCGACTATTACTACATGCTCTGCAATATCGGCCAGTTCCCGGAAATGTATCAGTACAGCGCCCGGCTGGTCGAACAATTTCTCGACGTGGCGCGCGATGCAATCGAGCAGCAGATGTTCAAGGAATCCGACACCATCATCATCGAGACGTTCTTTGAATACGACAAGAACACGTTCGAGGCGAAGCTGGAGGAGATTTACGAATACTATCGCGAGCAAATGGTTCAAGCGAAGCCCTGGGAAGAGGATATCGCGCGATCGGATATCCTGCGCGACCGGACCCACGCTGCGCCGTACAACCAGAACGACGGCGCTTGGCTGCGGTTCGTCGCCAATTCCGGGGAGATGGACGAGGTCAAGGGATTTCTCTTCGACGTGTGGAGCGACGAATTCGGCAATGGCAATCCGGCGCTGCACCACGGCAATCTCTATACGACGTTTCTGCGCGGTCTCAACATCGCGGTACCCGACGTAACCTCGCGCGAATACGCCGACTGCCCGAAATTCAGCGATACCGACTTTGCCAGTCCGGTTTTCCAGCTGGCGATATCGCAGAATTCGGACCGGTATTTTCCGGAACTGATCGGCATGACGCTGTTCCTGGAATGGGAGGTCCTGCAACTCGGCGTCGGCGTCAAACGGCAGGACTATCACGGCATCGACTCGCAGTTTCTACGGATGCATGTCGGTATAGATAACGCGGTCGACGGCCACGGCGCCAAGGCGCGCAACGCCGTCAATCTCTATCTCGACAATGTCCTGAAGGCGAGCGGCCGCGAAGCGATGCAGCGCGAATGGAAGCGCATCTGGACCGGCTTCGTCGCTTTTGCCACCGCCGGAATGGGATATCTCGGCATCGACGACGACATCGCCGCCCGCCGGCCGGCGACGATCGATGACAAGATCAAAGACCTCATGGCGCGCAAGCAGCACTACGGCAGCATGAACCATGCCAATAAGAAGCTGGGCGTCAACCGGATCAACGACTGGTTCGACGATCCGGACGGTTTCGTCGACGAGCTGGCGCATTCGGCCTTCGTCGTTCCCGGCAATCCGGATGCCAGCCGATTGCTGAACTATCTCACGACGTTCGAAGGCCCGATGTACGAGGTGTTCGACGCCGGCGACATTGCGCTGTGGCGCGACTGGATCATCTGGCTCGGCCACACCGGAGATACGCCGGCGCTGAAGACCTACCAGACCAAGGCGCAATCCATGCTGGCCTTGCTGCAAGAATTGCGCAGCTCGTTGCTCGGCACGGACGGGCATCTGCGATACAAACTGGACGGTAAACCGCTGCATGAGTGGTTCATGGGCGATCTCGTCGCGCTGATGCGCGCGCTCGCGACGCCGGGAAACGCCTGGGTGGTGCCGTGGGACGCCGCGAATAGTCCGCTGGTTCGCGATTTCGCCGCGGGCGGCAACCGCATGGCGCGATCCCTGGACCGGCGCTTCCCCAAACTCGGCAATCAGGTCGGACGTCTGGTCGTGGTGCGGTGGATCAATGCCGGTTGCCCGATTCCGGGCGAGGCCGTGCCGCCGGTCAGAGTCCGATCCGAACCGCTCGTGCTGCGCCCTCGCGTCGGCACCTTGGTCGAAAAATATGGGATGGGTTACATCCACTGAAATCGATGGCCCGCTCTGCTGCTGATTTCCGCTGCGACATATGCGTGGTTGGCGGCGGACCGGCCGGCGCCGTTGCCGCTCATGTTCTGGCCGGCGCGGGCGCACGGGTGGCGCTGATTGTGCGCGACCGGCGCAATGCGGCGCTCGCCGTCGGCGAAACCGTGCCGGCCGAGACACAGCCGATTCTCAAGCGCCTCGGCCTCGATTGTCTCAGCCCCGACCTGCATGTGCCAAGCGCCGGGACCATGGCGCGGTGGGGATCGGATACCATCCACTTTCGCGAAGCGATTTTGAGCCCTTACGGCTGCGGCTGGCACCTCGACCGCCACTTGTTCGAGCGGCAGTTGCGCGCCGCCGCGGTCAAAAACGGCGCGGCTCTGCTCGAAAACTGCGCCAGGATCGTAACCAAAGCGACGCCCAAGGGATGGAAATTCCGGATCGAGAGCGCCGACCGGCAGCTTGACGTGACTTCAAGTTATCTCTTCGACGGCACGGGCCGAGCAGCGCGTTTGGCGATTGCAGCAGGCGCGCGGCGACAGGTTCACGACAAGCTTATTGCCATCTGGTCGGTTGTGGAAGCGCTGAACGGCCGGCACGATCCTGACCAACGAATTTACCTGGAGACTGCGCCGGACGGCTGGCTGTACAGCGCGCAAATCCCGAACCGGCGCCGGGTGATTGCGTATTTTACCGACGGCGATCTGGTTGACCTTTCGCGCACGAGGTCGGCTGCGGCGTTCGAGAAATACATCGCAAATTCTTTTCAACTGAGCTCGGTCACCGACGGCTTGCATTATCGCGTGGTTACCGGTCCTTTCCGGGTCAATGCGGCCAGTACGCGATTGGCGCAGGCCTATGGCGGTCGATGGATCGCGGCCGGCGATGCGGCGCAGTCGTTCGACCCGCTGTCCTCGCAAGGCATCCTGTCAGCCATCGTCGGCGGCAATAACGCCGCTGCGGCCCTGATCGCCGCTCATTCCTCGGACTCTTCCGCGCTGGAGAAATTGCAGGCCGACCTCGACGCCAGATACGCGGAATATTTGGCCGAGCGGCAAGTCCATTACCGCGCCGAACAACGCTGGAAGCAGCGCCTCTTTTGGCAACGCCGCCACGATAATTTGCCGACCGAGCCGCAAGCGTCGCTCGCCGGGCTTTTAGCAAGCGCAAGCCCGCTTTAAGCCGTCGGACACAGATGATAACGTTGCGTCTGACACGTCGCAAAAAATTCGACTGGGGGGATTCCGCGACCATGCTGAACAAGACCGTTGACCAAATCTTGCCGGGGACTGCCGCGCGGCTGCCCGACAAGGTCGCGTTGATCTTTGGCGAGCGGACGCTCACTTACGCCCAGCTCGAGCGTCTGACCAACCAGGCTGCCAACGGGCTCAAGGCGCTCGGCGTTGCGAAAGGCGACCGGGTCACGCTGTTCGCGCCAAACAGCGTCGAATGGGTGGTCGGCTATGTCGGTATTGCCAAGGCCGGCGGCGTCATCAATCCGGTCAATGCCATGCTGACCGCCGAAGAGCTGGCTTTTGTCGTCAAGGATTGCAGCGCCAAGGTGCTGATCACGACGGCCGAGCGGGCCAACGCGCTGTTGCATCTCAAAAACGCGGCCGGCTTGAAGGAAATCGTCGTGCTCGACGGCCGGGCGATTGCCGGCACGATTTCGTTCGACGAACTGCTGTCGGGACAAGCCGATGTGGTCGAGGCGCCCGGCAATTTGCCCGAACAGCTGTCGACGATTTGCTACACCTCAGGCACCACCGGTTTTCCCAAAGGCGCAATGCTCAACCACCGCAGCATCGTGCTCAACGCGGCGATGACCGCGGCCATGAACGTGCGGACCGAGCACGACGTTCAATTCACCGGACTGCCGCTGCCGCACGTCTACGGCACGGTGGTGATGAATTTGAGTTTTCTTCTCGGCCTGACATTCGTGATGCTGGAAAAGTTCGATGCCCGGCAGGCGCTGCAATCGATAGAGCGGCACAAGGTCAGCATCATCGACGGCGTGCCGACCATGTATCTCTATATGCTGGCGCATCCCGACTTCGGCAAATTCGATTTGTCGTCGCTGCGCGTCGCCGTCGTCGGCGGCCAAGCCATGCCGGCGGCAAAGTCCGTCGAATGGCTGGAACGCAGCGGCGCGCCGATCCTGGAACTGTGGGGCATGACGGAGCTCGCCGGCCCCGGGATCATGCAGCATTGCTATGGCGAGAACCGGCTGGGCTCGGTCGGCATTATGATGCCGTTCATGCAGGGCCGCATCGCCGATCCGCTGGACGCGTCGAAAACGCTGCCGCATGGCGAGGTCGGCGAACTGATGGTCAAGGGCCCTTTCAACATGCTCGGCTACTACGGCAACGAGACGGCGACCAAAGAGACCATCGAGCCGGACGGCTGGCTGCATTCCGGCGATCTCTGCAAGATGGACGCTGAGGGCTATTTCTACATCGTCGATCGCAAGAAGGATATGATCCTGACGGCGGGCTACAACATCTATCCGGCCGAGATCGAGCGTGTCATTGCCGGGCATCCCGCCGTCGCCATGGTCGGCGTCGGCGCAAAACCCGATGACACCAAGGGCGAAATCGCCAAGGCCTATATCGTGCTCAAGTCCGGGGCGAATGCGGATGCGCAGGGCATCCTCGATTATTGCCGGCAGCACCTCGCCGCCTACAAAATGCCGCGCGAGGTGCAGTTCGTTCCGGCTTTGCCGACGACGTCATCCGGCAAGATCATGCGGCGCCAACTGAAGACGTTGGACCGGGATGTTGCCGTCGAACCATCCCGCGACCGCGCCTATTCGCGCGCCGGAGCGGCTTAGGCGCGCGCCCGATAGCCGGCCGCTCATGCTCCGGCTTCGGGCGCGAGTTCGCCCTGCTTGCGCGCCGCGGCCGCGCGTTCGGTTTCGCCGAGCGCACTCAGCACGTCGGCATAGGACCGCCAATTGCCTTGCCTCGTCCCACGGCTGCGCACGCGCTCCGAAAGCAGGCTGCGGGCGAGCGGCAGTCTTCGGGCGCGCACGGCCGCATCGCAAATGATTTGCGCGAATAGATCGCGCTGCGCATGGCTGCCGCCGATCGCGACGATCTCGTTGCGCACCGTCCACAGCAGGTCGCACGCCTTGTCGTAACGGCCCTGCTCGTAGGCGAGCATACCTTCGCACAACGGAACGAGGACGTTCCGGGTCGCTTCGGCGCGCCATCCCTCGCTCTGCGAGGCAAAATCGGTCATCGATCTGATGTGACGCCGGGCAACGTCGAAATCGCCGTGCGCTGCCAGCGCCAGACAGAAATGCGCGTCTCTAAACGGCAGCATGTGATCGTGGATGCGCAGCTGCGCGTGTTCGGCAAGCGCTTTCCAGCGATCGCCGATCTCGACGCCGTTCAACTGCAGCCGCTTGAGCAGCGCGGCCTGGTTGGACACGTCGACATAGGTCTCGGAATTCACCGAGCATAGCGCGCGATCGTAAAGGTCGAGCGCGCGATCGTAATCCCCCTGCGCCAGCAAGAACAATGCGGCATGCCACCAGACATGGGCCTTGAACGGGTTCTTCTCGGCCCATTGCTGCGGACTGTAGTCCAGCCACTTGACGCCTTCCGCCGAGCGGCCCTGCATCTCCAAGACATGGGCGACGGAATGAATGGCCCAAAGGTCGCCCGGATTTCGTTCGACGGCCTGGCGTCCCCAACGCTCGGCGTCGGCATATGCGCCGCATTCTTCGAGCGCGTAGGCATACATGCCCTGCACGCAACCGTAGCCGGGCACCGCGTCGTCCCATTCGCCCAGCACGCCGGCGATGACCGCGCGCATGACTTGGCTGCGCCCGGCGTAGAAACTCATCGTGTGGTGGAGTTTTAGCGCCATGAGATCGTGCGGGCATTGCGTCAGTATGACTTCCCAACACGCGCAGGCCAGCATGACGTCGCCCGCGGCCCAGGCCTCCAACGCCCGCACGTGTCCGCGCTCGCGCGCCGTCGCCGCGGCAAGGTTGGCGCGGATTTCATCGAGCGTCTGCCGGACTTTCGGCAGGATCGCCTTGTTTTCCAGCATCAACAGGAAATAGCCGCGAAAGCTCAGCGCCAGCACGCAAGCAGGATCCTGCTCCAACGCCGAGCGAACTTGCCCGAACGCAGTCGTTCGATAATCGAGGAAATCCACTACGGCCTGATCGACGTGCTTGGCTGCACTTTCGCTCGCCGTCGTCAGCGCAAGTCCCCGGCAATCCTCGTACATGCGTCTTAACTCCGCTCCGCCCGCTTACACCTCGCCGGGCAGCACGCCTAATCCCTTCAGCACGCGCTCCGGCGTCGCCGGGAAATCGTGAATGTCGCCGCCCCGGCGGTTGAGCGCATCGGCCACCGCGCAAGCGACCGCACCGAGCGCGCCGATGATCGAGCCCTCGCCGCAGCCCTTGAAACCGCCCAGCGCCGCGGACGGCGTGTTGGCGTGATGCAGCTCGATGCGCGGAATATCCAGCGCCGAAGGAACCAGATAGTCGGCCAGCGTGACCGTGCGCGGCTGGCCGGCCTCGTCATAGACGAGTTCCTCCAGCAGGGCCTCGCCGATGCCCTGCGCAATGCCGCCGACGATCTGGCCTTCGACCACAGCCGGATTGATGATCGTGCCGATGTCCTCGACGGCAACATAGCGCACGATCTTGACCTCGCCGGTCTGCGCGTCGACGTCCACTACCGCGATGT
>Ga0207416_1000820_pt1 | contig 47412 bp, 38 predicted proteins | sample PaiPotPPM11metaG_FD_184107 | JGI IMG/M metagenome (GOLD analysis project Ga0207416, IMG submission 184107) | Iron sulfur acid spring bacterial and archeal communities from Banff, Canada, to study Microbial Dark Matter (Phase II) - Paint Pots PPM... ...
GTGCAATGGCGCGCGAGATTCTGGAGGAAACCGGAATTGCGCCTGAAACGCTCGATCCAGCTGATGAATGGTGTGCAGTGAAGGTCGGCGCTCGCTTGCCGATCATCAAGGTCATGCGCGCCAGAGAAAACGCGGCTGACCTGAAGAAACGCATTTCAGAGAATCTGATGCGGCAGGAGCGGCCCGAATTCCGCGAGATCTGCGCTGTACGCGGCCCATCCGATCTTGACGAACGAATACCGCTGTGGGTGAGAGCATTTCTGGAGCATGTTTGGCGGTGAGCCATGCCGGCTGCGGGCGGCGGAGCGAACGGCGAATAGCCCGCGGCTAATGCGTCTACGAAACCGCGGGCTCGGGTACCGGAACGCCTTGTCCACGATACGCAACCAGTACACTGTCGATATCGCCAAATTGAACGAGGCTGCCGTGGCTGAGCCAGATGGCCTTGTTGCATAAGCGGCGCAGCATGTCGTCTTGGTGAGCGGCGACCATCAGAATTCGCGAACGCTCAACCAACTTCTGCATCCGGCTCGTTGCTTTCTGGAAAAACACGCTGTCACCGACACCGATGATCTCGTCGATGAGCAGGATTTCAGGATCGCGTACGGTGGCAATGGCAAATGCCAAACGCAGCATCATGCCGTTCGAATAAGTGCGAACGGGGATCTTCAGGTAGTCGCCAAGCTCCGTGAAGTCCGCGATATCGTCAACGCTGTTCTTGATCTGCGTGCGTGTCATGCCCCAGATCGTGCCGGCAATCTGGATGTTCTCAAGCCCCGTAGCATCCATGCTCATCCCGAGCGTCGCGTCGAACATCGGGGATACGGCGCCGGCAACATTCACGGTGCCGCTGGTGGGCGGATACACCTTGGATACCACGCGCAGCAGCGTGCTTTTTCCCGAGCCGTTGTCGCCGACAAGCGCAATACGGTCGCCGTCATGCGCTTCAATATTGATGTTCTTGAGCGCGCTGACGGTCAAGTGCGAACCTGACTGGGCAAATCGCCCGCCGATTGCACGGCCGAGCAACGCTTTTTTCAGGGATGCGCGGCTGACGTCGAAAATCGGAATGTTTACTCCGACGTCATGCAGGGTGATTGCGACCACGTGGTCCTCGCCAGTCTCAAACCCAAAAGACAATGCGTCGTGATTTGCTCACGAGCAAGGTGATAGCGAACGCGGATCCGACGATCGCTAAACCGCCGTCGACCAGCCACGAAAGAAGCTGTGGAGCCGTGCCGAGCATCGGCGCGCGGACGATTTCGATCAGGTGATAAAGCGGATTGATCGCGGCGATGTAGGTATCCTCGCCGAGAGCGGTTACCGGCCACATGATCGGCGTCGCAAACATCGCGATCTGAATGCACGTGCCGACAATCGGCAAGATGTCCCGATATCGGGTGCTAATAATAGCCAGGACCGTCGCCAGCCAGGCCACATTGACGCAAACTATGAACAGTCCTGGTAGTACAAGAAGTGTTGCCCAGGTCGGCGTAGTTTTGAAGATGATGGCAACGGGTATGAAAATCACCACCGTATGCACAAAGACGATGAAGTTCCTCCAGACGACGCGCAGTACATAAACGGAATACGGCAATTTTATTTGCTTCATGATGCGGCTGCCTTCCTGGAAAGCAAGGCAGCTTTCGTTTATGGACGCCGAAATGAAACCCCAAAGCGGCAGACCGGCTGAAAGGTATGGGATGTATATTGCAATATCCGTATGAAACAGGCGACTGTAGATCACGCCCAACAGCAAGATGAACATACCGGTGCTCAGCGTGATCCAGAACGGGCCAAGCACCGAGCGGCGATAACGCTGGCGAATATCATCCCATCCAAGAATCGCCCAAACCCGCCACTCTCGGAATCCGGCAATGACTTCGGCGGCTATTGTCTGACCGATGGGATAGGTCGGTGCCTCTGCTTGCAGGACCGCAGTCGCCGGCGAGATCACCACTGGCGTACTAGTCGGCCGGGCGTCTTGGTTTGGTACGTCTTGAACGTTCATCAGCGTTGCTTTGTGTAGAGTTCTCCGGACGGCTCGGTGCCGGCCGCCGCCGTTCTCTTACTGCGAAATTGTCCGAATCGAAAGGCCACAATATGGCTCGATTTGGGGAATTTCCGCCAATCTGATGCTGTTTGCCGAGACTTTGACGACGGTTATCAAGGATCGGATCGGTGTTCCGTGGGCGTCGACGAGGTTTCGATAAACACTTCGACCGGCATCGGTGTTTTTCGGCCGTAGATTGCGTTCCTTAATCTTCTAATTCCGATTTCCAGCAAGGTATGCGTGACGGAAAGTACGTTTCTCATGCTCAAGGCCGTCGACGTTCGCCCCTTTCGGTCGATCGAATAGGACGGGACCTGCGCGTAACTTGCACCCTCATCGAGGAGGCGGGTGATGAGATCGGCCTGGAATGCAAAACCATGACTGCGCGAATGCCATCGTAGCACGTTGGATCGCAAGTGTACCGCCAGACCATTGTAATAGCGGATATGATAGCCACTGATAAGATTGACCAGAACCGTGTAAGCGCCCGATAAAAGGATGCGCAGCCGGCTTTTGTCGATCACCGGTCTGTAATTGTATGGAATTATCAGGTCGGCCTTGCCCATATGCTGGAACAAATTCGCCAGCACTTCTGCGGGCTCGCCGTCGTCGCCCGCTGTCAGGCGATAATATTTTCCTCTACCGAAAAATGCCGCATCGACAAAATTGTTGGACAGGCCGCGATTGATCTGATTGACCTTCAGTTGGATTGGAAGGCCGGGATGCGACGCGATGTACTCTTGAATCTTGCGAACCGAATTATCGCGCGAGGCATCGTCGATAATAATGATCTCGTAGGAACATCCGATTTTCGTCACCGCGCCGAGGACGCTGTCCAACGTATCGGTAATGAGAGCCTCTTCATTGTAGCACGTGACCGCGACAGTTAGCTGTATCTCACCGTCGTTCGAGCCGGCTCCCAAGTCGCTCATATCGTTCTAGATGACTTTTAGTTTAGGCAACGGCACGATGAAGCGGCCGCCTTGGTCGCGGAAAGTCTGATTTTTCTCCAATATCGGCTCGACGTAGCGCCACGCTATCACGACAACATAGTCTGTTTTGCGGTCAAGCAGTGCCTGCGGGGCCAAGACCGGAAGATGCAGTCCCGGACTGAGCACATTCTGTTTTCGCGAATACTCGTCAACCAAATAATCCAGATATTTCCCCAAACCAAAATGATAGATCAGCGTCGTCGTCGTGGCCGATGCACCATAGCCGGCCATTGTCTTGCCTTCGCTCTTGAGTTTTGCGAGCAGGTTAATCAATTCCTGTTTCGCAGTCTCGATCCTCGCCGAGAACGCCTTGAACGTTTCGATCCGGCCAAGACCGCGGCGGTCCTCTTCGGCAAGCAATTCACCAACTGCCTTTGAGACCGGGCGAGGTCCGCCCGCCAGTTGCACCGTATAGCGCAACGATCCGCCCTTGGTCGGAACCCGCTGTACATCGATCAATTCCATGCCGTGACGGCGGAAAAAGCCCACCAGCGGCGTTACCGAGAAGCTCGACAGGTGCTCGTGATAGATGAAATCGAACACCATGTTTTCGATCAGGTCGCCGAGATAATATGACTCGAATAGAAATACCCCGTCGGGTTCCAGCAGGCTCCGAATGTTGTCCGTGAACTCGCCGAGCTCATCCACGTTGGCATAGATATTGTTCGCCGTGATGATAGCTGCGGCGCCTCGTTCGCGCCGAATTCGGCCGCTGAGCTCCGCCGTAAAAAACTCCGGCAATGTCTCTACACCGGAATCAGTAGCAGCCTGCGCGATCTCGCGCGCGGGGTCGACCCCGATCACAGTCATGCCGCGTTTCTTAAACGCACTCAGGAGCGTGCCGTCGTTGCTGCCGAGGTCGATGACAAGCGCACCCGGCGGCGGCTGGATGCGGTCGAGGACAGCGTTAGCGTAACGTTTGAAGTGATCGACCAGGCCGAGGGAGCTTTTCGTCTCGTAGATGTAATCGACATAAATCGAATCGGCGCGGATCACATCGCACAGTTGTGAGAAGCCGCAGTCGCGGCACAGATAGAGATCAAGCGGATAGACGTCCTGAACGACATCGCACTGTTCGACGGGCACATAGGCATCCGCCGGCGGAGTAGGCGCGTAGTGCAATCCGATTTCAAGATTGCGGCTGCCGCAAAGGCGACAAGTGTCGCGCTGGTAATGCGTCGCGCTCATTTACGCTCCAAGATGGATTGTTTAGCGGTCGAGGGATGCGTCAGGCCCACGATCTCCCGCGCGAGCGATTCCTGCCACTGCAGCGATACGCCGCCGTCGACGACGATATCTTGTCCGGTCACAAACGACGTCTGATCGGAGCAAAGAGCGGCGATGACACTTGCCACCTCTTTCGCATGGCCGAAACGGCCCAGCGGAGTAATTCGCTCATACAGTTGGCGCAGTGGTTTGTTGTTCAGAAAGAACTGTTTGGATTCCTCTTTGAGAACGGTGCCGGGCGAAACGCTGTTGACGCGAATGCCTCGGGGGCCAAGGGCGACCGCCCAGAAACATACCATTCGTTGCAGAGCTGCTTTCGCCACGTGATAACCGAGCGGTAGATGTCCCGAAATCAGCGCCGCGTTGATCGAACTCACAATCACGATCGCCTTCCCGCCAGCCGCGAATTGATCTTGGAGCGCCTCGACGATGTTTTTCGTCGCGGTGAGACTGGTCTCGATCTCCGCGTGCCAGGAATCGCCAGCGCCGCGGTGCCGTTGCAAGCAGACCAAGCAGTTGATTTTACCTGCCTTTTTAACGATCTGTCGGAGCGTGTCGGAAAGCGCGGCGCGGTCACACACATCAGCCGCCCAATATTGCGTCCGGGAAATCCGATCGGTCTTTCGCGCCGGCACCGTGCGCGCAATCACCGAGACTTTATGGCCTTGGCTGACAAAGCGAGCAACAACTTCTCGTCCGATTCCGCGCGTGCCGCCGATGATAAGCGAATGGGGTGATTTCATGCGGTCGGAGCCGTCGCAGACTGCCTTGCGAATTCCTCGGCTTCCCTCTCCAACTGCGCCTGATATCGCGGCACGGCAACCGGATCGTTCACGTCAGCCGGTGACCAGGGGGCAAGGACGGTGTCCTCGCGCCGGAACGGGCCCTCGGTCGTTTCGTGGATTGCAAAGACGTCGGACCGGACAATCCAGGCATGGTACCGCTCGTGCGGCGTTCGCAAGTAGAACGGCAGTCCCGTAGACGGATCGCCCACGGGGATCACATTCGTGATCTTGCCGGCATCGTCAAACAGCACAAAGTCGGCTCTTCCCTCGACCACGTCCACCGATTCGTCCTTGCCCAGGTGCTTACTAGCGGCCAAGTACGAGCCCTTCGAAAACATGATGAACATTTCCTGGAAGCGGTCTTCGACGCCGTTGTGCATACAAACCCGAACGCGTTTGCGCGAGGACTCCGGCAGGGCCTTTCGCAAGAATTCCATTTCGGTACGGCCAAATTTACCGACCAGCTCATCGGCCTGGTAAACTTCTGGGCTCTGGCGCGTCATGCGGAGCGGCACGGTCGCTTTGCCGCGCAGATGACGCTCGACCTCGGCCTCAAGCCGTTCGCTGAATACCTTCACGCCGGCCATATCGTTCTCTTCCGGCGCCCACGGCGCAAAAATCGTGGTGCTGTCCTTGCGGAATGGCCCGGTGAGACCTTCGTGGATCGTCAGCCGCTCCGAGCGGATCAGCACGGTATGGTAGATGTCGCGCGGAACGCGGCAGTAGAACGGCCGGCCCGATGTAAGCGCGCCCAACTGGATGACGTCGGTCACGTTTCTCTGCTGGTCGAAGAACACGAAATCAGCCGATCCGCCAAGAATGTGCAGCGACTCTTCTTTAGGGTGCTTGTTCGGACGCATATACGTGCAATTCGTATAAACGACGAACATTTCATGCAGCCCGTCTTCCGGGCCTTTGTGCGCGCAAAGCCGCGTGCGCTGACGGGTGGAGAATTGAACGTTGTGCTGGAGAAAGCCGATCTCGTCTGGCCCGACGGACACGACGGATTGGTCGGCGAAGTATACTTCGGGATTGATGCGCTTCATCTGTATCATTGCGGATTGTCTCTCGGTGCAACGCAAAGCGCGAACAGGTACTGCGCCATCGGGTAAAAGCCGGTATGGACCACTTCGTCGTTCATCGAAAATATGAAGACATTTCGGAAGTACCGTTCCATTAACTGCCGAAACGTTGCCTCATCCTTGCAGTTGATATGCCCCTCCTTGCTGGCGTGGGAGGCGTAAGCTTGCGATTGCAATGACGGCATGCCGAGAATGAGCACGCCATCCGGCGTTAGCGATTTGACAACATGCATGACGAACTTGCCCTCGTCGGCGGGGGCAATGTGCTCGAGCACGTCCAGCGAATAGGCGGCATCATAAACTCCGCTCACCGGGCCGGCGAGCATGTCGTGAACGCGGCATTCAAACTTCCAGCCCGGGTCCATCCGCTCATTCGCGTCTTTGACGAAAACCGGATCGAAGTCGACGGCATGAATCGACTCGACATTCTGCAAGACCATGCGAGTGCCAAAAGCGTCGCCACAGCCGATCTCGAGCACGCGTTTTTTGCCGGACAGCATCTTGGCGACGAACTTGTATCGGGAAAGCAGGAACAGCAGCCGCCGCGGATCCTGGTGCCAGGAGGCGCTTGTCATCAGTCCTAGTTTCGCGCGGCCGTGTTCCGCGTCATGCGAGATTTGGAACTGATATTGCCGTTCGCGTGTCCTTTCGTCGGCGATGGCCATCGTTACTATCTACGCTCGCTGCAAATGCTCAATGTTGGCTGCGGTCCGTGCTCGAAGGCGGCGGGAACAGGTGGATTCGCGTAAATCCGCCGCGCATTGGCGCTGGACGCAATCTAGCATCCGCCAAGGGGCCGCTCAACGAGTATCGCTAATTCGCCGAAGAAGGCTCGGGAGCTTCGTTTGCCCTCCGCAACAGCGAGGCGATATAGGCCTTGCCGTTCTCCGTATCGTTGAATTCGGGAGCCCAACTGGCGTATTCGCGATCGTCCAGGGTGAACGGTCCCTTTGTGTTCTCGAGAAAGACGAGAAGCTCGCTTTCGATCGCCAGGCTATGAAATTGGCGCGGCGGCATGCGGTAAAAGAATGGCCGGCCGGAGGCGGGCGGTCCCATTTTGACGGTTTTCACGACGGCACCGTTGTCGTCGAATAAGATAATCTCCGCGGTACCTTCGAGAACGACCATCGTCTCCGATTTGCTCAAATGCCGGTGCGGCGTGACATAGGTGTCGCGATGACTGGCAATCAGCATATCGTGCTGTTCGGATTGTGGAGACAAATGGGCGCAGAACCGGGCACGTCGAAGCGGAGACTTTCGTGCCGCTCCTTTTAGAAATTCGACCATGTCCGCATCGACCAAGGGCAGTGGATAGTGCGAGTAATAAACGCCCCCGGCGACTTCGGTGAGATCGTCTAGTGCGATGACTTTCAGTTCCGATGCTTTTTGACGTGCATGTTCGGTTTTCGCTGCCTCCAGCAGAGGCGAGAGCGCGTCCCACACATCCGGGACTGCAATTCCGAAGTGCTGGCGAAGAAAGCTGCTGTCGAGTGTTGTATGGCGCGGGGTCGAGCCTTTCGGCATGCCTGCCGAAGACGCACTGACCGATTCGATCAAATCCGTGCTCGCTCCAAGCGCGCGCGCAAGATGGCGGGCGATCTCGAAGTAGGCGACGTCACGCGGGCCGCTCAATTGGTACACTCCAGGTGTTCTGTCCTTAAGGAGCCTCGCGATAGCTGCGCTCGCCATATCGATGGGAACTGGAGCTACCGCCATATCGTTGAAGGCGCGGATGGACTTGCCAGACAGCAGCGCGTCAGTCCATTGCTGGATCAATTTTAAGTTCGGGGATAATACCTTCGATAATCTCAGAATGCCGATTGGCGCGCCACGCGCGATGCGCTCTCGAATGGCGGCCTCTGCCGTGGCCTTCTGATGGCCATACTCACTGACCGGACATGTCGGCGCTTCTACGGGGACGTTCGCATTATTTCCGTCGAAAACTTGGTTGGATGACAGGTAGAGGACGTAGGTGCCGTCCGCGTTCAGCTTGTCGATGAGACGAAGCGTCTGCGTCACGTTGATAGCGGCGGAGCCCAACGGATCGGTAGCGCAATCGAGCACGCGCGCGACCGCGGCAAAGATGCAAGCGGCATCCGCGTCTTTGCCAAGCTGCCAGGAGTCAGACGATGTCTGAAGATCGAAAAAGGGCCGTTCCGCCGAAACCGTCTCGGGACGGCGCGTCGTCGCCTGAACGGGCTGACCTCGCTTTTGCAGGTAGCGATAGGTCGCCGCGCCGAGCTCGGAATCGCCGCCGATAAGAAGGTCCATCTCAGTAACAGTCCCGCAGCGATGGAACTATAAGAGAAACGTTTCCGGTTCGAATTTGCTTGCTACGCCGCTTCCCAGCGGAGCATTGGCAACTTCTACCAGCGTGGGCGGGGGGAAACAACTGCTGGCTGCCTGCGCGCACCCTTATCTTTTCGCGGTGGTCTCAGGGCAGCTAGAGATCAGGGTTCCGGACGGTGAGAACCCCATCGTTGGTTTCGAAATTACCCAGGGAACTTTCGTGTTTGGCGTTCGGTTTGTAGCTGAAAATAACGTCCCATCCGCTATCGGCAAATAGGTTATGCAGAGCCACATGGACGTCCTCGCCGTGCGTGCCGATATGGATGCGACGGACCTTTCGTCGCAACAGGTCGATGAACGGCGGGAAGACCAAGATTTCCGACTGTTGGATGTCGGACTCAAGCAAATCCACGATTTCGAACGGCCCGAGCAGTTCGTGCAGCGTGATCGAGCTGACGAGCTTGATCTCCGCCTTAACATTGTGACCTGGTAATAGAGTCTTCTGCAAGCCAGTGGTATTATTCAGAAGCAAATTGTGGAGCGCCTCGGCAGTGGCAGCCGTTCCGCTGGTAATGAATTCCCTGGCGTATTGCGCCCGCGCGGCATGCTCGTTCGTTGAATAGCAATTGTTAGCGCCGAAGCCTGGCGCGCCAATCGGGAAAAGTACTGGGTCGATCTTGTCGCTGATTGCGAGAGGCACAATCCATTGTTTATCTGGATCGATGCCGTTATTGCGCATGTGCCGTTTGATCCACTCCAGATTGCCCGGCACGGGTTCGACGGCCACCAGCTTGTAGGGCAGCGGATTGACCGTTTGCAGGGCCCGATAGGCGCCGACCGCCTGGGTACCGTAATTCGCGCCAAGCGTGATCATGATATAGCGGCCGCGGGCCTCGCGCGCTGACACCATCCAGTCAACGGCTTCGAACCAAGCTTCTGCCTCGGGAGCGGTCGCATTTGCGATGTGCGGGAGCGCGGTTTCCTGATGCTCGCCACCGAATTTTTCCGGGCTAAAATCGGGATTATACGCTGCCGGATTCAAACCCGGTTCGGTGAACCACATCGAATTGAATTCGATGTCGATCAGCGAGCCGAGGAAGTCCACGATGAAACGCGGTGGTACATAACCGCTCCACGGCTTCACACCCTCAAAGACGTTTCTGAAGTGCTCGAGGTCGTTGATATTATTGCGAGGTGCTTCCATCTTAGTTTCTATTTCGCGATACTGTTGAGAAGTCCGGGTTTTGTACGGTCAACACGCCGTCGTTAATGCGAATTCGGCCCCAGGGGCTTTGGTGAGTTGCATTAGGCTTATAATTGAACACGACATCCCATCCCGCTTTTGCGAACATTCGATGCAGCGATCGATGGACGTCTTCCCCGTGGGTGCCGATGTGAATTCTTTTTACCTTGCGGCGAAGCAGGTCGAGATAGGGAGGCAATGCAACTATTTCAGATTGTTGAATATCACATTCCAGGAGATCAACCTTATCGAATGGCGAAAGCAAATCGGCGACCGTAATGGCAGAAACAAATTTGACCTCTCCGCTACAGCCTCCGCCAATATTGTGCATAAGCCCTGTTGACCCGTACCGAATGAGATTCTCAAGGGCGGAAGTTGCATCGCCATTCCGCTTTATGGTTTCAATCCAGATATCCCGTGCCTTCGGCTCGTTCGTGCTGACGCAATTATTGCTGCCAAGGCCTGATGCGCCGATTGGAAAGAGGACCGGTTCGGCGGTATCGCTCACAGCGGCCTGTACAATCCAATGATCTTCCGGGTTTATTCCATTGTCTCTGAAGTGCTGGCGAATCCGATTACAGCTTTGCGGGTCAGCTTCAACTGCTACGAGCTTGACCGGAAGTGGATTGACCATCTGCAAGGCCTTATAGGCGCCGACGGGCTGAGCGCCATAGCTTGCGCCAAGGCTCACCATCACGAACTGTCCACGAGCCTCCAGGGCGGCGACGAACCAATCAACAGTCTCAAACCACCATTCGCTGTCGGCGTTATAGTTCTCTCGGAGTGTTGGAATGGTCACGCGGCGGCTTCCGCCTGCGGCTATTTCAGCATCGTGACCGGAGCTGGTCGCGAAGCGGCTATCAAGCAGGATGCCCATAAAGTCCACGAGGAAACCTGGCGGTGCCTCGACTTCGGGAGGTGCCAGAATGCTTTCAAAGATATATTGGAATCGCTCTAGCCGATTTTCGTCCGGGGACGACGGCATGTCATCATCAAACTCGTCATTCCCGACTGTGACCTCTTTTGGTCCTATAAGCGGATTTCCCTTCGCATCGATGGCCCGGATCGTTCGCGCGATTCCCGCGTCGTGTTCATTATGTTGCTCAATCAACGGATGAGATGGATTGCCGATGGGCAACGCTTGCGATTGGCTTTTGATTCCGTCATCGAGACCATCCAGCTTTGAGCCGACAAGCTGCAAGTGGGCTTGCTGTCCTTCGATGAGTTTGTCGAGTTTGTTGCTCAGTCGTTCCGATTGGTTCTGGATGCCTTGGACTAGCTTGTCCAAGCTATTAGTGAAGGCCTCCGATTGGTTGTCCAGGCCCTGCACATTTTCGGACATGCGCTGATTAATGAGCTGCGATTGATTGTCGAGCCCATGAATTGTCTCGGTCAGCCTCTGATTGATAAGCTCAGTCTGATTAGCAACGCCCGCGATAATTTCATTGAGCCTCGCTTCAATAGCAGTTTGCGCAGCCTGGTCAGAGTTCCCTAGCATGCGTTTTGCGATCCTCAGCACGTTCATTCGGCGGCCAAAGTCCTTAGCACCGCGTGGCAGCTAGAATAGCCTACACTGCTCGTCGTGACCGTCAAATGAAAAGCGTCGTGTCCATGCGCCAAAATTCGCGCGTTCTGGGTCAGAGGTCGGGATTTTTCACGGTCAGCACCCCGTCGTTCAACTCAAATCTGCCGAGCGCGCACTCATGCTGCGAATTGGCCGCGAAGCTGAATATGACGTTCCATCCGCTGTCGGCAAACAGCTTGTGCAAGGCTCATGTACATCCTTGCCGTGGGTGCCGATGTGAATACGCCGGACCTTACTTGCGCAGAGCGTCGACGAATGGCGGGAAGACCACGATTTCGGATTGCTGAATATCCGCTTCGATAAAATCGACGCGGCCGAATGGACCGAGCAAATCCTCCAGCGTGACGGCGCTGACGACCTTCACCTCCGTCATGTACGGCATGCCCGGGTGAACGGGCTGCGTGAAACCCGTCGTATTGTCGACAAGGAGGCTACGCAAAGCGGCATTCGGGTCGCCGTCGCGAATGATAAAGTCGGCGTAAATCTTGCGCGAATTTGGCATGTTCGTTGAGAGGCAATTGTTGGAGCCGATGCCGGGCGCGCCGACGGGAAACAGCACGGGTTCACGGGAATCGCTGACCGCCATCGGCAGGAGCCAATGTGCGTTGGGGTCGATACCGTTGTCGCGCATGTGATCGGAGATCCACGCGAAATTTTCCGGCTCTCCTTCGACGGCAACGAGAGTGCAGGGCATGGGATTGACGAGTTGCAGCATGCGACAGGCGTCAACGAGCTGGGCTCCATAATGGGCGCCAAGACTTATCATCACGAACTTGTCACGCGCTTCGCGCGCGGCGGCAATCCAATTGATGGCCTCAAACCATCCTTCGGCGTTGCCACCGTCACCGAGTTTCGGTAGACAAGTCGCTACATTGCCCCCGCCCAGCGACGAACGGTCGAGGCCCGAGATGGGCCGCAACTTCACGTCGCTGAGAGTCCCCAAAAAGTCCACCAGATATCCTTGCGGGACGGGGCCGGCCCATGGCGTCAGGCCTTGGAACACGTCGCGATATTCACGCAGATCGTTCATCGGAATTCTTACTCGCCACACTCACTTAGGGCGAAAGCGCGCAAATGCGTCGGGCTCGAACACCGTCCAATAGCGCTGCTTCTGCTGCGCCGATAGTCCGATTTCCGCACCGGTCGGAACGTCAATGGGAGCAACATACGGAATATCATAAATCTTCTGTAGCGCCACCATCAGACTGCCATCGGCGACCATGAAATCCCGAAGATGCGGATGCGGATGTGGATTGGCGTCGCGAATAAAATCCACAATGTTGTCAGGCAGACTGTATGATTGGGGTGACTGACGATAGTCCGCCAGCACAACTTTGTAGCTATTGCTGCGGGCGAGCATCCAAAAAAATTTGAAATTGTAATTCACGAGTCCATGGTTGAGCATGCCCTGGGCTGGAAGTTCGTGCACCATCAACCCGCCCACAGCCGTTAAATCATGGATGATCTTGAAGGCATTGAGTTGATTAGCTACGTGCTCGGTCGTGCCGTAATTCGTCACCAGCTGGTACTTGCCGATAGTTTCAGGAGGCGCGCTTTCGAAGTTGAGATCGATTGCAAGGCTCCCGGGGCTTCCATCGACATCAATAGCGGCGTAATCGAAGCCGAGCCAGCGCCAAAAGTCGCGCGATGATGGTGCTTGAGCACTGAGGTGTTCCAATTGACCATGCACGAGGTAAGTGCTCTCCGGCGCGGGGAGTGAAAGAGTTCGTTCGACGCCGAAAAGCTTTCCGACGTCGTCCAACTCCGCTGTTGCCGCAAGGAAATCGTTACTCAATTGCTGGGCGCCGATCTCCATGACCGACATCCCGCGCGTGAAATGTCCCTGCCCGCGCAGGAAAATTAGAATATTCAAGAGGTCAGAACTGTATCCCATATATTTACCAAGGACACGACAGGTGAATAGAACTTCCAAAATCTGATTTGCCGGGCACCGCGGCGGTCGGGGGGATCGACTCACCGCCGCATTGGTATTTGACAGAAAAACTCTTTCCGCAGCTATGGGCAGGGTCGCCGAGTTTATTCATATCCACCTTCACGTGCGGCCGAACGCGAACAACGAATGTAGCAAACGTCGTGCAGCGGCCCTTCAATGGCTTGGCTAAATTCAAGCCGTGAGTTGTTGCTTACAATGCTGCGAAGCTGATCGAATGTGCGCACATATCGACCACGGTCCATTCGGAATAGGGTGGTTTTGAAATAACTGCGGGCAGAAATCGGTAGGATTGCATCGACAATATGAAGGCGTGAAGCCGCAGTTGTCGCCCGTCGGATCAAGGACGGCAGTTGCTCGTCGCTGAGATGATGTGTGGTCGCTATGCTGATTGCGTCATCAAAAGTATTTGGTGCGAACGACATTTTGCTAGCATCCATCACAAAGAAGGTGCCGCTAAAATTACGCTTGGCGCGCTCGATATAATCGGGGTTGATATCTACACCCGTGTAATCGGTTCCGAACATGGGTCGGTCGGACCCGATGCCGCAGCCGATCTCAAGCACGCGTGTTGCCACATCATGGGGAAAATGCTCATTAATAAGCGCATGATATCGCCGAATTGTAGGCAATCCGAATACCTGGGCTATCGCGTAACCCCGGGCGGTTTCCATGAGTCGGTGAAATAGTTGCAGCATTCAGCACTTCGTGGCAGCAGTGGCGCCCTTTTGTGTGGCTATGGGCGCTAAGTGTAATGACAGAAAGCGTCGTATCTGATTGGGTGCGCTTTGCGTCGGGACCCATTGATTGCACTGCCTAAATTTCTGCGAGAATCTGCGAAAGAACGTAGCTAATTTAACTTGATCCGACATGAAGTATGGCTCGCAAATTGGGAAGACGGCGAGAAGGACGCTCAATAGTGCTGGCTGAGAGTGAAAATTCATTTGCTCAAGGGCATGATAGGTGAACCGTACTTGCATTAGCTTCGCCGGGAAGTTTAGTTGTCCGAGGAGGTGAGTCTGTGCTGCAAACATATTCGACAGAAAAGTCTTTTGAGCAGCTTCCGGCTGGATCGCCGAGTTTGGCTACGTCTACTTGATAGTCGCAACTCACCCTTCCATCGCAGGCTGTTTGGACACTTTTAGTCACGTTACCCGCGGGCGCACCACAATTCCCCCCGTACGTCGCGGACTTTAGGAGAATTGCGCCTGGAGAAGCGCTCCCAACCATCGATGGACCCCAATAATCCAAAACTTTGATGGTGATCCAAAACGATGCCGCCACAATGACAAGTGCGCCGGCCAAGTGGAGTATCGTTTGGCTCACACTGGATCGCATCTGGGGACATTTCCATCGAATCCGGGTAATCGATCACGCGCAAACAAGGTTATCTGCAATATAAATAGAAAGTGAGCACACGCGACTTAATGCATCATGATCGAGTACGGGCCAGAATTTTCTCAAGGGCATGAGAGGTGAATCGACTGTCCAGAAGCCTCGCCCGGTATGTTAGCTGTCCGAACGGCAGAGTTTGCACCGCAAGTGTATTCAACGGAAAAGTCTTTTGCGCATCCTCCGGCAGGATCGCCAATCTTGGTTGCATCTACTTTGTAATCGCAAGTCGACTTTGCGTCGCAGGCAGTCTGGAGGTCTTTAGTCGGGTTAAGGGGTTTGGCACTGCAATTTCTACCGTAAGATGCAGATTTCACCGCAATTTCACTTGTAGATCCACCCGAACATGCCGTGATCGCAGGGGTTAGACAAATTACAACACTCCCCACAATGAAACCGTTATTCATCTGGTTCACTCCGCAAATCTACTGATCCGATTGATGCCAAACAACAACCCCATACTTACAATGTAACAACTGTTTGCACAAAAATGTCAAGTGAAGTGGTCCTGGTTGTCTGAACAGATTTTCCGCCTCGATAAGTGGAGGCTCTGCCAGGGTTAGGCTGCCAAGCGGAGGGGCAGCGGTGGGAAGTAGGCTTGATCGGGTGTCATGCCGTCAAGGCTCGAATGTGGTCGAGAAACTTATTCTCGACGAGACCGAGAAATGGGCTAACGTCATTAAATTCGCGGGCATTAAGCCGGAGTAATCTGCCCACTACCGCGAAACCGTCTGACGTTCCGTAACTCCCGTGAGGCGAATCCGTCCACACGGCCTAGTGTCCCGAATCTGAAGTTCGCATTACACCCACAGTCCTTGCTCCTCGATCAAGTCTTTGAAAGGACTCGGTTTGTGGTAGATTGCGATGGCTGATTTGGTGCTGCGAATTTCGAAACCGGGACACGAGCTTCAGTTGAAAGCTAAGCTTTCGATAGGTCCACCATATGATCGAGACCACACGAGCCACCTCGCAATCCGGCCGAAGCGACTTGCAACGCAATGTGAGTATCGCTCCTACTTCTTTCCTGATGCAGCAACATTCCTATGTTGCGATTGTAACCGTGCTAGTGATCTCACTTTGCATTACTGCGGCCGCGATATCGAAGTCCTACCTGGTCGGCAAACTAGCCACGCCGATGACTCACAATGACGTGAATTACGTAATCGATGGTATTCGTCGATTATTGTATATTGAGCTCAATGGATTTTGGGCAGAACTATCCCGGCTATATCGGGACTTGATGCACGCTCCACTTTCCGGTTATCAGGCCGCTCTCGGATTTTACCTTTTTGGATTCGAAGATTGGGCGCCCTATGCCACTAATATCATTTATCTTTTCATTTTTTTTGGAGTGTGCGTGTGGTTGCTGCGCGGCACTCCGGATCTAATCGTAATTGCCGTGCTTCTCGCAGTCGCCGGAATGCCGCTAATGTTTTCTACCGTCTCCGAATTCGCTCCGGAGACTCCATGTGGCCTTTTCACTGCTCTCGGCGTGCTTCTCACGCTTCGAATTCACACCCTAGATTGGGCCTTGCGTGCGCGCCTACTGGCAGGTTTATGTTTCGGATTGGGCTTTCTCGGAAAACCCTCATCATTTGTCTTTGTACCGCTGGTGGCGTCAGCGACCCTCGGGGTAGCATTTCTACGCGATGTCCTGTGGACGAGGCAGTTCAACGGCTTGGTTAAGGGAATATACCACGGCGTATTGCACTTGCTGCTGTCCCTTTGGTTGCCTGCGCTCTACGTGATCCCCTACTGGAATCATTACAGTCAGTATTTCCATACAGCGGTGTTCGACCCTGAAAATGTAAAAGCATTCGGGGGCGGAAATATGCCGTTAGCGGATAGCCTCCTATTCTATTTGACCGGCACCGGTGGCGAATACGTATTCGGCAATTTTCTGTGGGCGTATGTCGGAACGATTGCACTCGGCCTCGCGGCGGCATCTATGCGAAGAGATCGGGCGTACATTCTCCGCCAACTCGAGCTCATGATGATGGTCGTGATTTTGTGGCTACCGCCGACAGCTTCTGCAGCAAAGAGCGGGCTTTTTGGAACGCCATTCAGTTTTCTGATCGCCTTCATGGTCGTGATTGCGCTGCGTTCGATATACGAATCAGGCAGGCGTCTAATTGGAGTTATCACGGTTACCTTGTTGAGTTTCCTACTCCTGGTCTCCCCCACATCGCGTTACACTTTGGCAAATACCCCAGGATTTTTCTGGGACAGCCCCAATGCACCCATCATACGTGAGAAATGGATCGAGGCGATGGACCGATTTACTGCAGTTATTCTCGGCAATGCTCCAAATTATCACAGTGGGAATGTTTATATAACAAATCCGGGATATTACCATATTCCCGTTTTGCAGTATGCCTTCCTTAAAAAAGATCCATCGCTACAATGGACATTTTGGTCATATTGGACCGACCCAAATCCTCAACACCACATCGACTTCATTCATCAATCCAAACAAGACTTCATTATCGCAGGGGAACACGGTAACGGCCTGACATATGCGCCCCCGCTTATTCCCGGATCTGCAGCATCCGAAGACAATGTTCTTGCCGCATTGTGGAAAGATCCTGAGTACATGCCAATTGACCAGTTCTATGGGCCGGGTGGCCGCACAATAACTATATTTCAGCGCCGGGTGGCATTTGGCGGCTGGCGACCGTTGAACGGTCTGCAGAATGGCGGCACAACGAAACCATGGATAGGCACTGGAACGGTCATTTACTTAGAGGCCTATGCACCAACTGCCGTTCCGGCAGAACTAATTATTGATGCAAACGGGCCGTCAGACCAGAGTATCGACATTATCATAAACAGACAGCGTTCCGGACAACTCGCTTTCGACTCAAGCGGCAAGGCATTTCTCACGGAGAGATTCAACCTCACTCCCGGTCAAAATGATATTGTCCTTCAGAAATCTTGGGATGCGCCGGTGAGATTTGACCGTCTGCTTGTCATACGTAAAATGAACCAGGACGGCATACGCTCATCGGAAGAAGCTGGTACCGAACTACAAAAGGGCGCCGGGGGATGAATTATGGTTGTTTTACCGTTTTGGGGCCGGCATATTCACGCGGCCTATTACCGGCCTCGAACTGAACGCCCCAAACAAGTAGTCCGTCCGCAGTGTTGCCCCGGTATAGGCTGGGAGCGTCCATGTCTGACAGAGCAAAATTGAAGGTGATCGAATTAGTGGCGAATGGCATTGCTACCCAGCACCGAAACCACCCTCCGGGCAGTTCCTCCATCCCCGCATCAGTCACGTCACGCACCTCTGTCACGACCGCTTTTCGATCTAGATCGAATAGCGCGAGGCCATATTTGCCGGTCGATCTGTCGGCCATTTCCATTTGGATAACACGTCGTTCTGCCGCCTTCACGTAAAGCGATAGCGTACTGACTTCGCCAGCATCCGTCCCTGTGAGGCTCGTCCCGGCGCGGTGCCTGCCAAAGTCCCCCGTCTCGACTAATCGATCGGCCGTCATAGTACCGTCCGGTGCCGCCGCGGCGTTCGGCTTTGCAGATATACCCTCCCGCCACCAGTGCACACTAGTCAGTGGACCACTAGCAAGTGCAAGATTTGGCCCTTCCCCCTTCTCAAATTTACTAACGGGCTCAGCTATAGCGAGCGGCGAAATGTCCACTAGCGAAATAGGGGAGTGGCTCGGTGCTTCCTGGTAAAGGATGATCGCTAAAATCAGCAGAATAAGAACAACAATTGCGTCGCTGAACCGTCGCATTTACCTTTAATCCTGCTCTAAGACCGTCCCAGACGATCGCTTTCTCCGATAATCATCCGAACTAACTATCATAAATAGTGGCTCTGGGGTATTCTGAACCCTGCCACCGACATAACACAGTCTATTTTTGGGTAAGTGCGATTTCTGGCTGCTGCCGTATTACCAGCCAGACTACACCTCCCAAAAGGTTCATTAGCATACCGAGCAATCCGATTTCCACCGACATGGCGAGCGCCGGCTCTCGGTCAACGCCAAGCATCGCCAGAAGTGCGACAACCGAAACTTCGCGAACCCCCCATCCAGCAAAGGAAATCGGCAATGCTGCAACCAGCGTTGCTATCGAGATCACTGCTGCAATTGCAATCGGCCCAACATTAATGTTCAGGCTGCGCGCAATGCAAAATGCAACCAGAACTCCGCATACAGCCGAGAGCATAGCGAAGAGAAATCCAAGCAATCCTCCGCCCTGCATTATGTAACGCAGTTCTTGCATCGTGCGCAGGACAACGGAAATGAAGCGTAGGTTCTGCCATCGTCCCAGAATGTGCTCGATAGGCTGAAGCAGCAAAAACGCGGTCGCGCCGCAGAGTAAAATAACCGCGCTTCCGAACCATATGGTGGGGGCGAGCGGCTGCGCAACTTTCGGCAGAGTTAAGGCAGCGACTCCTACCAATGCACCAACTGCTAGGATACGATCGACCAGAACGGAAAGTACAAGCTGCCTGACTGAAAGCATAAATCTTCGCGCCAGCCAGATGCGCGCGACATCCCCGCCGACAGTTCCGAGCGGAAGGCAATTAAAAAACGTGCTCGCATAGAACACCGCTTGTACTGTCAGTGCGGGCGGCGCGTCGCCGTGAGTTAATGCCGAAAGGACTGCTCGCCAGCGCTCGGCACCGAAGAAAATTTGCAACAAAATGAAAAAAGCCGCGACCACAAGCAAGCCGCGATCTTGCCTTGCGAGCAATCGCTCAAAGACCTCGCGATCGATTCCGCGAAAGACAAAATACAGTGTGACTGCGGTGAGCACGAGCGAAATGCTCAATGCCAGCCAACGGCGATGCGCCTGTGGACGTGGTGTTGATTCCTGAATTGACAAAAGAAGTTCCTCGGGCTCGTAAGCTCAGATGTTTTGAGGGAGCGGTTTTTGGCAGCTTTGCGCTAACGCTTCAAGAACCTTATAATGCGACTGGAGTCGGATGCGTTACGCCCCCTGCGCCCCAATTTAGGACCTTTTCATCAGCGGCAGCAAGCACGCGGACAATTGAGGACTGCTATTCAGTCAGGCGCGCATCTGTTACGAACCGATCCGCTTCCAAGCGGTCAACTGATCGCTCTCGCCATCTTTCTGAAACATGGCGCCGAGGAGTGGCTCGATGGCAGCCTTATAGTCGCCATGCTCAATGAATGGCTCTCCGTGTGAGCCCTTCGGGATAAATATGTATTTTTGCAGACGAATCCTCCGGATATCATCTTCAAACTGTTGGACCGAGAATGTTTGCGGAGAGGGCAAAAAAGATAGCAGTGGCGGCCGGTGCGCCTTGATGAGGTAGACCCAGTCGGCATTGGACACCACTATGGCGACCTGCTGGCCGGGGGAAGTCCGCGAATCGATGAGCGCGGTGTCAGCGTCAGTAGGGGGATCAGGTATTATCATGCACTCGCCCCCGGCTGGGGGGGCCGGCACTGGGCCTCGGCCGCCGGGAGTTCCCGGCAGGCAGCCCCTTGGACGAGAGAAGGGCCACTTCAATAATGAGGGATATTCCGCCCACGCGCGCAAGCCGTAACTTGCCGGGTTGCGGGCCTCGGATGGCGAGTAGATGAAGACAAACGCAAGCGCAATCATGATAAACGCGACATCGCTACGCAGCGAGGCAGCAAAAGCTACGAGCGGCCGCAACATCGACTGGTCTGGCGTGTCAAAGCTCATTCCAAGATAGATACGGCGGCGAAGCAAACTTGGATCGATGTGCCGCACGAACGCGATGCACCACCAGCCTATTACACTGAATGGTCCAATCGCGCTCATCTGCCAGACTCCCGCTAGGGACTGATTTGAGTACTTGACCAGGAGAAGCAGTCCCGACACTGCAAGAAAGCCCAAGACCGCCGCGCGCCGTCGGTCCACTACAACATTGCCGCACGCACGGGCAATGACACCGATCGTGGCGAGCATCGCGCCGGGAGCAACCAAATGGTAGAGCCAATTCCATTCACCGAGAGACCAAACGATCGGCGAACCACTCATGCCGGATGCGGTGAAATTGGTCATCGGCTCAAGGAAACGCGCCCAGAATGGGGGTTGCAATACGCCCGGACCGAACACGGCAAACAGTATTCCGATGAAGACGAGGAGAGTTACGGCAAGAAAGACACCGATCGGCAGTATAATTAATCGCTGCCAAGGGTTCACCAGAAAGACAACCGTTGGCGCCGTCAGCGTCATGATGATGCCGGTCTCCGTCTCGAGAAAAATCGAGACAGCCACCGCCACCGCGATCGCCGACATGCGAAACGCATTGCCTGGAGATTCCGCCCAGTAGCCAGTCAGTAGCGCACAGAGAGTCAGCAGCGGATAGCGCAGGATGGTATTGGATGGCGCCAAAAAATGCGCCGGCATGACATCGGGGTGACAGAAAACCAGAATCAACGGTATCAACGCTACGACCCAGGCCGCCACCCACGAGCGATATAGCCAGTGCAAAAGATAAACGAGGTGCGCGTAAAACAGCCACGTAGCAAGAATGGCAATGATTGTGTAGCTGAGGACGGCTTGTTCCGCGGAATTTCCAATGATGAAGTGGAAAAGCCAAGGCATCCCCATTGTATATTGCACGTAATAATCCACTCCGGGGAGCAGATTGTGTCCGAGGGAATAAAGCGCCGGACCAATAAAGAACCCCGCCGGATGCAGGTTCGTTCCGATCGCAGAAGCGACATGAACGAATGACGAGGGAATGATAATCAGCGTCATCAACACCAGGAACGCGAAGTAGGGCCACCACTTTTGGCTCTCATCCTTTTCGGCAACCTCCGGCCATTGAGCGACGATAGCAAGCAGCTGGCCGCGCGAGAAAATCAGAAACGTCAAGCTGCCAGCCATGATAATGGCGGTGTAGATCGGAGTAGCCAGTCCACCGCCCGCAAGCGTGGCCGCGATAAGCTGATTGCCGATCGGGATCGATAGCAACAGGACGGCCCAAACGGCGAGTGAATCGATTTGTCGGGGAAGAATTCTGTAGGTCGTGAAATAGCCGCAAACCCCGCCAAGCACGAGTGATAGCAAGTAAAAATTCTTTTCCCGCGGCTTCATATACGCTCTGGCGTATTCTGAAGGTAGCAAACCTTCAGGCTTTAAAGATCCGTCTGGGGGGAAGAATAGCCGTGCAATCGCCGCAGCAAGCAGCACTCCGATGATCACGCCGAAGCACGCCTGCGCGAACAGCCGAAGCGATTCAGTCGCTTGATAATTCGGAACGTCGTGCTTCATGAAGATGATGCCTTAGTGGCGCCGTGGCGTTACGAATGCGGCCCAGGCGTCAGGGTGAGGACGCCTGGAGTTTCCAACCGACCAACTTGGAGCTATTTCGATGCCCCGGCATCCGGCAATTTCCTGCCAATTGCTGACCACGACATTTCATTTACCCAGGTCAACCTCACATCCGCAAGCCCGGCTTGCTGCATCAGATGCAGCACCGTGTCGCGCGGCCAGTAATTGGCGATTTTGGGCAGCAACTGATCGAACACGATCGAGCGAAGATGCGAAAATTCCATTCGCCGAATGAGCTGAAAATATTCGATCCGGCCAAAACCGAGCCGAAGCGCGGCCCAAAGGATGGCTGCTGGATAGAGCGACAGGTGATGAACGATGCCGATCGGCAATTGGCTGAAAAGCGCACGCCGCAGCGGATCAAGCACCGACACGATCCAGCGATTGTTTTCCAGTCCGTAAACCCAGATCAATACCCTGCCTCCGGCCTTGGCCGCTTGCACCATCTCGGCAAGCGCTCTCTCCGGAAATTCCAGATGGTGGATCACCCCGATGGAGAAAACGATGTCAAAACGGTCCTTGTAGCCGAGATCGTAGGCACTGCGTTTGTCGACTGCCACAGTGGGATAGCGCCCCAAAGTCATGCGCGCCGCTTGCAGTGATCTGTCGTCAAGATCGACGGCGGCGCCGCCGGCGGCGCCGTAAGTCATCGGCCAATAGCTGTTGCGGCCCATGCCGCAGCCGACGTCGAGGAAAGTCCGGCCCGCCCAGTCTTTCGGCGTCAAAGGCGTGGACCATTTGCGAAATTGCGCCTCGTATTCCGGCCTGAGCCCCGAATAGACGGACCATTCGTAGCCGAAACGCTCAGGCGAGCCCGATGCGATAGACGGTCCTGTGGGTTGGCGATTATCCATCTTAGCTGTGCACTATGCACATTTTCTGATACCGAGAGTCGCCGTGCCTCGAATGGCGGCGGTTCCAAGCGGATTCTAGACCAAGGGTCAGGCGTCGCCAATCTGACGACGAGTGACACACCGGCCGGATTCTGTTAGCAAAATCGCAGAAACTGGGGATTTTCGTCAATGCAGGATCAGTGCCTTGTCACCCTCGTGCGGCCGCCGATCTTGTCAACCAAGCGGGCCTTCAACAACGAGGCAACGCCGTGCATTGGCTTTGCCTATGTCAGCGCCTACCTCAGATCGAAGGGCTACGACGTCCGGATCGTCGACGGCATAGCCGAAGCCCTCAACCAGTATTGGGAACCTTCGGAATTTCCGGGATATCATTGTCAAGGTTTGACGATCGAAGAAATCCTCGATCGCATCGATCCGCACACCCGAATCTTCGGTTTTTCGGCCATGTTTTCCGGAGAGTGGCCGATTACCCGCGCCATCATCAAGGCGGTGCGCCGCCGCTTCCCCGACGCTCTTTTGGTCGCCGGAGGCGAACATACCACTGCATTGACGGAATTCAGCCTGCGCGATTGTCCCGAACTCGACGTCTGCATCCGCGGCGAAGGCGAGCGGGCGATGTACGAACTGTGCGAAGCATATCGTGCCGGGAAGAATTTCTCCGAAGTCGGTGGCGCAGCCTATTTCGACGCCGATCGGAATTTCGTCGAGGTGGGGCCGGACCGCATCCGCGAGGTTGACGACCTTGCGTGGCCGTATTGGCCCGAAGGCTACATGGAAAAATTCTGGGAAGCCGGCAAATCCTATGGCGTTCAAACGGCGCGCGACATGCCGATCGTGGCGTCGCGCGGCTGTCCCTACCGCTGCACATTCTGCTCCAGTCCGCAGATGTGGACGACGCGCTATATCCTGCGCAGCGTCGACGATCTCATTGCGGAGATCAAAAGCTACATCAAGCGCTACGACATCACTGCGTTGCAGTTCTATGACCTGACCGCGATCACCAAGAAGCGGTGGACCATGGAATTCTGCCGCAAGCTGATCGATGAAAAGCTCGATTCTCTCAAATGGTCGCTGCCGTCCGGTACCCGCAGCGAGGCGCTCGATGCCGACACCTTGGGCATGCTGAAGCGGACCAATTGCAATTATCTGGTCTATGCGCCCGAAAGCGGCTCGCCCGACACTTTGGAAAAAATCAAGAAGCGGATCGATCTCTCCAAGCTGACACGCTCAGTGCTCGAGGCCAAGCGCCAGGGCATCATCGTGCGGACCAATCTCATCATCGGCTTCCCGCATGAGACGCGGCGGCACATTTTCGAGACGATCCGCTATGGCCTGTACCTGGCCTGGAAAGGCGCGGACGAAGTCACCATCAATATTTTCTCGCCTTATCCCGGCACCGAGATATTCGCCGATCTTGTCGCCCGCGGACGGCTCACGCTGTCGGACCAATACTTTCTGGCTCTCACCTCGCTCAATAGCGACTACACGTCGATCAATCCGCTGACGATGAATGACATCATGGGTCCACGGGAGCTTGCGCTCTACCGCATCGGGTTCATGCTGATCAATTACATCGTCGGGTATTTGCGCTATCCGTCGCGCATCTGGCGGACGATCCGCAACATCTGGGTCGCGGACGAGCAATCCGCGACCGTGTTCGAGCACCGGGTCAAGGACGCACTGCGCCGGATTGCCGTTCGCAGCTAGCGGCATGGGCAGCGAGTGAGCGCCAGCAAAGTCAGCACAAACTCTAGCCCGCCCTGAGCCAGCGCGCGGTAAACGAGGCATGCGCCCAGCGGCCCGGAATCCGATTATATCCGCGCTCGATCGTCATCAAAGCCGGCGCCAGCGCGTGCTTCAGCCGATGCGGCAGGCGAAGCACAAGGCTGTTGTAGATCAGGAAAAAGGCGGGTCCGCCGAAGTAGCGCACGGACTGGCAGGTGAAGTCATGTCCCGCGGCTGTTAGCAGCGCCTGGTGCGATAAGGCCGCTTCCGTATCCGCGTCGAAGTAGGAGTCGGCCCTGTACCAAATGCGGCGCGCGAATTGCAGGACGTAATCTGCGTTGGGCTCGAACATGAGGAAGCTGCCGCCCGGCTTCAGCATCTGCGCCACGGTAGCCAAGGCGCCGGGGAGATTGGCGACACAGTGATGCAGCCCGCCCACAATGATCGCAGCATCGAAGGGTTCGGCGGGCGTCGGACCCCTGGTCAAATCGAATTCCAGGCCCGGACGACCCGTCGCCTCGCCGTAGCGCCGGCAAGCTTCCGCCGAAATATCGAATCCCTCCGGTTTCACTCCGGGAAACCGCTCCATGAGAAAGAGCGATGTTTGCCCGCTGCCGCAAGCAAGGTCAGCAACCCGCTGGCCACGAAGATCCAAGCCAGATAGCAGGGGCTCCAATATGAACTCGCGCCGGTAGGCGAGCGAGTCGGCGTCGTAATAGTGTTCGTCATAGCTGCTGATGATCCTGTCGTAGTGCTCAGCCTGCCGTGTGCTAGACATCTGCGGCTCCCGGCGCCTCGCGGATTTTGATGTCTGCTTGACTCATATTCAGGCTACGCGCAACTGTCTCGCGGTTTGGCCCGCCGAAATCGTCTGTTGCAATGCGAGCCAGCCCCACAACGCCATGCGATGATCGGCGCGGCCGCCACGATGTTCCGCCCACCGGCGTTCGATCGGCGCCGCGCGAACGAGATCGGTGCGGCTGGGCATCGCGCTGAAACCGGGCGTGGCGCGCAGCCATTTTGCGATCGGAATACCGAATCCCTTTTTTCGCCGCGCCAGGACCTCGCTCGGCAGCAGCGGCGCCAGTGCCTTTCTGAAAAGATATTTTCGGGTGCCGTTGCGATATTTGAACCGATAAGGCAGCCGGCGGCAGAACTCGACGAGATCGTTGTCGAGGAATACAGCCCGCGATTCCAGCGAGACCATCATCGCCGCCCGGTCCACCTTCATGAGGATGTCGTCCTGAAGATAGTAATTCGTGTAGAACTCAAGCGTACGGTCGCCGAGGCTGCCGCCGCCGCTCCACAGCGATATGGCTTCCTCGTAAAGGTCCTCCGCGCGCATCGGCTCCTCGAAAAGCTCGGCAATTTCGGCCGGCTCGGCCGGCGCCAGCCAAACCGGATTCCACATCTCGGGCGGATATGACAGACCCATGAGCGTGCGCCGGAGCTTGAAATCGAGGCTCATGTTGCGCGTTGAAATCGGCAGCAAATCGGCGAGACGCCGCAAGCCGCGGTGCAACCCGCGCGGCACCAGATACTGGTAGAGGCGAGCCGGGCCGAGCGCCTTGAACGGATCGTAGCCGGCGAACAGCTCGTCGCCGCCGTCGCCGGATAACGCAACGGTGACGTGACGGCGGGTGAACCGGCTCAGCAGCAGCGTGGGAACGACTGAGGGATCGGCGAGCGGCTCGTCGAGATGCGAAAGCACGCTGGGTATCAGCGCGCGCGCGGTCTCAAGATCGAGTTTTTCCTCGTGATGACGGGTCCGGAAGAACTGGGCCACGTTCCTGGCATAATCGGACTCGTCGAAGGACGGCTCGTTGAAGCCGATCGTGAACGTCGAAATGCGCTGCGGATCGATCTCTTGTGCGGTCGCGGCCAGAACGCTGCTGGAATCGATGCCTCCGCTCAAGAACAGCCCGAGCGGAACGTCGCTGATCAGCCGCCGCTTCACCGCCTGCAGGAACAGTGCGCGCAATTGCTCGACGAGCGCAGGTTCAGCGTCCTTGCCAAGGGATTCGTCCGGGTCGATCTGGAACCGCCAATAGCGTTTTACCGTCAACGCCGCATCATTCAGATCGTAGGTGAGATAGCAGCCTCCCGGCAGCTTTGCGCAGCCTTCGAACATCGCGAGCGGCGCCGGGATGTAACCGTAAGCGAAATATTTCTGCAGAGCGCGCCGCGACGGCGTCCTGCTCACGGCAGGGTGCAAAGCCAGAGCGCTCAACTCGCTGGCAAAGGCAAGCCCCTGCGCGTGGCGGCAATAATACAGCGGCTTTTCGCCGAACCGGTCGCGCGCCAGCATGAGGCGTTTGCGTCCGCGATCGAATATCGCGAATGCAAACATGCCGTTCAGCTTTTCGACAAGGCTCGGACCCCATTGTTCGTAGCCGTGCACCAGAACTTCGGTGTCGGAGTGACTTGACGCGAACCGATGGCCGTGAGCGATAAGTTCACACCGCAATTCGGCGTGATTATAGATCTCGCCATTGAAAACGACGCCGACGGAGCCATCCTCGTTCCACATCGGCTGATAGCCGCCGGCAATGTCGATGATCGCCAGCCGGCGGTGGCCCAGAAAAACCGGCAGCTCCGGGTCCAGATAGAAGCCGTCGCCGTCGGGTCCGCGGTGACTGAGCGCCGCCGTCATGGCGGCAAGATCGTCCCTACTTCCTGTCCCGACGAATCCAGCGAGCCCGCACATACTTTTCCTGCAATTCACAGATTGACAACATTGCGCACGTGATACGCGCCTCGCCGCTGCGACTCGAAGTATGTGCGAACGATCATCTCCGCTAATAATCCCAAAAGAATGCTCATCACTCCGACCAGGAAAGTCATCGCTGCAAGCAGCGGCAATGGCGTTAGAATCATAGAGATGTTCTCGAATAGTTTCAAATACAGCATGAGACACAGCGTCAAAAACGAAACGACGATCGAGAAAATTCCAAAACCGCCGAAAATGTAGATCGGCTTCGAAAAATACCGGTCGAGAAATTTAATGACGATGAGATCGAGCAGCACCTTGAGAATGCGCTCCAGGCCGTATTTCGACTTGCCGAAGCGCCGCGGATGATGAAGGACCGGAATTTCCGTGATCCGCGCGCCCATCCACTTCGCATAAATCGGGATGAAGCGATGCATCTCACCGTAAAGCCGGACATCGCGGATGACGTCGGTGCGATAGGCTTTCAAGGTGCAGCCGTAGTCGCGCAGCTGAACGCCGGAAACCCGCGAGATAACCACATTGGCGAGCCGACTCACGAGATTGCGGCGGATCGGGGCGTCCTTGCGGTCCTTCCGCCAGCCGGAGACGACGTCGTAGCCCTCGTCAAGTTTGTCGAGCAGGCGGGGAATATCTTCGGGATCGTTCTGAAGGTCGGAATCGATAAAGACCAAAGTATCGCCGGTCGCATAGTCGATGCCACCCATGATCGCGGCGGTTTGGCCGAAATTCCGGCGAAAGTTGACGACCTTCAGTTCGGGATGCTCGGCTGCCGCAGCGCAGAGTTTTTCATACGATCTGTCGGTGCTGCCGTCATTTACCGCAACGATCTCGAAATCACGCGCCAGACCCCGCAGCACGCGAAACAAGGCATCGAGCAGCGGAGCGATATTGTCCTCTTCGTTGTAGATCGGAACGATGACCGAGATTTTCCGAGATTTGCTGTCCGATGACATGGCGTGCGGCCCGTTTTTCTGTTCCGTACGTGAGTCCATCTCGGCAACGCTCCATCCAGCCGCAAAGCTTTTAGCGGTGTCCCCGGCCGGCGCTCGCGGGCGCGGGAATCCTGCACGCTGCGGCATGTATAGAGCGATTTCCGCAGAAGTTGAAGCGTTAAAGCGCCGTCATATTGCGGGCGCTTATTTGCTCCGGTACGCGCGAAAGGCGTCATGGCGCGAAGATAACTAGCACGCCTCAAACGGCGAGCAAGCGAATTGGCTTGCGGTATTGACGATGGCGAGCAGGCCGAGCATAGCTTTCAGCGGAATATTTGGAGTATCACTCGCAAGGAACAACCCAATAAACGCGCACAGGTTGACTTCAGTTACATCAACTGTCGAATGGGTTCGCTGGGATCATGCTGATATCATTGCAAATTCTGAGGGCTCTCGCTGCGATCGGCGTAGCCTTTGTGCATCTCGGAGAAGTGAACGGTCTAACTCGAGGGCCATATCAATTTGGCGTTGCCGGAGTTGATATTTTCTTTGTGATCTCTGGTTTCATTATGGTCCATTCGTCAAGCAGCCTATTTGGCCACGCGGCGGCACCGCGCATATTTATCGTCCATCGTCTAGCCAGAATCGTTCCGCCGTATTGGGCAATCACGATGATTGGCTTGATTTCGTATTGGCTGTGTTATGGAGGCCCACTGCCCACGAAGTCAGCGATGCTATGCAGTTTTGCCTTTATCCCATGTGGCTCCGAGTATGGAACACCTATTTACGGAGTGGGATGGACGCTGAACTACGAAATGTTTTTTTATGTCCTATTCGCCGTGTGCGTATTGCTTCGGCGCGCGCTCGCAGTGATTGCAATATGCATTGCATTACTTGGGCTTGTCACCGTTGGCGCGGTCATAGATCTGCCGCTGCCGTGGCAATATTGGTCTCATCCGATCATCATCGAGTTTGCATTCGGCGCCGCGCTTGGGGTCGCTTACGGGGAAGGTCTAAGGCGCCAAGGTCAATTTGCTGGATACTTATCATCTGCGGTCTTGTTGGATTTGCGGCGACGCAATGGGTATGGGGCGGCTATGCGCCTGCTCCGTGGCATAGAACCGCAATTCCAAGGACGATCTATCTCGGCGTTCCGGCGCTTCTTGTGGTTGCTGGCGCTGTGCTAGATGCCAGTCCAACGAATGGTTGGTCCGGAATTAGGAAGCTCTGCGCACGCCTCGGTGATGCCTCATATAGCATCTACTTGCTCCACCCATTGGTGGGATTTGCAGTTATTACTTGGAATCTGCGCCCAGCAAATATTTACGTTGGAATAGCAGTTGATTTCGCATTTCTGCTGCCGGCGTCGCTGGCAACTTACACGTGGTTCGAAAGGCCAATGCAGCGGCTCGTACGGCTACTCTTGACTGGTCGGGGTATCTCCCCAGTGCAGCGTCCATCCACCGAGCTACGAAGCAAAATCTCCTGAAAGCTTATGATGGTAAGTGGTTGATAGGGTGCTCACAATCGGTGTCATTGAGCAGCTGCCGCAAGCCCAACGGCTAGGCGCTGTCCAGATATCGCTCATTCAGAAAGGCAATGAGCGGGTGGGATTGTCCAGATACTTTCAAACTTCCCGGAAGGATAAACTATCAGAGGGGACAATCATGGTGGGGCAGGTGCAAGTTGTGGTCATCGTCTGCGAGCGCGACGGCAGTTCGCTCCTGGCAGTGTTTCGCGTCGAAAGCCACGACCGTGCGCCGTTTATTTTCTGGCACATAATATTGTGATTGCAAACCCCGTCCCGATAGGCTCAACATATTGCTAATTCTCCGCTCACTCCTCTCGATATGGGGGGCCTTTTGCAGCCGCCAGAATGGCGTGGCGCATGGGCAGGTGGCGAAGAAATAATGGCACAGAGAGTGGGCGAAGCCGTATGGCCAGCCAGGCGAGCGCGGCAATCGCACCGGGAGTGCCAGCTGCGAGCGCTCCCGCAAGCATAAGCCGCTCGAACGGTCCTGCGTACACCAACGCCGCAATTCGTGCGGCGCGCACGCGGGCAGGAACGTTCCTATCCATTATGATCAGGCGTGCGCCCCCAAAACGAAAACGGCGCTCGAATGTTTCGCGGTAATTCGAAGGAAACAGACCCGCCGGCTCACGGCTGAGTGCTTCGCCTACCGCCTGGACCCCCTCCGAAACCGCCTGCGGATCGGTCGCCGTCGATACGGAATAGTTCTCTCCGTGCATCCGCCAGTACCCCAGCACCTCGGGAATGAAAGCGAAGCCGTGGCGGGCGGCGATCTGCCGCGCCAAAAAGCCGTCGCAAATCGAGCCGAGCTTTTCGTCAAAGCCGCCAAGGTCGGTGATGGTTTTTCGTCGGTACATCGTCGTAGTTCCGAGGAAATAATTATCTCCGCCGCGTAGCAGTCCACGGAATCCGTCGGGCGAAACATAACCGCCGGCGGCGTGTGGCAGGATCGGGGGGCGAAGCTTGCGGCCGCCGGGCAGACCGAAAATTTCGACACAACCGCAGATCAGGCCGACAGCCGGGTGCAGCGCCGCCATTTGTTCGGCCAGTTCCAAATATTTCGGATCTAGGACGTCATCGGCGCCAAGCAGCGTCACCCAGTTGGATCGGACCTTGTCCACCCCTTCATTCAGCCGTTTGACTACTCCACGCCGCTCGGAATGCCTGATCAATCGCCAAGTTGGGTGGCTACTGAGGAAGCGTGTAATGACGTCGACACTGTCGTCGATCGATCCGTCGTCGATGATCAGCACTTCGTCCGGCTGCCGCGTCTGCTTTGCGATACTTGAGAGGGATGCAGGCAGGAATCGTCCATGATTGTAATTCGGGACCACAACCGCGATCGATATTTGTTCCTGGCCGGGAGCAGTCTGCACGAAAACCCCTTCGCAAGTCTCCGTCCAGGTCATCTGGCCTTCGCCGGAAATTGTGCGGGCTGAACCGGATATCGGCAGCCTGAGAGAGTCAGCAATCATCTTTTACAGCAGATATCGGTCGCAAACCATTTGCGCATTATACCGGAACTCGCTTCAAATCGACGTCGTGTCGGTTGATCCCGGACTGGCAGCCGGAGTGGCTCACACATCGGGCGGTGGTCATTGCGACAGGTTGCGTGTTGTTGGATTTTCCATTAATTATCGCGAGCTGGGTCACTTTGGGGGGCGCCATGTGGCTTCTCGATCTTGTGACATTGCTGCTCATCCTTGCGGCCGGATTGGACCTCGGTGTGCTCGGCCTTTTCGGATATGACGCCGCGGCCGCGCTCTTCGGCGGCTACACCCGAATAGCCTATTCCATCGTCGGCTGTGGTGCCGTTTGGCAACTGTTTCGGCAGCAAATCTGACGCGGCCCGGGCTTCCATCGCAGGCTGGCGCTCAGGGGTGGCCACGGTGCGCTCTAATTCGTACGCAGACCGACCTTCCGATGCTGCCCCAGCGAAAGCCAGATCACCACCCCCGGCAGAGTGACCAGCGTGCCTATGATTCCGAATTCCACGGAAAGGAGTAGCGCGGCTTCTCGATCGACTCCCAGCATGCCGAGGAGTGCCACGAACGAAATCTCGCGCACGCCCCATCCGGCGAGCGAGATCGGCAGCGCCGCAACAAAAATGACGATAGAGAGGACTGCAAACATTTGTATGAGGCCGATGCCAATGCCGATACTGTGCGCAATGCAGTAGGCCGCAAGGACCGCGCAGGACGTTGATACCAGGGCATAGACAAGGCTGACCAAACCACTGCGCCGGCTCAGAAAGCGGAGTTCTTCCGCCGATCGTACAACCAAGTGGATCAGGCGCTGGTTTCGCCACCGCCCCAACAGGCGCTCGATGGGCTGAAGAAGCAGAAATCCAACGACGCCGCTGACCAGAATGGTAATGCACGCGAACAGCACCGTGACAGCGAGCGGGTTCTTGATGCTTGGCAAGGTAGCGACCGCGAGGATGATCAGCGCACCGACGGTGATAATGCGATCGAGCAGGACCGACACGATGAGCTGCCTGACGGAAAGCGCGAATTTTCGCGCCAGCCACACGCGAGCGACGTCGCCTCCGACAGTGCCGGACGGAAGACAGTTGAAGAATGCGCTCGAATAGAACACCGCCTGCACGCTAAGCATGGGCAGCGATTGGCCGCTCGCAAATGCGGACAATATTGCGCGCCAACGCTCACCGCCGAAGACTATTTGCAGTAGAATAAAAAAGGCTGCGGCACTTAACAGGCCTCGATCCTGAGTCATGAACAATCGGGCGAAGGTCTCTCGATCGATGCCACGAAAGACAAAGAAAAGCATGCCGATGGTAAGTGCGACCGAGAGTGCCAAAACGAGCCAACGGCGATGCGTATGCAGGAACGGCTTCGAGATCTGGATTGACAGAGGGACGCCCCCTTTAGGTTTATGGCATCGCGTGGAGAGGCAGGCTGGCCGTTTTGGCAGCTTTGTCAGAGTGCCTCAAGGGTATTGAGCCGGCTAGCCGACCCTCATGGGCCATTCACCAGGGATTGGCGTTTCAACGATCGAAATTGCATCCTTGATTTTGTAGCTTTTTTGGCCAATTCTCGCCTTCGGAACGAGCACTCCGAAGCTTGATATTACATGGTTTTACCGTCATAAGGGCACCTCCATTTGAGATGACTGAGGAGCGCAATGTTGGGGCGCGTGGCCGAGTTCGACCTTGTGACGGGCGGGGCTGGCTTTATTGGCAGTCATCTCGTGGATCGATTAATCAGCCAAGGTCGGTCCGTACGGGTTCTCGATAATTTTGTCGTCGGGCGCCGCGCCAACCTCAAGCAGCATGAGGGTAATCCCCAGCTGCAGGTTCTGGACGTCGACGTCGCCGATAAGGCTGCTGTCACAGCCGCATGTAAGGACGTAGAGCGGATTTACCACCTTGCCGCCCGAGCCGACATAGTCCCTTCGATCCAGGAACCGGAGGCCTACTTCAGATCGAATGTGGATGGAACTTTTTGTGTGCTCGAAGCGGCGCGACGCCACGGTATTAAGCGCTTCGTCTACTCCGCGTCCTCGTCGTGCTACGGGATCCCAGCGAAATTCCCGACGCCTGAAACGAGCGCCCCCGACCCACGATACCCCTACGCATTAACCAAGTATTTGGGTGAGCAACTGGTCATGCATTGGGCCCAAGTCTATCGCTTGCCTGCGGTATCAGTGCGTTTTTTCAACGTTTACGGACCCCGGGCGCGGACGAGCGGCACTTATGGGGCGGTATTCGGCGTTTTCCTCGCCCAGCTCCTGGCTGGCGAACCGCTCACGATCGTCGGTGATGGCTCACAAACCCGGGATTTTACCTATGTGAGCGATGTGGTCGACGCATTGGTGACCGTCGCTGAGAGTGACAGAATCGGTGAAATTTATAATATTGGAAGTGGCCAGCCGGTCAGTGTAAATGAGTTGGTGCGGCTTCTGGGGTCGCCGCCGGCTGTGCATATCCCCAAGCGTCCCGGGGAACCCGATTGTACCTGGGCTGACATTTCCAAGATCCGTCGGGATCTTGGCTGGGGACCCAAAGTGAGTTTCGAGGATGGCGTTCACGTGATGCGGCAAAATATCGATTATTGGCGTGACGCGCCGGTTTGGACTGCTTCGCGGATTGCCGAAGCGACGAGTGACTGGTTTCGCTTCCTCGGCGCGGACGGTGGTGTGGGGGATCGGACATGGACGCAAGCGTCACACAGCTGATTCGCCGGCCGTCGGTGGGGCGTCCGACCAGTCCGCGTGACAAGGTCAGAACCATCGTTGAAGTAGCCGCGATCTCGGAACATTGTCGGCGCAATGGTCAGACCGTCGTCCAGGCTCACGGAACATTTGATCTTTTGCATCTCGGGCACGTGCGCCATCTCGAGGCCGCCCGTAAACTTGGCGACGTCTTGGTCGTCACGGTGACGGCCGATCGGTTCGTCAACAAAGGTCCGGGGCGGCCGGTATTCAATGGCGAACTTCGCGCCGAAATGCTTGCCACACTCGAATATGTTGATTGGGTCGCCATTAACGATGCGGCTGACGCGGTGAGCGCGATCGAGCACATCCGGCCGAGCATTTACATCAAGGGGCAGGATTATCAGAACCCGCAGGGCGACATCACCGGCAAGATCACCCTTGAGCGCGAGGCCGTCGAGGCCCACGGCGGACGAATTCACTTCACCGATGAAGTGTCTTTTAGCTCGACCGAACTGATTAACCGGCACCTCAATGTCTTCGAGCCGCACATCCGCGAGCATCTCGATACGTTGCGCCAAAATGGCGGTCTCGACGAGATTTGCGATCTTATCGAACACGTCGCGAATTATCGCGTACTGATCGTCGGCGATGCCATCATCGACGAGTACCAATATGTGCTGCCGATGCACAAGACTCCGAAGGAGAACATGATCGCGACCCGCTATCAGGATCGCGAGCTGTTTGCCGGCGGGGTGTTCGCGGCTGCCAACCACGTGGCATCCTTTTGCAAGCAGGTTGATATCATCACCTGCCTGGGCGATTTCGACAGCCACCAAGATCTTGTGCGCCAAAGCCTCAAGCCGAATGTCGGCCTCACGTCGTTCACGCGCGCTGGTGCCCCGACGACGCTCAAGCGCCGCTTCGTCGATCCCTCGTACATGCGTAAGCTGTTCGAGGTCTACTTCATGAACGATGAACCGCTTACGACCGAGGTGCAGAGTGACGTCGATCATGCGATCGCGGACATCGCCGCAAACTACGATGTCGTGATTTGCACCGATTTTGGACATGGGCTGATTGCCCGTTCGTCGATCGACGCGCTCACCACGAATTCGCGATTTCTGGCGGTCAACACCCAGAGCAACAGCGCCAATCTCGGTTACAACCTCATTACCAAATACAAGCGCGCGGATTACATCTGCATCGACGCGCCGGAAGTTCGCCTCGCGATGAGCGATCGGCTGTCGAATGTCGGCGACCTCGCCCGTCGATTGGCCGAGGATCACGTCGATTGCTCAAAGATTATCGTCACGCAGGGCAAGCATGGCTGCGTCACTTTCGAGAGCGACGGCATCGTGCACACCATTCCGGCGTTCGCCAAAAATGTCGTGGATACGGTCGGTGCCGGCGACGCATTCCTCGCCGTGACGGCGCCCCTTGTAGCGGCTGGTGCTCCAATGAGCCGCGTCGGCTTTATTGGCAATGTGGTCGGTGCGCTGAAGGTCGAGATTGTCGGCCACCGCCGTTCCATCGAGAAGGCCGCTCTCATCAAAGGTATCACCGGGCTTCTCAAATAATTCGGAGACTGACGACTTGCGGGAACAATTGGATCAATGGTTTGGCTCGCTGACAAACGCACTTCGCGAAGCCAAAGTCACGGATCGTGCATCGAAGAGCATCTCGCTCGAAGCAGGCTGTGAATGGGTGCGCAAAGCCGCCCACGAAACGCATGATGCCGGCAATAAACTGATCTTTGTCGGGAATGGCGGCAGCGCCGGCATTGCGAGCCACCTCGCTATCGATTTTTCCAAGAACGGCGGGCTGCGGGCTCTCGCTTTTAACGACCCGTCGGCGCTTACCTGCCTTGGCAATGATCTCGGCTATGAGAATGTGTTCGCCAAACAGCTCGAGTTCCATGCCCGGCCGGGCGACATGCTCATCGCGATTTCAAGCTCCGGCCGTTCACCGAACATTCTTGAGGCAGTGAAGGTCGCGCGCAGCCGCGATTGTAAAGTTGTGACGTATTCCGGATTTACGGAAAACAACGATCTGCGACAGACCGGTGATGTGAATTTCTATGTTCGCGCAAACAAAAATGAATACGGTTTTGTCGAGGTTGCGCATCTGGCGCTGTGCCACGCCGTGCTAGACATCGACATGGGCTGGGGACAGCGCAAATAGCAGCGCGCCCACGCCAATAAGACGGATCGGACGGGATCGATGGCCAAGCGGTTTAAGCGCGTGCTCGTGACGGGCGGGGCGGGTTATGTCGGCTCTAGTCTCGTACCGAAGCTTCTCAATGCCGGCTATGAGGTTTCGGTCCTTGATCTCTACCTTTACGGCGATGTTTTTGCCGGCCTCGACGCCGATCCTAAGCTGCGGCAGATCAAGGGCGACCTGCGAAATTCCGAAGACGTCAGCAAGGCGCTGGCCGGCTGTGACGCGGTGATCCATCTCGCCTGTATCTCCAACGATCCTTCGTTCGATCTTAATCCGGAACTTGGCAGGTCGATCAATTTCGACTGCTTCCGGCCGCTCGTGAAGAAAAGTAAGGACGCCGGCGTCAAGCGCTTCATCTACGCGTCTTCGTCGTCGGTTTATGGGATCAAAAGCGATCCTAACGTGACCGAGGATTTGCCGCTCGTACCGCTGACGGATTATTCCAAATACAAGGCCATGTGCGAAGAAGTGCTAGAGGAAGAGCGCGAGCCTGGATTTGTCACGGTCACTCTCCGACCCGCCACCGTGTGTGGCTATGCCCCACGGCTGCGGCTCGATCTGACCGTCAACATTTTGACCAACCACGCCATCAACAATGGCCGCATCACCGTATTTGGCGGCGACCAATTGCGCCCCAATATCCACGTCGAGGACATGACGGACCTATACACCATGTTGCTCGATCAGCCTGACGAGATGATCAACGGTAAAACGTGGAATGCCGGTTATCATAATCTAAAGGTTCGGACGATCGCGGACATGGTCCGTGAAGAGGTCGGGCCAAATGTCGACATCGTCGTGACGCCGACCGACGACCACCGCTCCTATCACGTTTCTTCGGAAAAGATCCGGCGCGATCTCGGATTTGCTGCCGAGCGCAGTGTGAAGGATGCCATCGTCGATCTTAAAGCGGCGTTTTTGGCCGGCCAGGTGCCAAATTCCATGACCGACGATCGCTACTACAACATTAAGCGCATGCAGGCGCTGAAGTTGAAATGACCAAGCACGAAGTTCTGACGCGCGAGAGCGCCGTCGCAGGGAGCCCGGTGCAGCGGCAGCTGCGGCGCTCCCCGCCGAAGGCGGTGAGAGTGCTTCTGCCTGTATGGGGCTACAACTACGTCCGGCAATTTCTTGAATGGGGCTTGCCGACGCTGCTTGCGCCCGGCAACGTACCGGCGCTAGCTGCGACGCTGCCAACCGAATTTGTTCTTCTGACCAGCGCCGACGACGAGCCTTATATTCGCGAGCACGCGGCGATGAAACGGCTTGCAAACATCTGCAAGACCGAGATCCGCGCGATCGACCATCTCATCACGGATGGCAATTACTCCACTACGATCACACTTGCCTACACCGAAGCGGTGCGCGCGGTCGGTGAGGCAATGGTCGACACCTGTTTTTTCTTTTTGGTTTCCGACTACCTCGTCGCCGACGGCTCGCTCTCGAACGCATTGAAACGCGTGCAGGACGGCGCCAGCGGGGTCGTTGTCGGAAACTTCCAGGTGGCGCGCGAGGATGCGCTGCCATGGCTGGAAGAGAAGCTCACATTTACCAAAAATCACACACTCGCCCTTCAGCCGCGCGAGCTTATGCAATGGGCGCTGAATAATCTGCACCCGACAACGCTGGCGAATACGGTCAACGTTCCATTCAGCCATAATTCGCACACCAATCGATTGTTCTGGCGTGTCGATGGATACACCATGATCGGGCGCTTCTATCTGATGCACATGCTGTGTATTCGCCCGGAGCTGACACATTTTACAATTGGGTCATCCTGCGATTATTCGTTCGTGCCCGAGATGTGCCCGTCAGGCAACGTCGAGGCCATCACGGACTCGGACCAATATCTCGTGATTGAGATGCAGCCGCGCGACCACGAGATGAAGTTCCTGCGCCCAGGCCCCCTCAAGCCACGCGTTCTCGCCCGAAGCCTGAGTGAGTGGACCACGGTGGTCCATCGCGACAATGCGCGGCACTCGGTGGTGTTTCACGCCGATGAAATTCCGGCCGATATCGGCGATAGCATCAAGCAAGCCGACGCCTTCGTAGCGCGAGTGGCACGCAGCCTGAAGCGTAAGCCGCTGCCGTACCGGGGCCATCCTTATTGGCGCGGCGCGCTGGCCGCGTACTACGAAGCGACCGGACGCCGGTTGAACAAGGAGGAGTGGCGTTTTGCGATTGGGCAGCAGCAGGAGTCCGAAAACTGGCTGACCCAATGGGTGCTCTGGCAGGCCAAATATGTGCTCATGGGCCGGCCGCCGCAGGTCCTCCCGTGGCATCCGAGTTGGCCCGACTACCGGACGGTGCTGCAAGAAATCGCGCCTTTCTTCACCGATCTGAACAAACGGATGCTCATGCTCTCGAACGAGCCCACGGCCTTCACCGTGGGTTTGGCCGATAGTGGCGAGCGTGTGGTGCGGCTGCGTTGTGGGCCATTTCTCCAGAGCGTTTATGAACGCTACGAGCCGTTGTTTGGAAAGTTCGATCTATGCCTGCTCGAATTGTCCGAAGGCGATATGTCGAAGGGCGCCGAGCTGATGGACCGGATTGTGCCGTTGATGAAGGGCGGCGGGCGCATCGTCGTCTTTGTGATGAATCGTCGAGATATCTCGACCGCGAAGGAGTTCGGCGCCGGCGTAGGCTATCACGGATCGCGGTTCATTCGGGCCGGCGCGCTACCCGCCAAAATGCAATTCGTTCCCGCCAGCAACTTCCGATGGACGGTCTCTCGCCGCATGGCTTCACTGCGAAGCATGACTACCAAGCACCTGCTCGGCCTTCCGGTAACGGTCATCGGGGGCGGGGCAATGCTGTGTCTGTCACTGGTCGGCAATATCGATGCGTTGCGCCGAAAACGCGACGTCGCCACGGAAAGCCTTGCGTCGAGTTTTGTGATGCGGCTAATTGTCGATGAGAAGAATCTCGATACGGTCCGTTCCAATTCACTTCTGGAAACCGCTCGCAGAACGAGGCTACGGCGGCGAGAATTGGCGAGCCTCGGATTTGCGCCCATATCCGTCTCGGCGGAGCAGACGCGCGAGCCCCAATACAATCGCTGTGTTGATTTGAAGGCCAGATTTGGACTTACATCGCTTGGCCTGATGACTAATCAGGTCTGGTATGACGATCCGCGCCGTCTCACCTTCCTGCTGGCTCGGTACAAATTCGTCGCCAAGATGCTGAGCGGTCGCCGCAACGCCGGCGAGGTAGGCTGCGGTGACGCCTTCGGTACCCGCGTTGTGTTGCAGGAAGTACCCGACGTCACCGTCTACGACTTCGATGCGATGTTCATCGAGGATGTGCGCGCCCGATACGACGAGCGCTGGCCGCTCAAGGCCGAATTGCACGACATTGTCTTCGCGCCGTTGCCGCGGAAACATGAGGGATTATTCAGCCTTGACGTCCTCGAGCACATCGCACCCGTGAACGAGCATGCCTATTTGGCGAACTTGCGCGGCTCTCTGGAACCGGAAGGCGTATTGATCATCGGTACGCCGTCGATCGAATCTCAGGCCTACGCGTCGCTGCTGAGCAAGGAGGGGCATATCAACTGCAAGAGCGGCAGCGAGCTCAAAGCCTTGCTTGAAAATTTTTTCACAAAAGTATTTCTGTTCTCGATGAACGACGAGGTGGTCCACACCGGATTCTCGCCTCTTGCGCATTATTTGTTCGTCATGTGCACCGGCCCCAAGTAAAGCTTGCGCGATCCGTTATGTCACCGGCATTGCGTATCGGTATCGATTTCGACAATACGATCATCACCTACGACGACGTATTTTGCGCGACAGCCAGACGCTGTGGGCTCATCGACTCCGCGTTCGTCGGTCGCAAGCAGGCTTTGCGCGATACCATTCGTCTTTTACCCGATGGCGAGCTCGCCTGGCAGCGCTTGCAGGGGCAAGTCTACAGCAAGGGGATCGTCGGCGCAGCGATGGTCGCCGGCGTCAAATCGTTCCTTCGCCGTTGCAAGACCCAAGGCTGTGAAGTCGTGATCGTGAGCCACAAGACCGAATTTGGCCATTACGATCCGGACCGGGTAAACCTGCGCAAGGCAGCGCTTGCTTGGATGACTGCCCAGGGATTGTTTGATGAAAGTTCTGCGATTCCGCCGGAGAATGTCTATTTCGAGAGTACGCGGGAGGAGAAGCTGCGGCGGATTGCGGCGCTTTCCTTGACCCACTTCATCGACGATCTCGAGGAAGTTCTGACCGATCCCGGCTTTCCGCCCCATGTTCGGCGCATCCTATTCTCAGATGACAAGCGGCCTAAGGCGGCGCCCTACGTCGTCTGTGCGACTTGGCGTGACATCGAGCGGCAAATCTTCGAAGTGGCGCGGCCTTCATGATGCGCGACGAGGGCCTCCTTCAAGCCACCGCGGTCGCGCGCGGACTTGTCGGCGGCCCCGTCGAGGTGAGCCGTCTCATGGCAAAGGGACGCAATAGCCGTATCTGGCGTGTCCATAGCGGTAGGCTTGAGTTCGCGCTCAAGCAGTATCCGTCGCGGCAGGACGACCCGCGGGACCGGCTCTCGACCGAGGTCGGTGCACTGCAACTCATGGAGCGCTACCGCATCGATACGGTCCCGCGCGTCATCGGATTTGACGGCGAGCAGGGCTACGCCCTGCTCAGCTGGATCGATGGCGGTGAGGTCTTGGACGTCGGCGATGCCGACATCGATGCCGCGGTGGCCTTTCTCCGCGCCATACATGAACTGCGCGGCACGCCCTGGGCCGCCGAGCAGCCGCTCGCGGCGGAGGCGTGTCTGAGCGGTAGCGAGATTGAGCACCAGATCGAAGCACGCGCGGCCCGTTTACGGCAGATCGTTGATGCACATCAACTGATTGATTTTATTGATAAATCGTTCATGTCACAGTTTGACACGTTGCGCGCTCGGGCGAGCCGTGAGGTGTTGGCGGCCGGCCTTGCATTTAGCGTTGAACTCCCGCAGGAATGGCGCAGTCTCGTTCCGTCCGATTTCGGCTTTCACAATAGTTTACGCCGAAGGGATGGGACGCTGGCGTTCCTGGACTTCGAATATTTTGGCTGGGATGACCCCGTGAAGCTTACCGCCGATATCATGCTGCATCCTGGCAGGACGCTTTCAGCGCCGCAGCGCGCACGGTTCCGCCACGCGGCCGTGCAACTTTATGGCGCTGACCCGGCGTTTGCTCCCCGACTGCATGCTTATCTTCCGTTGTTCGGCTTGCGCTGGGCGCTCATTCTGCTCAACGAATTCATCCCCGAGCGCTGGCAACGGCGCGTCCTGGCTGGCGATACCGGAAGCTGGGACGATGCCAAGGCGCGGCAGCTCGCTCACGCCAGGGAATTCCTGATGTCGCTTCCCGAGAAGTTGGAGAATTAAGCAATGGCCGGTGCGCAAGCGGTTCTGGCCCTCGATCTCGCGACGCCACCGTTGGACGATCGCTCAAAGCATTTGCGCCGTCTCGTTATCCGGACGCTGCATGGTGGCGAGCGCGGCCACGTCGGTTCTTCGATGTCGCTCGTCGAGATCATGCGGGTGCTTTACGACGATATCCTGCGCTACCGCCCGGACATGCCGAAATGGCCGGGACGCGACCGTATGATCCTGAGCAAGGGGCACGGCTGCATAGCGCAGTACGTGATGCTCGCGGAAAAAGGCTTCATTCCCTACGAGGCGCTCGACACCTTCTGTCGCCGCGATTCCATTCTCGGCGGCCATCCCGAGGCGTCGAAGATTCCCGGCGTCGAGGCATCGACCGGGGCGCTTGGCCACGGACTGTCATATGGGGTCGGCATGGCCTTGGCGGCGCGCATCGAGAAACGCGATACGCGCGTTATCGTGGTGATGGGAGACGGCGAGATCAATGAAGGCTCGGTGTGGGAGGCTGCGCTTTGCGCTGGCAAGCACAAGCTTGCGAATCTGACCGCGGTCATCGACTACAACAAGATCCAGTCGGCCGGCCCGACGCGGGAGATTCAGGACCTCGAACCGCTCCTCGACAAGTGGCGCGCTTTCAATTTCGCCGCGGTCGACGTCGATGGCCATGACGTCAACGCGCTGGGAAATGTATTCCGTCGCCTGCCGCTCGCCGCCGACCGGCCGAGCGCGATCATCTGTCATACCGTGAAGGGCAAGGGCATCGCCTTCGCTGAGAACGATGCCAACTGGCACCACAAGTCCAAGATCGCCAATGATGTGGTGGCCAAGCTCTATGCCGCCCTGGAGTGATGCATGCGCGCAACTTGCCTCAACATGGTCTACGACCTCGCTAAGCGAGATAAGCGCGTTCTGTTCATCGGTTCGGATCTGAGTCCCGGGCTGCTCGCCGACATGCAGAAGGAAATGCCCGAGCGTTGGTACATGGAGGGCATCACCGAGGCCAATGTCATCGGTATGGCGGCCGGCCTCGCGATGGAAGGCTACATTCCCTACGTCAATACGATCGCGACCTTTATAACGCGGCGCTGCTACGAGCAGGTGGCGGTTGATCTCTGCCTGCATGAATTGCCGGTGCGACTCATTGCCAACGGCGGCGGCTTGGTTTATGCGCCGCTCGGTCCAACGCATCTTGCGATCGAGGATATCGCCATCATGCGCGCGTTACCCAACATGGCGGTGACGGCGGTGTGCGATGCCAAGGAAATGGTCCGGTTAATGAATGCCACTCTCGAGTGGCCGCATCCGATCTATATCCGCCTCGCCAAAGGCGGCGATCCGGTGGTCAGCCGCGAGGAGAATGGCTTCGCTTTCGGCAAGGCCATTCCGATGCGGCGCGCTCGCTCGCGGCGATCGATCGTGCTAATGGCGACAGGAGTTATGACCACCAACAGTCTCGCGGCGGCCGACCTCCTTGCCAAGGATGGACACGATGTGTCGGTGGTGCATTTCCACACGATCAAGCCGCTCGACGAGGAGGCGGTGCTGGAATTTTCCCGTGACGCCGAGCTTGTAGCGACCGTGGAGGAGGGCACCGTGATCGGCGGTTTCGGCAGTGCGGTGACCGATCTGCTGGTCGAGAGACTGGGCACTGCGTTGCCGCCTATGGTAAGGATCGGCCTTCCGGACGCGTTCCCGCACAAATATGGGCTTCAAGAGGAACTGTTCGAAGTTTACGGTCTTGCCCCCGCACAGATCGCCGGACGGGTCAGTAAACTGCTAACAGCAAAAGAAAAAGTGGCCTGACTGCCGGCATTTTCGTTCTGGACCGCGCGTGACCGCAGTGGACCAACCTCAATATGGCTCCGGTGGCTGCACGAGTTGCAGCGGTTCAGTGCCGTGCCAAACCAGCCATGGCTCGACTGTGAAGTAAATGTACTCGCCTTCGAGCAGCGCCGGTGGCTTCAGCGCGACGGAGAGGCTATCCACTCCCTGCGCTACCTGTACTTTCGTCTCCGCCATAATTTCAATCGGCAGCGCGCCGAAGCCTCGAAAGACGACTTGAACATCGAGCTCAGCCGGCTGCGCCGGCGCACATAGTTTTAGATGCACGCCGTTGACACGGTTCCGCGGCCAGCGGATGAGCCCGAAATTTCGCGGACGATCGTCCACCTGGTAGTTCCGTGGCGCCCGCAACACCATGAAATCGGTATTATGGATCGTGGTGCGGTCGCGATCGTAAGCCTTGTCCGGGTTATAATCGCGCGCTGAGGAGCCAATCTCGCGCCAGCCTGGATTCGTAGACAAAAAGTCGCGGCCTGCAAAAAAAGGCCCCACTTGGGCGACATTGTCGATGAAGATAAAGCCGCCCGGCATAATCGCGCGCGCCCCGCATCCGATGTCGAATAGCGCAAATTCATAGTCGTGATTGCCATCGACGAACACCAGCCCGGGGTGAATTTTCCTGCGCTCCATCTCCTTGAAGAAAGCCATGGAGTCCATCGCATAGAGCTTCACATGATGCAGCAGCGCTTGAGGCCAGCGTCCAAGCACCGCCGTCATTTGCTCGCCGCAAAACGGATCGACGGCGTGAACCATGCCATTGCCGTTCGCGTAAAGCCCGCGGCAAAGGGCCTCGGTCGTGCCCGCCCTATACGCGCCGATTTCAAACACATGCTTGGGTTTGAGATTGCGCACAAGGCAGTACAACAGCGCTTGAGCGTCCGGCGACACCAGCGAGCGGGAAGTGACGGGATTATCCGAGAAAAACGCAGTTACGTTTTTGAATTCCGGCGACGCGACAATAGCTTCGACGGGATCGTCGGACGCGATATCGACTTGCGGCGCTAAAATATGGCTGATCGGCCTGACGGACAGTTTGTTGAGTCCTTCGCGCCGGATATCGATCTTCACAGTCTCGCGCCGCAACGCTTCCGCCACCGAGGCAGCAATACGCGCCATGACCAGCAGCGCGAGGCGCCATGCACTGATAAGCATTCGGCGAGGACGATTTAGGATTCCACTCATCTCGCCAGCGTAATGGAAATGCTCAATAGAGGCCAACCCGTGGGAGTAAGCGCTCCAGTCATTCCGCTGCCCACCAAATCGAGCGCAGATTTGATTTCTTTAAGCGGGAACGCGTGCCTTTCGCTCAGGACATCGAGCCGGCGCGGTCCGATGCGCGCCGGCGAGGCCCAATCACAGTTGCGGCTTCCTATCGAACTTGTTATTACTTTTAGTGCTTGAAAGCGCGGCGCACTTTTGGGGTGGTGCGATGACAACACCGTATACGGGAAGCTTCTCTCTTACCAACTCCGATCAGCCTGGCCTAGGCGACGGCGACGAGAACGATTTTTTCGTTTCCGCTGCGGGCAACCTCTCGTTTTCGATTCAGATCAGTTCATCGGGCAATGTCACGGGGAACTGGAATCTCGCATCGGGGTCGGTAAGCGGCTCCACAAACGACGATACAGATGGAGATGACGATTCCTTTGGTGGCTCTGGTTCAGGCGGTAGCACCGTATCAGGTTCGGTCGGCTCTGGGATATCGACGGGCGCCGTTGTGCTCAGCGACGGAGGAGAGGTTACTTACACTGGTACATTCAACAGCAGCCAAACGGCTATTACCGGCACTGTAACGATTTCCGATCCCAGCCTTCCCGGCAATCTGACGATTCCAAATGTCACAGTTAGCGGTGGCTCCCCGCCTCCGCCTCCGCCAGCCTCCCCACCTACATTTCCGACGACGCCCCAGCCTGAGAACATCGATAACAACTCCGCAAATGTTCTATACGACAAAGTTCTCGAGGAAGGGGCGACTCAGCTCGCGCAGAAGGCCTTTCAGGTAGCGCTTAAGAACAGCAAATCTCTATTCACCGTTTTGCCGAATAGTGCGCCGGCTGGTTTGAGCACGTTGGTCAAAAACTTGGGCCAAGAGATCAACGGTAATGCGCTGCCGTGGGGAAACGCCGGTAGTGCAGCTACCGCCAAGGCAGCTGGCAACCTCTACACTTTGGTCTCGACCTTCTTTAACGCATATGACGTCGGCACACAGGCGTATCAGAACGGAGTGTTTTCAACTCCGGCGTTACAAGCGGATGTGAAACTTGTTGGCACGTTTGCGACTGCTTACGTCGGGCAAATTATTGAAGCAGGCGTCGTTGCCGGTTATGTCGAACCATTAGTGGCAGCGGCTGCAGTTGTTGTAGGGGCTCCCGCTGCTCCGATAGTGGTTACCGCCGGGCTCCTCGGTTTAGTCGGTTTCGCGTTCTACACGGTTGGCACCTATGTCAAGGGCGGCAGCTCGGGAACGTTCATCGACGGTGCCGACTTCTGCGGTCCTCAGGCCGTTCAGAACCAAGCACAAACCTACATAACGGCAGCGCCGGGATCGGATTTGCCCGCCGCACTAGCTTCGGCTGGTAGCCCCTTGGCTTTCGCCAATCCGGTCTCAAGCTATGGCGGCGCACCGCCGCAGGCGGGTTGGAGTTACAACGCCGATACTGGCACCTTCAGTTGGCTCGCCTCTTCGAGCGCTCCACTCACCCAGGCGCTATCGCAGATGGGGGTGACGCAGTTTGCGGCGCCGTTGACACTTTCAGGCGATAGCAACGGTGGCGAACTGATCACTGGCGGCCCGGACGGTGACCACCTTTCAGTTGGTCCGGGCGGTAATGTGGAAATCCTTGGCGGCTCCGGCAGCAATCTGGTCACAGCCGGGCCGGGCTCCAACATTCTCGATGGTGGTGTCGGCGGCACTAACACGCTCGACTATTCCGGAGCCCCCGCCGGGGTGAATGTCAATCTCGCCAGTGGGAAGGTAGCGAATGGTTGGGGCGGAACTGATACAATTTCAGATTTCCAGATTATAAACGGCTCCAACTTCAACGACACGTTCGAGGCCGGCCCGGGTACCAATACGATCAACGGCGAAGGCGGCGCGAATCTGCTGGTCTTCACCGGCGCCCGTATCAATTACTCCGTCCACGTGCTTTTCAATGGTCCATTGCAGATCACAGATCTGCGCACCAACGCGCCGGACGGGGTTAGTGACGTTACGAATATTCAGAACTTCCAGTTCACGGACAAGACTGAGACTCTCGCCCAATTGACCGACACGACGGCGCCGTTGTTGATCCATGATGGAATGGTCACGGTTGGAATAGGTCTTTCTGCCACAATTCCTTCGAGCCAATTGCAGTTCACGGACAATGTCAGCACGGATGCCCAAGAGACCTATACGGTGGTCACGGGACCGGCGCACGGCACCCTGTTCGACAATGGCGTGGCGGCAACAACATTTACGCAGGCCGACGTCGACAATGGCTTGCTGAAATACACCGAGAACGGCAGCATTGCCGCGTCCGACTCCTTCACATTCAAAGTCACCGACTTTTCCGGCAATTCGACCACGACGCAAACGTTCAATTTTCAACTTGCCGACCAGACGCCGCCGGCGCTGATCCACAACGTAGCGATCACTGTCGCGTTAGGCTCGTCGGCGGTCATTTCGGCAAGCCAACTGCAATTTATCGACAATGTCAGCACGGATGCGCAGGAGACCTACACAATCATCGCCAGTCCGGCCGATGGCAAGCTGCTGAAGAACGGATCGGCGGTCACCACATTTTCACAGGCCGATATCGACAACAGCTTGATCTCGTATCAGAACACTGGCGTCGCCTCGTCCGATGGCTTCACATTCAAGGTCACCGACGCCGCCAGCAATTCGACCGCCACCCAGCAGTTCCAATTCCAGCTCGTCGATAAGACGCCACCGGCATTAACGGACGACGGATCGGTCACGCTGGGAATAGCGCATACCGTCACGATCCCTGCGAGCCAATTACAGTTTACCGACAATGTCAGCACGGATGCGCAAGAGACGTATACGGTCACGACGCCGCCGGCGCATGGCACGCTGCTGAAGAGCGGCGCGGCGGTAACGACCTTCACCCAAGCCGACATCGACAACGGCC
>Ga0207416_1000821_pt1 | contig 47410 bp, 52 predicted proteins | sample PaiPotPPM11metaG_FD_184107 | JGI IMG/M metagenome (GOLD analysis project Ga0207416, IMG submission 184107) | Iron sulfur acid spring bacterial and archeal communities from Banff, Canada, to study Microbial Dark Matter (Phase II) - Paint Pots PPM... ...
AAGGGCGATGGCGAGCCCGGGCCGCTGACGATCTGGCGCGGCCTCACCCGCCTGCGGGATCTCACTGACATGTGGCGCATCCTGCACGCCGCTCCACCTGTTATGGAATCTGGGTAACGATGAGCCCACCGGGGAAGGGTGTGTCCGAGGGCTACCGGTCCTTCTCCGACGAACCCCTCCCCCGTGGAGAGGGGACAGCCGGCGCAGCCGGCAGGAGTAGGCGAGCGGCGCACCAATGGCCCAGCCGCACTCACCACAATTGGCTCTGGCAGTGGACCATTTCGCCCGCTAGCCTGAAGTCGCCGGCCGCGGTGACGCGGTTGACAGCCACGGTCTTGCATCGGCGGAGGAAGCGGCGATGACCCGGACAACGGCCGAAACCACGATTCGCACCGTCTGCCCGCACGACTGCCCGGATATGTGCTCGATGCTCGTCACCGTGCGCGACGGCCGCGTGCTGCGCGTGCAGGGCGACCCGGACCATCCGGTGACGCGCGGCTTTCTCTGCGGCAAGGTGATGCGCTATGCGGAGCGCGTGCATTCGCCCGAGCGGCTGCTGACGCCGCTGCGGCGCCGCGGGCCGAAGGGCGAGGGGTGTTTCGAGCCGATCACCTGGGACGCCGCGCTGGAGGAGATTGCTTCTCGCTGGCGCGCCGTGATCGACGAGTCCGGGTCAGAGGCGCTGCTCGGCTGGTGCTACAGCGGCAATCAGGGACTGGTCGGCCGCAACCTCTTCCAGGCTCTCTTCCACGCGCTCGGCGCTAGCCGCTTCATCGCCGGCACGATCTGCGACAGCGCCTGCGATCAGGGCTGGGAGTACGCCGTCGGCCACGAGGCCGGCAGCGACATGGAGAGCGTTGTCGATTCCGATCTCGTGATCTGTTGGGGAGCGAACGTCGTCACGACCAACGTGCATATCGTGCCGCTGATCAACGAGGCGCGGGCGAAAGGCGCGCCGCTGGTGGTGATCGATCCCTACCGCACGCGCACGGCCCGCCAGGCGGACTGGCACATCGCCCCGCGCGTCGGCAGCGACACGGCGCTGGCGCTGGGCGTGATGCATGTGCTGGTGCGCGACAAGCTCTGCGACGCCGAGTTCGTGGCGAAGCGCACGGTCGGCTTCGAGCGCCTCTGTCTGGAGACGCTGCCGTACTACACGCCGCGCGCCGTCGAGCGCATCAGCGGCGTGCCCGCGGCCGATGTCGAACGGCTGGCGCGGATGTACGGCAAGGCGCGGGCGCCGTTCATTCGTCTCGGCATGGGCATGTCGCGGCATAGCGGCGGCGGCATGGCGGTGCGCACGGTTGCCTGCCTGCCCGCGCTGGTCGGCGCCTGGGCGAAGCCGGGCGGCGGGATCCTGCTCGCCAGCGCGATCGGCTGGGAGCTGGACTACGACGCCCTGCGCCGGCCGGACCTGGCGCCGCGGCCCACGCGACGCATCAACCACAGCCTGCTGGGCGGGGCGCTGCTGGAGCTGAGCGATCCGCCGATCCGGGCGCTGTTCGTCGCCTCGAACAACCCCGCCGTCACCTGCCCGGACAACGCGCGTGTGCTCGCCGGCCTGCGCCGCGACGATCTCTTCACTGTCGTCCACGACACGTTCATGTCCGACACGGCGCGCTACGCCGACATCGTGCTGCCGGCGAGCAGCAGCTTTGAGTCCGAAGACATCCATCGCAGCTACGGCCACCGCTACGTTCAGCACGCGCCGCGCATCATCGAGCCGCTGGGCGAGTCGCGGCCGAATCTGTGGCTGGTGCAGCAACTCGCGTCGCGGCTTGGCCTGGAGGACGAGGTGTTCACGCGCACCCCGCGCGAGCATATGCGGGCGCTGTTCGCCGGCGCCTCGGGACCCGCCGCACGCGTCGATCCGGAAGCCATCATCGCCGATGGCCCGACAAAGCTGCCGTTTGTGAACCCCGGTCCCGCGATCACCTATCTCTACTCAGAAGAGATGGAGGCCGATGGCCTGCCCGGTCTGCCAGAGTGGCGGCCCGATCCAGAGCAACCGCAGGGCGATGATGCGGTGCGCTGGCCGCTGCGGCTGCTGACGGCGCCCGGCCATCATCAACATCACACGGCCTTCGCCGGCGTGGCCTCGCTGCAGCGCAAGCAGGGCGTGCCCGCCTGCCTGCTGCATCCCGACGATGCAGCCCCGCGCGGCATCCGCGACGGCGATGCGGTGAAGCTGTTCAACGACCGCGGCCACGTCGGTCTGGTAGCGAAGGTGTCGACCGACGGGCAGCGCGGCGTCGCGGTGGTCGAAGGCAGCCGCGGCCAGGCGCGTTTTCTGAGCGGCGGTCCGCTCAATGTGCTGACCTCCGATCACCTGTCGGACATGGGCGCCGGCGCGACCTATCAGAGCACCTGGGTGCAGGCGTGCCTGCTGGCGGATGAGCGGGGCTGACGCCGAAGGCTATACTGGACGAAACACCAGCCGGCTGAGAGCGAGGCCATGACCAGCGAGACGATCGACGAGGCGGAGCGGATGCGCCGGGTGCCGGGCATCATCTTCGTGGATGGGGCGACAGGCCGCCGCGCCCGCGTGGGCGGCACGGGCATCGAGGTGTTTGAGGTTGCCTGGGTCTACCGCGCCCGCGCAAGCTGGGACGGCACGCGCGAGTGGTTCGAGCAAATCCTGACCGACGAGCAACTCGCGGCCGCGAGAGCCTACTACGAGGCCTTCCCTGACGAGATCGATGCACGGGTTGACGACATGATCCGGCACGAAGCGGAACACGCCCACAGTGGCCCGTGGTTTCCGGGAAGACCGGTCAGCGCAGAAAGCTCATAAAGTATGGCGGCACACCATCAGGGTACAGAGCCGCGAAGCGCAGCAACGCCTGCACGGTTTCTCGAGGATGGCGGCGGGACATAGGCGCCGGAATACAGAGCACCCCCGCGTGCGGCGATCCATCCTGCATGAGACCAACGGTGATCGGTTCGAAGTCCGAGCAGTTCACCGTTATAAGCATACGACCCTCCTGGGCCGCAAACTTCAGTTGATCGACGTCACTCGCTCCCTTGCGCCCGTACTCCTGCGTGTGCATCACGTCGAGGCCACGTTGCCGGCCGATAGTCGCTACTAGGATGTGGACATCCTCGTCACAGTAGTACCCGATCGCCACCAGTCTCCTCGCCAATGCGTCTCCTGGCGATGGTCGCACGGCGGCTGGCTACGGGCGACGGCAGTTCACGGGACAGGGAAACGTACCTGCTGAACGAGGACCAGATGCATGGCAACTACCGGGCCGGTTGCACCAGAAAGCGCGGCTCACCGGCGAACTCGCGCGTCGCGAGCACGTGCAGCGAATTCGGGTCGAGACGGCGGAACTGGAACGTCGACGCCTCGCCCGACCAGTGGGTGATATCCCCTGCCTGCTTCAATCCGGAGACGTAAACGCTGTGTCCGTCTGGCGCAGGCATCACCTGATCGATCCACTGATCGCGGAACGCCTGCGCCACGAGCTTGCCAGTCGTGACGTCCACTACCGCCAGACCGAGTCCGTGATCGGCCAGATCTCCAGCGGCCGTGTACAAGCCTTGATAACCGAAGATGTACAGGTGGCGCCCGTCTGGAGCAAAGACTGCCTGTTTCGCCGTGCCTTCGCCGAAGCCTTTGGCCTCGGCCTCATGCGGCAGGAAGGGCAGCCGGCCCGACAGACCGCCTGACCGCGCGAAGGAAAACGAGCACTCCACCACCATGCGCTGCGCATCGATCAGCGTCACGGTGTCGGCCTCGGCCGAAACCACGGCGATGCGGCGCCCGTCCGGCGAGAGGGCGACGCCCGGAGTCAGCTCGCTCTGGGTCTGCTGGCCCTTGCGTTCCACGATCCGCATGCCGGTGAGCACATCAGGCAAGGTAACGCGGCCCGCCTCGGCGCCCGTGTCCAGATCGTAGGCGGCAATGGAGATGGGGCTTGGCTCGGGCGGCGTCCGCGTATCGGTCAATCCGAGAATGTAGAGGCGCTTCGCCTGCGCGTCGATCAGCGGCGGAAAGGAGACGTCGCCGGGTGTCCGCACCCAGTTCACCAGATGCCCGGTCCGCGTGTCGAACACTCCCAAGGTCGGAACTGCATCGCCCATGGCCCGTAACAGGAGTCGGCTGCCATCGGCGCTCAGCACGGGACTCCAGCCCACGCCATCGGCCGGCTCGAAGCGGAACAATTCAGCACCGGTACGTCCATCGCGGACGATGATCATGAAGCCGTTGGGAGGTTCGGCGCGATCGACCTCTACCAGCGTCGATCCATCGACAGAGCTTGCCAATGCGTTCCATGGACCGATTTGGAACGAGGTCTGCGGGCCTCGATCGGCCAGGCTGCTGGGATCGAGTGCGGTAAACGAAGTACCGATGCCGGCGAAAAGGTCAGTGTTGGCCACCGAGCCGGGCAGCGGTGGCGAGGAACGCCAGGGCCGCGCTCGCAGCACTGCCACACCGACGGCGACGAAGGCAAGCAGAGCGAGCAGCGCGCCACCGAACGGAGCGGAACGACGACGAGGCAAGGACACCGAACGCACGCCGACCGAACCCTTCACCACCGAGCGCCAAACGGCCACCGCTATGATACGCCCGAAATTGACCTCAGTGCCCGCGAAGCGCCGGTGGGTGCCGCACTATACTGAGAGCGCAAGGGGCTGCGCGAGGGAACAGGTGCCATGACCAGCGAGACGATCGACGAGGCGGAGCGCATGCGCCGCGTGCCGGGCATTCTCTTCGTGGATGGCGCGACGGGTCGCCGCGCCCGCATCGCCGGCACGGGCATCGAGGTGTTCGAGGTCGTCAAGCGCTACCGCGCCGTGCACGACTGGGCGGACACCCGCCGCTTCCACGACATGCTGTCCGACGCCGAGTTCGCCGCCGCCCGCGCCTACTACGAAGCCTTCCCTGACGAGATCGACGCCTGGCTCGACGACGCCGACCGCATCGATGAGGAAGAAATGGCCCTTTCCGAACGATTCGGTCCGCACTATCCAGCGACCTACCGCAGGTAGTCGAGCATGAACGCGGGCATACCGTCCGGGTGCTCCGCATCGTAGCCAATGAGCAGCCTTGCGACCGCGGACGCCGATGCACGCTCGAGCGCGGGTGAGAGGCACAGCACCCCCGTGTGCGGCAGGTTGCGTTCGGCAAACGTCGTGCTGAATGGCCGAAAATCCTTGCAGTTGCGTGTGACGAGGATGCGCCCTTCGCCCGCGGCGAACAGCAACTGTTCTTCGTCGCCAATTCCTTTGCGCCCCAGTTCCTCGGTGTGCACGATGTCGAGCCCAAGGCCCCGCGCGATGCGCACGGCCAAAACAGGCACGTCCTCGTCGCCGTAGTAGCGGGCCACGGCGTCCCTCGCCGGCGCGCTTCCGGGCGATGGTCGCCCGGCGGCCGGCTACGGGCGACGGTGGCTCAGGGATGCAGGAGCAAGCTGCTGACGGGCGCGGCGACCGGGCCGCCGATCACGAGCGAGACGCGGCAGTTCTCCACCTGGCAGGTGGACTCGCCGCGCACCTGGCGCACGGCCTCGTTCACCAGCTCCAGGCCATGCATGTAGCACTCGGCCAGGTTGCCGCCGCTGGTATTGATCGGCAGCCTGCCCCGCGGCCAGGTCAGGTTCTCGACCGTGCAGAAGGCGTCCGCGTCTTCTGGCGCGAAGAAGCCATGCTCGGCCATCGCCAGCAGCTCGCCGCCGGTGAAGTTCTCGTAGACCTGCGCTACATCCACGTCCTGCGGCTCAATGCCGGCCTCCGCGAACAGACGCGGCGCCAGCGTCTTGAAGTTGGCCGTGGCGTAGTCGGGACCGGCGTGCGTGTAGAGGTCGTGGCGGAACATCGAGCCCTGCGCGGCGGCCATGATGATCGCCGGCTTCTGCCTGAGGTCGCGCGCCCGCTCGGGCGTGGTCACGATCACCGCCGCGGCGCCGTCGTTCTCCTGACAGCAGTCGAATAGGCGGAACGGCTCCGCGATCCAGCGGGCATTGTCGTAGTCCTCGCGCGAGAGCGGCCGGCCGTACATGATCGCCCGCGGGTTGAACTGCGCGTGGTGATACGAGGCGAGCGAGATCGCCGCCAGCGCATCGTGACCGATGTTGTGGTCGTACATGAAGCGGCGCGTGCGCATGGCGATCACCTGCGCGGGCGAGAGCAGACCAAACGGCGCGCTGTACGCCATCACACCGGAAGCGACGCTCGACCGCATGCCCTGGCCGAAGCGGCGGAACTGGCCCTGTGCCAGCGAGCGGAAGACCACGACGTGCTTTGCATAGCCCGCGGCAACGGCCGCCGCGGCGTTCGCCACCGCGGCGCAAACACCGCCCCCGCCGCCGCCCCAGACCATGCCCGTGTAGCGCAGCTCGGGAATGCCGAGCGCCGCGGCGAGGCGCGCGGGCTCGTTGCGGTCGTTGCTGTAGCTGGCGAAGCCGTCGATCTGCTCAACCGCGAGCCCGGCATCGTCCGCCGCGCGCAGCACCGCCTCGCAGGCCAGCGCAAACTCGCTGACGGGTGCGCCCCCGCGCTTGTAGTAGCGCGTCTCGCCGATGCCGGCGATGGCCGCACGGTCGCGAATCGATGGCTCATGCATGCGACGTCTCCGACGAGCCGCCGTGCCGGCTGCTCCGGGCGCAGTATACGTCGTGGCTGGCCGGAACAGCGCCGCGGTCACGCGCAGCGGCCGGGACAGGTGAATCGTGCCTGTCCCGGCCGCTGTTGTATGGACGCAGGATCCCTTGTTTGCAGCGTTAGCCTGTAGGCAGCGTATCGCGCAGCCGATCGCCTGCCTGATCGCGGATCTGCCGACCCTCCTCCGCGGTGAACATCTCGCCGCAGCCTTCACAGTGCCAGCCGGTGGCACGATCCTCGTGGCCGATATCCTCCGCGCGATCCCAACGCGGCGTCATCGTCGTATGCGGGCAGAGCGAAACACCCGGTGCAGCCTCGGGAATCTCCTGCCCCTTGCCGAAGAGCTTGCTCATGAGTCCCATGAGGACACCTCCTCAAGGAGATCCTACGTGCGCCCATCGCCCCTCTACACTACTCCGCATGTGCGATAAATCGCACCCGTGTCGTACCGCGATATCATTACGATTTCACAGACCGTTACAGAATCATGTGGAGGGCGACGCCGCGGGCAGGCGGTTCAGCGGTCGCCAGCGCAGCCGCACTGCGGTACAGTCAGGCGAGCCGCCTGAGTCGCGGCGGCGCGCGCGAGGGGGCATTGCCATGACCACCGCAGCCAGCGCGGGCCTGCGCCCGTTCACAATCGCCGTACCGCAGGAGGTGCTCGACGACCTGCACGAGCGTCTGCGCCGCACGCGCTTTCCCGATGAAGTTCCCGGCAGCGGCTGGACCTATGGCGCCAACCTCGCCTACCTGCGCGAGTTGGTGGACTACTGGCTGAACCGCTACGACTGGCGCGCCGCCGAGGCGCGGCTCAATGCACTGCCGCAGTTCACCGCGAACGTCGGCGGGCTCGACCTGCATTTCGTGCACATCCGCGGCAATGGGCCGAACCCGGCGCCGCTGCTGATCAGTCACGGCTGGCCCGGCTCGTTCTTCGAGATGATGGAGATCGCCGGCCCGCTGAGCGATCCCGCCGCGCACGGCGGCAACCCGGCCGACGCCTTCGACCTGGTCGTGCCCAGCCTGCCCGGCTACGGTTTCTCCGAGCATCCCAAAACGCCGGGCATGACGCCGCAGGCGATCGGCGCGCTGTTCACGCGGCTGATGCACGAGACGTTGGGCTACGATCGCTACTTCGTGCAGGGCGGCGACTGGGGTGCGGTAATCACGGCGGCGATGGCCTATCAGCAGCCGCGCCAGGTCGCAGGCCTGCATCTGAACATGCTCGGCGTGCGGCCCTACACCGGCGCCGGCACGCCGCCCCTGACGGACGAAGAGCAGGCGTTCATGGCCGAGGCGGAGCAGTGGCGCCTGGAGGAGACGGGCTACCAGTGGATCCAGGGCACGCGGCCGCAAACGCTCGCCTACGGCCTGACCGACTCGCCCGCGGGCCTTGCGGCCTGGATCGTCGAGAAGTTCCGCGCCTGGAGCGACTGCGAGGGCGATGTCGAACGCAGCTTCACGAAAGACCAGTTGCTGACCAACGTGATGATTTATTGGGTCAGCGGCTGCATCAACAGCTCCACACGGCTGTACTACGAAAGCCGGCACAATCCCTGGCGCCTGAACCCTGGCGAGCGCATCGAAGTGCCGGCCGGCTACGCCGCCTTCCCGCACGAGCTGACGCGCCCGCCGCGCTCCTGGGCCGAACGGGCACTGAACCTGCAGCGCTGGACGGCGATGCCGCGCGGCGGCCACTTCGCGGCAATGGAGGAACCCGAGCTGCTGGTGGACGACATCCGCGCCTGCTTCCGCCCGCTGCGCGCGGCGCTTGCCGGCTGAGCGCGCCGGCAGGTCAACACCTGCGGGTGCAGCAGGCCCGCGCGCCGTGCCGTATCCTGTGAAGTGATGCAGATACCACGGCACGAACGCGGGCTGGTCGGGTTTTCGCAGCGGGCGGTGTGGCCGCTGGCCGCGCTTGTGCTCGTGCTGGTGGTGCTGCGCTTCCTGCCGCTCTCGCCCAAGCATGTCTTCACGGTGCTGTTCACCGCGGTTCTGCTGGCGGCGGCCGTGGCGCCGGCGGCGCGGTTCATGGCCCGCCACGGCGTGCCGCGCGGCGTCACCATCCTCGTGATTTACCTGCTGGTATTGCTGATCCTGGCCGGGGTGGTCGCGCTGATCGTGCCGCTCGTTGTGAACGAGATCGACGCGCTGCGCCAGTCGCTGCCCGGCTATGCGGACGATGTGCAGCGTCTGGTGGCCCGCATCGCCCCGGACCAGGCGAAGAACTTCTCCAGCAGCACGATCACCAACCGGCTCTCCGGCGAGCTTGGCACCGTCGCCAGCACGCTGACGAGCCTGATCTTCAACCTGGTTTCCTTCAGCATCACGGTGATCCTCGTGCTGGTGATGGCGTTCTTTTTGGCGGTCGAAGAGGACTTCGTCGCGCTGGCGATCGGGCGCTTCGTGCCGCCGGAGCAGCGGCCGCGCGTCTCGCGGGTGATGGGCCGCATCGGCACACGCATGGGCCAGTGGGCGCGGGCGCAGCTATTACTGGCGCTGTTCTTCGGCGTTGCTTTCGGCGTGGGGCTGCGCATCTTCAATGTGCACTATGCGGTGACACTCGGCGTCGTCGGCGGCGTGCTGGAGATCATTCCCTACGTCGGCGGCTTCATCACCGTGGCGCTGGCGGTGCTGATCGCGCTGACACAAAACCCGTTGCTGGTGGTCTGGGTGGTCGCCTGGTACGCCGTGGTGGTGGAACTCGAAGGCCACGTGATCGCGCCGAAGCTGATGGACCGCGTGCTCGGCATTCATCCGCTGGTGGTGGTGGTAGCGCTATTTCTCGGCGCCGAGGCGCTGGGTATTCTCGGCGCGTTGCTGGCCGTGCCGATCGCGATCGTCGTGCAGGCGCTGCTGGACGAGTTTTACGTCTTCGAGGCGTCGCACGAAGCGCCCCCGGCGGCCGCTGAGCATGGCCCGGACTCGCCGCCCGCCGAACCCGAGCCGGAGCGCTCTCCGCCCGAACCCCCTCGCGCCGCCACCGGCCGGCGCCGCTGAGCCGCGCAGTATGCTGACCGCAAGACGTCAGAACATAGGGAGCGCTCGAACCGTGGATGACCGGGCGCTGTTGCGCGACTTGCAGGCGGCGCTGCACGAAACAGAGGGCCAGGGCGCTGAGGCGCAGGCCGCGGCGATCGGCCGCGTGCTGGCCGAGCACGGCGCCACGGTGGCCGATATCTACCGCCTGCGCGGCCGCGCCCGTACGCGCCGGCAAAACGAGCTGTCCGGCCTGCGCGAGCGTTTAGACGGTCTGATCGAGCAGCGCGAGATCGCTCAGGCGACCGCCGACGCCGTCGATCGCTACCTGCGCGAGCGGTGACGTTGCAGAGCGCGCGATGAGGTGCACCGGGTGTCTCACTCAGCGTTAATGCTCGACGAACAGGTGCGGCCTTACGCTGCTTGTCCCCCAGCATTGTGGCCGAGGGTACAAGCATCGCTTCAGCACTGCTTGCACGAACGGCAGCAGCAAGCGCTTGCGGCAGCGATAAGTCGTATTCGTGGCACAGCATCTCTCGTGAGACACCGAATCGATCGAGGTCGCGACAGTCTACGACTGCATTCAGTGAGAGCCACAATTCGCTAATGACGTAGTCGTTCAGCGCTCGCAGCCGCTCAGGTCAAATGTGTCGGATGATCTCGGCGAGGCAAACTTCTCGCCCGAGCGCCAGATATAGCGCGGGAAACGCATCGCTGCGTGAGAACTGATCTACCCCACGATTAAATCTCCCGGACACGAGCAGCGAGCCGCCGGAATCGGTCGGTGGGTACTTCTGCCTGTGCATCCGCCACGCGGTGCCCTGCCAGGACGCTGATACACATCCCGCAATGACGTCGGCAGGATTCTGCTCGGCCACGCTCCGATCGGCCTACAGGAACACGCCGGAATCGAGCGCCTCCAGCGCTGCTTCCACCCGGTCGGTCCGGCCAGCCCGCAGTGCTTCAACTGGCGTGAGCCCACCAAGATAGCGGCTCGGATCCCGCAGCCATTGGCGGGCGGCCTCGATCGATTGAAACGACTCGCGTAATCGGTGGTTCAGCGCCAGCAACGCCGCCAGCCGTTCACGGCCCTCATGCTGCGGATAGGTAGTACCGGAGCGCCAGCGCGCCAGTGTTCGTACATCAACATTCAGCGACCGCGCCACGTCGGCCGGTGTGAGGTCAAGTTGATCGACAAGCTGTTCGACAGCCCGCCCGGGAGCCACCTCCAGAACCATGAGACTGCTCCGCTGAACCATGCCGCGCAGACGCGGCCGTCTTCTCTGTCATCGTGGTCCGGCGGACAAACTTTGTCAACCATAATCGGATGCAGCCTGCATGCAGCGCGCCCGTCTAACATCGCGATAACTTCCGGTCTCTAGCCTTCAAGACGAGGGGCAGCGGATCTGCTCGCCCCGCCGAACACGTCTGAGGGAGGCGCGATGAGGCCGACCCGCCATTTGGCAATGCTCTCCGCGTTGGCGCTCGCGGCAGCACTGGCGCTCGCGTGCAGCAGCAATAACAACAACTCGAACAAGAACAACACCGCCGGCACGGTGACACAGGCAGCCACCCAGGCAGCCGCGACCAGCGCCACATCGGCCGCCACAAAGGCGCCCGGCTCGCCGACCAGCAGTTCAGCCGGCACACCGGCCGGCTCGCCTGCCGCCGGCAGCGTACCGATGTGCCCGCCCGGCGGCTCGGCCAACGCCCTGACCGGCGCCGGCTCGACCTTCGACAATCCGCTGTTCAGCAAACTGTTCGACGTCTACAACCAGCAGTGCAAAGTCCAGGTCAACTACCAGTCGATCGGCAGCGGCGGCGGCATCCAGCAGCTCACGCAGAAGACGGTGCAGTTCGGCGCCACCGACGCGCCGCTCACCGACGACCAGATCAAGGCCGCCGGCGGCGACGTGCTGCATATCCCCGTGACGATCGGCGCCGTGCCGGTCGGCTACAACCTGCCCGGCGTCAAGTCCGGCGTGAAGCTGACGGGCGACATCCTGGCGAAGATCTTTTTGGGCCAGATCACGAAGTGGAACGACCCGGCGCTGAGGGCGATCAACGCCGGCGTCAACCTGCCCGACCTCGACATCGCCGTGGTGCATCGCTCCGACGGCAGCGGCACCTCGTTCATCCTCACCAGCTACCTTGCCGCCGTCAGCCCCGACTGGAAGTCCAAAGTCGGCGCCGCGACCTCCGTGGAATGGCCGGTGGGCGCCGGCGGCAAGGGCAGCGAGGGTGTGGCTGGTCTGGTGAAGCAGACGCCGGGCGGCATCGGCTACTTCGAGCTGGCTTATGCCGTGCAGAACAACATCACCGTCGCCACGCTGCAAAACCAGGCGGGCAAGTTCGTGGACCCGACTGCGGACGGCGCCAGCGCCGCCGCGGCCGGCGCGATCGCGAACCTTCCCCCCGATCTGCGTGCCGTCTTCGTCAACGCGCCCGGCGATGCGAGCTACCCGATCTCCGGCTTCAGCTGGGTGGCGATCAACGCCGGGCAATCCGACCCGAAGGTCGCCAGCTCGCTGGTCTACCTGCTCTGGTGGGTCACGCACGACGGGCAGAAGTACGCGAAGGATCTCTCCTACGCGCCGTTGCCCGACCAACTGCAGAAGCTGGACGAGGCACAGCTCAAGAAGGTGGCGGTCGGCGGCAAGCCCCTGCTCGCACAGTAAGCAGCGGGATGCCGGCGGGGCACCGAGACCGGCGGCCCAGGAGGGCCTCGATGGCTCAGGCAACAGGAGCGAGGGAGAAGCTGACTCGCTCGGGCAGTGGCAACGGCGAGCGCCTCTTTCGCGGGGTGGTCACGGCGGCCGCGCTGCTCGTGCTGCTGATCGTGGCCGGCCTCGGCGTCGATCTCGTGTGGGAGTCGCGCCAATCGATCGCCAGATTCGGCCTCGGCTTCCTCAGCTCGCAACGCTGGGATCCGGTGCACCAGCGCTTCGGCGCACTGCCGTACATCTTCGGCACGATCGTCACCTCGCTGATCGCGATCGCGCTGGCGCTGTTTATCGGCGTGGGCGCGGCGCTCTGCCTCTCCGAGATCGCGCCGGAGCGGCTGCAGACGCCGCTGGCGACGCTGGTCGAGCTGCTGGCGGCGATTCCCAGCGTGGTGTACGGCCTGTGGGGCATCTTCGTGCTGGCGCCCTGCCTGCGCACCACGGTCGAACCGTTCCTGCACAACACGCTCGGCTTCATTCCCCTCTTCAGCGGGCCGCAGATCGGCATCGGTCTGCTGGCCGGTGGCGTCATTCTGGCAATCATGATCCTGCCGACCGTCGCCGCGATCTCGCGCGACGTCATCCGCGCCGTGCCGCGCGAGCAGCGCGAAGCCGCCTACGCGCTCGGCGCCACACGCTGGGAGGTGATCTCAGGCGTCGTATTGCCCTACGCCCGCAGCGGCATTCTCGGCGCCGCGATCCTCGGCCTCGGCCGCGCGCTCGGCGAGACGATCGCCGTGACGATGGTGATCGGCGGCCGGCCGCAGATTACACACTCGCTCTTCTCGCTCGGCTACACGATCGCCGCGGTGATCGCCAATGAGTTCACCGAGGCGACCTACCAGCTCTATCTGTCGTCGTTATTTGAGCTGGGCCTGATCCTGCTGCTGATCACGATGATCCTGAACGTCTGCGCCCGCCTGCTGGTCTGGCGGATCACGCGCGGCTCGCCGGGGACGGTGACGGTATGAGCAGCGCCAGCGCACCGGCCGCCCGTCCCTCGCTCGCACTCGCCAGCCTGCAGCGACGCAGGCTGACCAACTGGCTGATGCTGGGCCTGATCGTGCTGGCGCTGGCCGTGAGTCTCGTGCCGCTGGTCGCCGTGCTCGCGTACGCGATCGTCAACGGGCTGCCCGGGCTCTCCGCGACGCTGTTCACCAGGCTGCCGCGGCCGGTTGATGTGGGCGCGGGCGGCATGGCGAACTCGATGGTCGGCTCGCTCGTCATCGTCGCGATCGCGGCGCTGCTCGGCACAGCGCTCGGCATCGCCGGAGGCATCTATCTGGCGGAGTACGGCCATGGCAAGCTCGCCTTTTTGGTGCGCTTCTTCGCCGACGTGCTCAGCGGCGTCCCCTCGATCGCGATCGGCCTGTTCGTCTACGTGCTGCTGGTGGTGCCGATGCACAGCTTTTCGGCGCTGGCCGGCGCGGTGGCGCTGGCGATTCTGATGCTGCCGCTCGTCGTGCGCACGTCTGAAGAGATGCTGAAACTGGTGCCTGGCTCCTTGCGCGAAGCGGGGGTGGCGCTCGGTGTGCCGCGCTGGCGCGTGGTGCTGAGCGTGCTGCTGCCGGCTGCCGCCAGCGGCATCATCACCGGCACGCTGCTGGCGGTGGCGCGCATCGCGGGCGAAACGGCGCCGCTGCTGTTCACAGCGTTCGGCAACGAGTTCTGGCAACGCTCGCTGGTCAAGCCGATCGACGCCGTGCCGCTGCGCCTGTTCAAATACGCGATCGGGCCATACGACGCCTGGCACACGCTGGCGCAAAGCGCGGCGCTGGTGCTGATTCTGTTCGTGCTGCTGTTGAGCATCGGCGCGCGCTACTACGCCGGCCGTAATCGGCTTCAGCGGCAGTAGGAGACGCTGTTACACGTCCAGGTCAGGAGAGAACGAGACGATGATGGAATCACAGTTGCTGCCGGTCCGAGCGGGAATCGTGCCACGCGTGGCCGCGACGGCGGCCGCAGCGATCCGCGACGCGCCGCGCGCCGCGAAGATGCGTTCGGAGCACCTGAACGTCTATTACGGCGGCTTCCGCGCGCTGATAGATATCAGCCTCGACATCCCGGAACGCCAGATTCTGGCGATCATCGGCCCATCCGGCTGCGGCAAGTCCACCTTCCTGCGCACGCTCAACCGCATGCACGACCTCGCGCCCGGTACCCGTATCGAGGGCACGATTCTGCTGAACGGCGAGGACATCTACGGCGCCAGCGTGGACCCGGCGCAGGTGCGGGCGCGGGTGGGCATGGTCTTTCAGCGGCCAAACCCGTTCCCGAAGTCGATCTTCGACAACGTCGCCTTCGGTCCCAGAATGCACCGGCGGGCAAAGGGCGGTGCGCTCGCCGATCTGGTTGAACACAGCCTGCGCAGCGCCGCGCTGTGGGAGGAAGTGAAGCACAAGCTGCACCAGTGGGCCTACGCGCTCTCCGGCGGCCAGCAACAACGGCTCTGCATCGCCCGCGCCCTGGCGATGGAGCCGGACGTGCTGCTGATGGACGAGCCGGCATCTGCACTGGACCCGATCGCGACGCTCAAGATCGAGGAGTTGATGCAGGAGTTGTCGCGGCGCTACACGATCGTGATCGTCACGCACAACATGCAGCAGGCCGCGCGCGTTGCGCATCGCACGGCGTTCTTCATGGCGAACGAGCAGCGTGCCGGCTTTCTCGTCGAGTGCAGCGACACGGCGACGATGTTCACCACACCGGCGGACAAACGCACGGAGGACTACATCACCGGCCGCTTCGGCTAGGGCGTGTCCGGTAAATCATGTGGGGAGCCAGAGCAGCAGTGCAGCAAGGACGACGAAGGCACGGCCGTTGGCGGCCCGCTTGTCATAGCGGGTGGCCAGGCCACGGAACTGCTGCAGGCGATGCACCCAGCGCTCGACCACGTTGCGGCGACGGGAGCGCTGGCGAAGCTGGGCTTGCGTCCGGGCGCTGGGCGCGGTACGCGCGATGCTCCGCGTGTTCGGGGATGGTGTGCGGGAGGCCGCGGCGCCGCAGGAGCCGTCGGGTGGAGGGAGGGCTGCAGCCCGTGTCGGCCAGCAGGTGCGCGGGTCGCTTGCGGGGCCGGCCCGTGCCTCCGGGCCGCGGCCCGCGGATGGCGTCCAGCACGGCGGGCAGTTGCGGGGTGTCGCCCCATTGCCCCGGCGTCAGCACCACCGAAAGCGGCCGCCCCTTGCCGTCGCAGGCGGGATGCAGCTTGGGCGTCAGCCCCCACGGCGGCGCCCAGGACCCTCTGCTGGTACCGTCGGCGCCCCTTTGTTGCCGCCCTGGCCGGCGTCTGGCGTGCACCGGCGGCGTGCTGGTGCGCCCGGCGCGTGGTGCTATCGATACGCACCGCCCACACGCCCTCGCCCACCGCGTCCGATCGGGGCTGGGCCTGCGTCAGCAGGTGGTCGCAGGTGCCGTCCCGCCGCCAGCGCAGGCAGCGGTCGTAGCAGCTCTGCCAGGGACCGTACCGGGTGGGCAGATCGCGCCACGGCGCCCCGGGGCGCCGTTTCCAGAGGATGCCGTTGATCACCCGCCGATGGTCCCGCCACGGCCGCCCCCGTCGGCGGCGGCTTGGCCGTGCGGGCGCCCGCTGCGCCCCCGCCGCCGCGGTCAGTGCGCCCCGTCCCACCATGCGTCTCGCCTCGCCGCAGCACGCGCGTTGCCTTCAGGCTGGCAGGACCGACGGGTTGATCAGACACGCCCTAAGCAGGTAGCCCAGGTTAGGGTGCACCTTCTCTGGTGCCCGATCATCGGCCCACCTCCACGCCTGTGAGCCCAGGGACACGGCTCCGAAAAGTGTGCTACAACTCAGGCCACCTGCTTAGGCCCCAGGGGAAAGGGTAGAACGCCTTCCTCACCGCTGCGTTCGACCTTGGCGTACGACCAGGCAGCGCCGCAACCGACCGCCGCCTTTACGCGGACCGCGGCGAGTCCAACCGATCATCCGCTCTTCTGCTGGAACCACTTCGACGGCTCTGGAATCGACGGCGAAGTGATCGACATGCTCTTCGTGAATCCGACCGGCGCATTCGCGCCCATCGATCCGCAGGGCGACACCTACTTCTACGGGGCGAGCAACGACGAAGGCGACGGCAACGGCTGCTTCTTCTTCACGCCCGCCAACTGGTTCCAGGGCACCATCCCCGGCGGGATGTGGTCGGTGCTGACGGTCGGGGAGCAGTCTGGTATCACCGTGCTCAGCCAGATCACCCTCAGCGGCAGCAGCGCCGGCAGCGGACCGACCGTGACCAGCCTCAGCCCCAGCCACGGCAGCGCGGCGGGCGGCGATACGCTTACCATCTAAGCAGGTGGCCTCAGTTGAAGTGCACTTTTCGAGGCCGTGGTCCATAAGGCTCACAGGCGTGGATGTGGGTCGCTGACCGGACATCAGAAAAGGTGCACCCTAACCTGGGCTACCTGCTTAGGGCACGAACGTCAGCGCCAGCAGCACCACGGTTGCCTTTGGCGGCACGACGGCGACCGTGCAGAGCTGCACCCTCACGCAATGCACGGTGACCAGCCCGCCTGGCTCCGGCCAGGTCAATGTCGTGGTCACCGTCGGCGGCGTCTCGAGTTCGACCGGCGGCCAGACCCTGTTCAGCTACGATCCGCCGACCATCACTGCGCTCTCGGCCACACACGGCGGGGTTGGCGGCGGCACCACCGTCACGATCACCGGCACGAACTTCAGCACGAGCAGCACCAGCGTCAGTTTCGGGAGCAGTGCAGCAACCAACGTCCAATGCAGCAGCACCACGAGCTGCGTGGCGACGAGCCCACCGGGCACGGGCCAGGTGAACGTTGTGGTCAGCGTGAGCGAGGCGAGCAGCCAGACCGGCAGTCAGACGCTCTTCAGCTACGATCCGCCCACGGTGACCGCCGTGGCCCCGACCTCCGGACCGGCGGCGGGCGGTACGACAATCACGATCAGCGGCACCGACCTGAGCGCCGTCGCCGGCGGCACACAGATCAGTATCGGCGGGGTGGCGGCGGCCGGGGTGCAGTGCGCCAGTGACGGCACGAGCTGCACCGCCGCCACGCCGGCGACGAGCGGATCAGGAGGTGCGGTCCCGGTCGTCGTGACGGTCAACGGCGTCAGCAGCCAGGCCAACGTGACGTTCAGCTACGACGCCCCGCCGCCCGCTCCCCCACCGTCGGTAGCGCCTCCCCGACGATCGGCGCCGCCGGCAGCACGGTGACGATCTCTGGCACCAACTTCAGCACAACGCCTGGCCAAGACCAGGTCAGCGTCAACGGCACCGCCGCCACCGTCACCGCGGCGACGGCGACGCAGCTCACGGTCACTGTGCCGAGCGGTGCAACGTCAGGCCATCTCACCGTCACGACGCCCGGTGGCGCCGTCACCAGCACGCAGGACTTCTTCGTGCCGCCGGCGGGCTACAGCACCGCTCAGGTCAGCCTCACCACGCGCACGACCCTGGGCAGCACGCCGAGCGCCAGCTTCACCAGTGCCAACACGATCGGCCTGCTCGTCTTCGACGCTGCCGCCGGCCAGCGCCTCAGCGTGGAGGCGAGCAACGTCACGATCGGCGGCTCGGGCTGCTGCAGCACCGTGCTCTCGCTGCTCAAGCCCGACGGCAGCGCCCTGGTGGGCGGCGCCTATGTCGGCACCGCCGGCGGCTTCGTCGATACCGTCACCGCCGCCGCTGCGGGCACCTACACCCTGGTCGTCGTGCCGCAGAACGGCGCCACCGGCAGCCTCAGCCTGTAGCTGAACAACGTTCCGGCCGACGCCAGCGCCACGGCCAGCGCGGGCGGCGGCGCGGTCAGCGTCAGCACCAGCGTGCCGGGCCAGAACGCCCGCGTCAGCTTCGCCGGCACGCAGAACCAGCGCATCAGCCTCGACCTCAGCAACGTCACGGTCAGCGGGTCGGCAGGGCCGGCCTTCTGCTGCAGCACGCTGGTCTCGCTGCTCAAGCCGGACGGCACGGCGCTGGGCGGCGCGACCTATATCGGCACGAGCGGCGGCTTCGTCGATACGCAGACCCTGCCCGTGACCGGCGCCTACACGGTTTTGATCGACCCGCAGGGCGACGACACCGGCAGCGCCAGCGTGCAGGTCCACGATGTGCCGGCGGATGCCGGCGCCACAGCCACGCCGGGTGGCGCCGCGGTCACCCTGTCAACCAGCGTCCCCGGGCAGAACGCCCGCGTCAGCTTCAGCGAGACCGCCGGGCAAGGCATCACCGCGATCCTGAGCGGCGTCACGATCAGCGGCTCAAGCGGCCCAACAAGCTGCTGCAGCGCCTTGGCCTCATTGCTCGGTCCTGACGGCTCAACCGTCGTGACTTCCACCTACGTCGGCACCAGCGGCGGCTCGCTCAGCAGTCCGACCCTGAGCACGACGGGCAGCTACACGCTGCTGATCGACCCGCAGGGCAACGACACGGGCAACATCACGGTCCAGCTCACCGCCACCAGCCAGGACATCCACACCAGCGCCGCGATCGGCGGGGCGGCGGTGACGGTCACGACCACCAGCCCCGGGCAGACGATCACGCTGAGCTTCAGCGGCGTGACGATCAGCGGCTCCGGCGGGCCGGTGTTCTGCTGCAGCACGCTGGTGTCGATCCTCAAGCCGGACGGCACGACGCTCGTCGGCGGCACCTACATCGGCACCTCAGGTGGCTCGATCAGCACGGGCAGCCTGCCGGCCGACGGCAGTTACACGGTCGTGATCGACCCGCAGGCGGAGGACACCGGGAACATGACCATCACCGCGTCGTAGGTACGGCAGCGCGGCGTGCCTTTGGGGCGTGCGATGGGCGTATGTAGCGCATCTTCATGTCACCACCGTCGTCTACGCCAACGAAGCCGCGCGGGCGGCCGGCTGGTCACAGCCGCCGGCCACGCGGTACAACAGCGGTGGAAGATCCCGCTGCAGCACAACTCCAACAGCCGGAGCGGCCGGGGCAGCAGCCGGCCGCCGCGGAGGCAGGCATGGCTGAAGAGCTGGAAAGCAAGATCACCGACGAGCACCGCGCCTTCATCGGCCGCAAGTCCGACCCCGTCTCCTTCACCGTGCGCGAGCAGGACGCCAACCGCCTGCTCGGCCTGCTCGACGATCACGACCCGCGCTGGGCCGCGGGCAGCGGCAAGGCGCCGCCCTACGTGCTCGGCCTGATGCAGACCGCCCGGCGTGGCGCCATGCCTTCGATCCTGCCCGGCGGCATCATGACGCAGCAGGAATGGCGCTTCACGCGGCCGTTTCGTGTCGGTGAGGAATTGAAGGCGATCACGCAGGTGATCGACATCCGCGACCGGCTGGGCGGGCGCTACGGCTACAGCGTGCTTGTCACCAGTTCGACGGACTTCTTCGACACGAACGACGAACACGTCGCCGCGATCCTGATCACGGTGACACAGTTCGACCCGAAGGCGGCGAGGGGGAGCGAGTGAGTGAGATGCGGTCAATGAACCAGCGCTATTTCGAGGACATCCGCCCCGACGAAGAGCTGCCGCCGGTGGAAAAGCTGCCTACCGAAGACCTGGCGGTGGAGTTCTTCGGCCGCGACAATCCGGTGAACCCAGCCTTCGCCGACGCCGAGGCGGGCCGGCGCATGGGCGTGGGCGGCGCGTTGGTGCCCGGCAACCTGAAGCTCGCATGGCTCGTCCAGTACGCCAACGACTGGGCCGGTCCCGAGGGCCGGGTGACGAGCCTGCGCGCCGTCTTCCGCCGCCCGGACGTTGCCGGCCGCCCGCTCACGCTCGCCGGCCGCGTGGTGGATCTGCGCCAGGAAGATGACCGCAACATCGTCGAGCTGGAGGTCGTCACGCTCGCGGAGGGCCAGCCGAGCGTGCGCGGCAGCATGCAGGTCGAGCTGCCCGGCCGCCGCTGAAGCGGGTACGGGCGGGTCCTCACCCCGTCCCCTCTCCCAATCCTGGGCGAGGGGCGATCCGGCGGGGACGTACCGTGGCCGGTACGGTTAACCCGCTGCCCATCAGATCGTTCCCCGCCGGATCGCCCCTTCTCTCCCAAACCTCGGTGTATGGGAGAGAAGGGGACGGGGGTTATGAGGGCCGCCCCGCCGCGCGGCAGCGCTCGCGATTCGCTATGCTGCGGTTGGCGCCTGCTATCTGCAGCCGCGCCGATTCACCGCCGTTCGGCAGGAAGGTGAGCCATGCAGGCGACACGCGACGAGGTGTCCACCGCCGTTCATCCGCTGGAGCCGCTTACCGCTGCCGAAATCGAACGCGCGGCCGGCATTCTCAAGGCGCAGTTCGGCTTCGAGCGCGATGGCGCGCTGTTTGTCTCGATCTCGCTGCACGAGCCGCCGAAGCAGGCGGTGCTCGGCTGGCCCGCAGGCGGCGCCCTGCCGCGCGAAGCGTTCGCCATCTTCCGCGATCTGGCCACGCGCACGACCTGCGAGGCGATCGTCTCGCTCAGTGAGGAGCGCGTGAGCTGGTGGCGCACGGTGCCCGGCGCCCAGCCCTCGATCACCTACGAGGAGGCGCTGGAAGCCGACCGGACGATCAAGAACGATCCGGTCTGGCAGGCGGCACTGCGCAAGCGCGGCGTCAGCGACTTCAGCCGCTGCATGGTGGACGCCTGGTCCGCCGGCAACTACGACGCGGACCCGGACCCGGCGCGGCGGCTCGTCCGCGCCCTGACCTGGGTGCGCAGCGACCCGACCGATAACGGCTACGCGCGGCCGGTGGAAGGGCTGCTGACCGTCTTCGATCTGGACGCGAAGCGTGTCGTCGAGGTGGAGGATCACGGCGTGGTGCCGTTGCCACCGCGCGCCGGCAACTACGATGCCGAGCGCATTCGCGACCTCAACAACGTGCCTGCCTTTCCCGACGGCGTGCGGCAGGATTTGAAGCCCGTCAGCATCACCCAGCCAGAAGGGACGAGCTTCAGCGTTGACGGCCACGAGGTGCGCTGGCAGAAGTGGCGGCTGCGCCTCGGCTTCAGCGCACGCGAGGGGCTGATTCTCCATACCGTCGGCTACGAGGACCGCGGCCGCCTGCGCCCCATCCTCTACCGCGCCTCGCTCTCCGAGATGGTGGTGCCCTACGGCGACGCCAACCCGACGCACTGGCGCAAGAACGCCTTCGACGAGGGCGAGTACGGCGTGGGTATGCTCGCCAACACGCTGGAGCTGGGCTGCGATTGTCTGGGCGAGATCCGCTACTTCGACGCCATCGTGGCGGGCACGCGCGGCGAGGCGATCACGCTCAGCAATGCGATCTGTATGCACGAAGAGGACTACGGCATCCTCTGGAAGCACCGCGACGCCCGTGGCGGTACAACCGAAGTGCGGCGCAACCGGCGCCTGGTGATCTCGTCGATCGCCACGGTTGGCAACTACGAGTACGGCTTCTTCTGGTATCTCTATCAAGACGGCACGATTCAGTACGAGATCAAGATGACCGGCATCGTCTCCACCGGGGCGATCGCGGAGGGAGAGAAACCCGTCTACGGCACCGTGATCGCCCCCGGCCTCTACGGGCCGAACCACCAGCACTTCTTCAACGTGCGGCTGGACATGACCGTGGACGGGCCGGACAACTCGGTCTACGAGGTTAGCACCGAGACGGCGCCGCCCGCGCTGAACCCGCACAGCAACGCCTGGATCGTCAAGCGCACGCTGCTGGAGCGCGAGAGCGCCGCGCAGCGCACCCTCGACCTCGCGTCGGCGCGCTACTGGCAGGTCGCCAACCCGAACGTGCTGAACGCGACCGGCGAGCCGGTGGCCTACCGGCTGATGCCCGGCGAAAACGCCCTGCCCTATGCGCTGCCCGAAGCGAGCATCTCGCAGCGGGCCGGCTTCATGGCGAAGCACCTGTGGGTGACGCGCTGCGACCCGGCCGAACGCTACGCCGCCGGCGACTACCCGAACCAGCATCCCGGCGGCGATGGCTTGCCTGCCTACGCGGCGCAGGACCGGCCGCTGGAAAACACGGATCTGGTGGTGTGGTACACGCTCGGAGCGCATCACATCGTGCGGCCGGAAGACTGGCCGGTGATGCCCGTCTCGACGCTCGGCTTCCGCCTGCAGCCCAGCGGCTTCTTCGACGGCAACCCCGCGCTCGACGTGCCGCCCTCCGCCGGCCACGGCGCCTGCTGCGAGGCGTAGCCGGCACCTGAGCCTGTGCAAGTGCGGATCGACGGCGTGGCGGGCTGCGCCAGTTCGGGCCGGAGATTTGAATCCATGTCGCTCGACGGCATCCAGGCTCTGCTCTTCGACGTGTTCGGCACCTGCGTGGACTGGCGCGGCACGATCATCCACGAGGGCAACGCGCTGAGCCGCACAAAAGGTTTGAGCGTGGACTGGGCCGCCTTCGCCGACGAGTGGCGCGGGCAGTATGCACCGAACATGCAGCGGGTGATGCGCGGCGAACTGCCGTGGACACGGCTCGATGGGCTGCATCGCCTGGCGCTGGACGAGTTGCTGCTGAAGTTCGGCGTTGTCGGCCTCTCCGAGGATGAGAAGGACGAGCTGAACCACGTTTGGCACCGGCTCGACCCGTGGCCGGACACCGTGCCCGGCCTGCTGACGCTGAAGGGCCGCTACTTGCTCGCGCCGCTCTCTAACGGCAACATCGCGCTGCTGACGAACATGGCGAAGCACGCCGGCCTGCCCTGGGACTGCGTGCTCTCGGCTGAACTGTTCCACGCCTACAAGCCGGACCCGCGCGCCTATCTCGGCGCCGTCGATCTGCTCGGCCTGAATCCGGAACAGGTGATGATGGTCGCGGCGCATCAGAGCGATCTGCGCGCCGCGCAGGCGCAGGGGCTGAAGGCGGCCTTCGTGCCGCGTCCGTTCGAGGGAAACCCCGCCCGCGTACCCGACCTGGCCCCGGACCCGGAGTTCGAGCTCGTCGCCACGGATTTTGTGGACCTGGCGCGCCAGCTCGAAGCATGAGCGAGGAGCGCCGGCCGCGCTACCTGCTGGACGAGAACCTTTCGACCGCAATCGTGGTGGCGGGACGGCGGCGCAGCCTCGATATCGTCAGCTCGCACGAAGTCGGCCTGGACGGCAAAACCGACGAGGAGCAGCTATGCTGGGCGGCCGCGCACGGCAGGGCACTGGTGACGCGCGATCGGCGCGATTTATCGAAGATCGCGGCGGACTTATTTGCGCGCGGCGAGCCGCACCACGGCGTCGTGCTGGTGCCGGAATCGCTGCCCACTGAGGATGTCGGCGGTATCCTGCGCGCCTTGCAAGTACATGCCAGCAGGCGCCCGACGGGCATGCAGCCGTACACCGTCGAGTGGCGTACGCGGGGCGCATGAACGGGTACTTCGCGTAGAGCGTCTCGGGCGTGATCGCGTCGTTCTCGGCGATCTCGGCGTCGATTTCATCGGGGAAGGCCGTGTAGTAGGCGAGCGCCGCGCGGAGTTGGTCCGGCGTGAGCCATTCGAAGGCGCCGGCCAGCCGCGCCGGCGTGAGCGGGCGCTCGCGGCAGGCGGAGACGACTTCCCACACACCGAGGCCGCTGCCCGCGAGCTTCGCCGTGCGGCCCGACGCCTCCGTGGCGAAGTAGATGCCCGGAAGGCGGCGCATCCGCTCTGCCTCGGCTTCCAGATCCGTAGTCATGGCTTTTCTCCGGGCGCGCCGCGGCGCCCTCCCAACCAGTGTACCGCGCTGAGAGTGCAGGATCGGGCTGACGAGCAATCGCTGCAGTTGATCACAGGTCAGGACCGTGAACGATCCTGAGCGCCTGCTCGATCGCATCGGCATTGGCCCCGAAGCGCCGGCAGGCAAGCCGCGAATCCGCGGGCATCGCTGCACAGTTGGGCTGTGCCCCGATTTCCTTGCGGCCGGCTGCAGTCGCGCCGAAATCCGCGAGCGATACCCCCGATCTCGACGAGACGGATCGTCGTGCCTGCGTCCAGTATGCTGCCGAACCAGCGCACGGGACACCTTCGACGTGCCGTTGAGCCCGGGTTCGTGAAGCTGAAGCCCGATGAACATCGCGGCAGGCGCGAGCGAGAGCGCTTGACAGGCAGCCGGCGGTCGTGTATATAACTCATAGGTTAGATAACCGGATGGTTTGATACACGTGGCAACGGATCGCCTGAGCACCACCTTTGCGGCCCTCGCCGACCCCACGCGGCGAGCGATCCTTGCCCGCCTTGCCGCGGGCGGGGCCACGGTGAAGGAGATCTCGGCGCCCTTCGCGATGAGCGGCCCCGCCGTCTCCAAGCACTTGCGGGTGCTCGAGCGCGCCGGCCTGATCGTGCGCGGCCGCGAGGCGCAGTACCGCCCCTGCCGGCTCGATGCGGCGCCGCTCAAGCAGGTCGCCGAGTGGGCCGAGAACTATCGCCGCTTCTGGGACGCCAGCTACGAACGGCTGGACGAGTACCTCGAGCAGATGAAGCAACAGGAACAGAACGAACAGGAGGGCAGTCATGGCAACCGGCAGTAACTTCGGCGGCACCACGTTCAGCACCCCGTCGGATCGGGAGGTCGTGATGACGCGCGTCTTCGCTGCGCCGCGCCGGCTCGTCTGGGCGGCCTGGACCAGCCCCGAGCATGTGCCGCACTGGCTGCTGGGTCTGGACGGCTGGACCATGCCCGTCTGCGAGATCGACCTGCGCCTTGGTGGGGCATGGCGCTACGTCTGGCGCCATGGCGACGGCTCGGAGTTGGAGATGCACGGCGTCTATCGTGAGGTCACGCCGCCCGAGCGCCTCGTGAACACCGAGACCTGGGGCGGAGACTGGCCTGAAGCGCTCAACACGGTGCTCCTTTCTGAACAAGACGGCAAGACCACGGTCACACAGACGGCGCTCTTCCCCTCGAAGGAGGCGCGCGACGCGGCGCTGCAGACGGGGATGAACGACGGCGTCTCCCAGAGCTTCGACCGGCTCGCCGCGTACCTGCGCACGCTGGCCTGAGGCTCGTGCGTAGCCCGCGCGCCAGCGCCGCGCGTGGCGAAAGCACGCCGGCTGCTGCGAACAAACTGGAGGACTGCCATGTTGCTCGAGGGCAAGAACGCCATCATCTACGGGGCGGGTGGCGGGATCGGCGGCGGCGTCGCCCGGACCTTCGCCCGCGAGGGGGCGATGGTCTTCCTCGCCGGGCGCACACGCGAATCGCTCGAGGCGGTCGCCGCCGACATCACGGCGGCCGGCGGGTCGGCGGAGGTAGCTGTAGTCGATGCCCTCGACGAGCAGGCCGTCGACGAGCACGCCCGGGCGGTGGCGGCCCGGGCCGGCAGCATCGACGTGTCCTTCGACCTCATCTCCCGTGGGGACGTGCAGGGGATCCCGCTGATCGACATGACGGCGCCGGACTTCGCCCGCGCCGTCACGACGGGACTGATGGCGAACTTCCACACCGCGCGGGCGGCGGCGCGCCACATGGTCAAGCAGGGCTCGGGCGTCATCCTGACGTTGACCAGCGGGTCCGCGAGGGGCACCTCGCCGTTGATGGGTAACACCGGTCCTGCCGACGCGGTGACCGAGACCTTCATGCGCTACCTGGCGGCCGAGGTCGGGCCGTACGGCGTGCGTGTCCTCGGCCTGTATACGGCTGGCGTCCCCGAGACGCTCTCGCCGGAGAAGATCGCCGCGGTCAACAGCAGCATGGACATGGATGCCGCGGATCTCGACCGCTTGCTCGAGCGGCTGGCCGGGATGACCATGCTCCGTCGGGCGCCCAGGCTGGCCCAGGTGGCGGACGTGGCGGCGTTCCTGGCCTCGGACCGCGCCGGTGCCATGACCGGCACCATCGTCAACGTCACCTGCGGGCTGGTTCCTGGCTGACACGGACGCCGCGAGCAACGGCTACCATTTGCGCCCTCGCGCCGGCGTCGCGTGAGTTGAGTCATCGTGGCGCCCGGCGGGCGCATTCGGCAAGGCGGAGATCGTGAAGGCGGGAGTCGGGGCCATCGCGGTCCCGACTCCCGTCGAGCCGGAGCCCGCGTCAGGACACCGGGTAGCCCTCCTCCTCCAGCAACGCCTCGATCTGCTTGCGGCTGACCTGCGCCGGGTCGAACTCGATCGTTACCTGCTTCGGCTCGATCGCCACGGAGACGGCTTTCACACCCGCCATGGCGCCCACGGCCTGCTCAATCGTGTGCTGGCAGTGCTCGCAGGAGATGTCCGGCGCCGTCAGCTTCAGGGTTTCCATCGTATGCGCTCCTCTTTCATTCGTGAGTGACGGGCGGGAATTTCTGGCCTCGTCCACGGTGCCATCTACCTTCACTATTCACCACTCACCATTCCCCTCACTTCACCTGTATCGTGCCATCCATGCCGGGGTGCAGCGAACAGAAGTACGGGTAGGTACCCGCCTGCGCGAACGTAACTGTGAAGCGCTGGCCGGGCTGCAGCAGGCCGCTGTCGAAGCGGCCGTCCGGGTTTAGCGCGCGTGCCGCTCACTACCGTGTGCGCGTGCTCGTCGTCGTTCACGAACGTCACCGCTGTGCCGGCCTTCACGTGCAACGTGCCGGGGTGGAACTTGTCCGGCATCTGCGCCGTGGTGCGCTGGCCGACCATCGCCATGTGAACCTCGTCTTTGCCCCAGGCGTAGGAGGCGCTGCCGAACACCGCCGCCTGGCCGGAGAGGCCGCGATAGGCGCCGAAGCCAACGGCGGCGAACGCCGTGAGAAAGACGGCGGCCGCGACCAGTTGCGCCGTGCGCGTGCCGCGCAGCCGCAGCGAATTGCTGAGCACGGTCACGCTGGAGAGCGCCATCGCCACCGCGGCGAAGATCGGGTTGATCTTGCCGAACATCGCCAGCGGGACCAGCACGACGTTGTAGGCGAAGGCCCAGAACAGGTTCTGCTTGATCGTGCGCATCGTCGCGCGGGCGAGCTGGAGCGCGGTCGCCACGCTCGTCAGGCTGCCGTTCACCAGCGTGATGTCGGCAGCCGCCATCGCCGCGTCTGTGCCCGTGCCCAGGGCAATGCCGGCGTCCGCGGCGGCCAGTGCTGGCGCATCGTTGACGCCGTCGCCCACCATCGCCACGATACGGCCTTCGCCTTGCAGCCGGCGAATCTCGGCGGCCTTTTCCTCCGGCCGGACCTCGGCCAGCACGCGGGCGATGCCGGCCTGCCGCGCGATCGATTCGGCGGTGCGCTGGTTGTCGCCCGAGAGCATCACCACGTCGAGGCCGGCCGCACGCAGGCGGCGTACCGCCTCGGCCGAATCCGGCTTGATCGGGTCGGCAATGCCGATCGCGCCGATCAGGCGATCGTCCGCGGCGACAAGCACAGCCGTCTTCGCCTCGGTTTCGAGCGCGTCAAGCGCTGCGCGGGCCGCCGCAACCTCGATGCCCGATTCTGCCAGCCAGCGGGCGCTGCCGACGCGCAGCGTGGCCTCACCCCCCAGCCCCCTCTCCAAGAGCTTGGAGAGGGGGCTGGGGGGTGAGGCGAAGCGTCGCGCGCGCACCGCCGCCCGCGCTGGCCTCGAAGTCCCGCGACGCCGGCGGCTCAAACCCGCGCGCCGCGGCCGCCCGCACGATCGCGCTGGCCAGCGGGTGTTCGGAGCCGTGCTCCACCGCCGCGGCGAGGCGCAGCAACTCGTCTTCGCCCGTATCACCGAACGGCACCAGGTCGGTGACGGCCGGTTCGCCGCGCGTGATCGTACCGGTCTTGTCCAGCACGACGGTGTTCACATCCCGCACGCGCTCCAGGCTCTCGCCGCCGCGCAGCAAAATGCCTTGCTCGGCGCCGCGGCCGCTGCCGACCATGATCGCGGCGGGCGTCGCCAGCCCCAGGGCGCAGGGGCAGGCGATCACCAGCACGGCCACGGCCGCGACCATCGCCGAGGTCGCGCTGTAGCCGGCCAGCAGCCAGCCGCCGAACGTCAGCGCCGCGATCAGCAGGATCGCGGGCACAAACACGCCGGCCACGCGATCCGCGAGGCGTTGCACCGGCGCTTTGCTGAGCTGGGCTTGCTCGACCAGGCGCACGATCTGCGCGAGCTGTGTCTCGCGACCCACGCGCTCGGCCCGCACGCGCAGCAGTCCCTGCTTATTGATCGTCGCGCCGATCACCGCGTCGCCCGGCTCTTTGCCGACCGGCACGCTCTCGCCGGTCAGCATCGACTCATCGACCGCTGAACGGCCCTCCAGCACGACTCCATCAACCGGAATCTTCTCGCCGGGCCGCACCAGCAACTCGTCGCCAGGAACAACTACCTCAACCGGCAGATCGACTTCAACGCCGTTGCGGATGACGTGCGCCGACTTTGCGCCGAGCCGCATCAACGCCTTGATCGCGCTGCCGGCGCGGCCGCGGGCGATCGCCTCCAGCACCTTGCCCAGATAGATGAGCGTGATGATCAGCGCCGCCGTGTCGTAGAACGGATCCTGGCCGGCGAAGGTGGCGTAGATGCTGTAGGCGAAGGCCACCGTCGAGCCGACCGAGACCAGCGTGTCCATGTTTGCCGTGCCGTGCCGCGCCGCCCGGAGCGCTCCGCGGTGAAAGTCCCAGCCAACGACCAGCCAGACCGGCGTGGTCAGGGCGAGCAGCAGGTAGTCCCGGTAGCGCAGATCCATCGCGAACATGGCAATGAACGCGATCGGCACGGTGAGCGCAGCGCCGAGCGCGAGCTTCGCGTAGCGCAGGCGCATGTCGCGGCGCTGCCGGCGGTCGGCGGCGTCTTCGACGTTTTCGGCCCTCACCCCCGGCCCTTCTCCCAGGATTGGGAGAGGGGAGTTGATCGTTGTGGCTTTGTAGCCTGCCTTCTCGACCGCGGCGATGAGCGACGCGGTTTCGGGCGGCGCCGCCTCAGGATCGAGCGTGACGCTGGCGCGTTCGGTCGCGAGGTTCACCGCCGCGCTCTGCACGCCCGGCACCTTGCCGAGCGCCCGCTCCACCCGCCGCACGCACGAGGCGCACGTCATCCCCCCGATCGCCAGCTCAAGTCTCCCCTCTCCAAAGCCTTGGAGAGGGACCGGGGGTGAGGCCCGAACCCGCGCCGAGTAGCCTGCACTCGCCACCGCCTTCAGCAGCGCATCGACACCGGCCTGCGCCGGGTCGAAGCGCACGCTTGCCTGCTCGGTGGCAAGATTGACCGCGGCGCTCTCGACTCCAGGCACCTTCTTGAGCTTGCGTTCGACACGGCTGACGCAGGAGGCACAGGTCATGCCCTCGATTGCCAGCTCTGCAACCGCGCAGGCTTCGCCGTTCTCCGTCTGTTCGTGGGCCTGCTGTTGCAGGTCGTGTTCCGAAACCACCATCACCGTTCCCACCTTCGTGTGCCGGCCGACCGCCGCGCGATCCTGCGCGGCGATCCGCCTTCGAAGTGTATCTTCAACCCTATAGTAACTTGAGAGTCAAGCGAATTCGGGCAGGTATTTTCGTAGAGGTCCGCCGGGGCAGCGCTGCCGGAGAGGACCGACGCTATACTCGGCCTGTGGCCAGTCGTATCCCGCTTGTGCTCGTACCAGCGCCGCGGAGAACACTCCATGAACAAGCCGTGTATCTCGGCCGACTCGCACATCGTCGAGCCGGCGCATATCTACGACGGACTGGTGGCGAAGTACGGCGAGCAGGCGCCGCAGATCGTGCCGGACCCGCAGGGCAAGCGCGGTCCGTACATGGTCGTCGGCAGCAAACGCATGCCGATTGGCCGCTTCGGCATCGCCGGCCACGATGCCAACGACCCGGACACCGACAAGCTGATCGCCAGGGGCTACGGCGCCTTCCGCCCCGGCGTGCTGGACCCGGCCGAGCGGCTCAAAGACCAGGCGATCGACGGCGTCTCGGCCGAGGTGATCTATCCGAGCCTCTGTATGCTCACGGGCGCGGCGGAAGACCCGGCGCTCTCATTGGAGGTCGCCCGGCGCTACAACGACTGGCTCGCAGGCTACTGCGGCCACGCCCCCGACCGCCTGATCGGCGCAGCTTCGATTCCGCTGCGCAACGTGCAGGACGGCGTACGGGAGTTGCAGCGGGCGGCGAAGCTCGGCCTGAAGGGCGCCGTGATCTGGTGCACCGCGCCGGCCGAACGGCCCTACAGCGATACGGCCTACGACCCGTTCTGGGCAGCCGCGGCCGAGGCGAACATGCCGGTGACGTTCCACATCTTCACCGGCGCCGACGGCATGCAGATGCGCCTGCCGGCCGATTGGGACCCCGTGCTGCATTATGCGCTGTCGCACACCGCTGCCGAGGTCACGCTGGCCACGCTGTTGACATCCGGTGTGCTGGAGCGCCACCCACGGCTCAAGATCGTGGCCGCCGAGTTCGATACGGGCTGGGCCGGCCACTTTCTCGCCCGGCTCGACTTCGCCGTACATCGCACCGTCGGCCATCCGGCGCAGAAGCTGCCGCTGACGCCGTCCGAGTATTTCCGCCGCCAGTGTTACATCACCTTCGAGGACGATGCGATCGGCGTACAGACGCGCGAGTACATCGGGGTGGACCGCATGATGTGGGGCAACGACTATCCGCATCACGACTCGCTCTGGCCGGAGTCGCAGGCGGTCCTCGACCGCATCTTCGCCCGCGTGCCGGTCGCCGACCGCCGCAGGATGACGTTCGACACGGTGGCCGCCTTGTATGGCATCAAGTTGCCCATCACGGCCTGAGCTGCGGCGCGCCGAACGGCCCTCACCCCCGCCCCCTCTCCCAATCCTGGGCGAGGGGCGATCCTGGGTCGGGCGTCCCGGCATCTTCGCGGTTAACTCGGCACCGTCCGGTTCCTGCTCCGCCTGATCGCCCCTTTCTCCCAGGATTGGGAGAAAGGGGAAGGGGGATAGAGGGCCGGCGACCGCCGCGCGGTTGCGGCTGCCCGGAGTGCGGGCTACGCTCGACGGGTGGCGGCGCGCCGCTGCACGGCTGCCCCGATGACATGTGATACATGAGGAGAGGCGCGTGATCGAAGGCATTTCGGCAGAACTGAATCCCCCTGTGCGCGTGCTCCTCGGCCCCGGACCCAGCGCCACGCATCCGCGGGTCTATCGCGCGATGGCAGCGCCGGTCGTGAGCCATCTGGACCCGGCTTATCTGCAGATCATGGACGACGTGCAGGCGATGCTGCGCGCCGCGTTTCGCACGCAAAACCGCATGACGCTCGCCCTGCCCGGCACCGGCACCTCCGGCATGGAGGCGGCGATGGCGAACCTGCTCGAGCCAGGCGATACGGTCGTGATCGGCGTTGCCGGCTACTTCGGCGAGCGCATGGTCGATATGGCCGGCCGCTACGGCGCCAACGTCGTTCGGGTCGATACGGAGTGGGGCACGATCGTCGATCCGCAGCGTCTGCGCGAGGCCGTGCGCGGCGCCGGACGGGTCAAGGCGGTCGCGATCGTGCAAGGCGAAACCAGCACCGGCGTGCTGCAGCCGGTTGAAGAAGTCGCGCGTCTCGCGCACGAGGCCGGCGCGCTTGCCATCGTCGACGCCGTGACCTCGTTTTGCACCTGCGAGCTGGCCGTCGATGCCTGGGAGCTGGACTACGTCTACAGCTGCTCGCAGAAGGGGCTTTCTTGCCCGCCGGGCCTCTCGCCGATCACCGTCAGCGCGCGTGCGATGCAGGCGATTCACTCGCGTGGCCGGCCGGTTTCCAATTGGTACCTCGATCTGACGCTGCTGGAGAAGTACTGGGGGCCGGAGCGTGTCTATCACCATACCGCGCCCGCCTCGATGACCTACGCCCTGCACGAAGGGCTGCGCATCGTCCTGGAGGAGGGGCTGCCGGCGCGTGTGGCCCGCCATGAAAAGCATGCCCGCGCCGCGCAGGCAGCCTTCGAAGCGATGGGAATGCCCCTGGCGGCGCAGGCCGGCCACCGCCTGCCGCCGCTTACCACCGTGCGCATTCCGGAGGGCGTGGACGATGCGCAGGCGCGCGGCTATCTGTTGCGCGAGCGCAGCCTTGAGGTTGGCGGCGGGCTCGGCGCGTTCCGCGGCAAGGCGTGGCGCGTGGGGCTGATGGGGCATTCGTCCACGGCCGAAAACGTCCTGCTGGTTGCCGGTGCACTGGCCGAAGCCTGCGGCGCACAGGGCGTGGGGGTCGACGCGGGCGCAGGCGTTGCCGCGGCTGCGCGGGTGCTGTTTGGCTCCGTCTGACCGCGCGATACCTGTACGGACTACTGCTGCGCGCTGAGGCGCGCTCGATCGCGGCAGGCGACGCTTGTCGTGTTGGAGGCGGCGAAATGGATAGGAACAGCGCTCGCGCTTGACCTTGCTGCGCAGCCACAGCCACGACGAACAGCCCGGATGCCCCAGGACACCCGGGCTGTTCTCTGTCCGCGCCACAAAGCGTGTGCTTTAGCCGGTGATCCGCGTCCCTGCCCACGCCGCGTCCGCGCTCGCTGCTACGATACCGGCAGCGATGATCGTGGGGAGACGCGGTGATGAGCGAACCAGGCGCGAGCGGCGGTACGCCACGCGACAGCGATTGCCCGACGGGTCAGGACGTTGCCGCGGGCGACGCGCCGGCCGAAGCCTGTGCGTTTTGCGGTGAAGACCACCCGCCTTCCATTTCCTGCGCGCAGTGGGCGCAGCAATCAGGCGTCGGCGTGCCGGCGCCCTTTGGCAGCGCGGAGTACGCGGCTCGTCCCACGCCGATCGTCGTTCCGCGCAGACCGCGGCGCACGCCGGCTCAGACGCGGGCGTACGAGGCGCTGGCCCTGCGCATCGCCGTCTGCGCCCTCGCGCTGATCGGCGTGTTCACGCTGGTGAAGAGCATCGGCGGCCACTTAAACAGCGGATCGAGTGGTACGTCCGCCGCATTGCCGGCCTGCAACGTTGGCCGTATCCGCGCGAATCTGACCACCGCCGCGACGATCGAGAGCGAAGCGGCCTCGGCGCTCACCGCGCGGGTCGCCGCGATGAACGGACTGCTGCTCGGGACCAGCGCCGACTGCAGCCAACAGGTGTTCCTGCTGTACACGGCCTACATCGACGATGCCGCGCTCTGTTTGAGCCTCGCCTCAGCGCAGAGCTGCCAGGCCCGCGACAGCGCCCACACCCAGTTGAATCAGGCGCTCGACAGCGGATCGTAGGCCGCAAGGAGCTTTCGCCGGCTCTTCGGCAGACCCCGCGGCGCACGCCGCAAATCCCGCGCTTGCTGACAACCGCCCTACGGGCGAGCGGTTCGCGAGAAATAGTCCGCTCGCTGAGAAAGTTCTCAGGTTCGCCAGGCTCGGTGCGCGTACACTTCCGCGCGCGGAGGTGATGTATGTCTCGCGTTCGGTCGTGGATGGCACTCAGGCATATGGGTTGGGGCGCCGTGGTGATGGTGCTGGCAGCGTTCGCCGCGCTGACCTTCGTACATGCTCAAAGCGGTGGAAACAGCGGCACACTGCGTATGTGCGCGGATAACACGACGCAGGTGCTGAGCGTGGCGCAAAGCGGGGCAGCCTGCGCCGACAATCAAACTGAATATGACGTGAACATGCAGGGTCCCGCCGGACCCGCCGGGCCACAAGGCCCTGCCGGACCCGCCGGCCCGCAAGGTGCGCAGGGTCCACAGGGGCCGCAGGGTCCGCAGGGACCGGCCGGGCCGGCTGGTCCGCAGGGTCCGTCCGGAACCACGGGCATCGGCATCGGCGGCTGCCCGGTCGGCTTCGCTTTCAGCCTTACGCTGGGCGGCTGCGTGCCGATCAGCTCGTTCCCCGTGAATGGGTGCCCGGCCGGCTTCTTCTTCAATCCGACCACCGGCCAGTGCATGATCTAGGCTGCGCGTCAGGCGCCACGCCGCGCACAGGGCGGGCCGCATACGAACGTGCGGCCTGCCCTGTGCGCGGGCACCCCGTATACTGGCTCGTGTGAAGGGCGAAACAGCACCCGCGCTGCGCCAGTCCGCGCTGCTCCCGCTTCCCGCCGTGATCCTGGCCGCCGGGTTCGGCTCGCGCCTCGGCAGCGCCAGCAGCGGCCTGCCCAAAGCGCTGGCGCCGGTGCTGGGCAGGCCGCTGCTCGGCTACACGCTGGAGGCGCTGGCGCAGGCCGGCGTGCGCGAGGCGCACGTGGTGCTCGGCCATCGCGGCGCCGAAGTCGAGACGGCGCTGGCCGGATTCCCGCGCAACGGCCTGGCACTGCACGTCGTTTGGAATCCGGTGTACCGGCTGCCGAACGGCAGCTCGCTCGCCGCGGCTCGGGCAGCAGTGGCCGGCGGGCCGTTCCTGCTGCTCATGGCCGACCACCTGCTGAGCGCCGAGGCGATTCGCCGCATGCTCGTCGCCGAGCACGGCTTCGCCATCGGCCTCGATCGCGGGCCGTTACCTCTGGCCCGGCTGGCAGATGCCACGCGCGTGCGGCTGGGGCCGGATGGACTGGTGGCCGCGTTCGGCAAGCGGCTGCGGCGCTGGGACGGCATCGATGCCGGCGTTTTCCGCTGTCAGCCCGAGGTGTTCACGGTGATCGATGAGCTGGGCGTCGGCTCGGAGCTGAGCGCGATCATGACGGCGGTGGCCGCGCGACAGCCGTTCCACGCGGTCGACCTGACCGGCGCCTTCTGGCTGGACGTGGATACGCCCGAGGATCTGGCCGCCGCCGAGGCACTGCTGCGGCACGGGTGAAGTCCCCCGCGATCCTCCTTACTTCTCGCCTTCGTCTTACTGTATACTCAGAGTAAGACAAGCCCGAGGAGCTTTCCCATGTCTACCGCGACGGTCACGTCGAAGGGCCAGGTCACGATTCCGAAGGATATCCGCGACGCGCTGGGCCTGCGCCGGGGCGACCAACTCGTTTTTTTCGTGGAGGACGGCAAGGCCGTGGCGCATCCGCTGCGCCACCGCGACATCCGCGAGCTGGCCGGCATCATTACGAGCGATCGGCCGTGGCCGGGTATGGCGGCGGTGCGTGAAGAGTACCATCGCGCGGTCGCCGAGCACGTGGTTAGCCGTGGGCTCGACTAGACGATGCCCGCGCTGCGCATCGATTCGAATACGATTCTCCGATACCTGGCGAACGACGCTCCGCAGCTTGCTGTCCGCGCGGTCTCGCTGCTCGAGCGTGTTCAGGGCGGCGAAGAGCGCGTTCTGCTTGAAGACGTTGTGCTCGCCGAGGTGGTCTGGACTCTGGCCACGTTCTACCGAGCGACCCGCGAACAAATTTATGACTACCTCGAGCCAGTCCTTGGCCTCGAAGGCGTCGAGAGCGCGGACAAGCAGGCGTTGCAGATGGCGCTCGTGTTGTACCGCGACCGCAACGTGGACTTCGTCGACGCGTTTCTGGCGGCGAAGGCGATCCGGGACGGCACCGGCGAGGTCTATACGTTCGACCGAGACTTCGACCGCTTGCCCGGTGTGAAGCGGCGCGATCCGGGCTCGCCCATCTGAAGATTACTGCCCGTCTTCGCCGTCGCGCCGCTCGAACTCGGCCTCGATCACGTCGTTGGCTTCATCGTCGTCGTTTTCCTCTGCGTCCGTGTCGTCGAGATCGTAGCCGGGCAGCAGCTCCAGCGGCGAAACGATGTTGTAGTTGCCTTCACCCACGGCACGATTCAGGCGGGCGATGACCGCGGTCGGGTTATCGTAGGCGCCCACGATATAGAGCGGCCTGCCGTCCTCGCCGCCGAGCGGCACGCGCTCCTGCGCCTGCTGCGGCTCGGCGCCTTCCAGCAGCAGCGCGGCGGCGTAGTAGTCTTTGTCGGGGCTGAAGCCGAGGCCGCGGGCGTAGGTCACGGCGTCGCGCACGATCTTCGCCGCCAGGTTCAGGTCGATCGGCTTCATCGGCTGCATCGCCATCAGGTCGGCGCGCAGCTCCGCCTGATATTGGCCACGCGAGTCCCAGCGCGTAACCGTCGCGCTCTTCACGCCCAGACAGCCAAGGTCGATCAGAAACACCGCCGCGCCGATGCCGCCGTCCGGCGCCTTGCGCGCCACAACGAGTTGCACGATCTCGCCGGGCTTGTCCCAGTTTTCCGTGATCAGGCACTCTTCCAGCGGCCAGTGACCCGCGCCGCGCAGCTCGGCGCGCAAACCTGACTGTCCGGCGACGGCGACGGCATGGCGCCTGGCTTTGCGCTTCGCGGCGTGCTTTTGCAGCGACTTCTGGCGGCGCTGTTCGTTGCGTGGCATGGGCCTCCAGTTGTTCGCGCTTTGATAAGCACCGCTTCTGCCGGTTCGTGTCGAGCGTGGCCGGCCGGTCGTCGCGCCCCCGCTGGCCGGCGCTCAGTGGCTCGGCACAGCCGCCATCGCCAGACCTTCGGGCGCCTCGTCTTCGCCCTCCATGCTGTGCGCCGTGCGCAGCGGCACTTCCTGCATCGTGAACGTCGCGACGACGGCGATAATCGCCACGGCGCCGCCGATCAGAAACAGATCGCTGAGTGAGGCGGCAAAGGCGTGGCGCAGCGCCTCCGTGGTGAGGCCAAGCAGGCGGTTCGCATCCTGACCGACCGGCCGGAACGCCGCCGCGAGCTGGTCTCCGCCTACCGGTGAGAGCAGCACCTTCGGGTCCTGCACGGTCTTCAGACTCGCGGCGGGCAACGCGGTCCTCACCTCGCCGGGCAGCCGGTTGGGAATCTCGCTGGCCAGCCGCGTGGTCAGGATGCTGCCGAAGATCGCCACGCCGATCGTCGAGCCGATCGAGCGGAAGAACTGCGTGGCCGAGGTGACGGTGCCGAGCACGCGGTAGGGCAGCGCGTTCTGCACGACGATCGTGATGATCGGCATGCTCAAGCCCACGCCGGCGCCGACGGGGATCATAAAGAGATAGATCACGGCGGTTTGCGTGTTCACGCCGAGCGTGGCGAGCAGAAAGGTGCCGGCCATCATCGCCGTGGCGCCGCCGATGATCAGATAGCGGTAGCGCCCGGTGCGCGAGACGATCTGGCCGGAGATCACACTGGCGACGACGATGCTCAGCGTCATCGGGATCACGGTCAGGCCGGCCCGCGTGGCCGAGGCGTTGCGCACCGTGACCATGAACAGCGGCATGTAGACCGTCGCGCCGAACATCGCCATGCCGGAGAAGAACATGATAATCGCACCGCTGACGAAGGTGCGGTTCTTGAACAGATGCGGTGGCAGGATCGGCTCGGCCGCCCGCCGCTCCACCAGCACGAACGCGGTAAGCAGCGCGACCGAAGCGATCAGCAGGCCGAAAAACTGCGGCGCAAACCAGGCGAACTGATCGTCTACCCAGACGAAGGCGAGCAGCAGCGGCACCACGCCCGCGACCAGTGTGGCCACGCCGAGATAGTCGATCGTGTGCCGCACACCGAAGCGGCGCTTCCACGGCAGCGTGAACCAGAGCACGAACAGCGCGACCACGCCGACGGGCAAGTTGACGTAAAACACCCAGCGCCAGGAGAAGCTGTCGGTAAGATAGCCGCCCAGCGTCGGGCCGACGACGGAGGCGAAGCCGAACATCGCACTGGTGAGACCCTGCCACTTGCCGCGCTCGGCCGGCGGAAAGACATCGCCGATGATGGCGAAGGCGTTGGCCATCATCACGCCGCCGCCGACGCCTTGAATCGCGCGGAAGAGCACGAGCTGCGGCATATTGCTCGCCAGCCCGCACAGCGCCGAGGCGGCGAGGAAGAGCACGATGCCGGCCATGTAGAACGGCTTGCGGCCGTAGACATCGGAGAGCTTGCCGAAGATCGGCACCGCTGCGGTGCTGGTGAGCAGATAGGCGGTGAAGACCCAGGAGTAATAGGAAAGCCCGCCCAGGTCGGCGATGATGCGCGGCATGGCGGTGCTGACGATCGTCTGGTCCAGCGCGGACAGGAACAGCCCGAGCATCACGCCGGACATGATCACCAGGCGGGCGCGGTTGGTTGTTGGGGCAACGTCGATCATGCGACCTCCTCCGCGTGTTACGAGAGGTGTATCACAGATCGACGGCCGGAATCCTGCCGAACCCGTCACATCGGCGTGAAATTGCTGCGATTTTTCGCGGATTCCGGCGGGCGCTGCGCGGATTCGCTCCCGCCGGTGCCGCGCGGCGCTCAGACGTACAGCGTTTCCAGATCGTTCGGCAGGCGCACGTTCGGGATCGCGGGCGCGGTTACGTCGGCGCCCATGTGCGTCAGTACGAAGGGCAGCGCAGGGAACTCGCCGCGCAGGGTGCGCACGCCGTCCAGCGACATGTGAATGCGCGGCCGGCCGTGCGCCTGGTTGCACTCCAGCACGAGCGCGTCGGCGCCGGCGGCGATGCGGCGCAGGCCGTCGCAGAGCGTCGTGTCGCCGGAGTAGCCGATGGTTTGGCCGTCCTGCTCGATCAGATAGCCGAAGCAGGCGAGCGCGGGGTCATGCTCGACGCGCACAGCGCAGAAGCGCAGCCCGCCCGCCTCCTGCTGCGCCTCGTTCACCTCGACGTAGTGAATCGGAAAGCCGCCGCTGCGCGCGGACGACGCGGCGACGAGGTGGTCGAGCCGGCCGGCGTGGGTCATCTCTTCGAGAAAGGTCTGCACGCCAGGCGGCCCGACGACCCACAGCGGCGCCGTGCGGCGTCCGGCCTGGTTGAGCAGCAGGAACGGCCAGCCGAAGCTATGGTCGGCGTGGAAGTGGCTGAGAAAGACGACCTCGATCTCGGTGGTGTCGACGCCGGCGCGGTAGAGATTCGCCAGCACGATCGGTGACGTTTCGACGAGCACGCGGCGGTTGATGAGAAAGCTGTTCCAGTACCGCCCCTGCGCATTGAAGTTGCCTGTTCCCAAAAACGTCAACGAGATCGAGCCGCCCAAACGATCACCTCCGGCGGGCGCCAGCGTTTGGCGTGGCCCACGCGTTGGAGTATATGGTGCGGAGCTGTCCCGTGGCCCCGTCTCGCACGTTCGATTATTTCGATTACATGATACACTGACTGCGGGGGCCAACTGATGCCGATGATCGGACAGCAATGCGTCGCGATTATGCCAGATGAACAGGAGCGGACGGCGCTCACGCGACTGGCCGATCTGCTGGAGGGCAGCGCGGGCCTGGCGCTGGAGGTCGAAGGTGCGCATCGCGTTGCTGTGCCCCCGACGGTGGCCGCAATTCTTCAGCAAATATCACGGCAGTTGGCGAACGGGCATGGCGTGGCGCTGGTCCTGGTTGACCGCGAACTGACGACCCAACAAGCCGCGGATCTCCTCAACGTCTCGCGCCCGCATCTGGTGCGGCTGGTAGAGAGCGGCGAAATTCCCTTCACGCGCACCGGCAAGCATCGTCGCGTCCACCTCGAAGACATTCTCTCCTATCGCGAACGGCGCCGTTCCGAGCGACGCCGCAACCTGGACGATCTGGTTCGCCTCAGCGAAGAGGCGGGGCTCTACCGCGGCTGATCATCTACCTTGACCGGGGTGGATCCCGCATGCGCCAGGCCGCTGTCGTTCTCGACACGTGTGTGCTGCTACCTCCCCGTCTGCGCGACACACTGCTGGACGCGGCGCACTCCGAACTGTTCGAGCCTTACTGGAGCGCCGCGAGCCTTGTCGAACTCCGGCGCAATGTCGTTCGCAAGACAATTTTGGACGCAGCCGGTGCGGAGCGGCTGATCGCTGCGCTGGCTGGCGCGTTCCCGGCGGCCACGGTGTCGCGGACGCGGTACAGGCGACTTGTCCCGCGGCTTGCCAAGCATCCGAAGGATCGCCATGTTCTGGCAACTGCCATAGTGACCCACGCCCAAACCATCGTTACCTTCAATCTCCGCGACTTCCCTGAGACCGCGCTTGTACCGCACGGCGTCACGGCCGTCTCGCCGGACGAGTTTCTGCTCGATCTGCTGCAGCGAGATCAAACGCGCGTGATTGGGTCGGTGAGGGAGCAGGCGGGGCGCTACCGCAGCCCGGCGATGACACCAATCGAACTGCTCGATCGGTTGGGCAAGCTGGTGCCGCGCTTCGTTGACCGAATACGAGGGCAGATTCAGCAGTGAGGCCGCCGCGGCTCGCGCAAGCGAGCCGCTTTCGTTCGCTTTGGTTCGATGGATACACGTCGCTAGCTCACGCGGCGGTAGCGGGCTACGGCGAGCGGGGCGCAGACCGCGACGATCGCCACGATCCAGGCGACGGCCTGCAGCAGGTCGGAGCCGGCGGAGCGGCCGAGCGTCAGGTCGCGCGTGGCGTTGACCACGACCGAAACCGGCTGATGATTGGCGAACGCCTGCAGCCAGTCCGGCATGGTCTTCACCGGCACGAAGGCGGACGAGGCGAAGATCAGTGGCGCGAGCAGCGGGAACGACATCGCCTGTGCCGTTTCGGCGTCCGGCGCGCTGAGGCCGACGATGGCGAAGACCCACGAAAGGGCATAGGAGAAGGCCAGCACCAGCAGCAGGGCGGCGGGCAATCCCAGCCAGCCGTGGTCCACGCGCCAGCCGACGATGAAGCCGACGACGCACATCAGCAGCACGACGAAGACGTTGCGCACCAGGTCGGCGAGGCTGCGCCCCACGAGCACAGCCGAGCGCGCCATCGGCAGCGAGCGGAAGCGATCGATCAGCCCTTTGTGCAGATCTTCGGACAGGCCGATGCCCGTGGTCAGCGCGCCGAAGACGACGGTCTGCACGAAGATGCCCGGCATCAGGTAGTTGACGTAGGAGGTGCCGGGCGTGCTGATCGCGCCGCCGAAGACGTAGCGGAACATCAGCACGAACATCACCGGTTGAATGGTGGCGAAGACCAGCAGGCGGGGCGTTCTGCGGATCGTGAGCAGGTTGCGCCAGGTGATGGCGAGGGCGTCGCCCACGGGCTGCGCCCGCTGCGCCGGCGCCTCTGCGATGGCTGGTCTTGCTGCAATCGCACGCGTGGCCATCATGCCCCTCCTCTCCCGGCGCGGCGCGGTGCGATCGCGGCCGCTCCATTGCCTGCCTCGGCGGGTTCCTCCGCGATGTGCCCGGTCAGCGTCAGGAAGACGTCGTCCAGCGTCGGCTCACGCAGCGTCAGGGTCGTCGGCGTGAGGCCGGCGGCATCCAGCACGCGCACCGTCTCGAGCATGGCGCGCGGACCGTCTGCGACGCCGACGTGCAGCGCCCGGCCCGCGACGGTCACGGGACCAATCGCGGCGAGCTTCTCCCGCGCGTCTGCCACGGCCGTCGCATCGCGGAAGGCGACTTCGATGACGGTGGCGCCCATGCTGGCCTTCAGCTCCGCCGCCGTGCCCTGGGCGATCACGCGGCCGTGGTCGATCACGATGATGCGATCGGCGAGGCGATCTGCCTCTTCAAGATACTGCGTCGTCAAAAGTACTGTCGTGCCGCCGCCGACCAACTCTTCGATCACGCGCCAGAGCTCGTTGCGGCCCTGCGGATCGAGGCCGGTGGTCGGCTCGTCGAGGAAGAGCACCGCGGGCTGGTGAACCAGCGCGGCTGCCAGGTCGAGGCGGCGGCGCATACCGCCGGAATACATCCGCACCAGACGATCGGCCGCGGCGCCGAGATCGAAGCGCTGCAGCAACTCCTCGCTGCGCCGCGCGACGACGGCGCCGGGAACGTGCGTGAGCCGGCCGACGAGCCACAAATTCTCGCGAGCGGTGAGGTTTTCGTCCACGGCCGCGTACTGGCCGGCGAGGCCGATCGAGGCGCGCACGCGGTGCGGCTGTGCCAGCACGTCGTGCCCGAGTACACGGCCGCTGCCAGCGTCCGGCCGGAGCAATGTCGTGAGAATGCGCACCACCGTGGTCTTGCCGGCGCCGTTCGGACCGAGCAGGCCGAGCACGGTGCCCGCCGGCGCCATGAAGGAGACACCGTCAAGCGCAATGACCTCGCCGTAGCGTTTAACAAGGCCGTCGGCCACGATCGCCGGCTCGCCGCCGGAGGAGACGGCCGGACTACCGTCAGCGCGCTCAGCAATGGCGGTCGACTCAGTCATGGCACAGCTTGCTTCCCGCTCGACGGCGCTCGAAGGCGACCGGACGCGATGGCCTGAACCGGTCGGCCCGGCATCGGCCCGTCCACTCCATTGGAATCGGAGTTCCGTTTCCCGTCAAGCCGCCCTTTTGGGCAATTCGGCGACGGCGTCCGCAACTGACCCAATCAAGCGACCACCGTTCGTGTAGTCTGCGCCGGCCGCGCCGCTTCAGCCTCCGAACCGGTGGCTCGTCCGGAAGACGCTCAGCGCGCGTCACTCGCTCTCGGCAGCCGAAAGAGCGTGTACGTCTCCATCCCGTGTTCAGTCTGGAAGAGCGGTGCGCCGGGGCCGTCTGGCACCACGCCCAGCGCGCACGTCAGTCGCCCGCAGCCGAGGTGAAAAATCAGGTCGCCCGGCTGCACCGCGTGGGCCTCGTCGGGCGTGAGCGTTTCCTGACCGTGGCGCAGTTCCGGCGGCTCGGACAACGCTTGGAACGCCTCCCTGACCGAAAGCACGTCGCGCGCTTCGACGGCTCGAAAGCCCTCAGCCCGATCCCCCTCTTTGATCGCCTTTTCAGCGACCGCGCGAGTCGGGTATCCATTACCAAGCACCGCTCCGTTGGCGTTGCCGACGTACCATTCACGTCCCGGATTGGGCGTCTCAACAAAGCGATGGTGCTGCCAGTGCACAACGCTACCGCCCCACAGGCTCGTTAGCGCACCGCTCAGAGCCCAGTAGATGGTGTCCCACAGACGCCCCAGTTCATCCATCGAAATGTCCGGTTCGATGCGCGGCTCGAACTCAAGTTGATCTACATGGACGTCGAACTGTTGCCCTTCCGCTACCTGGCGGTCGATCGCGGGGTCCGGCCCCGCCGATTTGATTGCGGTCCAGAGGAAGTCACGCAGCTTCCAGGGCAGCGGCAAGTCCTGGAAGCTGTGCGGCGAGGAAACCATGCCCCAGCGTGGCCCCGGCCAGTCTTCTCGCACTTCGATGCGCACCGTCAGCCGGATCGTCCGTGGCGGCAACGGCGCCGGGCGCTTGTAGATGACGCTCGCCGTCTGTGAGGCGCTGATCGGTCTCCCATCGCGCGGATAGACCACGCGATTGCGCCGCGAAAGCCGCGGGCGGCGCGGCTTGCTGCGATCGTGCTCCGGCCCGCTCACGCGGCAGCCGTGTTTTTCGCAAGCGCTGCGAGCGCTGCACCCTTGACGGGCGGCATCGAGCGGTCTATGCGGCCCAGCGCCCACGTGTAGACGTATGGCTCCCCGTGCCGGGCGATCGCTTCACGCACGAGCGCCAACGCCTGCGCCTCATTGTCGAAGCTGGCGATCACGTTCGCGCTTTCAAGATCGATAAGCTCGACTTCCATTGCTAGCTCATTCTTCGACAGCACCCTCGCCGTGCTCGACCGGAAACACTTCCACTACATACTGTAGCATCAGCGCTGGTTCGCCCCACAGCGTGTAGTGCGCCGGATGCCGCGTCGTTTTCTCGTGCGTAACGGGACCGATATCGGGAAGCTCCATCAGCGCAAGGAAGCGCCCCAGACGCGGCCAGTAGTAGATTGCCGTCTCGATCGCGGCTTCCGCGGAGCTGTACACCGAGACGCCGTCCCAGAGCGGCAAGAGCTGTGGGTCACGTGGCGGCCTTCTTCCACGCGCTCTATGCGACAGGAAGTCAGCTTCGGTCGGCGACGCCGTTGCGACTATTCGATAATACGTCGGAACGGCAGCTCCCCCTTTTCTACTGCCTACTGTCGGCTGCCCTGCGCGTTATCCCCGGCCGAACATCGAGTACTGGTAGTCCTTCTGCGTGATGAACTCCAGCAGCGCCGGCTGGCCGTTGCGGGTCGCCTCGATGCCGCGCTTGATCGCCGGCACGATCTGGTCCGGCGTCTCCACGCGCTCGCCGTAGCCGCCGAACGCCTTCGCCATGTCGGCGTAGTGGCCGGAGATGTTGGTGCTGCCGTACTTCTTCGTCGCCGTCTGCATGATCGGCAGCTCGATCGCCATCGAGAAGTTGTTCATCAGGATCGAGAGGATCGGAATGCGCTCGCGCGCCGCCGTCTCGAAGTCCATGCCCGTGAAGCCGATCGCCGCGTCGCCCCAGACGTTGATGCAGAGCTTCTCCGGACAGGCCAGCTTCGCGCCCATCGCCAGCCCGAGGCCGTAGCCGAGCTGCGTGGTTTTGCCCCAGCCGATGTAGCTCAGCGGCACCGTGCTCTGCCAGAAGGGCGAGAGCTGGTCGCGCGGGCTGCCGGCGTCGTGCGTGATGATCGTGTTCGCCGCATCGACCGTGTGCGCCAGGTCCCAGATCACCCGATAGGGCGAGAGCGGCGTCTCGTCGCTGGTGAGCTTCGGCAGCCACTGCGCCAGCCACGGCTCGCGAATCTTCTGGATCTCCGCCGCCACGGCAGCTTTGCGCCCGCGCGGCTTGCCGCCCAACCGCTCCTTGACCGCGGCGCAGAGCGCTTCCAGCGTCAGCCGCGCGTCGCCGATCATGGCGTGCTCGGCGGGCACGTCCTTGTTCAGGTCGTGCGGGTCGAGCGTGGCGTGAATGAAGGTCTTGCCCTTCGGCATGGTTACGCCGTAGCTGGTGGTGGCGAAGCTGCAGCCGATGCCGAAGATCACGTCCGCGTCGCTCAAGAAACGATGCACCGGCTCCGGCACGGCGCGCCCGCCCGAGCCGAGCGAGAGCGGATGGTCCTCGGGGAAGGCGCTCTTGCCTTGCAGACTGGTCGTGACCGGCGCTTCCAGCAGTTCGGCTAGTTCGTGCAGCGCCGCCCAGCCCTTCGCGTAGTGCACGCCCTGGCCGGCGTAGATCACCGGGCGCTGCGCGGCAACCAGCAGCCCCGCGACGTTTTCTACGTCGCGCGGGTCGGGGCCGCTGCGCAGGCGCGGCGCCGGGCGGTAGTCCAGCGGCTCCGGCACCTCTTCGCCGAAGACGTCGGCCGGAATTTCTACCAGCGCCGGACGCGGCCGGCCGTTCTTGACCTGGGTGAAGGCGCGCAGCAGCGCGTGCGGCACCACTCCGGCCACGGTCACCTGCTCGATCCACTTGGTCACGTGCTGGTAGTTGAGATAGGCGTTGAAGTTCGGCGGCACGTTGATCAGCCGGCGCGGATAGCCCGCCGGCAGCACGACGATCGGCGAGGAGTCGCCGAAGGCCTGCGCCACGCCGCCGAAGGCGTTCTCCGTGCCCGGCCCCTGCTGCATGCAGAAGACGCCGATGCGGTCGGCGCTGGTCACGCGGCTGACGGCGTCGGCCATGTGCAGGCCGGTGCGCTCTTGCCGCACGATGATCGTGCGAATGTCGGCCTCCGCGGCCGCCTCGATGATCGGGTTGACCGGATAGCCGATCAGGAACTGCACGCCCTCGCGCTTGAGGATCTCCGCGACCGCCGCTGCTGCACGCATCGTCTCTTCCCCCGTGCCATTTTGAGTGTTCTAGGCACCGTGTGTCGCGGCTGTGCCGCGAAGGACGCATGCCATGCGCCCCTACAGTCATTCCTACGCCCTACGCCCTCCACCCTACGCCCTACGCCCTACGCCCTACGCCCACCGGCTCACCGGACCTGATCGAGATATTCCGAGAGGCCGTAGCCGACGCGCTCGCCGCAGCGGTACTCGGTCATGCCCTCGCCCACGTGCGTGATCATGCCCTCGCGGCGGTTGCGCAGGGGAATGAACGACTTCACCGCTCCCTGCACTTCTAATGTTTCTCCGTTCTCTAATGCCAGCCGCGCCATGAATCCCTCGTGATAGAGGCCGTTGGCGGCGAAGCGCGTGTCGATCGCGATCTGCTTCACGTTGGTCAGTTTGCCGTCGCGCACGACCACGCCGCCCTGCCGCACGAGACCCTTCGCCTTGTCCTGCCAGACGATCGAGCCCATGAAGCCGAAGTCCGGCCCGAAGTTGCAGGTGAGCCAGCGATACGAGTCGATCGCCTGCCAGTAGCGCGGTCCCCACGAGTGGTCGCGCAGGCCGAGCCCGTCAATCTGATAGGTCTCGTCCTCGATCGTAAGTGTGCCGCTGGCGTGCATGTGCTGCTCGTAGTGGGCGCGGCCGAACTCCTTCTCCGGATCGACATTCTCCGGCTCGCCGTGCCCCGCGCTGCCGTACATCGGGCCAACGGCCTCATGCACGAGGTCGAGCTGCACCTGTTTGCGCGGGTTGTTGTGGAAGGCGGCGCTCGGCTCGGCCATCTCGAACGGGTCTTTCAGCTCGACGACGGAGCCTTCGTACGTCGTGCGCAGCCGCTCTGCCGGCTCGATTACCTCGAAGCGCATGCCGCCCGCGTCGAAGGCGTCGTTGTGCTGAATCGGCGGGCGTTTGTACTGGAAGAGCACACGGCCGTCGGGCAAGTACAGGCAGATCGTCATCTCGGCGTAGCCCTCGTTGGCGCGGTTGCCGAGCCGCACGAAGCCGCCGATGCGCTGTCCGCGGTCGAAGAAGTTGAAGTACATGCTCTCGTTGAAGTTGGACTCGGGGCCCAGCGGGTGCAGATAGTCGTCGCTCGCCGCCAGGTTGCCGATCACCGCCGCCATCGTGCCGCTCCTCATAGTCGAGCCGAATCGCCGGACACGTCCCCCATTCTAGCGGCAGCGCACGTCGCCTATCCCTGATTTCGCAGGCGAAATCTGTCCCTTCCCCACAGGGGAAGGGTTATGCGAGGACAATCGGTCGTTCTCGGAGGAACCCCTCCCGTGTCGGGAGGGGAAATCCGAGCGCTTGCGCGAGGGAGGGGTAGGTGCGCCCGTGCGATACTGTGCGAGTTCATCACCGGATAAGCGAGGGTGTGACCATGGCCGATGCAGCGATCAGCATCCGCCCCGCGACCGAAGCGGACGTACCCGTGCTTGTGCAGTTGATCCGCGGCCTGGCCGAGTACGAGCGCATGCTGGAGGAGTGCGAGGCCAACGAAGCGGTGCTGCGCGAGCACCTGTTCGGCCCGCGGCCGTACGCCGAGGCGCTAATCGCCGAAGCTGAGGGCGTGCCGGCCGGCTTCGCGCTCTTCTTCCACAATTACTCGACCTTTCGCGCCCGGCCCGGCATCTGGCTGGAGGACATCTTCGTGCTGCCGGAACGGCGCGGTCACGGCTTGGGCAAGGCGCTGTTTGCCGAACTGGCGCGGCTCGCCGTGGCGCGGGGCTGCGCCCGCCTGGAATGGTCCGTGCTCGACTGGAACGAGCCCTCGATCGGCTTCTACAAGAATCTCGGCGCCCAGCTCATGGACGAGTGGACCACCTGCCGCCTCGACGGCGCGGCACTGGCGGCGCTGGCCGGGCGGTAGCCTGGAAGCACTGCCAGGACTAGAGCGTGTCTGAAAAATGTTCGAACCATCGTTCCGTGGCTGGTCGTGAGGCCTCTTCTCACCCTCGCCACGCGTGGGAGGGGCCGCCGAAACCGGCAATCCAATGCGGGCTACGGCCGCCCGTCGATTATTCAGACACGCCCTAGTA
>Ga0207416_1000823_pt1 | contig 47384 bp, 43 predicted proteins | sample PaiPotPPM11metaG_FD_184107 | JGI IMG/M metagenome (GOLD analysis project Ga0207416, IMG submission 184107) | Iron sulfur acid spring bacterial and archeal communities from Banff, Canada, to study Microbial Dark Matter (Phase II) - Paint Pots PPM... ...
GGGGAGGGATAGGGTGAGGGCGCCGGTCGGAACGCCGCGACGGTCGCGCTGCCGCCGGTCGTCGCCGCGCGCGTACCCTCGCGCGCAAGCGCGGTTTTGAGCGCATGCACGATGAGGGCGCGAACGAGACCGGCATTGCGGAAGCGCACCTCGGCCTTGGCCGGATGCACGTTGACGTCGACCTCGCGTGCGTCAAGCGTGACGAACAGCGCCACCAGGGGATGGCGGTCGCGCGGCAGGTAATCGGCATAGGCCGCGCGCACCGCGCCGAGAACAAGCCTGTCGCGCACCGGCCTGCAGTTGACGAACAGATATTGGCCGAGCGCGTTAGCCCGCGTCAGCGTCGGCAGCGCCGCATAGCCGTCGATGATAATTCCCTCGCGCTCGGCCGCCAAGGCGACGGCGTTGGCGCGGAAGTCCGCGCCGAGCACGTCGCCGAGCCGCGCCAGCCGGCCGGTCGAGCCCGGCAGCGTTGCGGCAAACGTGGCCGGCGAGCGCTCCTCGCCGGCGAGCGTAAAGGCGACGTCCGGCCGGCTCATCGCCAACCGGCGCACCACTTCGCGCACCGCCTCGGCCTCGGTGCGGTCGAGTTTCAGAAACTTCAGCCGCGCCGGCGTCGCGTAGAACAAGTCGCGCACCTCAACGCGCGTGCCCCCGCCGAGCGCGGCGGGCTTAACCTGCGACTTCACCCCGGCGTCGACCTCGATCGCCCAGGGATGCGGCTCGCTTGCGTGCCGCGTGGCGATCGACAACCGCGCCACCGCGCCGATCGACGGCAACGCCTCGCCGCGAAAGCCGAGCGTGCGGATCGAAACCAGATCGTCGTCGGCAAGCTTCGACGTGGCGTGGCGTTCGACGGCGAGCGCGAGATCGGCGCGCGTCATGCCGTCGCCGTCGTCGGTCACGTAAATAAGCCGCCGCCCGCCGCCGTCGGTGAGCACGTCGATGCGGCGCGCGCCGCCATCGAGCGCGTTCTCGATCAGCTCCTTGACGACGCTCGCCGGCCGCTCGACCACCTCGCCGGCGGCGATGCGGTTGACGACGGCCTCGGAAAGCTGGCGCACGGGCATGGGCGACTCGCTGGGGGAGCAAGCGTAGAGCTACCGTAGCCCGGATTTCGCGCCCGCGAAATCCGGGGCAAGTGTTTGGGCAGGTCGATCGTTCCCGGATTTCGCTGCGCTCAATGTCAGGCTACTTGCTGCACCGATAGGTGTAGAATTGCTCCAATATACGACAACTGAGAGATATGGAGCCCTGTATGGAAGAAACAAAGTCACCCTCCCGGCGCGATGAAGAAAGACGATTCGTTCTTGAGCTCCAAAAGCTGCTGCAAGAGTCGCTATCCAATGCATACGCAGTCCGCGTTGGGAAGAGTCTTCTCTACAAGCTTGAAGTTGACGTGGATGGGCAATTGCGTCCGAAGCCGGAGGACCTGCGAAGCCCCAAGCGTGGACAATTCGCCTTCGAAACGGATATCCTCATCGAGAAAGCCGATCCTGCGATACCGCTTGTCGTCGTCGAACTCAAATTCGGCGGCTTCTCGACACACGACATTATCACTTATTCCTCGAAGGCGACGCGGCACAAAGAAATCTATCCGTACCTGCGCTATGGCTTTGTCGTGGGCGGATCGGATGCGTTGAGCAAGAAGTTCCTTACGCACAATCAAGGTGTCGACTTCGCAATGTCGGTTCCCGATATGCCGACGGCCGGCTCAAAACTGATTGACCTCATCAAGCGGCAAATCCGTAGTGCGGAAACGCTCGTCGAAATGATGCGCAAGACTCGTACGAGCTTCACTCGGTACGAGAAAAATATCGACGTAGATAGATAATGCAGAACCATTACATGTGCCGCTCCCAGCTCAGCGAGCGTCACGGTGAAGAAGAACGTCCCGCCTGCGACGAAATTCCGCAGGTATCGGACCGTGCCTCAAGACTACCCCGGATTTCGCTGCGCTCAATCCGGACTACTTGCTAACGACTTCGCGGCAATGCGCCGTTCGCGCGCCCGCTTGAACGGGGCAAGACGCTCGCGCAATGCCTCCACCAGCGCGATTTTCTGGCCGAAAGATAAGCGCGAAAGACGACGACGACCTGCCGTCTTTCGCGCCAGGATGTCGGAAATATCCGGATAGATCGTCTGCTCGGCGTTCTTCATGGTGTCGGTTGTACATCACAGGGGTCGGCGAATCCAGTTTGACGGCAGAACGTCCGCCAGGCTTGCGCAAGACCGTGGCGGCCAATGACATCGCACAGGGCGTTAAGGTCGACCGCGTTTTCCTCCAGGAACTGGGCGATGCGGATGCGGTCTTTCGGCCGGCCGGTCCGCAATGCAGTTGCCACGATGTGCTGCGGCCGCAGCACGCGGCTGGTCACCGATCCCTCGGCTGCACTGATTTCGATTTCGACCTCTTCGGCCTGAGCCAGCGCCTCCGCATCGAGATCGTCGGCGACCGGAAGGAATTGGACAGGCCAGCCCTCGATGACAAGACCCTCTTGGCGAAATTCCGCATAGCCTTTTTGCGCCAAGTAGGACAGGACGGGCGCGAGCGTGAGCAGTCCGGATTTTGCTTGCTGGAGCTGCGTGCCGAATGAAATCAATATGTCGAGGTCCTCGGTGACCGCGGGCTCGACGTAGTTGTATGCGGCAACGGCGCCAGCGATAGCATATCGACCGACGACCCCGTCAGCCTCCATTCGATTGATAACTTCGAGAGTCTGCTTGATAGCCATTGGCGTGGTTTCCTGCGGCACGGACGGACGAAGCTCTCAATCGACCGACGGCCTCGAGCGGCGCAGCCGCTTGATGCGGCCGTGGCGTTTCTTGCCTTCGATGCGGCGCTCGCGCGAGGCCCTGGTCGGCTTGGTCGGGCGGCGCGGCGTTGGCGGGATGGCGGCGCGGCGAATGAGGTCGGTGAGGCGGTCGAGCGCGTCCTGCCGGTTGCGCGCCTGGGTGCGGTGGCGTTGCGCCGTGATGACGAGCACGCCGTCTCGCGTCAGCCGGGCGCCGGCGAGCCGTTCGAGCCGCGCCGCTACTTCGGGCGGCAGCGACGGCGAGTGGCGCACGTCGAAGCGCAGCTGCACCGCGGTCGCAAGCTTATTGACGTTCTGCCCGCCCGGCCCCGAGGCGCGCACGAAGCTTTCCGCGATCTCCCGCTCGGCGATGCTGATATGGGCGGTGACGCGGATCATGGCCGGCGCGTGCTGCTCCCTCCCCGTTGTGGGGGAAGGTGGGGAAGGGGTCGGGCCTTCGCCCGCCGAAGGGCTTCGGCCCGCAGGCGGGAAGCGATGCGCGAGCATAGACGCTCGCAGAAAATCTTCCACGCCGGGTGCGTGACCTCGCGACCCCCACCCCTTACCCCTCCCCACAAGGGGGGAAGGCGTCAGTGCAGCTCGCCGGATGCTCCATCTCCGCCGCCCATTGCTCCCGGAAGCGCGGCAGGAACTCTCGCCGGGCCTGATCCGGCAGTGGCAGCGGCCGAGGCAAGGGCAGCAGGCCGACCGACCACAGTGAACAGGAGCCCGCCGCCAAAAACCCGCTTGGCCACGCGCCGCGCGTCGTCGAGCGTCACTGCCGCGATCATCTGCTGGCGCCGGTCGATATAATCGATGCCGAGATGGTCGAGCTGCAACTGCACGAGCAGCGCGGCGACTTTGGTCGAGGTGTCGAGATTGAGCACGAACGAGCTGTTCAGATAGGCCTTGGCCTTGGCGAGTTCGTCGGCGGTGGGCCCGTTTTCGGCGAGGCGCCGGACTTCCCGCGCGATCAGACCGACGGTCTCGTCGGTGCGGTCGGCGCGCGTCGCGGTCGAGCCGAAAAAGATCGCACTGTCATTGAGCCACAACAGGCTGTCGAAGACCGAGTAAACAAGCCCGCGCTTTAGGCGCACTTCGCGATAAAGGCGCGAGGTGAACGAGCCGCCGCCGAGAATGTCGTTGACGATGTAGGCGGCAAAGAAATCGGGATCGTTACGCGCGATGCCTGCCCCGCCGAAGTCGATCACCGTTTGCGGCACATCGAGATCGATATTGATGCGCCGCCCGAGCCCCTGCGGCATTGCCGGCGCGACCGGCGTCAACTGCGCCGTCGCCGGCAACGCGCCGAACACCCGGTCGAGCATGGTCTTCGCGGCGGCGGTGTCGATGTCGCCGACAATGGCGACCGTGAGGTTGTCGCGCGCCAGCACGCGATGCTGGTAAGCCTCCAGATCGTCGATGGTGACCGTCGGCAGCGATTGCAGCGTGCCGCCGACCGGGCGGCCGTAAGCATGGCCGGCGAAGGCCGTCTGCCACCAGCGCAGCGCCGCGAGATCGGCCGGGCTCTTCAGCTGCCGCCGCAGCACGGACAGAATTTGCGCGCGATTGAGTTCGACATCGGACGCATCGAAGCGCGGCTCGGTGAGCGCCAGCCGCAGATCGTCGAAAGCCTCGTCGCTGTTCTCCGCCAACGTGCGCAGCGTCCCGCGGATGTGGTCGCGACCGGCGATAAAGCTCAATTGCACGGCTTTGCGGTCGAGCCGATCCTGAAAGGCGTTCGCATCGAAATCGCCGGCGCCCTTATCGAGGAGCGACGCCATCAGATTGGCGGTGCCGGCCTTGCCTGCCGGATCCTGCGCCGCGCCGCCGGTGAAGGCAAAATTCACGGTGACCAGCGGCACCGCCGTCTCGCGCACGAGCCACGCCTTGATGCCGCCGGGGCTCACCACACGCTCGATTGTCGTCGCCGACGCCAGCGGCACGAACGAGAGCAGTGCCAACAACGGCAAAACGGTCGCGGCCGCGGCGCGCCGCGCCCACTTCGTCCTGCCCCGCTTGCGGGCGAGGGAAAGCAGGAGGCGGGACACAGCGGGAGCCAGTGCGTTCACGAGCGCTTCTCCTCGGGCTGCAGACTCTTTACGAGATAGCCCGTCACCGAACGGCGGGTGTCGAGCCAATGGCGCGCGGCCTGTTGCACCTGATCGGCGGTGACGGCGCGCACGCGGTCGGGCCAGGTGCTGATCTGCGCGACGGTCTGGCCGGTCGCCAGCCCGGCACCGTACCAGCGCGCCAATGTCGTCTGGTTGTCTTCGGCGTAGACGGCATCGGCGATGAGCCCGGTCTTGGCGCGATCGAGCTCGTCGGCGGTGATGCCATGCTCGATCACATCGGCGAGCACGGCGTCGATTCCCGCCTCGACGGCATGCAACGTCACTCCCGGCTTCGGCGCGGCATAGACGCCGAACTTGCCGTAATCGAGCGCGGTGTCGGAATAAAAGGCGCCGGCATTGAGCGCGATGCCCTTGTCGACAACGAGCGTTTTATAGAGCGCGCTATTGGAGCCGGTGCCGAGCACGCTGGCGAGAACGTCAAGCGCCTCGCTTTCGCCCGGTTTGGCGGTGGTCGCCGACGGGACCAGATAATAGCGGTTGACGCTCGGCTGCTCGACACGCGGATCGGCCAGCGTGACGGTGCGCGGCGCCTCCTGCACGGGTTCCATGGGCCGCACCCGCGGGCCGATCTCGGCGCGCGGGGCGACTTTGCCGTAGGTGTCTTCGGCGTCGGCCTTGACCTCATCGGGCGTCACGTCGCCGGCGACGACGACGATGGCGTTGTTCGGCGTATAGAAGCGCCGATAGAACGCCATCGCATCTTCGCGATTGAGCTTCTCGACTTCATGGCGCCAGCCGATCACCGGACGGTGGTAGGGATGATTGAGATAAAGCGCCGCGTCCATCTGCTCGCCGAGCTGCGCGCCGGGATTGTTGGCGACCCGCATGTTCAGCTCCTCGAGCACGACCTGCAGCTCGGGCCGCGCGACGGCATCGGTGAGCACGAGACCGGTCATGCGGTCGGCTTCGAACGCCATCATTTCCTTGAGGTGATCGCGCGGCACGCGTTGATAGAAGCCGGTATAGTCGCTGGAGGTGAAGGCATTCTCCTCGCCGCCGATCGCGGTGACGGCTTGCGAGAAAGCGTTGCCCGGATTTTTGGCGGTACCCTTGAACATCAGATGTTCGAGATAGTGGGCGAGCCCGGATTTGCCGGGAGTCTCGTCGGCGGCGCCGACCTTGTACCAGATCATGTGGGTGACGACCGGCGCGCGATGATCGGGGATCACGACGACTTCCAGGCCGTTCTCCAGCTTGAAATCCGCCACTTGGGGTTCGGCATTTGCGCGCACCGCGCCAATGGCGGCGCCGGCGAGCGCGACAGCGAGCATGAGGGTTCTCGGCGCGCGCATTTTAGACAAGACCTTGTCAGACAAGCGTTGGCCTCCGCAGGTTCGAGCAAAAGCGCGCCCCACACACATACGACAGGCGATTGAGCCGGCTTCTCTTTAGTTCCCGGACGCAGCGCCGCTGGTCGGCGTAGCGCGGTCGGCGACAGTCGGGATCTTGTACTTCCTCCGCTCCGGCCCGATGCCGTAGGGCTGATCGGGCGACGGAGTGAGATACCCGGGCGGCGGTTCCGTCAGGCTGGTCCGCGCCGGCTCGCCGGTGAACGTCGCGTATTCCGATTTGTTGGTGTTGAAAAAGTCGAAGCTGAACAGGTTCTTCTTGTTCGGCTCGGTCACCGCCGGAGTGATTTGTTGCGCCTCCGGATTCACGCCTGTGCCGCCGCCTGAAGCCGTGGGTATACCGGGCACGGCGAGTTCGTTGGGCCGCAGCGGACGGGAGGATTCCAAAACGTAATCGGGATGGGGTTTGATCTTTTCCTTGGCTTTGGTTTTCGCTCGGGCCGTGATGTCAGGGTCTTTGGGCCAATCCGGCACCGGCGGCGGCCGATCCGCCGCGGGCGGCGGCAAATCGCGCGTGGGCGGCACCACCAGCGGCGAACGCTCGCCGTACTGGATATTGGCCCCCCCCTGGACGCCGATCACTTGCAGCATCTTGTCGTAGAACGACGTGTTCGAACTCATGCTGTCGTCGCCGGCGCGCGCCGCAACCGCGTTGGCGCAAACGACAAGGACTGCCAATGCGGCGCCGCGCGCGGCGCGCTGCAACGGCGCCGTCGGGCCGACTTTGCGGCCACCTATATGGTCCTGTGGCATGCCCTTACCCTGAGGTGCCGGTCCGGCACGCTTCCCCACGGGCTTAATTGATGCCCTTAAAGAAATACCCCATCGCGGGCCTTTATATACCCGATCAGGGCGCTTTTGCGGCACCCCCTTGCCGCACCGATTCATATAAAAGTCCGATGACGCCCGCAACTATGGCCACGTCGGCGAGGTTGAAGACGTACCAGCGGAAGCTGAAGCCGGCGGTTTCCACGTGCAGGAGCACGAAATCCAGCACGCCGGGCCAATGCAGCCGGTCGATGGCATTGCCAAGGGCTCCGCCGATGATCAGCCCGAGGGACAACGCTGTCAGCCGCGAGGCGGCTCGCGACAGCCAAGCCCACAAAAACACCATTGCCGCGATCTTGAAGGCAAGCAGCGCCCACGGTCCGATCGGCCCATTTTGCGGAAACAGCCCATAGCTGATGCCGGTGTTCCAGGTCAGGACCAGTTCGGCAAAGGGCGTCAGCGCGACCGGCGCATGGCTGTTAAGGTGCAGGACCAGCAAAAGCCAAAACTTGGCCGCCTGGTCGATGAGGCAGGTCACTGCCGCGACAAAAAGTCCGAACGCACTCGATCGCCCCCACACGTAGGAGCGATCGGCCTTGGCGGGCGCCGCATCGGTCACGCCGAAATCCCCTACTCCGCCGCCTTGCGCGACTCTTCCTTGCGCATCGCTTCCCACTCGCGCAGCGCCTGGGCGTCGCGCGGCGTCACGTCGGGAAATTGCGAATCGAGGCCGACCGCTTCGCTGATCTTCCACGAACGGGCGCACTTGCGCCCCTGCGCGCGCCGCGGTTCGACCGCGACCCCAGGTACGTCGTCGAGCCGGAAAGCCGAAGGCGGTCCCTCGCCTTCCACCAAGGTCGCAGTCGAGGTGATGCTCAATTCTGCCATGTCGGTATCCACCGCCACGGCAAAAAGCTCGGCATCCGCCACAAAGATAATGGGCGCCGCTTCGAGCGAAGAGCCGATGCGCTTTGCCGCCCGTTCGAGTTCGAGCGCGCCGGTGACCACGCGGCGCAGGTTGCGCAACTTGCGCCATTTTTCCGCCAGCGCATCGTCGCGCCAGGTCGCCGGCACGGTGGGAAACAGTTCGAGGTGGACCGAAATTGCCGCCGGATCGCGCGCGAGCCAGGCCTCCTCGGCGGTAAAGCAGAGCAGCGGCGCGAGCCAGATTACCGTGCAGCGGAATAGCTGGTCGAGGACGGTGAGGCAGGCTTTGCGCGTGAGGGAGGAATACGGCTCGCAATAGAGCGCGTCCTTGCGGATATCGAAATAGAACGCGGAAAGATCGGCCGTCATGAACGCGTTGAGCGCGGCGAAGATGCGCTTGTAGTCGAAATCGGCATAGGCCGCGCGGATGAGCGGATCGAGCTCGGCGAGCCGATGCAGCATCAGGCGTTCGAGCTCCGGCATCGCATCGCGCGCGACGCGCTCGGCTGAGTGGAAATGCGCCAAGTTGCCGAGCATCCAGCGCAGCGTGTTGCGCAGCTTGCGATAAGTGTCCACCGTGGTTTTCAGGATTTCCGGCCCGATGCGCAGATCGTCGGCGTAATCCGCCGCGCACACCCACATGCGCAAAATGTCGGCGCCAGAATGTTTGATCACATCCTGCGGCGCGGTGACGTTGCCGAGCGATTTCGACATTTTGCGCCCCGCTTCGTCGAGCACGAAGCCATGCGTGAGCACCAGGTCGAACGGCGCGCGGCCGCGAGTGCCGCAGCTTTCCAGGAGCGAAGACTGGAACCAGCCGCGATGCTGGTCGGAGCCCTCTAGATACATCACGGTGTCGGGCCCACCATCGGCCTTGCGCGCGATGCCGGCGAGGCCGGGGAAATGCACCGGGTCTTCGAGCACAAAGGCGTGCGTCGAGCCGGAATCGAACCAGACATCGAGAATGTCGTCGACCTTCTGCCAGCCGTCGTGGGCCCGCTTGCCCAAAAAGCGCTCGCGCGCGCCCGGCTTGTACCAGGCGTCGGCACCCTCCTCTTCGAAGGCCTCGATGATGCGGACGTTCACCTCGGGATCGTCGAGAATTTCCACTGCGCCGTCGGGTTTTTCTTTGATGAACAGCGTGATCGGCACGCCCCAGGCGCGCTGGCGCGAAATCACCCAATCGGGCCGCGATTCGACCATGCCGATGATGCGCTTCTCGCCCTGCTCCGGCACCCAGCGCGTCGCCTGGATCGCCGCAAGCGCGCGATGGCGCAGCGTGTCACGGTGCTTCGCGATGTTTTTGTCCATCGCAATGAACCATTGCGGCGTGTTGCGGAAGATCACCGGCTTCTTCGAGCGCCACGAATGCGGATACTGATGTTTAAGCCGTCCGCGCGCGATCAGCATGCCTGCGTCGATCAACGCCTTGATCACCGCCTCGTTAGCGTCGCCTTTCTCGCCCGTCTCGGTGAGCACGCGTTTGCCGGTAAACCCCGGCGCCTGATCGGTAAAGCGTCCGTCGGCATCGACGGTGTAGGGGATGGTAGTGCGAATGCCGCGCTTAGTGAGCTCATTTGCATTGGCAGTCCAGATGTCAAAGTCCTCACGTCCATGGCCGGGCGCTGTGTGCACAAAGCCGGTGCCCACATCGGCGGTAACGTGATCGCCTGGAAGGAGCGGTACTCTGAAGCCATACCCGCCGATCGTGTTGCGCAGCGGATGGTCGCATTCTAGAGCGGCTAGGTCGTTGACATCGAAGTCGCCCTTGCGCTCATACGCAAGCACACGCGCCTGCTTCATCACTTCAAGTGCAAGTGGATCAGCGAGCAACAGGTAGTCGCCACTTTTAGCCCAATTTTCCGCGGGCGCATCTTTGATCCAATAAATCCCGTAAGAAATTTGTGGATTGAACGAAATCGCGCGATTACCCGGCAGCGTCCATGGCGTTGTGGTCCAAATAATTACTGAAAGATTACCGGGCAGCATCGGCTGCGCCAGAGGTGTTTGCTGGCCTGGCTCGAAATCTTGGACCGGAAACCCTTTGACCGGAAACTTCACCCACACCTGATCCGAAACGTAATCCTCGTACTCGACCTCCGCCTCGGCCAGCGCGGTTTTTTCCACCACCGACCACATCACCGGCTTCGAGCCGCGATAGAGCGTGCCGTTGGTCGCGAACTTCATGAGTTCGCGCGCGATCTGCGCCTCGGCGGCATAGGCCATCGTGGTGTAGGGATGCGACCAGTCGCCGACCACGCCGAGCCGCTCGAATTCTTCGCGCTGCACATTAATCCAGTGCTCGGCGAAGGCGCGGCATTCCCTGCGGAATTCCACCAGAGCCGCGGCGTCGGAAAAGTCCGGCTTCGGCCTGCCTTTGGCGCGGTAATTCTCCTCCTCGATCTTCCACTCGATCGGCAGGCCGTGGCAGTCCCAGCCCGGCACGTAGTTGGAATCGAAGCCGAGCATCTGCTGGCTCTTCGTCACCACGTCCTTGAGGATTTTGTTGAGCGCGTGCCCAATATGGATGTTGCCGTTGGCGTAGGGCGGCCCGTCGTGCAGCACGAATTTGGTGCACCCCTTGCCGGCCGCGCGCAGCCGCCCATAGAGGTCGAGCGTCTCCCAGCGCGCCAAAATCTCCGGCTCCTTCTGCGGCAACCCGGCACGCATGGGGAAGTCGGTCTTGGGCAAGAACAGCGTCTCGCTGTAATTGCGCGCTTTCGTCGGCGTCTCGGTCATGCGCCGCCTTCTAACAAGCCGATTGCAAGGCGGAAAGGGTCGCAACCGGCCAATCGGCGCGCGGTGGAACCCCGCGCGCGCAATTGGCGTTAATTCGACGAAAAGCACCGAAAATGAAGGCGGCTCACGCAAGGCGCGTGGAGGTTTTTGTGGAATACATCCGTGCCAGCCGTGAAGCCCGTCACGCGCTGGTAATCAGCGACCCGCAGCCGGTCGGCAGCGTCGACAGCTTCTGGGTATCGGCCGGCCAGGCCGCCAATATCGGCATTTTCCTGTTCTTGCTGGGCGGCGTTCTCTATGTCGGGCACGCCATCCTGCTGCCAATTCTAATCGCGGCGGTGGTTTCGCTCACGCTGGCGCCGGTCGTCAAGGCTGGCAAAGACCGGGGTATTTCGCCGTGGATCACCAGCGTTCTTGTTGTCGCGCTCGCCATCGGCGCGCTCGCTCTGGCAGCGACCGCCATCGCCGGGCCGGTCAGCCAATGGATCGGACGCGCTCCCGAGATCGGCGCCACCATCAAGCAGAAGCTCGCCGTCCTCGACCCGCCGCTCGCCGCCTTTCATGAACTGGAGAATTCGCTCTTCGGAGTGAGCCACGGCGCGGGCCAAAACACCACGCCGCCAAACGTAGTGATACCGGTGGTCGCCTTTCTGACCCCCGCCGCCGGTGAGCTCCTGTTGTTCTTCGGCACGCTGCTGTTCTTTCTCGCCGGTCAGCTTGGGCTGCGCGCACGGCTCGTTTTGATGTTTTCCACCCAGGACGCCAAGCTGCGCTTCCTGCGTATCATGAACGACATTGAAAAGAACCTCGCCGGCTACCTCGCCGTGGTGACGGTCATCAATGCCGTCCTGGGAACGATCGTTGCCGTGGGTGCCTGGGTAGCCGGATTGCCCAATCCGGCGATTTTCGGTTTGTTGGCTGCGCTGTTGAACTACATTCCCTATGTGGGACCCGCTATCATGGTGGTGACGCTTTTCGGCGTGGGTCTTGTCACCTTTCCCTCGCTCGGCCACGCACTTCTTGCACCCGCTGGCCTCATCGGTCTGTGCACGCTGGAGGGCCACGTCATCACCCCGACCATCGTCGGCCGGCGGATCACGCTCAATCCGATCGTTGTGGTGCTGGCGCTGGCGTTCTGGACCTGGATGTGGGGGCCCATCGGTGCTTTCCTTGCCGTGCCGCTGTCGATCGTCGGCCTGGTCGTTTTCAGCCATCTTTTCCCGCACGAGGAGGTAAAACTGCCTGACTGAACTGCACTTCATCGATATTTGATATTTATCAATGGAACTTTTCCGGCGCTTGATAATTGATGGGGCAGCCCGGCTTTAGCTCTATGGAGAATTGGCATGGATACCGCCTCCAAACTTTCGCAGAACGCGCGCGAAACCCTGAAAGATGCGCACGAAGGCGTGCGGGAAGCGGGTAACGCCACTTCCGAGGCGTCGAACAACATTCAGAAGGACCTGCAGGCGCTGCGCGATGACCTTGCCCGCCTGGCCGAGCAGGTCAGCGGTATCGTCTCCAACAAGAGCAACGCCGCATGGCAGCGCGCGAAGACGAGCGTCGACGGCGTGGTTTCCAATGCCCAGTCCAAGGGGCAGGAGGCCATGGGGGCCGTCCGTGAAGTATCCGACAACTTTGTCGATGCGGTCGACGGGTCGATCAAAGAGAGGCCCTATACCACTTTGGCGATCGTCGCCGGCCTCGGCTTTCTTTTTGGAGCGACGTGGCGGCGATAGTTCAGCGTCCCCAAGCGCATCGCGAGGCTCCCATGATCAAGGGCTTGATGCGCGAGGTTACGCTGGCGGTCCAGGCGAAGAGCGGTGTCACCCCCGCCGTCGTCGCCGGGCTCGGCGTTGTCGCGCTTGCCTGTCTCACCGCGTTCGCGTTTCTCTGCGTCGCTGCTTACGACTGGCTGGCGACGCTGTTCGGCAGCATCTTCGCCGGCCTGATAGTGGCCGGCTTTTTCATCCTCGTCGCGGCAATCGCCGGCATGCTCAGTGCGCTCGCGCGACGGCGGGCGAAGGAGCGCGCCATCCTCGAACGCGCGGCGCGGGCGCATGCCGGGTCCTGGTTGCTCGACCCGAAGCTTCTCGCGGTCGCCCTCCAGGTGGGCCGCTCGCTCGGCTGGCAACGCCTCGTGCCCGTCGCCCTGCTCGGCTTCATGGTCGCGCAATGGGCGCGCGAATACCGCGAGCACGGGCGCAAGCACGATGAATAGCGCGTTGTAGGAACGCAGCAGAACCCGCGGGCCTATATTCTTTTGCGCCGTTTCCGCGCTCCCCGCTGCTTCCTCCGGCGGGCCGCTCTTTTTCTGCCGCATGCCGCGCAGCGGCAGCCGCCGTTCTGCAGGAAGTATTCCAAATACTCGCGTCCGTAATCGTAGGTGATTTCCTCCCCAGGCGCGATCCGGCGCAACGCCACGATCGCGATGCCGCCCTTGCGGCCCACCGGCTTCGCGTTCGGCTTGCAGGAATGGTTGACGTAACGCGCCAGGTTCCAGCGCGGCGAGCCGTCGATGGTCCATTTTTTGCTCAGCTCGAACATATATCTGGCGCCGCGCGCCTCGCGCCGGTCGGCTTCCTCGGTCGTTATGCGCCGGCCGCGATAGCTCGCGATGTAGGCGGCGCGTTTGATCGGTTTCGTCGCAAACAGGCCGAGCCCGGTCGCCGAGCGGCCGATGCGGAAGAAGCGAGTGGACATAATTTGCGATTAGCCGCGGATTCGCACCTTGTCATCCGCAATCCCCAGCTAAATGTCGCGGATCGGATTCGTTCGCAGGTCGGCGATCACCGCGTGCGCCGCGTTATGTCCCGGCGCGCCGGTCACTCCCCCGCCGGGATGCGCGCCCGAGCCGCACAGATAAAGCCCGGGGATCGGCATGCGGTAATCGGCGAATCCCAGCATCGGCCGCGCCGAGAAAAGCTGATCGAGCGTGAGCGCACCATGGAAAATGTCGCCATTGGGCAGGCCGAAAATGCGTTGCAGATCGAACGGCGAAAGACTCTGCCGCGCGATCACGCTCGCCTTGAAGCCCGGCGCGTAGGCTTCGACCGTGTCGATCATCAGGTCGGCAATTTTTTCGCGGTGCTCGTCCCATGACGAGCCATCGGTAAATTGCGGCGCGACGTGCTGACAGAACAGACTAGCCACGTGAGCGCCCGGCGGCGCGAGGCTGTCATCCAGCGTCGAGGGAATAACCATTTCGACGATCGGCTTGCGGCTCCAGCCGTCACGGACGCAATCGCGATAGGCTTGGTCCATGTAGGAGAGGCTCGGCGCCAGGATGATGCCGGACGTGCGATGGTCGCCGGAGCCGGGCAATGCGGAAAAATCCGGCAATTTGGAGAGCGCGAGATTCATGCGGAACGTGCCGGAGCCTGCCTTCCACCTCTTCATGCGCGCAGCCACCGCGCGCGAAACCGCTTCGCACGGCAGCAGAGTCTGAAAGAGGCTTTGCGGATCGGCGTTGACGACAACCGCGCGAGCCCGGACCGGCGTGCCGTCCTGCAGCACAATTCCACTCGCGCGCCCGCGCTCCACTATCACTTCGCGCACCGGCGAGCGCACATCGATGCGCACGCCGTGCTCGCCGGCTGCCCGCGCCATCGCCTGCGTGATCGCGCCCATGCCGCCGATGGCGTGGCCCCACACCCCTTGTTTGCCGTTTACTTCGCCGAACGTGTGATGCAGCAGCACGTAGGCGGAGCCCGGCGTGTAAGGGCTCGCCAGATTTCCCACGACCGCATCGAAGCCGAGCACCGCCTTGATCGGATCGGATTCGAACCAGTCATCGAGCGTGTGGCCGGCCGATTTGCGGAACAGGTTGAACGCTGCCTTGAACCCGTCCATTCGCCACAGCCGTTTGCCCAGCGCCGCGAGCTTGCCCAACTCACCCAAGGTGCGGGTGAAATTTCCTAAAAGCAGATTGGGCGGCGCTTTGAGCGCGAGACTGCGCAGGACGCCGGCGACGCGGCCCATCTCGGCCTGATAGGCGGCATAACGGGCGGCATCCTTGGCGCTGAATTTTGCGATCTCGCGCTCGGTGCGGCCCTCGCCGGTGAGGAGATAGCGGCCATCCGGCAGCGGCAGAAAATTCTGCGCACGGCGTTCGACGATGCGTAGCCCATGGTCGTGGAGCCTCAGGTCGCGGATGACCTTGGGCTGCAGCAGGCTCACCGTATAGGCCGCGGTCGAGTTGCGGAAGCCGGGATGAAATTCTTCCGTCACACAGGCGCCGCCGACCACGCCGCGCCGCTCCAGAACGCGAACGCGCAAGCCCGCCATACCGAGATAGCCCGCGCAGACGAGCCCGTTATGACCGGCTCCGATGACGATAACGTCGAGGTCGGACATCGCTTTGGCTTTGCGCCCTAAACGGGCGGGAAGACATCGCCGGCGCGCGCCAGCATTGCGCGCGCGCCGCGAGCGTCATCGTGCATCTGCCGCACCAGATCGCCGGCCGTTGCGAAACTCGCTTCCTCACGCAGCCAGGCGATGAAGGCGACGTCGATGCTGCGCCCATAAAGGTCCTCGGCAAAATCGAACAAAAAGACTTCGAGCAGCACGGCGCCGGTGTCGAACATCGGCCGCCGGCCGAAGCTCGCCACGCCGTCGTAGTGGCGCCCGCTGATGCCGACGCGCACCGCGTAGATGCCGTGGCGCAGGCCGCACGATGCGTCGAGCCGCAAGTTCGCCGTCGGGAAGCCGAGTTCGCGACCGCGTTTGTCGCCATGAATCACCTCCCCGGTCACGAACCAGGGATAGCCGAGAAATTCGGCCGCTTCGTCGACCCTGCCGGCGGCGAGCGCGGCGCGGATTGGGCCTGACGAAACCGGGCGGCCGTTATCTTCGAAGGGCGGCACCACATCGACGGCGAAGCCGCACTTTTCTCCTTCGGCTGCCAAAAAATCCGGCGAGCCGGCGCGGCTCATGCCGAAATGGAAGTTAAAGCCGATGACCGCCCCGCTCACCGCGAACCGCTCGACCAGGATGCGGCCGACGAACTCTTCCGCGCTGAGACTCGCAAGCGCCGCATCGAAGGTGAGCACTATCGCCCCGTCGAGCCCGGTCGAGGCAAGCAGGCGCAATTTGGCCGGTTCGTCGGTTAACCGAAACAGTTTCTCGCCGGGATTGAAGAACGCGCGCGGATGCGGCTCGAAGGTCAGCGCCGCCGCCGGCCTGCCAAGCCCGCTGGCGCGGTCGAGCGCGGCAGCGATGACCGCCCTGTGGCCGCGATGCACGCCGTCGAAATTGCCGATGGCGACGACCGCGCCGCACAAGGAATCATCGCCCGCGCCAGCGCGCACGATGAGGAAGCTTTTCGTCGGCATCGGGCGGCAAATGGTTAAGAAACTTCAGCGCCGTAGGTGCCGTCGCGGCAGCCGCCGAGTCAAGTCGGCCGCAAGGTGGCATCGGAGCGCCCCCGAACCCCTTGCCGCGATTAACCCGATCTTCAAACCCGCGATGGTAGTTTTGCCGACTGTCCGGCAGGGGACGCTCCGGGGGGCGGGGCCTGCCTAGCTCATTGCCGCCGACCGAAGTCCTTTTGACCCAGTCGGTTTGACCCAAGTCGGTTTCGCGCAATTGCGCGCGCCAGGGGAGCGAATGCCATGGCTCTCGATCCGTCAATGCCGGTGCTTGTGGTCGACGACTACAGCACCATGATCCGCATCATCCGCAACCTTTTGCGGCAGCTCGGCTTCGCCGACGTCGACGACGCCAACGACGGCGCCTCGGCGCTCGCCAAGATGCGCTGCAAGCGCTACGGGCTCGTCATCTCCGATTGGAACATGGAGCCAATGACCGGCTTCGACCTGTTGCAGCAGGTTCGCTCCGACCCGGGCCTTGGCGAGACGCCGTTCATCATGGTTACGGCGGAATCGAAGACCGAGAACGTCATCGCGGCCAAGAAGGCGGGCGTGAACAATTACATCGTCAAGCCGTTCAACGCGCAGACCCTCAAGGCCAAAATCGAGGCGGTGTTCGCCGAGAAGGCCGAACCCGCCGCCGAAGGCGCCCATTAGCGCATTTCACCAAACAAGCCCGCGGAGGATCGCCTTCGGCGCGACGCCGGCGGCGTTGAAGATCGCGTTCAACGCATCGACATCGGGCGCCTCGCGCGAACCGTATTGCTCGGCATGGAGGCCGGAAGTGACGAACACGCAGTCGAGCCCGAACGCCGCCGCACCCTTAAGATCGGTGCGTACCGAATCGCCGATCGCGAGCACGCGGTTCAGCGGCGGCGGCGTGCCGCCGCGTAACGAAGCGGCCTTGCCGAGCGCCGCCTCGTAGATCGGCGCATGCGGCTTGCCGCAATAGAGCACCTCGCCGCCGAGCGCCGCATAGGCGTCGGCCAGCGCGCCGGCGCAATAGACCAACGTGTCGCCGCGTTCGACGACGACGTCGGGGTTGGCGCAGACCATGAATAATCCGCGCGAACGCATCTGCGTGAGCATTTCGTTGTAGGCCTCCGGCGTCTCGCTAGTGTCGTCGAACAGGCCTGAGCACACCACATAGTCGGCGGCGTCGAGCGGCGCGAACTTTACGTTCAGTCCGGCGAAGATCGGCAGATCGCGTTGCGGGCCGACATGGAACACACTCTGGCTCAGCCTGTTCTCGACAATGGTACGCGTGACGTCGCCGGAGCTGACGATCGCATCATAGGCCGCATGCGGCACGCCGAGCCGATCGAGGATGCGCAGCACCGCGGCGCCCGGCCGCGGCGCGTTGGTGATCAGGATCGTCGTGCCGCCGCCCTCGCGAAAGCGCGCCAGCGCCGCGCAAGCGTCGGCAAAGGCGGCGACGCCGTTGTGCACCACGCCCCAGACGTCGCAGAACAGCACGTCATAGTCGCCCGCCAGCGGGGCGAACCGTTCGACGAGCGGCACACCGCCTTGCGACAACGGGGAATGTTTTGATGATGCCGTCATTGCGAGGCACACAGTGCAATCCAGGAGTTTCGGCGTGCCGTCCTAGATTGCTCGTCGCTTCGCTCCTCGCAATGACGCATCGCACCGGATCAGCTGCGTGCCGACCCGACGCGGACGAGCTGAGCAAGTGTTCCGCGCGCCTCGGCGGCGGCAGGTTCGCTTGCGGCGGCCGCAGCCGGCGCGAACGCGCCGGAGCTCTTGTTCTGCTCCGGCGCCTCGGACCCGCCGACGTCCTTGCCCGCTTCGCCGTTCGTCGCCTGCAGCGCTTCGGCGCGCACCGGACGCGGCGGCGCGAACAAAAAGCCCTGCCCGAAGCGCACGTCGCAATCGAGCAGATCGACTACGACGCTTTCGCTTTCGATCCGCTCGGCAATAAGGTCGATGCCGAAGCGGCCGAGCAGGTCGGAGAAATCGGCCGGATGGATGTCGGTGGAGGCGGCGCCGACGCGGTTGAGCAGAAGCGCCGCCGGCGCCTTGATGAAGCGGAAGCCGCGCTCGGTCAACTCGCGCGGTTCGACGCGAAGATCGGCGAGGTTGTCCATGGAGAAACGGAACCCGCGCTCGGCGAGCGCGGCAAGGCTGTCGTGCTCGATCGGTCCCATGGCGCGCACCGCGCTTTGGGTGAACTCAAAAACCAGGGATGCAGCAATGGCGCGGTTAGCCTCGATGAATTCGAGGAAGCGCGGAAACTCCGCATCGGCGAGCGTCGCGCCCGCAAGATTGCAAAAAAGCCCGATGTCGCGGTTCTTCAGCAAAAGACGCCGCACGACCTGCACGCAGCGCGGCACAGTGAGATGGTCGAGCTTCGGCATCAGGGAACCGGCTTCGGCGTATTTGAGGAAATCGCCGGCCGCGACCACGTCGCCGTTCTCGGCTTTGAGCCGCGACATCGCTTCGTAGAACCGTACCTTGCGCTGTGGCAGCATCACGATCGGTTGCAGATAAAGATCGATCTTGCCGCCATCGATGGCGGTGCGGATCGACGCAATGATGCCGTCGCGGTCGAGGCCGGCGAAGGCGGCAATGCTGCGCTCGACCGGCGCGGCGGGCGGGGACGGCGCGGCCGAGGCGGCGGGGCCGGCCGGCGCGGCGCTCGTATCGGGAACTTTGACAAACGGGCTCGCGCCGAGAGTGGCCGCCGCCGCGCCCTGCTTGGCAGCGGCGCCGCCGAGCGCAACGTCATGTGCCGCGACCGAATCGGCGAGTTGCCGCACCAGGCTGGAGAGTTCCTCGAGTTCGGCGGCGAGCGGCTGCGCCGTGGCCAGCGACCGCTCCAGCACCTGCTCGACTTTGCTATCCATGGCATTGAGCCGGAGACCGAACTCGGCAAGCTGGCGCGCCAAATCGCCCGAATTGCGCGACAAGATCGAGAGCTGGGCGCTCGCTTCGGCGCGATCGCGCAGCCGTGCCGCAATGGCATTGTAGACCGCAAGCGCGGTGAGCACGCCGAGTGCGACCAAAGCCGATTCGGCGCCGGTAAACCCGAAGCGAAGATAGACCACAATGCCGAGCGAAGCGGCGATGAGCACCATGCAGACGGCGATGAAGATCGCGCTGATGCGCACCATGCCGAACCCCGTTATGCCCTGCCGCGAACGATGCGCGCCGTGCCGATTCGCCCTATGGACACTTTCTAGCGTCCATGGGCGAGTGTCCAGATGCGCCGCCACGCCGCAAGTCAGCCCCCCGCCGGCCGCGGCCCCAATCGTAGCCAAAGCCGCACCGTGCTTCTATAAGTCGGCGGCTGGAGCGCGGATACCATCGTGAAATTGCGGCGGTTGACGTCTCGATGACTCAAGCACCCGATTCAGCACTCATTTCCGCGCTCGCACCTGCTGCCGAGCGGAAATCCCGCTTGATCGCCTATATCGAGCGCCGGCCGAGTTCCGCCTTCGGCATCTTTGTTGCCGTGCACTTTGCCGTCTGGACCGCGCTGCCGGCGATATTATACGCCAATCTGCCGCTCGATCTCATCGAGGCGCTCACTTACGGCCGCGAATGGCCGCTCGGCTCCGACAAGCTGCCGCCGCTGCCCTGGTGGCTGGTCGAGATCATGTACCGGCTGTTCGGCTCCGATGTCGCCTATTACGCGCTGGCGGAGGTCGTGGTCATCGCCGCTTTTGTACTGGTTTGGGCAACCGCGCGGCCGCTCGTCGGCCCAACTCGTGCGCTCGTTGCCATCCTGATCATCGACGGCTTGCACTACTTCCAGTACACGGCGGCAAAGTTCAACCACGATGTTATTCAGCTGCCGTTCTGGGCGCTCGCCGGTTATGCGTTTCATGCCGCGCTCAAGCGCGGGAAACTCGGCCACTGGCTCCTCCTCGGTTTCGCCTTCGGTGGCGCGCTCTGGGCAAAATATTTCGTCGTCATTCTGGCGGCGCCCTACACGCTTTTCCTGCTGTTCGACCGCGACGCGCGCCGCGCGCTGCGCACGCCCGGTCCGTGGCTCGGCATCGCGCTTGCGTTCATCGTCACCAGTCCGCACCTCGTCTGGCTGATTGAGAACCATTTTCTGCCATTCGCCTACGTGGGTGTCCGATCGGCACCGTCGCGGGGCTGGTTCGATCACGTGCTGCATCCGGCTGTTTTTGCTGTCGGCCAGCTCTTCTTCTTGCTGCCCACGCTGTTCATCGCCGCAATGTTTATTTGGCCGCGGCCGCAGCCTCCCCTTACGACGGCGCAGGGCACCGAGGCGGTCGCCGATGACTTCGACCGCCGCATCGTCACGCTCCTCGCCTTCGGTCCGGCGGCGGCGATGTTGGCGCTGATTGCGGCGAGCGGACGCGGCGCCATCACGATGTGGGGCTATCCGCTCTGGCTTTTTCTCGGCCTCTGGATCGTGCTGTTTGTGCCGAGAACGCTCGACGCGCCGCGGCGCCGCCGCATCGTCGGCGCATGGGGCGCGGTGTTCCTCGCGCTGATGCTTGCCTTCATCGCCGACTACACGGTGCTGCCGTTGCTCGACCATCGCTACCGCGCCGCGTTCTTTCCGGGCGACAAACTCGCCGCGGAACTGACGCAGCGCTTCCACGCCGCGACCGGCGGAAAAAAACTGCGTTACGTGATCGGCTCGATGTGGCTCGGTGGCAACCTCGCCCATTATTCGCCGGATCAGCCGCAAGTGCTGATCGACGGATTGCCGCGCCGCGCACCGTGGATCGATCTTAATGAGCTACGCGCCAAAGGCGCGATCGTGGTCTGGGACGTGGGCGACCTGCAACACCTGCCGGCGCCATTCGCCGCCATCGCGCCCTCGGCGCAAGTCGGCATGCCGATTACTGTGTCCGCGCGCCGCTTCGGCAGTACGCTTGAGCATGTCGGCTGGGCGATCCTGCCGCCGCAGTGAGATGCCTTTTACATCACCGCCCGGATCACCCGCGCGACCTTGTCGAAAATTTCCCCGATCTGCGCCTCGCTCACGATCAGCGGCGGGCAAAGCGCGAGCGTGTCGCCGGTGATACGGATCATCAGGTCCTCGTCGCGGAAGGCGCGGTCCATCGCCTCGTAGGCGCGGGCGCCGGGAGCGCCGGGGCGCGAGGCGAGGTCGATGCCGGCGGTCAGCCCGACGGTGCGGATGTCGAGCACGCCCGGCAGGTCTTTCAGCGCCATCACGGCGGCGGCGAACTTGGGCTCCAGCGCGCTTGCCCGCTCGAACAGCTTTTCGTCCCGGTAGAGATCGAGCGCCGCCAGGCCCGCCGCGCAAGCAAGCGGATGCGCCGAGTAGGTGTAGCCGTGGAACAGTTCGATGGTCTGTTCGGGGCCGCGCATGAACGCGTCGTAGACGTGCTGCCGCGCAATCACGCCCCCCATCGGCACGCTGCCGGAAGTCACGCCCTTGGCGAAGGCGAGAAGATCGGGGATCACGCCGTAGCGCTCGGCCGCAAAGGCGTGGCCGAGGCGGCCGAAACCGGTGATCACCTCGTCGAAGATCAACAAAATGCTGTGGCGGTCGCAAATGGCGCGCAGGCGCTCAAGATAGCCTTGGGGCGGCGGCAGCACGCCGGTCGAGCCGGCCATCGGCTCGACGATGACCGCCGCAATGGTCGAAGCGTCGTGTAGCGCGACGATCTTTTCCATCGCGTCGGCGAAATGCGCGCCCCATTGCGGCTCGCCCTTGGTGAAGGCCTGATGCTCGCGGCTATAGGTCGCCGGCAGATGATCGACCCCGGCCAAGAGCGTGCCGAATAATTTACGGTTGTTGACGATGCCGCCGACCGAAATGCCGCCGAACCCGACCCCGTGATAGCCGCGTTCGCGGCCGATGAGCCGGGTGCGCGCCGCTTCCCCGCGCACGTGATGATAGGCGAGCGCGATTTTGAGCGCGGTGTCGACCGCTTCCGAGCCGGAGTTACAGAAAAACACCCGGCCGAGATCGCCGGGCGCCAGCGCCGCGATGCGGCTTGCCAGTTCGAAGGCTTGGGGATGGGCGAACTGGAAGGCGGGCGCATAATCGAGCTCTTCCGCCTGGTGCTTGATCGCGGCGACGATCGGATCGCGATTATGCCCGGCATTGCTGCACCATAGCCCGGCGGTACCGTCGAGCACGGCCCGGCCTTCCGGCGTGAAGTAGTGCATGTCCTTTGAGCGCGCAATCAGCCGCGGCGCGCGCCTGAACGCACGGTTCGGTGTGAATGGCAGCCAGAATGCCTCCAAGTCATTGGTTTGACCGAATTGGCTAATCACAGTGTCCGTCATGCCGCCATCCGATCCTGCGGCCTGTCGCCGCATTTGAGCAAAATGACACAGTCGACACCCGCTCCGCCATTACGACTCCGTTTAGACAACCCCGGATTGAAATGGTCAATTTTCTGTACTATTGGGAGTTGTAGAACTCGGGTGCCGTTTGCCAGGCCATGTCGACCCTTGGGGCGCTGCATGGCGAGAGAGAATAGATCAAGGCTCGCCTTCGATCCCGGGCGGTTTTTCACCGGCCGCCGCGCCGGTCAATCGCATGTGCAGCGTGCGGCGGAACAAATCATTTACGCCCAGGACGCTGCTGACGATGCCATTTTCTACATTGAAAAAGGCTGGGTGAAAATCTCCGTCGTCTCACCCGGCGGCAAGGAAGCCGTGCTCGCGATCCGCGGCGCCGGCACCTTCTTCGGCACGCGCTCTCTCATCGAACGGCATCGGCGCGGCACTGCGGCGACGGCGCTGAGCGATTGTTCGCTCTTACGCATCGGCCGGACAGCGGCAATCCAACTCTTACGCACTGAGCCAGACTTCGCCGAAATGTTTACGACCTACCTCGTTCGCCAAGCGCTGCGCGATCAGGCCTCTCTCACCGATCAGTTGACCGATACCAGTGAACGGCGCTTGGCGCGGGCGCTGTTGCGGCTCGCCGGCGACAGTGGCAGTCAGCAATCGCAATTTATCTCGACACCCATCAAGCAAGCCGATTTAGCGAGCATGATCGGCACGACGCGCTCGCGCGTCAGCCACTTTATGAATAAATTCAGGCGGCAAGGTTTGATCGGCTACAACCGGCAGGGCTATGTGACGATTCACAAAGCGCTCGCGAGATCATTGCGCGACCGATAGTTATCCACAGGCTTATCCACATACGTTACGTTGTGCGAAATTGAACATCGCAACGCTGGATTGCATGACATTTTGATTTCATCCAGTTGGTTCAGGCCAAATTGTCGGGGTTGGCTTGGAATAAGCCGCCTGTCTTTTCGTGGAATTTGGTATTTGGTTCCTTCAAGTACGCAAATTATGGAACAGCGTTCCCATACGGCGTCGCCCGTGTCGGCTGAACACAGTGTGCAAACGGCGCACGGCGAGTTTTGTGCCGATGAAATTCACAGGCAACTCAACCGCATTCTCGGCAGCGCGCATTTTCACGACTCGCTGCGCTTGACACGCTTCCTCCAGTTTGTCGTCGAGACCATGCTCGCGGGCGATTCGAAATGCATCAAGGCCTATACGATCGCGGTGGAGGCGCTCGGCCGCGACAGCAGCTTCGATCCGCAGAGCGACCCGATCGTGCGCGTCGAGGCCGGGCGGCTACGCCAGGCACTCGCCCGCTATTACGCCGGAGTGGGCCGCGACGATGCGCTCGTAATTGATCTGCCGCGCGGCACTTATGTGCCGAGCTTCAACCGCCGCGTTGCGGCAAGTGCGGCGCGACAGATCGATCGTAAGAATCGTTTCCACCTCGACGAAAACTCCGGCCCGAAGAGCTTGGCCGACGACATGGGCAGCACGCAACAATGCGTTCGCAGCGTGGCGGCGCTAGCCAGCAGCATCCACCGGTTCGGTCGCAGCGTGGCGGAGTGCTTCCGGCGGGCGCAAGCACAGCACGAGAAGAGAGCATCCGTTGCCGCCGTGCTCCACTCCACCAAACGGACACAGCGCCAGTCGCGCAATCTCCCGCAGGCAACCGCGGACTTCGACGTTGGCCGTACGCCGGCGCTGCCGCCGATATCCGCCGCGACGCGCCTACGCGCCAATGCGCGAATTTTCAGAATCGGCTTTCACGTCGTCGCGGTCCTCGCGATTCTCGAACTGGCGTTCGATATCGATCATCCGTGGCACGGCGGCCAACATACCGGCTCGTCGTTCAAATTGACGGCGGCGTCCGAGGTGACGGCTTCGCGACCGCCCCAGGGCGAGGCTGCGCCGATTCTTTACGTCGAACCGCTGACCGCCACCGGCGAGCCGACACCGGCCGCGATCCCGCCCAGCATGATCCGCGATCGGCTCATAGATGCCCTGGCGCGCTTCGACGATATCACGATCGTCAGTAGCGCGCCGCAAAGCGCCAGTGCGCGGGTTGCCGCCGCGTCCGAATCGGAACCGGCGCCGCCGTCGTACTACCGCCTCGCCACAGCGGTCCAATATGATGCTGACGACACGATGACGATGATCGTGCGCCTGATCGATACGGCAGAAGGCACGGTGATCTGGTCGAAGACCTACAAACGAAACGGCAAGCCAGACGCCAAACGCGACAACGGTCTTATCGTCGGCGATGTCGCGCAATCGCTGCTGCAACCGTTCGGCGTGATCGAGGCGCGCGAGCGCGTCAAACGCGCCGGCGCTGACAACTTGCACGACACTTACCGCTGCATTCTCGATGCCAATGCCTATCTGCACAACTTCGATCCGTCACAATATTCTTCGGTCGAGAATTGTCTTGCACACGCGACCGCCGAGAAGCCGCCCGCCGTCAGCGTTTTCGTCGCCCTCGCCCGCCTCTATCTGCGCGACTATCGATTCGGCACTGTCGGACAGCCGGGCGACCGCGCCATGCTCGATCGCGCCTATCGGATGGCTGCGCGCGGCATCGACATCAAACCCAATAGCGCCCTCGCGCAATACGCGTTGCAGGACGTTCTGCTGGCCGAGGGCGACATTCCGGGAGCGAAGGCCGCCGGCGAGACTTCGTTACGCCTCAATCCTTATGACGGCGAGGTCGTTTTCGGCCACGCGTCCTTGCTGATCCTGCTGGGCCAGATTGATGAAGGTATTGCGCTCTTGCGCCGGAATTCGGCGCAGGTGCCGACGACGTGGATCGGCTACCACTTGCTGCTGGCTCTCGGCTCCTACCTCAACGGCGACCTGAAGACCGCCGCGCTCGAGTCCGGCCAGATCGCGAGTCCGTTTTTGCCAACCGGCTTGGTGCTGGACGCTCTCGTCGCCAACAAGACCGGCGACCGCCTGCGGGCGCATCAGGACATCGCCATGCTGTATCAGGCCTATCCATCGTGGCGCAAAAATTTCCGCGCCAATATCGCTCTGTTGCTGCCCGATGCCGCCATGGCCGATCGCATCGCGGCCGACTTCGCCGCCGCGGCCGCCGGGGTGTGACCCGACTGAGGCTTATCGTGCTTCGTCGCTGCGCGGTTCTTTGCCGCCACGCTCGCGATCGACGATCCCTGCGTGGCCGATGAGCTGTCGCTGCCGACGGTGAACTGGTTTCAGACCGCCGGATTTCCCCCGGCCAGTGAATGGGACGTCTCGGCGGAGCTGTCGGAACGCATCACCGAGAATTTCGGCGTCTCGATCAGCGACACCTGGTCGCAGCTGCATCAGCCGGGCGGTTTCAAGATGGCCGGTTTCTCGGACCTGGAAACGACGTTCCAGTATCGGCTCCTTAAAAACGACGATCACGAACTGGTTATGCTGCTCGGTCTCATCGTCGATTGGGGTGGCACCGGCGCGGTCGATTCCGGATTAGGCACGCCTTACAGCCTGCTCACGCCAACCTATTATTTCGGCAAGGGGTCCGCCGACCCGCCCGACAGCTCGGGATGGCTGCGCGCGTTCGCGGTCACCGGACAGGTCGGCTACCAGATCCCGACCACGTCCTACGGCGCGCACCGTCATCAAAACTGATAGTGCAGGCGCGTGCCGATGACCGAGATCGGACCGCGGTCGCGGTTATAGGCTGGATTATCGATGAACTGATAGTCGACGGAAAGGTGCGTCGAGGACGACAGAGCGTGGCTGTAATAGGTCTCGATGATCCGTTCGAGGCCGGGATGCGGCAGCATGCCGTCGCCGACCAGTATGCCCAAGCCGCCGGCATTGAGAAACGCCTCATGCACTCCGGAAATGCCGTTGACAACGCCGGCAAGACCGATGGCGTCGTCCGGCCGCCCCCACTGCTTGCCGGACAGCGAGACGCCTGCAGACACCGTGCGGTCGATGTCGGTAAAATCCCACGGCTCGACGCTGCCGTCGGCCCAGCCGGCGCGCGCGAACACGCCCATAGTCTCGGTAACCTGCTGCTCCAGATTGATGCTGACTCCAGGGCGACTCCTGTAGGCGCGCACCGCGTTGATGTCGGCGAGTCCGCCGGTCATTGCCGCGAGGTCGATGGCATCCCGGTATTTTCCCGCTCGGCCGCGACTGAGAAAGCCGGTGATCTTCAGCTTGCCGGGTTGTCCCCACAGCTCGTGGCGCTCCTCAATTTCGCCGACCATCTGGAATTGGCTGAAGGTCGGGTCGAGATTCCCACCGGCGGGGCTTACGCCGCCGGCCGGCGTCGCCGACAAGTCGAAAATCCCGCCTCGCAACGTCCAGCGACCTTGGTACCATTCGGCGGCCGCGCCGTAGCTGTAGTCCCAACCGTCGCCGGCGGCGTCGAACGTACCGGCATTGACGATCGACCAGTTGAGAAAATCGTTTTTGGGATCATTCGCATATTTGTTTGTATCGAATACATCGAGGACATCGAACTTGCCGACCGTGAGCACCAGCCGGTTCGCCGTCGTCGAGCCGGCGAACCGGTTGTCGTCGGCTTCAACCTTCTCGGTGCCGCCGCCGAGACCGATCGTTTGCCGGACGAAATAGCGCTGCAGCCGCGCGTACGGATAAACCGACCCGACCTTAAGGGCCTCCGCGCTCGGAAATCCGGCCGCGCCGTGCGTATCCGCAAAGCCGAATCCCTGATCGAGCTCCGCGTCGACCCAAAGCTCGGCGCCTTGCCACAGCCGCATGCCGGCATCGAGCGTGGCGTCCCAGGTTTCGCGGCCCTCCGCCTTGCCACTTAGGCTATTGGCGCCCTCATAGGGCGAGCGGAACGAAGGATGCGCCTGCTCGACAAACGTAGTCTGGCCGTGAACGTTGATAACGTCGGCGTCCGGCACCGCCGGCGCCGTCGCTGCTTTGTTTGCCGGCGTTGCATCGTCGCCGAACCGATAGTTCAAGCCGGCGCGCAGCTCATGCAGCGAAAAATCGGAATTGAACCGCTGCGCCGTGACGGGGAATGTCATGCCGTTAACGCCGTAGTCCGTGAACAGATATTCGAGACTGGCGGTCCAGTGCGGCGCAACCGGAACCTCGACGCCGGCCCCGGCGGCCCAGCCCAATCGCCACAAGAAGGGCGAGTCGGTCGTCCCGCTGGCCAGTTGTGTCAGCATCGGTTGGTCGTAGGTCCAAGCGAACCCGCCCGTCCCGTAGAAGAGCCAACTCCCCGGAGCATAGCCGATGCGACCGCGCACGGTGCCGAAAGAGAGAACGTTTTCGCTGTAGCTTTCTGCGCCGATCGCCGGCGAGGAAAAGGTCGAGGTGCCGCCAACGGAGATGCCGGCGAGATTTGGAAAGCTTGGAAACGACGCGTCGGCCTCGGCGCCAATGACGAAGCGGTTCGGCAGCATATAGTCATAGCCGACTTGAAGCCCCCCGAAATAGCTCCCCGTACCCGCAAACCCGTCGAATGGTTGAAACAGGTCGAGCGAGCCGGAGAGGCTCGACGCCACCGCTCCCGCCTGCGCAGCCGACCAGCGCGACGAGCCGCCCGCGTAGCCGAAATGGGCGCCGACGTAGAAGCCGGTCCAATCATAGGCGGCGGCGGAAGCGGGCGGCGCTTTCGTCGGCATCGATGCCGAGCGGTCCGCGGCCTTGGCGCCTCCTGCCAGTGCGATCAGCCCGACTGCTGCAACGAGTAACCCCCGCATCGACGCCCCAATCCCCCGCGACGTCGCGTAACCGCACCAGGCTTGCTGCCGTTCCGATCACGACGATAGCATGACACGAGTTCGCCCAATGGTCTTCCGGTGACGCTCCCGAACGCCGCCATCACCCGCAACGCGATTTCGAAGTCATAGCTACAGTGTAAAACTTAGGCTACACTTTACAATATGAACTACGGGTCGCGTTCCTCGCGCTGATGCTCGACATCTCGCGCCGCCCTCTATACTATACCCCCTACCCTATATAACCCCGAGGCCGTGAACCGTGTCCCACACCCAACGCGAAAAGGTCAAGCTGCTCAACCGGGTCCGCCGCGTCCGTGGCCAGATCGAGGCCGTCGAGCGCGCGCTCGAGAGCGAGAAAGGCTGCGCCACCGTGCTGCACCTGATCGCCGCGGCGCGCGGCGCCATGAACAGCCTCATGACCGAAGTGATCGAGGATCATATTCGGCTGCACGTGGTCGATCCGGTCAAGGACGCCGAGCGCACGCGCGGCGCCGAAGAGCTGATCGAAGCCGTGCAGGCCTATCTGAAGTGAACCCGTTTAAGACCTAGCGAGCGAAAGATCATGGCGGATACTTTAGCAGGCAGTCACAGCCACGTTTTTCTCGGCGAGGGCCACGAGAAGAACGAGCGCCGCACCTGGATGGTGATCACGCTCTGCAGCTTCATGATGGTGGCGGAGATCGTCGGCGGGCTTTTATTCGGCTCGATCGCGCTCGTTGCCGACGGCCTGCACATGTCGACGCACGCGAGCGCGCTCCTTCTCGCCGCCCTCGCCTACCGCTACGCGCGCCGGCATGCCGACGACGCGCGCTTCTCCTTCGGCACCGGCAAGCTCGGCGACCTCGCCGGCTTCACCAGCGCCATCGTGCTCGCCATGATCGCGCTGCTCATCGGCTACGCGGCGATCACGCGTTTCATCTGGCCGGTTGCGATCAACTTCGACGAAGCGATTCCGATCGCGGCGCTCGGATTGATCGTCAATGTTGCCAGCGTCCTCCTGCTCAGCGGCGGCGGCCATCATCACGATCATGGACTTCGAAACGATCATGGACACGCTCATGGACACGCCCATGCCAATGCCGGCCATGACCACGAACACGATCAGGCGCATTCCCTGCAAACCGGCGCCGGTCCGCTGACGCTCGAAATCTTCGAAGACGGCGTGCCGCCGCGTTTTCGGCTCTCGCGTGCCGGCAAGGAACTGGGCGCGGACGACGTAAGTCTCGAGACGGTGCGTCGAGGCGGCGCACGCCAAGTCTTCGCCATGACGTCGCGAGCCGGCTATCTGGAATCGCTCGACGAAATCCCCGAGCCGCATGCCTTCACCGCACGCGTCTTGCTCAATCGCAGCGGCGAAAGTCATCACGTCGAGTTCGCCGAACACGAGCACGCGCACGGCGCAGCGCAGCGCGACAACAACATGCGCGCGGCGATCGTTCACGTTCTGGCGGATGCGGCGGTTTCGCTCCTGGTCATCGTCGGGCTTTCGCTCGGCCGTTTTCTCGGCTGGAGCTTTATGGACCCGGTAGTCGGTCTGACCGGAGCCGTGGTCATCGCCGCCTGGGCCTACACGCTCATCCGCGACACCGGCGCCGTCCTGCTCGACATGAATCCCGACCGCCGCATGGCCGAGCGCATGCGCGCGACGATCGAAGCGGACGGCGATCGATTGACCGACCTGCATCTGTGGCGGCTCGGGCCCGGCCATTTGGGCGCGATCTTGTCGGTCGCCACGCATCGGCAGCGTGGAGCGGACTATTATCAGTCGCTGCTCAAACGCTTTCGCGCCTTGTCGCACGTGACGGTGCAAGTGCAGCAGCAGTGACGCGGGCGCTGCAGCGCTGCGCCAACGCATCGCCCAATATGAAGCGGACAGTGCGGGTTACGGGCTTCGCCGTAACCCGACCTACAGCGCCCCAATCTCAATCGTCCTCGCTCACGTCGACCGCGGGCCGATGGCGCACGCGGAAGACGACGAAGTGCGAGAGCGAAAAATTCACGCAAAAACTCGCCAGGATGGCGGTCGCCTTCGCCGCCCATACCGGCAGGAGCAGAACTTGCGCGGCGAATACCAGCGCTGCGGTGTTGGCGAACCATCCGACGATGCCGGAGGCGAGGAAGATCATGTAGGAGCGCCAGCGCAGCTTGCGTCCCGACTCGGCCGCAAAGGTGATCGACGAGTTCATGATGTATGAGCCGGTGATCGCGACAATCCACGACATCATGTTGGCGGCGATAAGCGAAACGGTCGTGGAAGTGGCGCAGCGGCAGGAGACGGAGACCGAGTAAAACAGCGAAAGCGCCGCCGCCGACCGGGCAAGCGCCGCCCGCGCCAGGAGGAAGACGCAGTAATCGACCGAGGTGTTTACGACGCCGACGAGCGCGAACGAAATCGCCTTGAGGCTGACCGCGCCATTGCGCCGGCGGTCCAGGAGCCAGAAGTGCAGAGAGTGAAGGCGTCCGACGAAGCTCATTGCTCCCCGCATATCACGTTCGAAGGCGCACGCCAGCCCCATCCGGCGCGCAGCGTCGGCCGGATTCATCATTTTCCTTGCATCCGCAGGTCCCTTGCGCGACAGGGAGTGCCAGCTGCGCTATAAAATCTGGCGCGGCCAGGATCAACCCGATGGACAATACGAGCGAGCCCCAAAATGTGACGCCGGCGCGCGCATTGCACGGCGCCGTGGGCGCGGGCGCTGCAGCGGTGGCGCGCGCCGGCCTCTCGATCGTGGTGCCCCTCTATAACGAAGGCGCCGGACTCGAACGCTTGCATGCCCGCCTGATCGAGGTCGCGCACGATCTGCAAAACACGCGCTCGCTCGCCTGCGAACTTGTGTATGTCGACGATGGCAGCGGCGACGACACGCTCGCGATCGCCCGTAACCTTCCCGCCAGCGGACTTGACGTGCAGGTCGTGTCGCTGTCGCGCAATTTCGGCAAAGAGGCGGCGCTGCTCGCCGGACTCGATCACGCGCGGCTCGGCGCCGTGGTGTTCATCGACGGCGACGGCCAGCATCCACCGGCGCTGATCGAGACGCTGGTCGGCCACTGGATCGACGACGATTGCGACGTGGTCTACACCGCCAAGGCACATCGCTCAAACGAGTCGGTGACGCGGCGCCTCGCGGTCAAAGCATTCTATCTGTTGCTCAATTGGGGCGCGCGCACGAAGATTCCGGAGGATGCCGGCGACTTCCGGCTGCTTTCGCCGCGCGCGGCGAGCGCGCTGCGGCAGCTGCCGGAACGCAACCGCTTCTTCAAGGGGCTGGCAAGCTGGATCGGCTTCCGCCAGATGCGCATCGACTACGAGCCGGAAGCGCGCGCCGGCGGCCGCAGCACCTGGAACATGCGCTCGCTGATCGGCTTGTCACTCAGCGGACTGACGTCGTTCTCAGTGGCGCCGCTGCGCATCGCCACCATGCTCGGCCTCTTGCTTGCCGCCGTGGCGCTGCTCTATGGCGCCGAGATCGTCTATCAGACGGTGGTGTACGGCGAAAGCGTACCCGGCTATCCGTCGGTCTTCGTCGGCGTCATGGTGCTCGGCGGCGTGCAGCTCATCATGCTCGGCGTGCTCGGCGAATATATCGGTAAAATCCTCTACGAGATCAAAGCACGGCCGATCTATTTTGTGGCCGGACACGACGTAAAGCACGGCGCCAAGCAAGACGTGAAGACGCGCGAGGAAGCCGAGGAGCCCGCAGCTCGCCCACCGTACTCTTCTCCGCTTGCCGGCGAGCGTAAGGTCGGCGAAGCCGCTGAATGAGCGTTTCCGCGCGCCGGCACATTATTCTCTGCGCCGACGATTACGGCATTTCGCCCGCGGTCAACGGGGCGATCCGCGACCTCATCGCGCGCAAGCGCATCAACGCCGCCTCGGTGATGGTGACGGCGCCGACTTTTTCGCATGCCGAGGCGGCGGCACTGCGCGAGGCCGCCGGAAATCACGCTGCAATCGGATTGCACTTGACGCTCACCGCGCCGTTTGCCCCGCACGCGCACGGCTTTGCGCCGCTGCGCCATGGCGCTTTTCTGCCACTTGCGCCGATGGCGCGCCGCGCGATTTCGCGCTCGCTCGCGCCGGCACTACTCGACGCCGAAATTGCCGGCCAGTTCGCCGCGTTCCGCGGCGCGTTCGGCCGCGCGCCGAACTACGTCGACGGCCACCAACACATCCACGTGTTTCCGCAGATCAGCGAGGCGCTCCTACGCGTCACCAAGCACGCCGCGCCGCACGCCTGGCTGCGCCAGTGCGGCCGCGCGGTGCGAAAGAGCCCCGAGCCGAAGGCGCTTATTCTCGATGCGCTGAGCAGACGGTTTCGCCGGCTCGCCGCCGAGCAAGGATTGCGCACTAACCCGGCGTTTGCCGGTACCTATGCGTTCCGCGCGCGCGCCGATTACGCAAGAATTTTTCCAAAATTCCTCGATGGCCTGCCGGACGGCGGCGTTGTCATGTGCCACCCGGGCAGGGTTGACGCCGAACTGACTCGCCTCGATCCGCTCACCGATCTGCGCGAGCGTGAATACGCGTTTTTTCTGGAAGAGTCTTTTCCACAATTGCTCGAGGAACACGGCGTGGCGCTGGCCTGAACTTGGCATGCTCCGCCAACGGGTCCGGCCTTGGGCCGGCCCGATGACCGGCTCGGGCGGAGCATCCAGCAATCACGGCCACACGATACCGGATCGTCCGCCTTCGCGGACGATGACAGGCAAGGGCAGTCACATCACCACGACCTTGGTGCCGACATTCACGCGATTGTACAGGTCGATGACATCGGCGTTGCGTAGGCGAATGCAGCCCGAGGAGACATTGTGGCCGATGGTCCACGGCTCGTTGGAGCCGTGGATGCGATAGTCCGTGGAGCCGAGATACATGGCGCGGGCGCCGAGCGGATTCTCCGGGCCGCCGGCCATGAAGCGCGGCAATTCCGGCTGCCGCTTGAGCATCGCCTCCGGCGGCCGCCAATCCGGCCACTCGCGCTTGGCGGTGATCGTCTTCACCCCGGCCCAAGTGAAACCCGGACGGCCGACGCCGATGCCGTAACGCAGCGCCTTGCCGCCATCCTCGACCAAATAAAGGAACTTGTGCGGCGTATCGACGATGATCGTGCCCGGCTGTTCCTTGCCGTCATAAGCGACGACCCGACGATCGTATTTCGGATCGACCGGCGGATGCTCCGCGTCGGCGATGCCGGCGGGCGCAGCATCCGGGTCATCGGCGAGCGCGGTCGCCTGCGGCGGCGCAGTTGGCGCGGCGGCGGCAGGCGCGGCAAAAGGTTGCGAAACGGCAGGCAGCGGCGCCGATTGATAGGCGGGCGGAGCGGGCGAGTCGCGCTCCGCGCCGCCGAACAGAAATTGGATGAAGCCGCCGCCGAGATTTTGCTGCGCGTCGGCCAAGTAGACCGGCGCGGCTGGGGGCGCTGTTTGCTCCGGCACGTCTTGCCGCGCCGTCGCATTCATGGAGTCGGGGGTGATCTGCAACGGATCGGCCCAAGCGGGAAGAGAAAGCGCGCTCAGAAGGAGCGCGGACACGCAGATACGCCGCATCGCTGAACTCTGTACTCTCTACCGTTGCGCAGCTCGTCGTTCCCGCGCGCGATGAGTACAGGCGCAAACCTCGACTGTTTGGTAAATTTTTTTCCGCGCCGCCTGCCCGCCGGGGTGTTTGCACATCGTTCATCAAGTTACGGTTTATTTTGCGTGAACGGCGCGGCCTCATGGTTAATCGAACGTTGTCGACCGGCCGCACAATTCGCTATTGCGCCATGAACGGCGTATTAAGCCGCCAACCTCTAATCTGGCGCGGGGAGTCGGTCGGCGTAGCAGTGAGTTGGTGAAGATATGGCCGAGCCGCGCAAGGTCTTCCGCATCGAACAGACGGCGGCCGAGCGGCTGGCGCAGGCCGCCGACACCACGCACGCCGGACTGCGCCACTCGGAGATCATGCGCGAATTCACCGCGCTTCGCACCGCGCTTGCGGCTGCCGCCCCGCGGCAATCGCGCGCCGGAGCCGCGTCTGAGGACGGCGAGGTCGTCCGTCTCAGCTCCGAGCTTAATCTGATTGCCGACGCCATGAGGGGCGACGATGGCAACGGCGGCGACGGCGGCGAGCGCAATGGCCGCAACGGCGCGCGCGCGGAAGCGCCGATGTCGCGCATCGACCATGAACTCAATGCCGTGGTAAGCGGCACCGAGCAGGCGACGCAAAAAATCCTCGCCGCGGCCGAGGAAATCGATTCGGCGGCCAATAATTTGTCGGCCGCGCTCGACGGCAAGATCGAGCAGGACTTGGCCCAGGACATCCAGGACCTCGTCATTCAAATCTTCGAGGCCTGCAATTTCCAGGATCTCATTGGCCAGCGCGTCGCCAAGGTCCTGGCGACGCTGAAATTCGTCGAGGACCACATCGCCCGCGTGATCGAGGAAATAAAGACCGCCTCTGCGGCGGCTCGGGCCCTGCACGGCCCGCGCCTCGAGGGCGATGACGGCCACTCCTCGCAGGACGACATCGACGCTATGTTCGCCAGCCGGCGCTGATCGAATTTGTCTTTTCCGCTCGTCCCCGCGGCCCGCCTACGCCCGCTCGGTGAGCTACGGCGGGTTTGAGTCCGCCGACCCTCCTACGCTCGCGTTGCGAGCTTCGGAGGGTTCGAGTCCACCGTAGCGCGGAGCGCGTAGGTGGAAGCGCGGAGCGCGAAGGCGGAAACCCAGGGGATTTCACCGCAAGTGAAGGTGCTCTCCTTCTGGATTCCCGCTTGCGCGCGAATGAGCGGAATGCAGATCAATCATACAGGCGCCCGGATCGCGGCGAAACACAACAGCGCGCCCGCGGCGAAAGCGGCGACCAACGCCAGGCCGGCCGCATCCGAGGCGCGCTCGGCGACGTAGGACAAGCAGACCGGCGCCACCGCTTGCACCACCAGATATGGCCCGCCGATGCGGCCCATCAGCCGGCCATAGCCGCCGGTGCCGAACAGCGACAGCGGCACCGTACCTCGGGCGATGGTCATCAGCCCGTTGGCCATGCCGTACATCACCGCAAAACACGCCGCCAACGGCGCGGAGAAATGCAACAGCATGAGCAGCACGAAGGCCGTGACCAGGAGGCCTACGGAAAATCGCGCGATCCATAACGGATGGGTATGGCGGGCGAAGGAAAGTTCGCAGATACGCGCCAGAACTTGCGCCGGCCCGAACAGCATGCCGATGGCGACGACGGTTGCGGGCGCAAGGCCGAAGCGCTCGAAAATGGCGAGAAGCTGCGCGGAGAGCGCCGAGGGAACGAACGCGTAGGAGGAGAACGCCGTCGCGACCAATACAAAGGCAAACCCGTGCGGCGGCAGCAAGGAAATGGGCTTCTTCTCCGGCGCGGTTTTTTCTTGTTCGTCCGGCTTTTCGCCTGCGTCGCTGCGGGAGCGCTGGCGCGGCAGCGCGAAAGCGTGCAACGGCGCCGCGAGCAATGCCAACAATGCCGCATAGACCAGATACGCCCCGCGCCAAGTCACATGGTCGATCAGGATTTGCGTGGCCGGCCAGCTCACGGTGGAGGCAAAGCCGCCGGCAAGCGTAAGCGTGGTGATCGGCGCCCGCGCGTTTTTGCCGAAAATGCGCCCCAGCGTGGCGAAGGCCGGATCGTAGAGCGCGGCCGCCATGGCGACGCCGAGCACCATCCACACCGCATAGTAGGAATAAGCATTTCGTGCATAGACGAGACCGAAGAGCCCGACCGCGCCGATCAAAGACCCGCACGGCATCACCACGTGGCCGCCGAAGCGGTCGATCAGCGCGCCGACGTAGCGCGAAACGAGACCGCCGACCAACAGGCCGACGGAAAAGCCGCCCATGGCGAACGCTTTCGACCAGCCGTGATCGGCGGCAATCAGCGGCACGGTGAGCACCGGCGGATAGAACAGCGCGCCCCAGGAGAGAATCTCGGTAACGCCAAGCACGCTGACCGCGCGCCAGGGGCCGACGATGAATTCACGAGGAGTCGGCATGCTCTATTCCGTCATCCTGAGAGTTTGTGAATCTATTCGATTTCTGCGATTTTGGTGCTCGTAAGTCATTGATTTGACTCATGCGAAAATCGCCAAAATCGAAAGATTCACAGCCTCTGAGGTGGCCGCGACCCGCCTTCGCTCGCTACGCGAGCTACGTCGGGTATGAGTCCGCCGACCCTCCTACGCTCGCGTTGCGAGCTTCGGAGGGTTCAAGTCCACCGAAGCGCGGAGCGCGTAGGCGGAAGCGGCCCTCGAAGGATGCCGGCCGAGGTATCCGGGCCGTCGCCCTTCGAGGCTCGCTTCGCTCGCACCTCAGAATGACGGTCAACGCGCGCCTTCCGCCCTGCCCGACGCCGCCGGCGCGGCCGGCCAGCGTTCGTGCGTGAGCGGAACGACCATGTGCACGGCAAGCCCCTTGCGCGTGAAAGAGCGCGTCACCTCGCCGTTCAGTTGCCGCTCGATGACGAGCGCGATCAAGCGCGAGCCGAAACCGAGACGCCTGGGGCGGCGCGCCGGCGGCCCGTTCTTCTCGACCCAGTCGAGCACCAGCGTCATGCCGCGCTCCATGCGGCTCCCCGACCAGGTGAGATCGAGACGCCCTTTGGGGTGCGACAGGCTGCCATGCTTGGCCGCATTGTCGGCTAGCTCGTGCAGCGCCGCGCTCAGGTTGAACACCGGATCGGGCTCAAGTTCCACATTCGGACCGTTGAACGATATGCGGTCGAGGTAGGGGCCGAGCAGCACATTCAACAGATCCATGAACGGTATCGAATTGCCGCCGCCCTCGGTGATCAGTCTTTGCGCGTCCGCCAAGGCCAGCACGCGCGCCCGGTATTTGTTCGCCAGATCGGCGATGCTCTTTGAGTTCCTCGCCGTCTGCGAGAACAGCGCCAGCAGCTGGGAAAACAAATTCCCGGAGCGATGGCGCATATCGCGGATCATCAATTCATGGCGCTGCTCGAGCTGGCGGCGGGCAATGGCGCCGGCGAGCAGATTGGCGACGGCGGCGAGGAACGCACTCTCCTGCGCGGCGAAATGCCGCTGCGTTTTCGTGCAGACTCCGAGGATGCCGTAGAAGCGGTCGTCGCGGCCGGCGATCGTCACATTCATGCCGGACACGCAGCCGTGCTCATGCAAATAAGCATCGACCTCGAATCTCGTCTCACTAGCAAAATCCGCCGCGATGGCCGGCAAGCGGGAATCCAGCGTGTAGCGGGCGTAGCTGCCGGGTTCCGTCGTGGCGATCACCGCGCCGACGAGGTCGGTTTTCCAGCCGAAGCCGGCGCGCAGCAGCAATTCGGCATTGCCGGGGAGCAGTTCGAGGATTTTGACGAAGTCGACCGCAAGCGTGACCGCGACCGTGCTGACGGCGTCGTTAAGGAGCCGTTCCAGATCCGGTTCCGCCAGCGCGCGCTCGCCGAGTTGCGCCAGCGCTTCCTGCTGCTTGACACGGGCGCGCAGCTCCGCCTCGAGATTGACCCGTTCGGTAATATCGTGGCACAGCCCCAACATGCGCTCGGGCACGCCGTCCTTCGCCACGACCGCGCCGCTCGACTCCAGCCAACGATCCTCGCTTCCCTCACGCTTGGCGAGCCGATAGCGCGCGCAGTAGGCGCCCTGCGTACGCAACGCTTCCCTGAAGGAGGCCTCGACTTTCGGCCAATCGTCGCGGTGAATGTCCCGTTCGAAACTGGAATAAGTGCCGTCGAAGCTTCCGGCGGGCAGGCGATGAATGGCTTCGAGATTGCTCGACCATGTCAGCTTGTCGGCGGCGATATCCCAGCACCAGATGCCGATCTGCGCGACTTCCAGCACCGTACGGACGGTTGCGAAATTCGGAAAGAATTCTTTCGCGGTTTCCCCCGCCGGCTGGCCGTTCGGTTCGGTTGTCGCGGACTTTTTGCGCTCGGGCGAGTTCATTTTTATCCACTCTTGTCGAGCTATGCCCGGGATAAGGATGACCCTCTGATAATAATGAAAACGGCCGAAACTGGCGCGGGTTGCGCGCCGGCGCCCGACATAAAGGCGCCGGTTAAGTCGGGGATGGGGTTCCCGGGCCGGAGCGGGCCCCGCCGGTAAAAATCCGATCTCAATAAATTCCGCTTAACGTCGCGGCGTTTCGCGATGCAGTACGCGCAAGCGCCGGTTTGCCGGCTTGCCGCACGGGGGGCGCCTCCGGCGGCAAGTTGACATCGGTCTGTGCAGCGCCGATCCGCTCCGACTGCGTGTCCGGCAGCACGATCACCTTGGTTCCGACATTGACGCGACGGTAGAGGTCGATCACATCGTCGTTGAGCAGGCGGATGCATCCGCTCGACATATGCTTGCCGATCGAGCTCGGATCGTTCGTGCCGTGGATGCGGTAATCGGTGTTGCCCAGATAGAGCGCGCGCGCCCCTAGCGGATTGCCCGGACCGCCGCCGATCCAGCGCGGCAGATAGGGCTGCCGGGCGACCATCGCGGCCGGCGGAATCCAATCGGGCCATTCGGCCTTGCGGACGATCGTCTCGACGCCGGACCACTCAAAACCCTCGCGACCCGCGCCGATGCCGTAGCGCATCGCCGTGCCGTCGCCGAGCGTCAGGTAGAGGAATGTGTGCGCGGGGTCGATGATGATGGTGCCCGCCGGCTCATTGCTGGCGTAAGGAACCACCTGACGGCGCAGCGCCGGCGACTGCAATTCGTCCGCGTCCGCAGTGAATTTGTACACCGGTGCGGCCGGATCGTTCTGGCTGTAGGAGAGCGCCTGCGCGCAGGCCGGAGCGATTGAGATGGTGAGGAGGCCGACAAATAACACTGCGCCGTAAAGACGCCGCGACGTGCTCGCTGACATGACACATTCCACCGTGCTCAAGAATGCTGTCCAACCAATCGCGCAAGCACGAGAAAAGTTCCACACCGCCTTTGCATTGATTCTAGTCGAATGCGCGGCATTTTCGCAGCGAGAGCGTGCGCGACAATGCTCTGCGCCGGATCGTTCATTGGTCGATGCGGGACGGGAAAAGGCTCAAAGCGATGCGTTCACACGCGTGTGAGCGCCAAGAATCGACGATCGAATCCGCCAAACTTTGCGCCGGACAGTTCGGCAAAAACGGTCACGCCATGCAGCGTCCATACACCGTCGACAGCGACGGGGCGGAAACCGGGCTGAAAGCGGGATCGCACCCGAACGGCACTCTTTCTTGGCTTTGCAGGCCGTCCGGGACCCGAAGGTCGCGCCAAACCGCGCCCGGATGATAGAGCGGCAGCCGGTCGCCTTTGCGGAAGCGGTTCACCGAAAATGCGGGCGCATGGCCGCTGACGCCCGACCGGATCGAGGCCGCGCTCAAGAACGGATCGAGGCTGACAAGCAGGAACGCGAGCGAGCATAGCGCAAGCGCGCCCAAGACGCGAATATACAAGATGCGAATATACAAGATGCGAACATATGAGAGCATGGCCATCGGAACATCTCCGAAATGCCGCAACGATCGCCGAAAGATTAGTCCGTTGCGCGAACGCCAAAGAACCCCCGAGCGAGCCGACACCGGTGGCCCAACGTTTTAGTTGTCGGTGCGGTTCCAGAAGTTCGCATTGCTCACTCACTTGTGATGAGACGACTTGCTCGGGCTTTTCACCGCCCTCGTGAATGACGATTTGACGCCGGGGAATGCGAGGTTGAAAGGAACAAAGATCGGCGTCGCGCTTTGGTGTGGCGGACCGGCCATCCTTTCCCCCTCCCCCCGTGCTTGGCCGGCCAAGTTGGGCGCAGCCGATATGCCGATCGGCTGCGCCCTTACTTTTTTGATGCTGAGCAGCGTCCAGTCGTCATGGCCGGGCTTGTGCCGCCATCCACGTCTTAGGGTATCCCAAGGTGCAGACCGCCGGGCATAGCCGAGCGAAGCGATGCCGTGCTTCGAACGGCTATGCCCGGCCATGACGCACCCAGAATAAATATCAGGAAACTACAGCGTCGGCTGCCGCTCGCTCGGCGCCCGCTCGCGCTGACGCGCTTTGCGCCCGAAGAACAGCGCCTGGCTGACTACGGCCGACACCACGGCGAGCTGGAACGGCTTGGCAATGAGGAACGCGGGCTCCGGCCGCCGCCCGGTGAGAAAACGTTCCGGAAAGGCGGTGATGAAAATCACCGGCACTTCGAACGAGCCGAGCAGATCGTTCACCGCATCGAGCCCGGAGCTGCCGTCGGCAAGCTGGATGTCGGCCAGGATCAATCCCGGCCGCTTCTTCTTCGCCAGGGCGAGCGCCTCCGCATGGGTGCGCGCGACCCCGATCACGCTATGGCCGAGGCTTTCGACCAGCGCCTCGATGTCCATGGCGATGAAGGTCTCGTCCTCGATGATGAGCACATCGGTGGCGATTTCGGCGGCGAGTTCGCGGCCGGATTCCTCGACCAGGCCGCGCAGCGTCGGCAAGTCGCAGTCAAGCACTTCGGCGGCGTCCTCCTCGGAAAAGCCTTCGAGCGCCACGAGAAGGAAGGCTTGCCGGGGACGCGGCGTAATCTGCGTCAGATGCTGCTCCGGCGGCAGGGCCGTGCCGCCAGCCTCAGGCTTGCCATTGACCGCCACCGAATTCCAGATCTTGGTGAACAGCCGATAAAGCGCCACCCGCGAACTCGATCCGGTGTCGAGAATATGCGGACTGGCGATCAGCGATTCCAGGGTCGCCGCCACGTAGGCGTCGCCCGAAGCTTGGCTGCCGGACAGCGCGCGGGCGTACCGGCGCAGGAATGGCAGCTGTTGGAGCACGGCTTGCGAGGTCGACAAGGTACCCTCCCCTTCCATAGGCCCGAATTTACTTGCGAAAACGCCGGCCGGCAAACAAAGTTCCAAAAAACGTTCCGTGCGGCGGAACAAGGCGGCGCCAACGCGCGTTAGGGCCATTAGTGGGGTTGCCGTTGAGGATGGGCCGCCACGATGGATGAGCCGGATTGGCCAATTCACGTGGGCGAACGGGGAAAAGTGAAACAATGAAGAGCCGTAAGTCAAATCTCGACGCTGTCGAGCCGGGTTCGGACAAGCCAGAGCTGCAAGATTCGATGGGCAAACGTCCGCATAAGGAAATCCGCCTGGGGCGAGAGACCCAGGCCCGGATCGGGGAGCAGTTGCGCGCCATGTACAACTCCTACCTGAACGAGGGGGTCCCGCAGCACCTTGAAGACCTGGTTCGCCGGCTCGGCGAACAACAGTGAACATCGACGAGGCATCGTCCGCATGAAGCTCGATCCTGCGATCCGCGATCAGGTGCTCGCCACAGTGCCGAGCCTGCGCGCATTTGCCATTTCGCTGTGCGGCAATATCGACCGCGCCGACGACTTGGTGCAGGAGACCTTGCTGCGCGCGCTCGCCCATATCGACTCGTTCGAGCCCGGCACCAACATGCCGGCATGGCTGTTCACCATCCTGCGCAACCTGTTCCGCTCCGAATACCGCAAGCGGCGGCGCGAGGTGGAGGATGCCGATGGGCGCTATGCCGAGACGCTCAAATCCCATCCCGAGCAGACCGGCCGCGTCGAGTTCGAGGAATTCCGCACGGCGTTGGCCAAGCTGCCTTCCGACCAGCGCGAGGCGCTGATCCTGGTGGGCGCCTCGGGCTTCTCCTACGACGATGCGGCGGCGATCTGCGGCTGCGCCGTCGGCACCATCAAGAGCCGGGTCAATCGCGCGCGCACGCGGCTTGCCGACCTCCTTGCCATCGACAGCGTCGACGATTTCGGCCCCGACCGCGCCACCCGTGCCGTCCTCGCCGGCGGCGGGCGGGGGTAGTCCTCATCCAATAATCGTAGGGGCGCGCCCCTCATGGGCGCCCGCGACATGAACGGGCGGCCACGAGCGCCGCCCCTACGTTTTATCTGTCTTACGGTATCCCGCCGCGATGGGCGAGGCCGCCGTCGATGGTGACGATGGTGCCGCTCGTATAGGAGCTGAGATCGGAGGCGAGAAAGACGACCGTCGCGGCGATCTCGTCCGGCGTTGCCGGCCGGCCGTGCGGCATCTTGGCAAAGCTCTCTTTCCAGCGATTCTCGTCGCCATAGAGCCTTGCCGCGCGCTTGCGGCCCAAAACTTCGACACGGTCGGTCAAGACCGGACCCGGATTGACGCCGACAACGCGCACGCCGAAATCCAGGCTGCTGCCGCCGATGGCGCGGGTGAACGCCATCAGCCCGGCATTGCCCATGGCGCCGGCGATATAGGTGGCGTCGAGCCGCTCGCCGCCCAGCCCGATGATATTGATGATCGCGCCGCGCCGGCGCTTTTCCATTTCTCTCAGATAGTGCCGGGTCAGCCCGACATAGCCGAACACTTTAAGGTCCCAGCCGGCGCGCCAGGCCGGCTCGTCGACGTCGTGGATCGATCCGCCCGGAATGGCGCCGGCATTGTTCACCAGAATATCGATGTCGGGGAAAGTCTTGTACACGCGCTCGCGCGCGGCGGCCTCGGCGAGGTCGGCCGCGAGTGTCTCCGCCTTCACTCCCGTGGTCTTGCTGATGGCGGCGGCTTCGTTTTTCAGCACATCGGCCGACCGCGCCACGAGACAGACGTGAACGCCCTCGCGCGCGAACCATTGCGCGATCGCGAGCCCGATGCCCTTGGAGCTGCCGGTAATCAGCGCGGTGCGGCCGGCAAGCTTCAAATCCATCGATTCCCCCTCAAACTGGCCGCCCTGCCATGCCGAGTTTCTTCAGCCTTGTCCATCGCCTCATCGTCATTGCGAGCGACCCTGCTTCGCTCACTATGTGAGCTTCGGAGGGTCGCTCCCCGCAATGACCGCCTTTGTTCGGATGGCTATGATGGGCTAAACAAGCCGCCAACCGCTTGAGCAAAGGACCCGATCGATGACCGCCAGCGCAGGTGCCGCAACGCTTCCCGGCGGCAACACCGTCCTTGTCGACATCGTCGATCGCATCGCCTGGGTGACGATGAACCGGCCGGAGAAGCGCAACGCCATCAATCCCGCGCTGTCGTTCGAGATGCTCGACGTGTTCGAGGCGCTGGAAGCCGACGAGCGCTGCGGCGTGCTGGTGCTCACCGGTGCCGGGGAAGCCTACTCGTCGGGCATGGATTTGCGCGAATATTTCCGCGCCACCGACAAGCTTTCCTACGACGAACGGCTGAAAGTCATGCGCAAAAGCGCCATGGCGCAATGGAAGCGGCTGCAATATTACGGCAAGCCGACCATCGCCATGGTCAACGGCTGGTGCTTCGGCGGCGCGTTCAACTCGATGATCGCCTGCGATCTTGCCGTTGCCGCTGAGGACGCCACTTTCGGGCTGTCGGAAATCAATTGGGGGATCATTCCGGCGGGCACCGTGACCAAGGCGGTGGCTTCGGTTATGGGCCAGCGCGACACCATGTATTACATCATGACCGGCGAGACTTTTGACGGGCGCAAAGCCGCCGCCATGGGGCTCGTCAACGAAGCGGTGCCGCGCGGGCAATTGCGCGCGCGCGTGGAAAAACTGGCGACGACGCTGCTGGAGAAAAATCCGCTGGCATTGCGCATCGCCAAGCATGCGGCGCGCCGCGTGCGCGACATGCCGTGGGAGGACGCCGAGGATTATTTGTTCGCCAAGCTCGACCAGCTGCGCTTCCTCGATCCGGAAAAGGGCCGCGAGAAGGGCATGAGCCAATTCCTCGACGACAAATCGTACCGGCCCGGTCTTGCCGCCTATCGCCGCGTGCCTTGAACGCGTCCGTGTCCGACGAAGCGTCGTCCGGTTTACTGACCCGGCTTCTCCGGCCGCGATCGGTCGCCGTTGTCGGCATTTCGCCCGAACCGGGATCGATCGGCGCCAATGCACTCGCCAATCTGGTCGGCATCGGCTTTGCCGGCGACATTCATCTGGTCAGCCGCAGCAATCGCGAGATCGGCGGTCGCCGCTGTTTTGCTTCGATCGACGAGTTACCGGAAGGCGTCGATGCGGCGGTGCTCGCGGTGCCCAGTCAAGCCACCGTCGAGGCCGTGAAGGCCTGCGTGCGCCGCCGGATCGGCGCAGCAATCGTGTTCGCCGCCGGCTTCGCCGAGATGGATGATGCCGGCCGCGCCGAGCAGGAGACATTGGCAAAGCTTGCGCGCGAGGGCGGGCTGGCGCTGTGCGGACCGAACTGTATCGGTCTGGTCAACGTGCCCGATAAGGTCGCGCTGACATTTGAACCCCTGGCCCCTCCCGTGGCGGGCAAAGGGGGCGCCATCGGCGTCGTCACCCAAAGCGGCGCCATGTGCTCGACGCTACGCCTTGCGCTTCTGGCGAAGGAGCTGAGCCTTTCTTGCCTCGTCTCCACCGGCAACGAGGCGCAGCTCACCACCGAGGACTTTCTGGCATTCCTGATCGACGACGACTCGACGCAGGTCATCGTTCTGTTCATGGAACAGGTGCGCCATCCGCAGCTGTTTCTCTCCCTCGCGTCGCGTGCTCGCGCACGTAACAAACCGATCGTGCTCATGCATCCCGGCCGCAGCGTCCGCGCGCAATCGTCAGCGCGCACCCATACCGGCGCCATGACCGACAATCATGCTGTCATGTCGGCGCTGCTCAAGCGCGAGGCGGCGGTGCTGGTGGAGACGCTCGACGAACTGATCGACACGGCCGAGATTTTGGCCCGCTTCGCCAAGCCGCCGGAGAAAGGGGCGGCCGTTTTGACCAATTCCGGCGCGTTCAAGGGCTACGCGCTCGATCTTGCCGAAACTATCGGGCTCGAACTGCCGGCGCTCTCGACAGAAAGCGCCGACGGCATCAAAAAAATTCTCCCCGCTTTCGCGGCGATCGAAAACCCGGTCGACGTGACCGCGCAGAGCATCCGCGACGCCACGATTCTCGGCCGCACCGCCGCGCAGCTCCTCGCCGATCCGGCCATGGGCTCGCTCGTCGTCTCGATCGTCGCCGGCGCGCCGCGCTTTGCCATGGACAAGGCGAACGCCATCGTCGGCGGCATTGCCGATCTGGAAAAGCCGATCGCAGTCGCCGCCATGGGCGACGAGACGCCGCTGCCGGCCGAATTCCCGGCGGCGCTCCGCGACAAAGGCCTCGCCTTTTTCCGCTCGCCGGATCGCGCCTTGCGCGCCATGGCGCGCGCCACCTGGTATGGCCGCGCCTTAACGGCGGCGCAGCGCCGGGCGCGGACCGTGACGCTGCCGCACACCCTCCCTTTCCCTCCCCCGCATGCGGCGGAGGGAAAGGTGGGGGCTGCCGGATCGCTCGCCGAGTATCGCGGCAAAGCGTTTGTCTCCGCGCTCGGCATTCCCATTCCGGCCGGCGAACTGGCGCGCAATCCGGGCGAAGCGCTGAACATCGCGCGGCGGATCGGCTTTCCGGTCGTAGTCAAGGCGCAAGCGGCCGCGCTAGCGCATAAAAGCGACGCCGGCGGCGTTGTGCTCAACATCGCCGGCGAGGCGGCGCTGGCACAGGCCTGGGACAGCATCGCGGCCAATATCAAAAAAACGCGGCCGGATGTTACGCTCGACGGCATGCTGGTCGAGACCATGGCGGCGCCCGGGCTTGAACTCGTCGTCGGCGCGCATCGCGAGCGGACCTGGGGCCCGTACCTCACGGTCGGCCTCGGCGGCATCTGGATCGAGGCGCTTGGCGACGTCCGTCTGTTGGCCGCCGATCTTGATCGCGACGGCATCGTCGGCGAGTTGCAAAAACTCAAAGGCGCAGCTCTGCTCCGCGGCCATCGCGGCATGCCGGGCTCCGACCTCGACGCCATCGCCGATTGCGTGCTCCGCCTCGGCGCGCTGGTGCGCGCCGATCCGCGCATCGCCGAGATCGAGATCAATCCGCTCGTGGTCTATCCGAAAGGCGCGCTCGCGCTCGATGTGCTGATGCACGTGGAGGAATAATACCAGCGGCGCTTAATGTTGACCGTCATCCTGACCGCAGGCTGATAATTGAAAAAATTCACCACGCTCTCAGGATGACGGTTATAGGAGAGCGCCGCTATCCTAATGCTGCGGCTTTGGCGGCGGCCGCCTGACGGCGCGCGCCGTGCCCTCGGGCGCGCAACGCACATAGACGCCGATGCCGTAGCGGCCGGCGACTTCCGGGTCGATCCACTTGAGCACCATGGTACGGCCGTCGAAGGAAACGATCTCGCGATCCTGCATGCCGCCGGGCGGGCCCGGCGGGCCGATATAATTCTGGCCGCCCGGGCTGCCCTTGAGCTGCAATTCCTGCAATTGCGCGCTGTCGGCGAGATACATCATCACGCCGCCCGTGGGCCCGCGATCGATCACCACCGGCTCGCCGCATTGCCCGCGCGCCGCCGTCTCGGTGCGCACCAAATCCTCCGGCCGATGATAGGAACCGTAGCCCCAGCGGCCGACGACCTCCTCCGGCCGGATCGAAGACGGTATTTCCGGGGCGACCGCCGGCGCGGCCGGCGGCGGCTCTGCTGCCGGCTGATTGGTGGCGCAACTGCCGAGCGCCAGCGTGCACAACGCGGCCGCAGCCGCGAGCAACCGGTATCCGCGCAGCCACGCGCTCATGAACATTCTCCTCGAAGACCCGTTCCCGGGCGCTGCGGCGCGCCCAAATTTACGACCCAGTTTTCGCCGCGCCCCTGCGTCACCCTGCCCATTTTGCCGGCAGATTTAGCCGCTACTTTGGCCAAGTCTGCAGAAAGCGACGATGTCTTTTACGCGCTCGTCCTTTCCACTTTGTTAGCCATCCGAAGCGGTAGCCTTGACAGCCTGCCCCTGAGACCCTATGTCCGGCGGGCTTTTGGCACTCGCTGTTATGGAGTGCTAAGACTTTGGAAAACAAGATAAAACCTTTCGTCCAACCAACGGCCGTAAACGCGATAGCGGCCACCGAGGGTGATCATGGCAAAACTGAAATTCCGCCCGTTGCATGACCGGGTGGTTGTCAAACGTATCGATGCGGAGGCGAAGACCAAGGGCGGCATCATCATTCCCGATACCGCCAAGGAGAAGCCGCAGGAGGGCGAAATCGTCGCCGTCGGCCCCGGCGGCCGCGACGAGAACGGCAAGCTGATCGCCATGGGCGTCAAAGCCGGCGACCGCGTGCTGTTCGGCAAGTGGTCGGGGACCGAGGTCAAGCTCGAAGGCGACGAACTCCTCATCATGAAGGAGTCCGACATCATGGGCGTGATCGCCTGAAGCAGAGGACTAAAAACGGAGGACAGACGACGGATAAGCAAGGCTGGCCCTCCTTCATCTGTCGTCTGTCGTCTGTCGTCTGTCGTCTGTCGTCTGTCGTCCGTCGTCCGTCGTCTGTCGTCTGTCGTCTGTCGTCCGTCGTCTGTCGTCCGTCGTCTGTCGTCCGTCGTCTGTCGTCCGTCGTCTGTCGTCCG
>Ga0207416_1000824_pt1 | contig 47365 bp, 42 predicted proteins | sample PaiPotPPM11metaG_FD_184107 | JGI IMG/M metagenome (GOLD analysis project Ga0207416, IMG submission 184107) | Iron sulfur acid spring bacterial and archeal communities from Banff, Canada, to study Microbial Dark Matter (Phase II) - Paint Pots PPM... ...
CCCTTACGGTCGGCGGGCGCACGATGGTCATTGAAACCGGCGAACTTGCCAAGCAGGCCAACGGCTCTGCTCTCGTTCGTTACGGCGACCAAAATGTCGTGCTCTGCGCCGTTACTGCCTCCAACAAACCCCGTGAAGGCATCGACTTTTTCCCACTCACCTGCGATTTCGAAGAGAAGATGTACGCGGCCGGCAAGATTCCGGGCGGCTATATCAAGCGTGAAGGCCGCCCGCCCGAGCATGCCGTGCTCAGCTCGCGCCAGATCGATCGCCCGATTCGCCCGCTCTTCCCCGACGGCTTCCGCAACGACGTGCAAATCGTCGCGACGGTGCTTTCGGTGGATCCCGAACTCGATGCCGACGTCATCGGCGTCTGCGCCGCCGGCGCGGCCCTCGCATTCTCGGATATTCCGATCGCGAAGACCGTTGCCGCAGTACGCGTCGGGCGCGACGAAGACGGCAAGTTCATCATCAACCCCACGCTCCCGCAGTACGTTACCGGCGGGCTCGATGTCGTCGTAGCCGGCACGTCGGATGCGGTGATGATGGTCGAGGGCGGCGGCGACGAATTCAGCGAGGACGATTTCCTGGCTGCCGTCGAGCTGGCGCATACCGAGATCAAGAAGATCGTCAAAGCGATCGATCAACTCGCGAAGAAAGTCGGTAAGACCAAGCGCGAGTATCCGGTCCAGCAGGTCAACGCGGATCTCGATAAGTGGATTCGTAAGTCCTTCGCTAAAGATGTTGCCAAAGCGATGCGCGTCGTCGAAAAGGGCGAGCGCGAAACCGCATTCGGCAAACTCAGCCGCGACGAAGCGATCGCGCGCTGCACCAAAAAAGACGAAGCCATCAAAGCCTTGCTCGAAGATCCGCAGAATGCCAAGGACTTCGGCAAGATCATCAAATCGATGGAAGAGGACGAGCTTCGCACGATGGTCGTGGACGAAAAGATTCGCCCCGACGGCCGCAAGCCGAACGAGATCCGCCCGATTTGGTCCAAGGTGCATTACGTGCCCCGCGTCCACGGCTCGGGCGTCTTCACGCGCGGCCAGACGCAGGTCTTCACTGCAGCTACGCTCGGTTCGACCAGCGACGCGCAGCGGCTCGACGGCATCGTCGCGCTCGAAGACAAGCGCTACATGCATTTCTACAATTTCCCGCCGTTCTCGGTCGGCGAAACACGCCCGATGCGCGGCCCCGGCCGGCGCGAAATCGGCCACGGCGCACTCGCGGAACGCGCGCTGCTTCCGGTGCTGCCGGATAAAGAATCGTTCCCATATACGATGCGTTTGATGAGCGAAGTGCTCGAATCGAACGGATCTTCGTCGATGGCCTCGGTTTGCGGTTCGACGCTCGCACTGATGGATGCCGGCGTGCCGATTACCGCGCACGTCGCCGGCGTGGCGATGGGCCTCGTGTTCAAGGGCAACAAGTTTGCCGTACTCACCGACATTCAAGGCCTCGAAGACGCCCTGGGCGAGATGGACTTCAAAGTCGCCGGTACCAAGAAGGGTATCACCGCGATCCAGATGGACATCAAGTCGCAGGGCATCACGATCGCCATCATGCGCGAAGCGATGGCCGAAGCGAAGAAATCGCGCTTCTTCATCATCGACAAGCTGGTGGAAACGATCGCCGAACCGCGTGCGGAATTATCGCCGTTCGCGCCGCGCATGATCGTGGTCAAGATCAACCCGGCCAAGATCAAGGACGTCATCGGACCCGGCGGCAAGATGATCAACAAGATCATTCAGGAAACCGGCTGCGAAAAGATCGACATCGAAGACGACGGTACCGTCTACATCACCTCGCTCGACGGTGAATCCGGCGAGAAAGCTCGCGCAGCAGTCGAGGCGATTACCAAAGACATTATCGTCGGGGAAGTCTACGAAGGCACCGTTACGCGGGTGATCGCGATCGGCGCATTCGTCCAGATTCTTCCCGGCAAAGAAGGCCTCGTGCACATCAGCCAACTCGCGCAGAACCGCGTCGAGAAGGTGGAAGACGTCGTCAACGTCGGCGATAAGCTCAAGGTCAAGGTCATGGAAGTCGACGGACAGGGTCGCCTGAACCTCTCGCACAAGGCGTTGCTCCCCGGTGGGGCCGGCAACGGCGACGGCGGCGGTGGCGGGCATCGCGATCGCGCTCCGCGCGAATCGCGCGAGTTCATCCCGCGGCGTCGCGAAGAGGCTCCAGCAGCGGTTGCGGCGCCCGCGGCGGCACCGGCACCCGACGCTCCCGGCGCACCGCCGATGCGCCGTCGCCGTCGTCCGCAGCAAAACCAAAACCACGAAGACTAGCGACAGCGTCGCCCAGCTGGAAAACGGGCACCGCTACGGTGCCCGTTTTTCTTTCTCGCGCCGGACATTGCGCGGCATTCCTGGAACTCGGAGATCATGGGAAAGCAAGCGATTCTCGTCACCGGCGCATCGACCGGCATAGGTTATGCAACCGCGCACCTCTTAGCGCAGAACGGCTATGCCGTTTTTGCCGGCGTTCGCACCGAAGACGACGCCTCGCGCCTCGCGGCCGCCCACCCGAACCTCACGCCGATAACGCTCGACGTTACGAAAGCGGCCGATATTCGCACCGCCGCCGCGCTCGTTCGCGAGAGCGGCATCCCGCTGTACGGGCTGGTCAACAACGCGGGCGTAGCGGTTGCCGGTCCGCTCGAATTTCTTCCGCTCGATGATATCCGCAAGCAGTTCGAGATCAATGTCTACGGACCGATCGCGATCGCGCAGGCGATGCTGCCCATGCTTCGCGAACGGCGCGGCCGCATCGCGTTCATCGGCTCGATCGCCGGACGCATCTCCGCACCGTTCGTTGGGCCCTATAGCGCGTCGAAAGCCGCGCTGGCGTCGCTCGTTGACGCCATGCGTCAGGAACTTGCGGGATTCGGTATCGCGGTCTCGCTCTTCGAGTTCGCCGCCGTTAAAACGCCGATTTGGTCGAAAGGACGCACGGCCAAGGATGCATTGGTCGCCAAACTCCCGGCCGCCGCGATCGAACATTATGGGCCGTTTATCGAAGCCATCGTCGCGCAGACGGAGCGCGAGGAACGGCACGGCATGGAGCCCGGCGCCGTGGCGAAAGCGGTGCTGGGAGCGCTACGCTCGGAGCGCCCGCGCGAACGCTACGTCATCGGGAAGCAAGCCAAGCTGCAGGCGATGATCGCGATGCTGCCGCCATCCACCCGCGACCGCCTCATCAAGAAGGCGATGCAACTCCCCGACTAGGAAGCCGGTTCTCGCGCGCGCAAAGGAGCGTGTATCATGTCCTTCGATTCCCTGCGCTCCTTCGTCGATGCGCTCCGTAAGGCCGGCGAGCTCCACGTTATTTCAGCGCCCGTCGACCCCTATCTCGAAATTAGCGAGATTACCGATCGCGTTGTGAAAGCCGGCGGCCCCGCGTTGTTGTTCGCCAACGTCAAAGGATCGCGCTTTCCCGTCCTAACCAACCAGTTCGGCAGCCAGCGGCGGATGGCGATGGCGTTCGATGCGGATTCCCTGGCAAGCGTCAGCGAGCGCGTGCGCAAGCTGATCGATATCACGCCGCCGGGAGCGTCGCTCGCAGAGAAATTCGGTGCCCTGATGCAGCTTGCGCCGCTCGCGAACGCGATTCCAAAAACGGTGCGCAGCGGGAGCTGCCAGGATATCGTGATGAAGCAGCCCGACTTGCGCGCGCTGCCGATCCTTACGACGTGGCCGATGGACGGCGGGCCCTTCATCACGCTCCCGCTCGTCATCACGAAAGACCCGCGCACGAATCGCCCCAACGTCGGCATGTACCGCATGCAAGCTTACAATGCGCGCGAAACCGGGATGCATTGGCAACGTCACAAGCAAGGGCGCGCGCACGCGGATGCGTGGGGAGATCGCATCCCGGTCGCCGTAGCGATCGGCTCCGACCCGGCCCTCACCTACGCGGCGACCGCGCCGCTGCCGCCCGTCCTCGACGAATACGCATTCGCGGGCCTGCTGCGCGGCAAACCGGTCGAACTGGTGCAAGCGAAAACCGTCGATCTCAAAGTGCCCGCAGATGCCGAGTTCGTTCTCGAGGGCTACGTCGATAACACCGATATCCGCACGGAAGGCCCGTTCGGCGATCACACCGGCGTCTACAGCTTGGCGGATAACTATCCGACATTCCATATCACCGCGATCACGCACCGTCGCGACCCGATCTATGCAGCGACGGTGGTCGGGAAGCCGCCGATGGAAGACGCTTGGCTCGGCAAAGCTACCGAACGCATCTTCTTGCCGATCTTGCAGATGGTGCTGCCCGAAGTCGTAGATATGAATCTTCCGGTCGAAGGCGGCTTTCACAATCTCGCACTCGTTTCCATCAACAAGAAGTACCCCGGCCACGCGAAAAAAGTCATGAACGCACTCTGGGGCCTGGGCCACATGATGATGCTCACGCGCACCCTCGTCATCGTCGACGCCGACGTCGACGTCCAAGACCCGCGCAGCGTCGCTTGGTTCGTCTTCAACAATCTCGCACCCGACCGCGACATTGTCATGATGCCCGGCCCGGTCGACGACCTCGACCACGGTTCGTATAACGTCGCCTACGGAACCAAGATCGGCATCGATGCAACGCGCAAGAGCGCGGCCGAAGGCTACGATCGCGAATGGCCGCCGGATATCATCATGGATGCCAAAACGCAGCAACTCGTGAGCAAGCGTTGGCGCGATTACGGTCTCGATGCCATCTCCAAATCGCTGGTCCCCGACGCATGGAGCGGGCAGGGCCCGAGCGCGTACCAAAGGCTGATGCGCCGATGAAGACGCTCTCGCTGTTCCTGCGCGAGATCCGCGTCGAGCATACGCTCTTCGCGTTGCCGTTTGCCTACGTCGGTGCGGTACTTGGGGCCAGAGGGCTGCCGCCGTGGCAAGCGTTGGTCTGGATTACGCTCGCCGTATTGGGAGCGCGTACGGCGGCGATGGCCGCCAACCGTTACTTCGATCGCGATATCGACGCGCGCAATCCGCGCACCGCACGGCGCGCGCTCGCGAGCGGGGCCCTCGCGCCCTCGGTGATGCTCTGGGCTATCGTGCTCGGATTCGCACTATTGCTGCTCTCAGCATGGATGCTCAACCCGCTCTGCGTGAAGCTTATGCCGATCGCGGCGCTGGGCGTGCTCGTGTACCCGCTCTGCAAGCGCTTCACATGGCTGGTGCATTTCGTCTTAGGCGCGGTAGATGGCCTCGCACCGCTCGGCGCTTACATCGGCATCACCGGGCACGTGAGTGGGAGCGCGATCCTGGTCTTTCTTGCCGTCACGCTCTGGGTCGCAGGCTTCGACGTCATCTATGCGCTGATGGATCTTCCGACGGATCGCGAGCAAGGCATCAATTCGCTCCCGGCGCGGTTCGGCGAGCGCAGCGGACGCTGGCTACCGATCGCGCTCCACCTAGGGATGCTCGCGTTGCTCGTGCTGGCGGGTATGCTCGGCGGCGTTCAATGGCCATACTACCTCGGGGCCTTAGCCGCTCTGAGCCTCGCCGTCTACGAAAACGCACTCTTCGATCGATCGGAGAATCTCTTCGTGCTCAACGAACGGGTCTTTACCGCCAATATGGGCTTCTCGATCGTCTTTCTCGGAACGACGCTCGCAGGATACCTCACGCACTGATGCGCCGCCGAGCCTTCATTGCGGCCGGTGCCGCCGCAGCGCTCGCACCGCGCATCGCGCGCGCGCAGTTTACCGGCCCGGTGCTCCAACAGCTCACGATCGGGGTGAGCGTTCCGCTCTCTGGGCCCCTTGCATCGTTCGGGAAAAACGTCGTTCAGGGCGTGCAAGCGGCCGTCAACGAGACCAACCGCTTTACCGTCTCGCTCAGGCAGTCGTTCGGCGTACGTTCGTTCGACGACCAAGACAACGGGCAGATCGCGGTCACCAACGCGCAGATCGCGCAGGCCGATCCGAGCATCATCGGCATGGTCGGCAACCTCACCGCTCCCGTCACGCTCACCGCGTTGCCGGCGTACGCCAATGCGAACTTCGCCATCGTCGTGCCGACGGTAACCGCCGACGTCATCACCTCACGCGGATACCGCAACATCTTTCGCCTGCCGACCAAAGATTCGACCGAAGGCCAGCTCATGGCTCGGACGCTCCTGCCGCAGCACGCCGGCGTCAGCGCCGTCGCGCTCACCACCAACGGCGCATACGGCCCGGATGTCGCGCAGGGCTTCGTGCAGTACGCGAAGAGCAGCCATCACGACGCCGCGGTCGTGACAATCGACGCAAATCACATCGATCCCGCGGCCGCATCCAAAGAGTGCTTGGCGTTCAAGCCCACGCACATCTTTCTTGCCGGCAAGCCCAGCGATCTCGTCCCGGTCGTTGAGGCCCTACGACTGGAGGGCTATACCGGCGCGTTCAGCGCCAGCGACGGCTTCTACAACCAATCCACGATCCAGAATTATGCGAAGTTGCTCGACGGCGTAACGGTGGCTTCGGTGATGCCGCCACTCGATCGTATCCCATCGATCTTTCAACTCTTGCGCGATTTTCAGGGCGAAGTCGGCTCGGTCAATGCGTTCTCGGCATACGGATACGCCGCGGCGCAGCTCCTCATTTTCGCCTCCCAGCGTAGCAACGCTACCACGCGCTTCACGCTGCTCAACACGATTCAGGAACAGCCGTCGGGCTTCTCGACGATCGTCGGCCAATATTCGTTCAACTTCAACGGCGACGCAATCTTGGCGAACATCTATCTCTATACGATCGGCAAGGACGGCTTCACGTTCGACCGCGCGGCTATTCCCAGCGGGTTCGTCGTTTAGGACGTATTGCAACTAGACTAACGCGAAATCGGCAAAGGGAGCGGTGATTGGGGAACCGTTCGTCAGCGCGCATCCTGCGCGCTTCCTACTCGTATGTTTTTGTGCAACACTCAAAGGACGTTCGACATCCTGTCGATTGCACAAAAATCACACGTTCCCCAAGCACCGCTCCCTTTGCCGATTTCGCGTTAGCCTATGCGTTTCTTCGTTGATATTCGTCGTCGCGTACGATCCGTACGCGATGCGGCGCCGGCGGTTTCGCGGTTTTGGGGGCGTCGACGTCTTCGACGGCGATGCAGAAGCGCATGCGCCACGAGCCGAGGGTGATCGAGAAATTCGTGCCGAGGATTTCCATGATTTATGCCTCCACGCGACGCCACTGGATAACGGCCAGGGCGGTGTACAGGATCAAAAGTATGGTGGTATAGGGCAATCTCGTAGTGATCGTAGCTCCCATGGACAACGTCTGCGTATCCGCCGACACATTTCCGGACGAGAAACTCGCATACGCAAGCGGATCGAAGAACGCCAGCACGCGGAATATCCCGTGCACGGCTTCGCCAAGCAGCGATCCGCCTAACGGTAGTAAAGCCAGCAACGCGACGGCGAGCGCCACCGGCCATGCAAAGCCCAGCACGGCGCCGTAACCGCGTCTGAGCGACGCGCTCGCCGCAGCCAAGCACGCATACCATGCAAGAGTCAATACCATGCCGCTAGCGAAGACCAGTAATGAGTCGCCGCCCACGACAATATGGGGTACCTGGAAGATCGTATTGATCGCGATGAATGCCACGACGGCCAGCACGAACCCGCCGATGATGCCTATCGCGTCTACGGCCATCATCTGAAGTGCCAAAGGAATTCGCGCGATCGGTTTGGTGAGCGCAATCTCCAGATGGCCGTCGTTCTCGCGGGCAAACGGCGCGCCGAGTATCGTCGCTAGAATAAAGGCAACCGTGACGGCGAACGCGATGTAGATGCTAAAGTCCGTGGGAGCGTTCGTGTCGATAACGGTCGTTGCCGTTTTGCCGTTCCGCGAACTGATGACGCTAACGCTACCCATCGTGACATGACTGTGAGTAGCGCGTTGCCGGGTGGTGGGCTCGGTGATCGTCACTTGCTTTCCCGCGTAGCCGTGGTCGTCTATGACGATATGCGTGCGATCTTTAGCGTTATAGAGGATCGTTCGCTTCGTTCCGTCGGGTAGCAGCACATGCTGGGTCGTGGTGCCGGGATCGAGCGATATGCTATTGATCATCGCATCGTACGACCCAAAGCGCGTGAGCGCAAAATGGAGTACGAGCGCGAGGACAAACATGCATCCAAAGATGATAGCCGTGCATTTGAGCACGTTGCGAACGCGCAACCACTGGACGTAGACCATGCTAGGCTCCCTCCACGATGTCTGCAGTCTGCAGCGCCGGAGATACGGCGTATAAGAAGATATCTTCAAGATTGAGATCGACGATGCGTACGCCGGACGCGCCCATGCCTTCGAGGCGGGCTGCGAAAGCCGTCGCATCTTCTTTGGTGAGCAGGCGCACGATGCGCCCGTCGCGATCGACGCGCAGAAGCCGCGTGTCGTGATGGAATTCTTCGAGCGAAACGTCGCTCGTGGGGAAGATGCCTTCCACGATTTTGCGGCCGTATTTTAGGTCGTCGACGGTTCCTTCGAGTGCGAGCTTGCCCCGATCCATGACGGCGATGCGTTCGGCGGCGCGCTCGACCTGCCCGATTTGGTGCGATGAAAAAACGATCGTCGCTCCGCGGGCGGATTCGTTGATCATGAGATTGAGCACGTGGCGCTGATTGATCGGGTCCAAGCCGCTGGTGGGCTCGTCGAGGATAAGCGTATCCGCCTGGCGCGCAACGGCGAGGGCAACCATCGTTGCGGTGCGCATGCCTTTCGAGAGCTGCCGAACCCGCTTGCGCGGATCGACGTTAAACTGAGTAAGCAGCTCAAGAGCCATCTTGGGAACGAAGCCCTTAAATGCACTTCGCGTCATATGGATGTGCTCGGTAACGGTCATCCAATCGTAGAGCACGCTGCGTTCCGGTACGTAGGCGATGCGTTCGAAGGTTGCGGGAACCAGCGGCTTGCCGTCGTAGCGCACGGAGCCGCCGTCCAGGCGAATCAAGCCGAGCATGGCTTTGAACGTGGTCGTTTTACCGGCGCCGTTGGGGCCGAGCAATCCAAAGACCGTTCCGGCGGGGATTTCAACCGAGAAGTCGTCGACCGCCGTGTACGAACCGTACGATTTGCGAATGCGATCGATGGTGATGGTACTCATGCTTCCTCCGGGAGCCAGTGGTTGAGCGCCTGTTCTAGCAGATCGCGGACTTCGGACCGGCGCAGTCCGACCGATTTGGCCTCCCGTACCGCGCGCTCGATGACGTCGCGGGCAACGTCGTCGGCTGCTGCGCGGCTCGACTCTTCGGCACCGTCGGCGCGAACGAACGAGCCCCGGCCCGGGGCGGTCTCGATAACTCCCTCGCGCTCGAGATCGCGGTACGCCTTGGCGACGGTGTTCGGATTGACGGTCAGATCCAGTGCGAGCTGCTTCACCGTGGGAAGCTGCTCGCCGGCCTGCAGGATGCCCAGGGCTACCGACCGCTTGACCTGTTCGATCAGTTGGAGGTAGATGGGCACGCCGCTGCGGGGATCGATCGTTAGAACGGCTGGCATGACGGGCTTAGAACTTCGGGCCCCAGCCTTGGAAGAGACGCGACGATAGTTGGTCGGGAATGCGGACGGGGGTACGAGCCTCGCGGCAGAGCTCGGCGTCGGGACGGTTGATGAAGCGGGTCATTGGCGTTTTCCTTTCGATTCGTACTAATCATCTGTCGTACTAGTACACTAGTACAATATGCTAAGTCGAACCGCTTGTCAACACCCCCCGGACCCCTAGTCCGGCAAGTTACGGGTTTCCACGGATGAGGCACCGAGCGGGTGCGGGCTAGGATAGGTTCACTGGGGACTCGCTCGCGTATAAAAGATGGGATAACGATGCACGACCAGGCATTAGTCTGGAATACCGACACACATCTACAGGTTACGTCGCTAACGGCTCGGCTGCGGAACCTTGTGGGCATCGGTAGCACCGCGTCCCAACTCTCCGCGAGCGATCTCTGGGGTACCGACGAGCCGTTAGGCAGCGTAGTCGTAGCCCACCATTGGGCGCTCGACGGCGAATCGCTCTCGTTCGAAAGCAGCTTCCGCGATACGCTCTATCACTTTGAACTCGAACCTTTGTACGATACGGCAGGCGCGATCGTCGGCGTCTGCGGCCGAGCGGTGCCGAATCCGGGGCTCGGAGCGCGTTTTCACGCCGACGTCGCCGGCGTCGCCGAACGTTCGGCGGGAATCGGAACGTGGAGCGAGGATTTGCGCATGGGCGGGTTCAGCATTTCCGACGGCTTAGCCACACTGCTCGGCACCGGCCGCAGCTCGGTGATGTCGTCGTTGCGCGATTTCGATCATCCCGACGAGCGCGACGCAACGGCGCGCGAGATCGAAGTGATGCTTCGCGAAGCTCATGCCTACACGCACGACCACCGCATTCTCTGTGAAAATGGACGTATTCGGATGGTCCGCGAACGCGTTCGAGCGTTGTACGACGATCGCGGTTTGCCGTTCGCACGCATCGGCACGCTGGTCGACATTACCGAATTCAAGCTTCGCGAGGCCGAGCTCGCCGAGCTCGCGCACTACGACGCGTTGACGCGCCTGCCCAACCGCACCCTCCTCGAAGAACGGCTGGCGACGGCGGTCTCGCGGTGCGGGCGGTACGATCTCCGGTGTGCGGTACTCTTCATCGACTTGGACGATTTCAAAGTCGTTAACGATAGCCACGGCCATGCCTTGGGCGATCGCCTCATCAACTCCGTGGGCGAGCATCTCATGCGGCACGTTCGGCCCACGGATACCGTTTCGCGGCTCGGCGGCGATGAGTTCGTCGTGCTCATCGAAGACCTGATGAGCGACGAAGCCGCACTCGATGCCGCGCGGAAAATCTTGCGTAGCTTCGACCAGCCGTTCACGATCGACGGGCGGCGGATCGCCATTAGCGCAAGCATCGGCGTCGCCACGTTTCCGCGCTGCGCGAATACGCCGAGCGACCTCATCGATCGAGCCGATCGCGAGATGTATGCGGTAAAACGCAACGGCGGTCGCGGCGTGAAGCTCGCAAACAGTACTCCCCAAGGCTTTCAGAAGGAAACGCCGGTACCGACGGCCGAGAACGCAGCGTGCGCAGCCCCCTCTTTATCGGCCCGGCATCGCTTCGTGACCCACGCGAGCACCTGGCCTTCGGGCTAACCCTGCTCTTTGCGTTGCCCGCTGCCGCCGGCCTTGGGGTCTTTTTGCACGAGTCGGTCGGTCTCTCGCAAGTAGCGCTCTTCATCGTGATCGCGATGGTCTACGTGACGCTCGCGCGCGGGCGTCTCCTTGGATCGAGCGTACGCATTCATGCTGCACAGTATCCGCGCGTCTTTTCAATCGTGAAACGGGCGTGCGCCGCGCTCGAAATTCCGATGCCGCTCGTCTTCGTGCGGGACGACCAGTTCGTACCCGTCGCGGCGCTCGGTTTCGGCGAGCCCTACTCGCTCGTGATCTCGTGCAATTGGATCGAGCAGTTCTCCGACGATGAATTAGCATTCGTGGTCGGGCGCGAACTCGGACACATCGCGGCGGGCCATACGCGCTTCCTCTCTCTGCTCAGCGTCAACGGTAAGGAGAATCCTATAGTCGCGCTCATCTTCGGTGCGTGGCTGCGTCGATGCGACCTCACCTGCGACAAAGTCGGGCTGCTGGTATGCGGATCGCTCGATGCGGCCGCCCGCGCGATCATCGTTAGCGCGTTCCACCACTTCGGGCGCCAAATCGACGCGACGCAATTTGCCGAACAAGCCTCCGAGATCAAGAACGACGCCGTCTTACGCTGGGGCGAATGGCTTGGCCCGGAACCGTACGCGACCAAACGCATCGAATGGATGCGTCGCTTCATCGGAACCCAAGCCTATGCGCTGACCGAAGACTGGTTTTTACGCGAGGTTGCCGGCGAACCGCCGGCGCTGCCGGCCCCGGGGACGACCCGCGTGATACCCGCCGATTGCCCCGGCTGGTGGCGCCGATTCTTCGCGCTCTCCATCGATGTGATTCTCGTAAGCGCGCTGATCGGTTCGCTGCATCCATTCATCGTCCACGACGGGAAAAACGTCTCGGCGGCGATGGCGACCTCCACCACGAAAACGGCGACATCGACAAAAGACAAAGCATCGTCTTCTGACGCGGTCGAAACGATCGAACTGCCGAACGGGACGAAGATCACAATTCCGCGCGACCGCCGGCAAGGGAGCGGTATGATCCCCGAACTCGTCGCCGAGGCGGCCGCTGCGACCGTGGCGTTCGCTTCGCTGGGGATCGCTCTGTACTTTGTCCTGCTGGTCTCCACCGCCGGACAAACCTTCGGCATGATGATCGCCGGCTTGCGGGTCGTCACCGTCGATTACCGTCATCCGGGCATCTTCAGAACGTTGCTGCGCTATCTTTTCGTCGCGATCGGCCCGCTCTTTGTCGTGGTCGCGTTCTTGAGCCCATTTTCGCGCCGCATCATGCTCCACGACCGCGTTTCGGGCACGCGATTGATCACGAGCGAACGAGTGATGGCCCGCGTCGGCGTTATGCCAGCATAGCACCGATCTGTAGGGCGTTCCCGAGGCGATTGACGTAATTGTAAAAGCCGATCGTCGCGACGATCTCAACGCATTCACCTGCGTCAAAGTACGCCCGTAAGTCGTTCCATAAATTGTCCGGCAACGCCCGCGGCTCGCGCGTGATCGATACGGCGGCGGCCAGTGCCGCCCGCTCCGGGGCATCGAAGTGCGGGCTGCGCGCGTAGTCGCCCAGGTCGTCCAACGTTGCGCGATCGATACCCAACCGTTCGGCCAGGCCCTGGTGGCAACTCGTGCAGTAATCGCACGCATTGAGCCACGATACCATCAGCGCGCACAGTTCCTTTATGCGCCTGGAAACGCTGCCCGACCCAACGAGCGCGTCGGCGTGTCGTATCAGCGTCCGTGCGATCTCCGGGCGCTCCCCCAATACCGAAACGAGCGGCCCGTATGGGCCGCTCGCAACATCGTGCGTGCTCTGCGGAAGCCGCGGCACTATCCGGCACCTTGGGAGAGCTGACGGAAGCCTGCGTCCTCGCGCATCGCATCGTAGCGTGGATCGTTGGCGATCGCGGTCCAACTGATGCTTCCATGCACGCGGCGCAACCACGAGAAGGCGATCCGGCGCTCGCCGATCGCATTGAGCGCGATCGCGAGATCGGCCGGGTCCACGTTACGGTCGTGGCCGATCGCGTACGCCAGCTCCGAACGCGCCCGCGTCAATTGGTGTTCTTCAGCGTAGGCGTGCGCCAGGAGAGCCGCCGCTTCGGCCCGACAGTCGGCGCACGAGCTGCCGAAGCGCTCGAAGGCGACCACAGCGCGCGGGTAGCGACGTTGGGCTTCGTAGGCTAAGCCGATCGTCTGATAGACATCGGAGCGATCGGGATCGAGATCGAGGGTCTGGCGCGAGTACGCGATGGCTTCGTTGTAGCGCCGATCGAGGTACGCCGCGGAGCCTAGCCACGCGGTCGTCGCGACCGAGAGCGGGTCGAGGTCGGCGGCCGTCTTCAGTTCGCGAAATGCGGCCGGCAGGTGTCCGCTGCGTAGGAGGGCGATGCCGTACCACTCATGCGCCGGGCCGTACGACGGAGCCAGCGCGAGCGCGTGGCGCAAACCCTGCAGCGCCTGCGCCCATTGCCCCTTGCGCATCGCGATAAATCCGAGCGCCGCATAGGCCTCTCCGCTATCCGAATCGAGGGCCAGCGCTTTGCGCGCGTAGGCGCGAGCGCGATTGAGATAGACGTCGGACGCGAGCGGCCCGTAGTGATAGTCGCTCATCGTCGCGTTGGCCTCGGCCAACGCCGCATACCCGCTCGCGTCGTGCGGATCCGCATCGATCACCTGCGCGAAGTACGCGAGGCTTTTTTCGACGCCCCCGCGCGTGCGTAAATTCCAATAGTACCGGCCGATCGCATAGAGTCGCGCGCCCGAGCTCGAGAGTTGCGGCTGCACGGGTTGCCGAGCGAACGCAGATGTAACCAGTACGCCGACTGCGACGATCGCGACGATGGCTATCGCGGCGAGCGCCAAAATAGCGCGCGACGGCAACCAGGCTCGCCGGGCCGGCACGATCGCAGCAACCCTGGGCGCCGGGGCTTCGGAGCATTCTACAAGGCGCACCGATGCGACGAACCGGTAGCCGCGGCGCGGCACGGTCTCGATCGGGTCGGCCACGCAGTGCGGCTTCAGGGTCTTGCGTAACACGTAGACATTCTGTGCGAGGTTGGCTTCTTCGACGAATCCTTCGGGCCAGATTCGGTCGAGCAAAGCGGTCTTGGCAAGGACTTCGCCGGGGTGTTCGATTAATGCAAGCAGCGTTTCGACCACCTTCGGGCCGAGTGCCACCGGAGCGCCCTCATGCAACAGCAACAGCTGATCGGCGTCGAGTTGGAACGGGCCGAACTCGTAGATACTCATCGCACGCTATCCTTGTCAGCCAAGAAACTTTTGATTCGAATTTCAAGACGCTTGCGACCGTTTCGAGGGATGCTCGAACCCGTGTTCGTTCGACGTCTCCTACTAACGATCTGTACGGCCATCGCGGCGGCAAGTTTCGCTCTTGCGGCCCCGGCTGCCGTACCCTCCACTCTTTCGTTCTCGATAGCCAAGGCTCCCCATCCGCTCGCCCTGGATCCGACCCTCTCGGACCCGGCCTGGCAGGCAGGCAAGGTGCCCGAGCCCGGACCTTGGGAGAACATCACCCGCCGAGCCCCGGCCGAACACGCCACCATCGCGTACCTGCTCTACGACGAGGACAACCTCTACATCGGTTTCCAAGCCGAGCAGAGTGGGACGCCGATCGTCGCCACCCAGAGCACCAACGATGTGGGTTTTGGCCTGGACGACTTCGTGGGCGTAGGCATCGATACCGGGAGTGGCGGCAGCCAAACCTATTACTTCGAAACCACGCCCGCCGGCGTGCGCTACCAGCAGGCAAGCGAAAACGCCCGGTACCGCCCGCGCTGGCGGGCTGCCTCCACGCGGAAGGGCGGCAATTGGAGCGCAGTCCTGATCGTTCCGCTGCGCGACTTGCGAACGCGGGAGGGCACCCAGTCCTGGCACGTCAATTTCGTCCGCGGCGTTGCCGCAATAGCCGAGCATTATACCTGGGCCTATGCCGGACTCATGCAGGACGGCGGCAACGGGTGGCCCAGGTTTGCCGACGAGCAGTTTTGGCCGAAGGTTGAGGGCATCAAGCTCGGCTTGGATACCGCCAACCGTCCCGAACCACGAGCCGAGATTTACGGCCTGGAAAGCCTCGGGCGCGACCGCAATCTCTTCCAACAGGCCGACGGCTCCTTTCTGCCCCAGCGCGTACGGCCCGTGGGGGTGGACGTGAGCTATCCCGTGACGCCGACCATCAATTTCGTCGGCACGCTCGACCCCGATTTCTCCAACGTGGAGATCGACCAGCAGACGATCGCACCCCAAGAATTCCGGCGGCAACTGCAAGAGTATCGTCCATTCTTCTCGCAAGGCGCCGCCTTCATCAACCCGGCGATCGATCCGTATTCCAATTTTAACGGACCGGAGAATTTGGTCTTTTACTCTCCCGGCGTGGGGCCGTTCGATCGTGGCGAAAAACTCGAGGGAACCTTCGGAAAGCAGTCGTTCGGCGTCCTGAATTTTCGCGGCTACGACCAAACCAGCGGCAACACGTTCGACGACATCGCCTACGGCTACAAGCACGCGCTGCAGGACCAGACCTTTGCGTACTACACCGACGGCGTCTTCGCGCACCACAGCGTAGCCGGAAGCGACGCGACGGTGGAGTACGGCGTGAAAGGGCGCAACCTTCACAACGGCTTCGTGTACAATTTCAACGGCGCGTTCGAACGCGGCACGTGGGTTCCGGGCGGCCTCGCGCACAGCGCCGATGCCTTTCTCGACGTACACAAGACCTATCACGAAACGCTGTTCGGCTACGTCGATATCTCGCCGTATTTCAACCCGATCGACGGCTTCACGAGCAATTCGGATATCCGCGGTTTTCAGGGCTTTCAGGCCTTCAACGGGAGCACCCGCTTTGCGAAATCGTGGAATATCTTCCTGGTCGGCGATCGCTTCTTCGATCGCTCCGGAGCCCTCCACGAGGTGGACACGAGCGCGATCCTGAGCGCCACCTTCAACAACGGGTTTTCGATCGACGGTGCGGGCACGTCCGTCGGGCTGCTTCGCAGCTACGATGTGGTCGCGAAGAACGATTGTGCCGGCCCCACGATCGGGCGTTCGTCGTTTACGGGGTTTCCGTGTTATCGCAACGGTGAGACAGACCCGTTCAATCTCGCCTTCATCCCGATCGGTTATCGCGACGGTACGCCCACGCCGATCGACGTCAGCGTGCAATGGGGCAATTTCTACCCGAACTACGTGCACCTGTATACCGCGACGACATCGCATCCCATTGGGAAGCGCCTCACGCTGGGCCTGGAGTACGACGGGACGCTCCAGCGCACGCTAGCCACCGGCGCGTTGGATTCGCAGTGGCTGCGACGGGTCTCGCTGGGCATCGATACGAGCCGCAACAGCAACTTCACGCTCTCGCTGCGCGACATCAACGGGCTAGGCGGGTTTGCGGCGCAACAGGGCCTCAACGTGGCGGCAGGTTATCACATCGCCCTGCCCTCGGGAGACTTGTACATCAATTACGGCACCCCAGCCGCGAGTTATACGCTGGAGCGCTTCATCGTAAAGTACGTTTTCCGGGCGGGAGCCGACGCCGGCACCTAAAACGGTACGCACGATCGCCTCGCTATAACGCTTTAGACAACGACGGCGGGGCTTTTCGTTTGAAACAAAAAGCATAGAGACCCGGTAAAGGCGTGTGTAGAGTTAAGCACGCAGGCACACGTCGTGCCGACAAAAAGGAACATTTTCGTGAGCACCGTCGTTGAACCAACCGTGGAATCCCAACCTGAAGAAGCGCGCCCCGTCATTTCGTTCACCCGGGTGATCGAGTCGGTTTCGGGGAAGGGGTCTTTTGCCGGATGGGGTCCTAACGTCACCGGCTCCAGTTCGATCGTTCGCTGGAACTAGTCGCGCCATAGCTTTCATCCGTGCGAAACGCGCACGAGATGAATTGGGGCGGCGGCGTCCTCCACCGACGCCGCCCCGACACCCCTACCCCGTAGAGTGCAGCAAGTCAAAAGGGGATGGCCGATGGCCATCCCCTTTTGATCCGTTTTAACGCGGCTATGTAAAATAAGGCGGCTACGCGAGATATGGTTCGTACGGAAGCACGGGTGCTAGAATGCGGTTCATCTCTTCGAAGATCGCCGGATCGAGGCTCAAGTCACCGGCCTTGACGTTATCGTCGACGTGCGCGAGCTTGGTCGCGCCGACGATCGCGCTCGTGACGGCGGGCTCCCGAAGCACCCACGCCAACGCGAGTTGAACCATCGAAACCTCTGCCTGCTCAGCGAGCGGCACCAATCGTTGCACCGCGTCGAGCACCGGTTGCGTAAAATAGGTGTCCATCATGTCGGCGCTGGCCCCAGCCGCGCGCGTCCCCGCCGGGGGATGCTTGGCGTCGAGGTATTTTCCCGAGAGGATGCCCATGGCGATCGGAGACCACACGACGTTCCCCAAACCGTACGCTTCGCATGTCGGAAGCACGCGGTCTTCGATGCGGCGCCACAGCGCGCTGTATTGCGGCTGATTGCTGATGGGGACGGCCCATCCGCGCGCGCGACAGAGCGTTACTGCTGCTGCGATCTGATCGGCATTCCACTCCGAAGTACCCCAATAGAGAATCTTCCCGTCGCGCACCAAATCGTTCATCATCTGGGCGGTCTCTTCTAACGGAGTAGTTTCGTCGTAGCGATGACATTGGTAGAGATCGATGTAATCGACGCGCAACCGATGCAACGAACGATCGATTTGGTCGCGGATATGCTTACGCGATAACCCGCGCTCGTTCACCGTATCGCCCATGGGAAAATAGACTTTGGTCGCGAGCACCAACGCATCGCGATTAAGCTCTTGCAGAATCGGGCCGAGCACCTCTTCGGCGGCGCCGCGCGCGTAGACGTTAGCGGTATCGATAAAGTTGACGCCCTGCTCCCAAGCGCGCAGAACGCACGCGCGCGTGGTATCGCGATCGACGCTGTTGCCGAAGGTCAACCAAGAGCCCAAGCCGATGACGGAGAGTTTGAGGCCCGAGTGGCCGAGCGTACGATATTGCATGCCGATTACTGCGGCGCAAAGACGCGGAGCGCCTTCGGCAGCACCTCAAAGAGTGCCGGCGTGAAACCAGCCGGTTCCCCGTCGGCAACGATGTGATGCGGATGCTTGGTTTCGATGCGAAAACGCGCGGAACGAAGCGTCCGCAAGCCCGGTACCGCGTGCGGCTTTCCTTGAATCATCGCGTATGCAATCGGGAAGGCTTCGAGCACCGTGTCGATTTCGACGCCGTAGAGATCGAGCCAGCCGTCGTCGATAGCCGCCGCCTCGACCGAGACCAGCCCTCCAAAACGATGGCTGTTCGCGATCGTGAGCTGGATCGTCCTAAAGCGTTCGCAGCGACCCCGATCGTCGTAGGCGAGAACGTGGATCGGCCGCGCGTGGCGAAAGGCTTGAAACGCCGTGCCGAGAACGCCGGCGAAACCGAAGCGCTGCTTGAGCTCGGGCGTCTGCAGGCGCGCAATGCGGCTCGATATACCGATACTCGCCTCGTTGACGAAATACGCTCCGTTGACGCGCCCGATATCGATCCTGCGTTCGTGCCCGCTCGCGATGAGGTGGACCGCGCCCTCGATCTCGAGCGGGATTTCCAACGTGCGCGCGAGTTCGTTGAATGTGCCCAGCGGAACGATGCCCAGCGGGACGCCCCGATCGATGGCCGTCGCAATCAGTCCGACGGCGGTCCCGTCGCCGCCGGCACCGATGACGCAATCAAAACCGCCCGACCGCAACGCCTCATCGCCTTCAACGACGTCGACACCGTGAACGGCGAGTGCTTCGCGGACGTCGCCGGCCAGCGTACGGCCGCGCCGGGAACGTTCGTTGATCGCCAAGTAGGCGCGCATTGCCGGCACCTTGTACGCGAGCGACCGCGCACCTGCGATAGGCCGGGGCATTTCCGGGTAACCTCAACCATGAGCAAGCTTCGGTACGTTCGCGCGCTCGCGAGCGAGACGTTCGCTGCGTATCGCGAGGATAATATCTCCCGGCAGGCCGCGGCACTGGCGTATTTCACGCTGTTCGCCCTGGTGCCGCTGTTGATCGTGCTCCTCGAGGTGGCCGCGCTCGTCGTCGGTGGGAGCGGCAACGAGCAACAGTTGCGTAGCAGTATTACCGAGGCGCTGTCGCGCGGCGCCGGAGCGCAGAGCGCGCAGGTTGTCGACGGCGTTCTGCGCGCCACCCTCAAACAAGCTCGTCACGGCGGCATCGTCGCGGGAATTCTGAGCTGGCTCGTCTTCGTGCTAGCGGCTACCGGATTGCTGGGAGCGATCCAGGGAGCGCTCGATGACCTGTGGCACGTGCGGCGCCTGAAGCAGCCCTGGTGGGCCGCGGTCAGGGATCGACTCGTCGCATTTGCGCTCATTGCAGCCGCCGCCCTCGTATTGATGCTCTCGATCGGAATCACCACCGGCATCGCAGCTACGATCGGAACCTGGGCTCCCGCTTCGCCGATCACCGGCTTTTTCATCGTCCTCGCCGGCTCCATACTCTCGCTTGCAGCGATCGCCGCACTCTTCTCGGCGACGTTCAAATTTCTGCCGCATACGGCAATCGGTTGGAGATCGGCCGTGCTCGGCGGACTCGTGGCAGCGGTGCTCTTTTCGATCGGTCAAATCGCGCTAAGCTGGTATCTCGCGCGCGCCGGAGCCGCCTCGGCCTTCGGAGCGGCCGGATCGCTTGTCGTGCTCGTGTTGTGGATGTATTACTCGGCTCAGATCTTCTTACTCGGCGCCGAGTTCACGAAAGTCTACGCGGCGAAGAGCGCTCTCGCGATCGAGTAGCGCGCGTTTGCGCGCCACGCCCCATTTGTAACCGCTCAACTGGCCCGACCCGCGAATCACGCGATGGCACGGAATGACGATGGCCAGCGGATTGCTCGCGCACGCTCGCGCAACGGCTCTCGCCGCGGCCGGTTGCCCGATGCCGCGCGCAACCTCCGCATACGAACGCACTTCTCCGTAAGGTATTCGCTGCAAGTACGCCCATACGCGCTGTTGAAATGCCGTCGCGCGAATGTCCGTCGGCAAATCGACGTGCGGCTGCGCTCCGGAAAGATGCGCGCGCAACGCATCCGTCCACGCAGCGAACTGCGGATCGCCCGGTTCCCGCATCGGCCGTACGTCGGCATTTTCGAACTCAGCCCGAAGCAGCGATTCCAATTCGGCTTCGCCTTCGCCGAATTGCACGAAACACAAGCCGCGGTCGGTCGCTCCCAGCATCAGCAACCCGACCGGTGTGTCCATACAGGCAAAGTATATGGTGATGCCGTGCCCCGCGCGACGGTATTGGGCCGGCGTCATTCCCAGGCGCGCGCCAGCCCGTTCGTAGACGCGGCTCGTGGAGCCGTAGCCGGCATCGAATGCCGCGTTCGTGATATCGCCCGAGGTTTCGAGCTTGCTTTTCAGCGCGTTCAAACGCAGTCCATCGAGATATTGCTTTGGCGTAACGCCGACTACTGCCTTGAACGTGCGCTGGAAATGAAAGCGGCTCATGCCGGCCTGCCGCGCGAGCGTTTCGAGATGGAGCGGATCGTCGCTGTGATTCTCGATAAAGCGGCAGATCGCATGCATGCGCTCGGCTACAAGATCGCGCGTTTCTAACGGGCGACAACGTTTGCACGGACGCAGCCCATCGCGTTCGGCATCGAGCGCCGACTCATAGAACCGGACGTTCTTTCGGAGCGGCTCTCGAGCGGAACAGTGCGGGGAGCAGTATATTCCAGTAGTCGTAACCCCAAAATAGAAGTGCCCGGCCTGCGAGGCGTCCCGCCTCCGTACGGCTTCCCAGCATGCCTCGGTATCCAACATAGCTGTAGCTTACGGCATAGCGTCGCGGCACGCCATCCATTTCTTGCGCTCATCTTCCTATCAGTAAATCTGCAGCTTTCGCGGGTACCTTGGTCGCATGGCATACGCACATACGGCGCAGCACCACTCTCTTACCACCCGCCTCACACACTGGGGCACGACGGTGGCTTTCATCATGCTCTTCGGAAGCGGCGCCGCGCTCTTCAATCACTCACCGAAATTTAAGATATCCGGCCACACCTATGTCTTGCCGCACCTGCCCGCATGGCTGGCGATACCGTTCGAGCCGAAAATCATGCACTACGTGTTTGCCGCACTCTTCGTGATCTGCGGGATCACTTACATCGTTTGGGGGATACGCAGCGGCCACTTCTCGCGGCTCGTTCTTCGCGGGGACGACGTGCGCAAGGCGCTGCCGATGCAGCTGTACTATCTCGGACTAAAGAAGACGCCGCCGTCGTACGACGGATACAACCCGTTACAGAAAATCGCGTACACGACGGTGCTGTTCGTCATCTCGCCGCTCATCGCGATCACCGGAACCGCCATGCTCCCCATCCATGCTTTGCGCCCGCTCGGTGCGCCCTTCATCGGCGGCGTCAAGCTCTGGCACTTCGGGTTGGTCTGGGCGCTCTGCGCCTTCGCAATCGTGCACATCGCCATGGTCGCATCGACGGGCCTCGTCACCAACATTCGCGCCATGACCGCCCCGAACTCCTCACGAAGCAACGCGCGCGATTTGGCGCGCGGCTAGGTTCGCATGCGTTTTGGAAACGAGATTTTGCTACTGCCCAGAAAGGGACTCGAACCCCCACGGTGTTGCCACCACTAATACCTGAAACTAGCGCGTCTACCAATTCCGCCATCTGGGCGCGGCCGGTGCGTGTTCTCTCCCTGGGCCGGAGCCCCTGCCGCGGTGCGCAACCCGGTAGCGCTGTGCGGGTTTTCAGAGGCCACGTATGTCCCTGCCCCTGCAAACGATCGCCGAGCTCCGGCCAACCCAGCTCGACCCCTACTCCCAAGCCGTAACCGATGCAGCCGAACGCGTAAGCCCGGCCGTCGTCGCAATTTCGGTGCGCTCCGCGGCGGGCGGCGGAAACGGCTCGGGATTGGTCTTCACTCCCGACGGTTTCGTGCTCACCAACAGCCACGTCGTACACGAAGCGCAAAGTATCAGTGTGGCTTTCCTGGACGGAAGCGAGTTGCCGGCCCGCCTGATCGGCGACGACCCGCATACGGATCTCGCGGTGTTGCGCGTGGACGGGCCGGCCCCGGCGTGCGCCGTCTTGGGCGACTCCTCCGCGCTACGCCCCGGGCAACTCGTCGTAGCGGTCGGGAATCCGTTCGGCCTGGCATATACCGTTACCGCAGGCGTCGTCAGTGCGCTGGGACGCACGCTTCGCTCGCAATCGGGCCGGTTGATGGACAACATCATCCAAACCGACGCCGCGCTCAACCCGGGCAATTCCGGCGGACCGCTAGTGAATGCGAGTGGCGAGGTGATCGGCATAAACACCGCCGTGCTACCCGGGCAAGGCCTCTGCTTTGCGATCGCAATCAACACCGCCAAATTCGTTAGCGGCCTGCTCATCCGGCACGGGAAAGTGAAACGCGGCTACTTTGGCATCGCCGGCCAAGATATCGTGCTCTCGCCCGCCGCAGCGCGACGCTTCGCCCTCGACGACCCGCGCGCGGTGATGATCGCTTCGGTGGAACCGGGGAGCCCCGCCGATACTTCGCGCCTGCTCGCGGGGGACGTCTTGCTCGCACTCGAAAACGAGCGAATCCGCGGCATCGATCATCTTCACACACTACTCACATCGATCGATTTGAGCCGCGCGTACAAACTCGACATCCTGCGAAAGAGCGAACGGCTTGCCCCGATCATCCTTCCCGTCGAATCACCGGCATGATTCGTAAACTGCTCCCGATTCTCGGAATCACGTTCATCGACATCATCGGGTTTAGCATGTTGCTCCCGATCCTGCCGTATTTCGTGACGCACTTCGGCGCGAGCGCGCTCGTGGTCGGTATCTTGTTTTCCACGTTCTCATTTTGCCAGTTGATCGCAGGCCCGATCTGGGGCAACGTCTCCGACCGGGTCGGACGTAAAGCGGTGCTCATCATCAGCCAAATCGGCGCAACCATCGGCTGGGCGATGCTCGCTTTCGCTCCCAACATCATGTGGGTGTTCGTCGCGCGCATTATCGAAGGCATTTCGGGCGGAAACATCGGGATCACGCAAGCCTACGTCGCGGATTTGGTCGAACCGAAAGAACGAGCCCGCGCGTTCGGACTCATCGGTGCGACGTTCGGCGCAGGCATGGTGTTCGGACCGCTCGGCGGCGGCATCCTGTTCGCGAAGTTCGGCTTCGCCGCGCCGTTTCTCGCCGCATCGGCGCTCCAATTGCTCACGCTTATCGTCACGATCGTCGTGCTGCCGGAATCTCGTTCAAAGCAAGAGGAAGACGAATCCCGCATCGGCATGCACGAGATCTTCGCAACGTTCCACAACGTACGCGTCTCGCGCATCCTTTGGCAGAAGCTGGCTTTATCGCTGGCACTCTACGGGTGGTTCGGCGTTCAAGCGCTCTATCTAAAGCAACAGCTCGGTTACGACGTCACGCAAACGACGATCCTGTTCGCATTCTTCGCGCTCGCGAACGTCGCCATCAACGGGTTTCTCGTCGGGCGCGTCTCGCACCGCATCGGAGATCGCGCCATGTCGAGCCTCGGGCTCGCGTGCCTGGTCGTCGCATTCGCGATCACTCCATTCGTCCACACGCTCGACAGCGTGATCGCCATGATCGTGTTTTTCTCGCTCGGCATGGGCTTTGCGAGCACCGGCATCACGGCGTTGATCTCGAACGCCGCCGACGATCGCGATCAAGGGACGGTGCTCGGCGTCAGTTCCTCGCTCGACGCGCTCTCCGGCATCGTCGCGCCGCCCACCTCAACCGAACTCCTGACGCGCTTCGGATCGCCGTTCTCCGGGCTTGAATCGTTCCTTTTGGCGGCGATAGCGCTGATCATCGGCTTCGTCACCGGCCGTAGCGACCATCGCTTCGTGCGCGCGGACGCCTCCATCGAAGTGTTCGAACGCATCGAAATCGCTGAAGGCTAAGACCTCGCGCTAGCCGCGTGGTTTCGGCCGCGTGAAGAAACCGTCGGCATTCGGCATCTTCACACGAGGAAGCGTCCGAGCGTTCATCGCGTCATTCTTACCAACGATCCCGTTTTTCCAAAGAATAAAAGCCGTGAGCGCATACACCTGATGGCTCGTGAGTGATTCCGGGTGGTTAAACGGCATGGCACGCCGGATATAGTCAAAGACGCCCGTCGCATATGGCCAGAAGCTTCCGATCGTCTTGATCGGCGCATTGCTGGCCAGCGTACCGATCCCACCGACCAGACGCGGGAACATTCCGTGTCCGGGCACCTTCATACCCTGCCCTTCGGCTCCATGGCAAGCCGCACAGTCGGCAGCGAAAAGCGCTGTCCCTTGCGCGGCCGTTCCACTCCCGGCCGGAAGCCCTCCGCCGCTCGGCTCGACATCGATATTCCAACCAGCAATCTCCGCCGGGGTCGCAGGCTTTCCAAAATGCATGGACCTTGGGCTTGTCGCAGCTTGGGAAGACGGGAGCGCCCCAAGTGCCGCGATGGCCATAATAAACGTTAAACCAATCAGTCTACGCATGAACATTGGTCACCTCACCATTTGCCGCGACGTGCCAACTTTGGATCGCATTCATGTGATAGACGGAGTTGTACCCGCGTTTGGCAACAAGCTGGGTTAAGGTCGGCTGCACGTAGCCCGTTTCGTCGACGCACCGACTCTGGAGTACTACGGGCTTCCCATCCCACTCCCAGTTGAAGCGAAAGCGCGTTAGGCAGCGTGACATGATCGGCGACTCCAATCGCGCAGCCAGCCAATGTGTGCCGCCATCGGTCGAAACATCGACGCGACTAACACGCCCGGACCCCGACCATGCGAGGCCGGATATCTCATAGAACCCCGGCGCCCGGAGCTGCTGCCCCGCCGACGGGAACGTGATAACAGACTTTGCCTCCATGATGAAGTTGAACTGACGGGCCTTGCCGTTTGGCATAAGCTCGGTATAGTAAGCGGTTTCTTCATACGTTTCGAACGGCGCAGCGCCGAATTTCAACCGTCGCAGCCACTTGATCTGCATATTGCCCTCGTAGCCCGGGAGCAACAGGCGCAGCGGATATCCCTGTGACGGACGAAGCATTTCCCCGTTTTGCGCGAAGGCCAACAGTGCGTCATCCATGAGTTTGTTCACGGGGATACTACGCGCCATCGCTGCCGCGTCGGCCCCTTCGGCCAAAACCCACGTAGCCTTCGGGTCGATACCGACATCCTCAAGCACCGTCGACAGCGGCACCCCCGTCCATTCAGAGCAACTCAGCAAGCCGTGCGTGAACTGCACCGACTTGCCCGATGGTTTACGCCACTCCGTTAACGTGTTGCCGGAGCACTCCATGAAGTGGATGCGCGATACCGCCGGATACCGCATTATGTCATCCATCGTTAGGATGATCGGATGCTTTACCATCCCTTCGATCATCAGCCGATGTTGAGCGGGATCGATATCCGGTACGCCGGCGTGGATCCGCTCGAAATGTAAGCCGTTCGGGGTGATGATACCGTGCAAGTTTTGCAGCGGCGTGAAATTCCATGAAGCCAGGTCCGTCGGCGTCAGGTCCGTTGGCAATCGGACGACGTACTGCTCGTAGTGCGACGGATTGCCATACGGTGAAAGCGGGCGCCCTTGGGTCTGCATCCACGGCGGGACGTTCGGCGGAAGATCGGCCGGATTGGGCGGCTCTTGAGCCCAACCTCCGCGGTCGTCCAGGCGGGCAGCTTCGGCTGCGCCCGCGGGTCTTACCGCCATCAGCGCACCCGCGCCCAAAGCGGCCGAAGCAAGGCCGGTCAGCGCCTCACGCCGAGTAAATGCGTTTGAGGAATCTCGTTTGCGAGTGGGGGACATCCCTCGATCGGGTTCTGGCATTGCAACCTCACCAAATCTTTTAAAAGCGGACTTTGCCCTGTTTCATTTTTAAAGCCTAAAGGGCTTCCTTCCCTATTACCGGCCGTGGATTTCCCATTACGGTCCTAAGCCGCGGTTTTTTTGCGACGCTTTGTTGCTGGTGCGGCGTTGGTTTGCTCTTTGGCGCCGCTACGCTGCTTTTTGTTCTCTTCCAGACTCTGCGCCAGCACGTCCATCAGATTGACGACCTTCGCGCGAGTGGGAGCTTTGGGCGCTTTGCTGATTTCGCGACCGTTCGCGCGCGCGTCGATCATCGCGAGCAATTCGTCGTGGTAGCGGTTAGTGAATTTCTCCGGTTCGAACGATTCGACGCTCATCGAATCGATCAGCATCTTCGCCATTTTTAATTCCGGAGCTGGTAACGTTTCGTTGGCGGGGACGTCGATGGTGTCGGACCCGACGATTTCGTTCGCCCAATGCATCAGTTCGAGCACCAGCGCGTCGCCGCTCGGTTTGACGGCCGCAATGTATTCCTTGGTCCGCAGGACTACGCGAGCGATCGCGACCTTGTTGGCTTGCGCCAATGCTTCGCGCAGGAGCGCGTAGGCATGCCGGCCCTGTTTGCTGGGTTCCAGGTAATAGGGCTTGTCGAAGTACATGGGATTGATACGATCGAGCTCTACGAATTCGAGAATGTCGACCGATTGCGTCGCGACTGGATTCACGCTTTTGAAATCCTCGTCGCTAAGCACGACGTACTGGCCTTTTTCGTATTCGTAGCCCTTGACGATCTCGTCCCATGGAACCGGTTTACCGTCAACGCTGCAGGTGCGTTCGTATTTGATGCGCCCTTCATCCTTCGCGTGTAACATGTTGAACGAGAGATCGTTCGACTGAATCGCGGTGAAGAGTTTCACCGGGATCGTTACCAAACCGAAATTGATTGCGCCCGACCAAATTGCATGTGCCATAGCCTTCGTATTCTACCCAAGGTTGCGTCGAAGCGCACGCCCTCCGATATTTCGTGGGAGCCGCCGGCGCCCACCACTAGATATAGTTGCTAAGCGGGGGCCGCGAACGAGCTGCGCGCCCGGGCGATCGCCGCCTCGAGCCTCTGAGGGCGCCAGAGCTTTCCGCCCCAGAGGTCTCCGTCTTTTTCGATGCGCTTGAAAATCGTGCGCATCCGATAGGCGACGAACGCAGCCTCGGGGAGCGCGTCGGTACGCTTGCGCGTGAAGGCCTCCACTTCGCTCCAGTCGAGCGGCGTCGATACCGGAGCTCCGTCGCGGGCGCGCAACGAGTATGGAGCAACGTAGGTTTTGCCGCGTCCGACTTGGACGTAATCGAGGTAGACGGCTCGATCGTCGCGCTTCTTGATCGTGCGTTCCAACGTCACGTCGGGTCCGCATACCGCGCTCAACTGATGGGCGATCGCCTCCGCGAAAACCTTGACCGCGGCATAGCCGTAGCCCGGCTGCAACGGCACGACGACGTGCAGGCCCATTCCGCCGGACGTTTTCACTAGCGACTGCAGGCCGATATCCTGAAGCGTCGCGCGCAACGCTACGGCAACGCGCGCAAGCGTTTTGACGGTGCAACGCTCGCCGGGATCGAGATCGAAAAAAGCAAAGTCGGGATCGTCGATGCTCCCGATGCGCGACGTCCACACATGGAGAATCAACGATGCGAGGTTAGCCACGAAAACGAGCGTCGGTTCGTCGTTGCACACGATGTACGTAACGCTCTTGCCGCTCTCCGAAGACGATGCGTCGCATCGCTCCACCCAATCGGGCGTACCCTTGGGCACGTGTTTCTCGAAAAACGACTCCTCGTCAATCCCATTGGGATAGCGCTGCAACGTCAATGGACGGCCGCGAAGATGCGGGACGATCTGGGGCGTGACGCGCCGGTAGTAATCGATTACGTCGCCCTTGGTGAATCCATCTCTTGGATAGAGGACCTTCGATAAATTAGAAAGCGAGAGCGTGTGCGAGCCGACCCGAACGGAAACCCGCGGCTCGCTCATGCCGTTTTCGCCTTCGGTACTTCTCTGCGCACGTCGCGGGCGTTTTTATCCAAACGCAGCCCGAGATACGCAGGTTGCCGCAAGTGCCCCTCATGAGTCCACTCCGAGAATCGCACTTGCGCCACCAATTCCGGCTTGACGAAGTGCGCGGGCGTGTTCGCGCGCACTTCGTCCGCAAAGGGAGACGTCTTGCGTTCGATCCTTTTAAGCTGTTTGCTTAAGTCCGCGAGCGAACGGGCGGTAAATCCGGTACCGACGTGCCCGACGTATTCGAGATCTTTGCCGTCGTAGACGCCTAGCAAGAGGGCGCCGAAACCGTGGCGTCCGGCCCGCGGCTCGGTCCAGCCGCCGATCACAAATTCTTGCTCCTCGAGCGCTTTGATTTTGTACCAGTCGCGCGTGCGGCCCTCGCGGTACGTGGACGAACGCTTCTTGGCAATGATGCCCTCGAGATGATTGTGCGCGGCGCGTTCGTACAGCGCGATGCCGGCGCCGACCACGTGTTTGGAATAGAGCACGACGCTATCTTCCCGTAGGAGTCCTTCAAGCAAGTGCTTGCGCTCCTCGAGCGGCAATTTGCGCAGGTCGCGGCCGTTCGCATACAGCAGATCGAACGCCGCGAAGGTGAGCTGCGCGGGCGTGACGGCGTGCTGCTGCAGACGGCTGAAATCGGAGCGGCCTCGGGCGTCCAGGCTCACGATCTCACCATCGACTACGATCGGCGTATGAGTAAACGCCTGGCTCAGTGCGCGAAGATCGGGGAAGGTTTTAAGCAGATCGCCGCCCTTGCGCGAAGTTAACGAGAGCTTTCCGCGCGCATCGATCGTGCAGATGGCGCGGTACCCGTCCCACTTGATCTCGAAGAGCCAGTCGTCGCCGTCGAACGGCGCATCGATCAGGGTCGCGAGCATAGGCGATTCTACGTGCGGCAAGGGGCCGGCATGTGACGGTGGATCCGCGGCTTTTCGCGATTGCCACGTCTTGGCTTTCGGGTCGGCAGCGATATCCGCCAGCGTCTTGCCGCTCTTTACCGATTCCGGGTGCGCGGCGGGATCGTAATCGGGATCGGCGGCGTCGTCGTCATCTTTGATGAGCAGCCACGGTTCGCCGCTCTCGCCTTCGCGTGGTTTGATGCGAACGAAGGTGAACATACCGCGCAGTTTTTTGCCGGAGAAACGCACTTTGATTTTGCCGTCGGCGATTTCGCGCACCGGGTCGGAGCCTTCGGCCAGCGTATACGTTCCACGGTCCCAAACGATGACGCTGCCCGCGCCATATTGTCCGGCGGGGATCGTTCCCTCGAAATCCCGATAGGCAAGGGGATGGTCTTCCACATGCATGGCTAGCCGGCGCTCGCCCGGTGCCAGCGTCGGCCCTTTCGGCACCGCCCAAGAAGCCAAAACGCCGCCGGCTTCGAGGCGCACGTCGTAGTGTAAGTGCGACGCGCGGTGCATCTGCACCACGAACCGAAGGCGTTTAGACGTTGCCGCAGGTACTGCCCCGGGTTCGGGCGTCTTCGCAAAATCGCGTTTCGCTATATAGGCAGCGAGCGGCTCGCTAAGCGAGCTCGCTCGTGCCCCGCTCTGCGCGTCTTTGCGCATCGTAGCTTATGAACGTCCGGTTATATGCGCGCGCCGCGCCCGGTGATCAAATTGATGACCAATAATACCAATGCGATCACCAAAACGATGTGGATGAAACCGCCCAGTAGGTGGAACGAGAGGCCCACCAGCCAGAAAATGAACAGTATGACGATGATTGCCCAGAGTAGTCCGCCCATTATTGGCCCCCGCCGTTTCCTGTAGTTGTCGTGGTGCTCTTCTGCGTCTGGCTCTGCGGCTGCGCCTGTCCTGCGGCCGGCTGCGTGGTGGTCGTGGTTGAATTGGTCGTACTCGTCATCGTCCAAGGATGCCAGACGAAGAGTGCGATAAGGATGGCCGCCACAACGACGACCGTAATTCCGAGCGCCGCAGCACTCGATCCACTATTTTCCTTGATGATGACCGGATCGGTATTATTCATTTCATGCTCCTGCAGAGATTCGGAATCTAACCCCGGTTTCTTTCCCGAATCAAGGCAAGCATAAACCCGTGTCGCGAAGAGAAGGGGCGTGATGATCTGGAGTCTTTTGGGCGTCGGCCTCTGCGTGACGCTGGCTGCGGCGGCATGGTTACGCAGTCGCAGCGGCGGGGGGTATTACGACGCGAGCGTGTACGGCATGACGGCGGCGACCCATCGGCGCTACGCGACCGTGGCCCTGGGCCTAGCCGCCCTGTTCGCCGGCATCGCCGCAACCGCCGCTACCGCAATTCTCATCCCCACTTTTGCGGCTTTTGCCCTCCTGGCGGTGTTTTACGGGACGTCCTTCCTACGGGGTTTTACCGACGATGACGACTGATTTCCATTTCTCGCCCCGCGCCAATCGCGCTAGCGAAATCGCATGGATACCCTGGGGCGAAGAGGCTTTCGCCCGCGCGCAACGCGAGCAGAAAGCGGTCTTGCTTTCCATCTCCGCCGTGTGGTGCCACTGGTGCCATGTCATGGACGAAACGTCCTACTCCGATCCGGAGATCATCGCGGCGATCAATCGTGACTTCGTTCCGGTTCGCATCGACAACGACGAGCGCCCCGATATCAACGCTCGTTATAACATGGGCGGTTGGCCGACGACGGTATTTCTCGCGGCCGACGGCACGACGATTACCGGTGCCACCTATCTCGCGCCACCGCAAATGCATCGCGCGCTTGCGGAAATCGCCCGTTTCTACCGCGAGCAACGCGAAGATATTGCCGCCCGCGCGGCCGAGCTACGCTCGCGCAGCGGCAGCTACGAAGCGAGCGCCGTCGCAGATCTCAGCCGGAGCATGGTCGCACACGTCGTGGACGACATCGCCGCGAGTTACGACGCGGAGTACGGCGGCTTCGGCGAGGCGCCGAAATTTCCGCAACCGGAAATGCTCGAACTCTTGCTCGCGCAATGGCGTTATACCGGCGAACATCGACTCTACGAGATGGTCGCGCGAACGGTGCGGGAGATGTCGCGCGGCGGCATGTACGACCATGTTGAAGGGGGCTTCTTCCGCTATTCCACGACGCGTGACTGGTCGGTTCCGCATTTCGAAAAGATGGCCGAGGACCACGGCGGCCTCTTACGCGTGCTCGCGCAGCTCGTGCTATGGGCGCCGACCGACGACATCCGTATCACGCTGAAATCCGCGCTGGGATACGTCCGAACCGTGCTGCTGGATCGGGCGACACATCTCTTCGCCGGCAGCCAAGACGCGGACGAAGAGTATTTCTCCCTGCCGCTCGACGAACGCCGGAAACGTACCGCACCGTTCGTAGACCGGCGAGCGTACACCAATTGGAACGCGGGCCTCGCCGGGGCGTTCGCATGGGCCGCACTCGCGCTCGACGACGATACCCTCGCCGCACACGGCGCCGCGACGCTCGATGCCTTGCACGAACGCATGAGCGACCCCGAAGGCTTGCTCTATCACGTCCTGGCCCCCGGGGAGGCACCGCGGGTACGCGGGTTGCTAAGCGATCAAGTCGCCTACGTGCGCGCGCTCCTCGACATGCACGAAGCGACCGGAGAGGCACGCTTCCTCGAGCGCGCGGCCACGCACGCCGGCCGAATCGTCGAACGCTTCAGCGCGCCCGACGGCGGCGTCTACGATCACGCCGGCATCGAGGCAACGCTGGGCCGGCTCGACGTGCCCGACCGCCCCATCGTGGATAACGGCCTCTTTGCCGAGGCCATGCTGCGCTTGGCCGCGATGACCGGAGAGCAGCGTTTCCGCGCCGCCGCGGAGCGAACCCTGGCCCTCTACGCTCGCACCTTCGCGGCCGCTGGGTCGTTTGCGTCGACGTACATACGAGCGCTCCAGCGCTATCTCGCCCCCGAAGTCACCATCAAGGCGACGGGTAGCCTGCCCGATACCGGCGACTTCCGCGAGGCGGCGCGACGCCTTCCGACCCCCTTCGTGAGCGTCCGAACCCTGGACGCCGCGAGCGCCCGCGAGGCGGGCCTGCCGGGCTCCCCATGCCCGGCCGCATACGTGTGCGTCGGGACCCTATGTGGAGCTCCGATCCAATCCGCCGCCGGCCTTCGCAACGCCTACGATTTGCTCGCCCCAAGCGAAACACCCGGAGCCGTCCTGCCGTAGTGAACGGCGGAGGATCACCATGACACCGTACTCGCAGATGCTTGCCCGAGAATTACGTCCCGAAGCCCAGGCCACGTTCGTGTATGAATACCAGCGCTACGCCAAGGACCCGACGATTGCGCTGATGCTGACCATCCTGCTTGGCCTGGTCGGCGGCGAATCGTACTATTTCGGCGATTATAAGCGCGGCATTCTCATGACGCTCGCGCTGCTTAGCGGCATCGGTGTCCTGATCACGATTCCGCTGTGGATCGTACGCTGCTTCACCATCCAGAACGACTGCGATGCGTATAACGATTATCTCGCATACTCGCTCGCGCTCCGCTATTGGCCCGCGTCGGTTGAAGCACCGGTCTCGCCGCAGCCGGCTGCGCGCCCGCAACGCCCGAACATCAGCGGCGTTCCGATGCGCGTAAACTAGGACGCCTCATTGCTAAACGTGTAGCCCGGAAGCGGAGAGACCGGATACGCGATTGGGGGACCGCTGTTGGATTTTACCTCCTGTAAAATCCAACGCTGCTACGTTTTTTGGGCAAAGCGAAGCTTTGAAGCGCACATCGTGTGCGGGCCCAAAAAATCGCAGCTCCCCCAATCGCGTATCCGGTCCCTCCGCTTCCGGGCTACACGTTGCTCCGGTGTTCTACGTTAAACGTTCGTCGCGCGTTAATTCGTTGGGCGGATGAAAGCGTTCCAATACCAGCAGCCCCAGAGGCCGGCCGCGCACGAATAGGCGATCAGCGCGTAGCCCCAGCGCGGGATGCGTTCGCGCGCGACCAAGAGCATGAGCGCCACGAGAAACGGTTCGAAATCCAGCGCGTGACGCATGCCGAACTGCGCGAATCCGTTGACGTAGTACACGAAGTTCGGTGCCGCGCATAGTACGACGAGGATCCAAAGCGCCGAAACCCAGCGCAGCGGCTTGCGCGCAAAAAATGCGAGAAGTAATGCGGGGCTCGTCCACGTGAGCGCGACGCCGCCCAGCTCGGGGCGCAGCCATGGAAAGACCGGCAGTATCGTGGGAGCCTGGACGAAAAACGACACGAGCTGATAGGGCAGATACATCAGGCGGAACGGCGACCCGGTCGGCATGCCGGCCTGATCTTGGTGATACCACGCGGTGTATCCGATATCGCTCCACGTTCCCCAGCGCACGTAGTTGTACCATACGAATAACGCTGCGAACGGCACGAGCGCGGCGCCGAAGGCCAGCAGCGCCGAGCGCGCGCGGGCCGAAAGCGCGAAGAGCCCGTCCCCGTCGGTAGCCAGCAAATAGGCGTAGATGGGTAATGCCAGCACGAACGTGAACCGCGACGCGAGCGCGCAGACGGCCCAGAGCGCGACGAGCCAGCCGCGTTTTTTACCGGCAAGCTCGCACAGGGCGAGCATCGTAAAGCAGACCGCGCTCACGTGGGCGATGAACCACACGTCGCCGAGCATCGCGCACCACAGCAAGTCGGTGCCGGCCAACAAGAACGCGCAGATCCAGAGATTGCGCGCGCGCGATACGCCCCATCGTTCTCCGAGTTCGTAGGTTGCGCCGATCGCGATCGCGGCGAGCGCGCAGGCCAGCAGCGTTTGGTTCGTCGCCGCGCCGAAGACGGCCACGAACGGCAAGAGGAGCAGCGCCGGTAGCGGCGCCTCAATGACGTAGTGCGCGCCGTTATAGGCGAGCGCATCGATGTAGGCGCCGGGCCAATCGATCCAGACGTGTCCGTGGAGAAACGCCTGCGCGAGCAGGACGTAGTTGTTGTAGGGCGTGTTTCGCCCGTGCGCGACGATCAATGTAACCAGAAAAGCGACGACGCCGATGGCGAGCGACGGCTTGACGCGTCTCATGTAGCGTTTAGAACGTCGGCAGCGCTACGGGCGCGATCGGTCGCGGAAGCCGAAATGTGGCCGCCGGCAAGCTGGGCGGAAACCGATATGCGCCCCACGCGATCCGTTCGCGCGCGGGCTTACCGTTTACCGATCCGGACACGGCGATGCTCGAAGGCACCCAGTATCCACCGGCCGGCCCGTACGCAATCTGGCCGCTGGCGCTCGCCGATGCCCCGACCGTGTGGAAACGAATCACCCGCGGGAGATACCGTACGCCGTCGATGATGATGCGATCCACCACAAAGCCGCTCGCGCCGTGAATGATCGGCGATGTCTCAAATTCGTAGTCCAAATGCTTGCCGTTACGCACGGTGCGCAAGAAGAGAAAATCGTAGGTGCTGACGCGGGGAGCGAGGCGCACGAGCGCGTAGCGATCGACGCGTTGCGATATGTGGACGACCTTGCGCTTGAGGCCGACGCCGTCGACCGACAGCGTTTCGTCGCGCACGTTGAGTCCGCTGCGATAAATCGTGTGCCGCTGTTCGATATTGGTTGGGCCCGCCTGCGAGACGACGTACGAGAAAATCATCGCTTTCGGCGTTTTGAGATCGGCCATTTCCAACTCGTAGCGCTGTAGCACCATTTGCGAATCGAACGGTAAAGGTGCAGCTCCCAGCGCGAACAGGGCCAACAGTATCGCAGCGGCTACCCGCATCATGCGAAGACGGCCTCTCGAATGGCACGCACGGCAGCTTCGGCTCCGTCGGGATTCTTGCCGCCGCCCTGCGCCTGCGCTGCCTGTCCGCCGCCTTTTCCATCGATGAGCGGCGCCACGAGCTTCACCAGGTTCCCCGCGTGCGCGCCCGCTTTAACCTGATCGTCGCTCGCGGTCACCATGACGCTTACGGTACCGTTGTCGATGCCGACGAGTGCGATGACGCCGCTGGGCATCCGCGTTCGAATCGCGTTTGAGAGATGTCGCAGCGCCTCACCGTTGGCTTCGCGAACGACCGCGCCGACGAAGGATCGGTTGCCGTTACGTTCCGCACTTTCGAGATACGTTTGGGCGTCGGCAGACGCCAGGCGTGCCTTGAGCTGGCCGACCGCCGTCTGCAAATCTTTGATTTCGCGCTGGAGATGGTTGACGCGATCGCCCAGGTCGTCCGGCGTCGATGCGAGGGACGCCGCCAGATCGCCGACCAACGATTGTTGATGTTCGACGTAGGCTTCGGAAGCGCGCGAAACGCACGATTCGATGCGACGCACGCCGCTGCCGATCGACGATTCGCTTAGAATGAGAAAGAATCCGAGCTCTCCGGTTGAGTGCGAGTGCGTGCCGCCGCAGAACTCGACCGACGGGCCGGCTTGAACGACGCGCACCTTCTCGCCGTACTTCTCGCCGTGCATCCAGATGGCGCCGGTGGTTTTCGCTTCTTCGATCGGCAATTCGCGTGTCACCAGCGAGGCGTCGTCGCGAATCATTTCGTTGACGCGCCGAGCGACGGCGTGCCGCTGCTCGCGCGAGAGCGACCCGGCCGGCCAACGAAAATCGAAGCGCATACGATCGATGCCCACCCACGAGCCGGCCTGCACCACATCGTCCCCCAGCACGTCGCGCAGCGCCCTCTGCAAGAGGTGAGCCGAGGTGTGATGGCGCCGAATCTCTTCGCGCCACCATTCAAAGACCGCCGTTTGGACTCGCTCCCCGACGTTGAATTCTCCGCCTTTGACGACGCCGTGGTGCGCGACCGCTTCGCCCAAATACTGCGTGTCGGTAACCTCGAAAACGGCTCCCTCGAACGTGATGCGCCCGCGGTCGCCGATTTGGCCACCGCGCTCGGCGTAGAACGACGTGCGATCGAGCACGATAACGCCGCGTTCGCCTACGGCGAGCACCTGCACGGGCTTGTCGTCCCGGAGAATCGCGACGATATTCCCATCGCTCTCCAATCCTTCGTATCCGGCGAACGCCGTTTTGATCGCCGGAACCTCCGCGATGGCGACGACCGAACGCTTCGAGGCGGCGTCTTTGCGCGCGCGATCGCGCTGTTCGCGCATCGCTTCTTCGAACGCCGCGGTATCGACCGCAACGCCGCCGTCGCCGGCGATTTCGCGCGTCAGCTCGATCGGGAAGCCGAACGTGTCGTGCAGAACGAACGCATCTGCACCGGAGATGAGACGCGCGGAGCCTTCGTTGGCATCGGCGATCAATCGGTCGAGCATCGCCATGCCGCGTTCGAGCGTACGATCGAAGGTCTGTTCCTCGGTGCGCAGCGCTTGCTGGATGCGCGTGACGTTGCCGCGCAGTTCCGGGTATCCCGGCGCCAACGATTGCACGACTGCGGGAACCAGCTCCGTGAGAAAACCGTTGGGATAGCCGAGCAGACGACCGTTCCGAATCGCGCGGCGGATCAGGAAGCGCAGCACGTAGCCGCGATCGGTATTGGACGGATAGACGCCGTCGTTGATGAGGAACGTGACCGCGCGCGCATGGTCGGCGATGATATTCTGCCGCACGCGCTGCTCGGCCGCGGCAAGGGACGTCTGCCCGACGGGCGGTTGGGCTACGATGAGATCGGTGAAGAGGTCGGTCTCGTACATCGAGGCCTGCCCGTTGCAGGCGGCCAGCATGCGCTCCAATCCCGCGCCCGTGTCGATCGACTTGCGCGGCAGTTCAGAAAGCTTACCGTCCGAGGAGCGGTTGTACTGCTGAAAGACGACGTTCCAAATCTCGACGTACCGGTTGCCCAGGTTCGGGCCCGTATCCTCAGGGCCGCTCGCGTACGCCGCGCCGGAATCGTAGAAAATCTCGGTGCACGGGCCGCAGGGGCCGGTCGGGCCCATCGTCCAGAAGTTGTCTTCGTCAAAGCGCGTGATGCGTGCCGGGTCCAAGCCCACTTCGGTGCGCCAGATCTGCTCGGCTTCATCGTCGGTGGTGTGCACGGTAACGTAGAGCCGCGCCGGATCGAGGCGCAGCACCTTGGTAACGAACTCCCAGGCCCATGCGATCGCTTCGCGCTTGTAATAATCGCCGAAGCTGAAATTGCCGAGCATTTCCAGGAACGTACCGTGGCGGCCGGTCCGGCCGACGTTCTCGATATCGCTCTTGGCACCGGCCACACGCAGGCAGCGCTGCACGGTCACCGCGCGCGGCGCGGGAGCGGGCTCGTCGCCTAAAAAGACCGGCACGAACTGCTCCATGCCCGCGATAGTAAACAGCGTGGTGGACATGGCATCGGGGATCAGGCTGGCCGAGGGCAGATGCTTGTGCCCCTTGGCCGTAAAGAAGTCGATCCAGGCCTGGCGTAAATCTTGGCTTTTCATAGTCGTCAACGCTGGATTGTAGCAGAGAACGCCACCGGGTTCCTACAACCGATCCGTTATTTTAAAGAGGGCACGCCGCACGGCGCACCCTCTTTTCGGTGTTCGCTTCAGGCCGGGCTACGGGGTAATAGCCATGGAGTCCGGGCCGGCGATCGTGGCGTCGTTGAGGGTTGCCACCGGAACGCTCGCGTTGGTGAACGGAGGCGAATAGACGGTAATGCTACCGGTGCCCGTACTACCGACGCAGGTTGGGCAGTTCGCGACGTAGAGGTTTCCGGCCCCGTCGATTGCCAAGTTCTGCGGAAAACTCACGCCGGTCGTAAACGAAGCGAGGAGCGTCCCTGAGACGGAGTACTCGTTGATGTAATCGGCGCCGCCGACTCCGCCGCAATAGTTGCAAGCGGCCATAAAGACATCGCCGGCAGCATCGGTTGCGAGCGCGTTCGGATACGTCCCCGGGCTTCCGGCAGAGAAAATATCCGAAGACGAGAAATATCCCGGAGCGAGAAGCTTCCGCACGACCGTCGTGTTACTAGCGAACGCGGCATACAGGTTGTTCAATGGATCGAATACGAGCGACTCCGGTCCGCCCGCATTTACAGTCGATGCGTTCAAGCTCGCATTGTTCGCAGCGGCGAACGGCGGTTTGTACTCATAGACTGGGCCGTAGTACGTCCCCACCCAAAGATTACCGCTCCCGTCAAAGAGCACTTGCTCGACGGTACTAATCGCGCTGCCGTTGGTGGAACGCGTCAGCAGAACCGGGGTCGTCGTCGTATACGGTGAGGGAAAGATCGCGACGTCCGATGCAGCCAAATCGCCAACGTAGAGCGTGCCGTTCGCATCGAATGCAAGCGACCAGGGCTTATTGAGACCCGACGTGCTCGGGATCGACGTGATGAACGATCCGGCCGGCGAATATTCATAGACCGCACCGGTGCCGGCGACGTGTCCACCGACGCTCGGATCGGCAACGAACACGTCCCCGGAGGGATTGAGCCCGAGCGTCCATCCGTAGGTAAACTTACCGCCGTTAAAGGCCGCGATGCTTGGCGATACGCCGGTGGTGACCGGGAGTTTGTATCCGGTAACGTCCGGTCCGCCGGCGTTCAGAACGTAGAGCGTTTGAATGTCGTTCTTGACTGCGAAGGTGGTACTACAGACGGCGCCCGCTTGCGAGCAAGTGGCATCGGTATACGCAGCGGTGACGGCGAGGATGGCCGTCGAGCCGTTGGTGCCCGGTGGTGTGATCGGGATCGCATTAGGCGTCGTGGCCGCGGGCGCCGTAGCGCTGTACCCGCTCCCCGAAACTACCGAAGCACTGAACGTCGGAGAACCCGGGCCGATGATGTAGTTTCCGTCGGCATCCACAGCAGTGGCGAAAATCTTCTGCGGCGCCGCACCGTAGAACGTAAAGCCCGTACCGGCCGAGCCGCGGATCGCGTACGAACCCGTTACGGCAATCGAATGCGGTACTCCCGAGAGCGTCAGGTTGATGGTGTTGTTCGTCCCCGCAACGACCGTAAACGGAATCGTTTGAGCCGAGGAGAGCACGTTCGCGCTCGCGTCTTCCAGCGTCAGCGTCGTGGTGTACGAGCCCGGCGCGAGGGCGATACTCAATTGGCAGAGCGTGCTTGTGAGCGTGCTCGAACATCCGGTCGAGGTCGGCGTTAAACCGACGGTCTGTGGGTATCCGGTGATCGAAGAGCCGCCTTGTTGGATATTGATGGCCATTTGGGTGGTTGCGGGCGAGACGTATTGCGGACGCGCACCGCTTTTCTTCGGAATGGTAATCCGCAAGGTTGCCAGGGCCCCGGATGCGTTCGGCACACCGGCGTGCGTGGCAAGCGCTGGGAGCGCGCCCTTGGGCCCGCCTCCCGCACAGCCGGCGACACCTGCGCCAAAGAGCGAGAGCAACGTAGCGATGGCTAATTGACGCATGTGTCTGCGGTCCATGATGTTACTGAACTCCGAAGCCGGTTGAGGTGTATGTCAGGGTTACGTTTTTTGATTGCCCGCTCGTGAAATCCGTAAGCGTAAGCGCACAGCTTCCGGCTGCCGGCGTCGTTGCGACGGTTGTCGTGAAGGACGTTCCGCTTGCGGGTGACGTGGTCGCGATGCTGCTGCAACCGGCCGCTTCGGTTGCGGTGATGGCTTTATTGTATGGAGCATTGGTCCAACCGACTTCGCTCGCGGTAAAAGCCGCACTCGAACCGGTGCCGCTGGTCGCGTAGAGATCGATCTCCGGCAAGCCGCTCACGAGCGGCCCGGAGTAGACAATCGCGGAGAGCGCCGGCGTAAATGTTGCCGTACCGTTGGTCGCGCCGGTTGCGCTAGCGGTGAGCGTCGCCGGAGCGATCGCCAGGCCCGTGTAATTCAGCGAAGCTGTATCGCTCGAGCTCACGAGCGTACCCGCCGGCGGGCTATCGCTCCCGGCCGTCGCTACCGTGGTCGCACCGCTCGCATCGCTATCGGCAAGTGCTACCGGGTTCGCGAAGGTGCCGAGAATCGTGGACCCATCGGCGTCTTTTACGGTGACCGTAAAGTTCGTTGCCGAACCGAAGGCTGTTCCAGCCGTACCCGTGGGGACCCCCGTAATCGCAAACGATGCCGGAACGCCGTCGAGCGTCACCGTATTCGAATTCGCGGCTCCGGTGGCGATCGTGTACGTCGGAGATGCCGTTGAAATCACGTTGCCGGAGCCCGCAGTATTATCGAAGGTCGTCAGCGAGAAATTGTCGAGTCCCGGCGGAACGGCCGGCCCGGGCACCGTGCAAGGACATGAAGCCGGGGTTATATTCGTGGTCACGCTCGTAACCAACCCCGACGGAGGCGTTGCGCCGTTGACGGTGTTGAGCACGATCGCTACGGATTTGATATTTGCCGTTACGTACTTCGGAGAAACCGGCCTCGAAGAGGCGGCGGACGACGAGGACGCGTTCGACATCACGAACACGAAACTCGTGCTCACAAGGTTCGCGGCCGGCGTTATCGGATTCGTGGACGCAGGCGAACCGACGCCGCCTCCCGAGCACGAGGCGAGCGCGAGCGCACAAAGCAACGCGATATGACGGATATTCATAAAAAAGATGATCCTTTCCAGCAACTGCGGGCGTATCCCAAGGACAATGTAGCGGCGCGCTCTCAACGAATCGTCAAATGCTTCCAAGGAGGGGTGGGCCGAGGCGAAACGGGGAAAACTCCGCGCGTGTGGTCGCTGCGGACGCTCGGTGCTTTTGCCCTCGCGCTTGACGGCCGCGAGCTTTCATCGCCTCCGACGCAGAAGGCCCGCGCCTTGCTCGCCTACATCGCGTGGCATCGCGGCGCGGATCACGCGCGCGAGCGCATCATCGAGCTGTTCTGGCCCGAGTGCGAACCGGAGCGGGGGCGATCGAGCCTCAATACGGCGCTCTGGTCCATCCGGAGGTGCATCCGCGATGCGGGCATCGACCCCGAAACGGTCATCGCGGCGAATAAGACGCGCATCTCCTGGTTGCCCGAAATCGACGTAGATATTCGCACCTTCGAATCGCTCGCTGGCGACGCTTCCGCCGGAGCGTTGACGACGCTCGGCCTCTATCGCGGAGATTTTCTCGAAGGCGATTACGGCGAATGGAGCGTCGCGCAGCGCGAACACGCGGCCTCCACCTATGAACGCCTTCTGGATCATGCGGTGCTCTTGGAATCCGACATTCCGAGCGCGCGTCGCCTCATGGACCGCGGGAGCTTCGAGGAAGCTCCGTATGCGTTGGTCATCGCGGCGGAGGTGGCGGCGGGCCATCTCTCGGCAGCTGCGGCGACCATCCGCCGCTATCGCGATATGCTCGCCGGCATCAACGCCGTGCCGTCCGCGGAGTTCGAGGCGCGATTCGCGGATATCCGCGCTACCTCGCACGACCCGATCGAACTCACGATGTCGTTTGCCGGACGCGTGCGCGAACTCGCCGCGATGGTCGCCGCGTTTCGCCGCGTCGGCACCGGTGCGGGCGCGATCGTCGTGTTGCAGGGTGCCGCGGGAAGCGGAAAAACCGAGTTGCTTCGCCAAGCCGAACGCGCGGCAAACGACGCATCGATACGAACGATCGTGGTTGCAGCGATTCCCGATGATGCACGCGCATTCGGCCCTTGGGCATCCGTCTACGAACGCGCGACCGGAGCGTCGTTCTCCGATTTCGCCGCATCCGGTGGTGATGCAACCGCTTTGGCTCTGGCGCTCGAAGAACGGATCGGTGCGGCTGCGTTCTTCGTGGACGACGCCCACTATCTCAGCGGCGATGCACTCGAGGTGCTCGGGATATTGGCGCAGCGCGCCGTACGAAGCACGTCACTACTGATCGTCGCGATGCGTCCGGACGGCCCGCGCGGCCGTACGGCTCGATTTCCCTCTCATCAGCGCATCGTGCTCGAGCCGCTTACGCACGACGACGTACGCGCGGCGCTCGGCCGCGTGGCACCCGAACACGTTGCGAGGGTATCGGAATTCCTCTACCAGCGTTCGGGCGGCCATCCGTTTTTTGCGGCCAAACTGCTCGAATCGCTCGTCCAGTCCGGAGCGTTACAACGCGAACGCGGACTCTGGTCGCCCAGCAAAACTTTAAGCGAAAGCATCCAAACGCCGCCATCGATTCGCGCCTTTATCGAGGAGCGCTTGTTTGCCAAGGGCGACGCGCCCGCCATCGTTGCATGCGCGTTGGCGCTCGAACCGAGCGCCACATCCGAAAATCTCATCGCCGTGTGCGGATTGGGCGAAAGCCCAACGCTCGACGCGATCGACGACCTCCTGGGGCTCGACCTGATCGAGCAGCCCCATCAAGGAGCGCAATTCCGCTTTCGGCACGATCTCATCCGCGAAGCCGCGGCCCGGACCCTCAATAGCGGGCGACGCGTGCGCCTGCATCGCGCCTTCGCAGAACTCTTCGCTAGCGACGAGCATCGCGAATCCCAAGTACGCCGAGCGCGGCATCTTCGCGCTAGCGGCCGTCTCCTCGAGGCCGCGCAATCCTTCGCTCAAGCCGCGTACTCCGCAATGGAAATGAGCGCATGGCGCGATGCCCTTGACTGGGTGAGCGCCGGAGCGGAGGCATTGCAGCAACTTACGCCGACCGATGCAACCAATCGTCTATTCTGCGATTTGCACGAGATCGCGACCCGTGCATGCGAAGAAGCCGCCATGCCCGGTGAATCGTTCAGGCACGCGAACGAGCGCGTGTCTTATGCGCGCGAGGTCCACGACGGGGCGCTCATCTGCCGCGCGCTGATACGGCGCGCGACGGTCACCATGGAGACTTCGCCGCCCGAGCACGCTCTCGGCGATATTCGCGAGGCCTTAGAGCTTGCAAATGCGCTCGAGGACGACCACCTTCGAGCGCTCGCATTCATTCGGCACTCGATATGCCGGCAGTTCTGCGGTAACGGTGAAGAGGCGGTAGAATCGGCGCGCAAGGCGCTGCTGGCCGCACGGCGCGCGACGAGCGCGCGCTGGATCATGCCGGCAATGGAGCGGCTCATGACCGTCCTATGCATCTGGCACGGTCACGGAGAAGCGACGGCCCTTGCGGAACCGATGCTGGAGCTTGCGCGCCAAGCCGCCCCGCGTAGCGAGGCTATCGTGCGCATCAGGCGCGCGAGCTTGTGGTATCTCATGGAACGTTGGCAAGACGCGCAGAGCGAGTTGCAGATCGTCTCCGGCATTCTCAACGCAACGCAGACGCGGATCCGCATGCCCGAACTCATTGGGCTCAAGATTTCCCTTCTACGCTTCCTCCATGAAGCGCAACGAGCCACGCTCGCACTCGCAGAACGCGCGTGGAATGTCGCGCTTGCTGCGGCGGAGGACTTGCTCGCAAACCCGGCCGGTAGGGCGCACAATCGAAATGGAATCGCCGAACTCTACGCTATAGAGGCTCTGCTGGGGCGCGACCAGCCCGGCGACGTGGAGCGGGCTTACACGCTGGCCAAGACGCTGCCGGCGGAGCCTGCGCCGCCGGGTTTGGTCGGCATGAGCCTCACGAGCGAGTCCGCGCGCGCGCGCATCGCCGTGCGTTTGAGGCACGAGGACGCCCCGCTCCTTTTGCGCAAAGCCTGCGATGCGCTAACGCTGCAAGCGCAGCGTATGCCGATGGATGCGGACCTTGCGTTCGCGAACCTTGCCGATGCCGCCGCCGAACTCGGCATGACGGCCTTCGAAGCGGAATTGCGAGAAAGCGCACGCATGTTTCGTTCGTTGCGCCTTACCTACGCCAGTTCGCAACATTCCAAAAATCCGAGTTCAGCGTCTCCGGCCTAAATCCGCGCAAACGCGCATCGACGGCATAGATCGTGCTTAGCCACGCAATCGGGATGTATGGAAGATCCTTGTTTAAGCGCCGGATGATACGAGCGTAAATAACGGCGCGGGCGGGTCTGCTACTCCTTCGCAACGCCACATCCGACCAACGGTCGATATCGACATCTCGGTAGCGCGCGAAGTTGTCCCCTAGCGGCGGCACGTAGCGACCGGTGATGAACTCGGTGAGATCGGGGTCGGCATCAAACCCTTGACCGAGCAGGGCGACATCGTAGCGTCCTTTTGAAAGTAGCCCGTCGCCGTACAGCATATTGCCGGAGACGACGCGGACCGAGACGCTCGCACCCAAGTTTCGCCACGCGTCTTGAATCAACAGCGCCATGGCTCGCACCGTCGGCGCTTGAAAGGTTACGAGCCCTATTGCGAGCATTTGCCCGTTCTTGCTTCGCATCCCACCAGATCCGCGACGCCAGCCTGATGCGTCCAGTAACTCGTTCGCGCGCGCAACGTCGTACGCGGGTGCGGCGTTCTCGGGCGTATAGGCCCAGCTCATCGGCGAGATCAACGAATCGGCAGCACGCGCCGTCCCCAGAGACACGACGCGTGCGATCCGGTGCCGGTCCAAACCAAGCGCCAAAGCCGTGCGAATCCGCCGATCGTCGAACGGGGAGCGTATGAGGTTGAAGGCCAGATATATGGCGGTTCTGGTCGGGGCCGTGAGGATGCGGATGGCGCTATCGTGCCGCACGGCCGGGATGAGCGAAGGGGGAATGGTCGCGACGTCGATTTCATGCGTTCGCAACAGGCTCAATAGCGTACTATCGTCCGGCACCTCGAGGAGTTCTAGGTGCTTGATGTGCGGGCGGCCCTCAAAGTAGCCTGGGTTCGCTCTCAGGTCCACGCGGGAGCCGCGCGCCCATGACACGAGTTCGTACGGCCCCGTCCCAATTGGATGCACGTTGAAATCGTCGCGATTGATATCGCGCGAATGCTGCAGCAGATGCTTAGGTACGATCGCGCCGTTCTCGCCGATGCAGAATAACCGCGCTACCGCAGCCGCGTAAGGGCGCCGGAGATGCACTCGCACGGTATAGCGATCGGGAGTCTGCAGCGAAGATACGAGCCCGTATATCGCCCGGTTCGGCCCGTCGATATGCGGATCGCGCAGCAAATCGAACGTAAAAGCAACGTCGGCCGACGTGAACGGCACCCCGTCTTGCCAGCGCACTCCGCGCCGAAGATGGTAGGTGATGGTGCGCCCGTCGGGGCTGATCCCACCGTTCCGAACCGAGGGCACCACGCGAGCGAGATCCGGGACAACATCGCCGCGAGGGTCGATTTTTACCAGCCCATCGAAGATCGCTTCATCGACCGAGTTCGCCTCATACGAGAAGACCAGGAGGGGGTCGAGCGTCGTCAAGGGCCCGCGAATCGCGACGCGGACGGTATGCGTGTCGGGCACCGTGGCCCCACAACCAGAGAGGGCGAGCGTTATCGCCGCAGCTATGAAGATGCGCCGGACCCATTCGAACCATCGATTCACCGGTTTGACGATTCGTTGAGGATCGCTTGGTACATTTGCTGCAATGGAGAGCCGTGCTTCCGTTTTCGTCCTAAAGTTCTTCCGGGCGCCTACGGGTGAACTCTGCGCCCGCGTAACGGATGCGCAAAGCCTGGAAATCCAGGCCGTTAACGACGCAGCCGCGCTCTGGCGGCTACTACACGATCCACTGCCTAAGCCCTCGCCGCCCGGCGGCCGGCCCGATCCCTAGCCGGGTATTACTCCTGTAGGATGCCGCGCAGTTTGTCCAGGGCCTTAGCCTGCAGGCGCGAGACGTGCATCTGCGAGACGTTGAGGCGCTTGGCGATCTCGGTCTGCGAGACCGATTCGTAGAAGCGCAGGTAGATGATCACGCGCTCGCGCCCGCTCAGGATCGCAAACGCCTGTTCGAGGTTAGCGCGATCCTCCAGCAACGTCAGCGACGCGTCGTTCTCGCCGACGGTATCCGCCAGCGTCTGTCCCTTGCGGTCGCCCTCGCCGGAGACTTCACTATCGAGCGAGAGAAGATTGTAGGCCTGCCCTAGTTCTTGCGCTTCGAGAACCTCTTCTTCGCTGGCATCGAGATGATGCGCGAGCTCGGCCACGGTCGGGCTGCGCCCCAAGGACATCGCGAGCTTCTCGCTCGCGCGATTCACCGAGAGGTTCAGTTCTTGCAAACGGCGAGGCACCTTGACGGCCCAGCCTTTGTCGCGAAAATAGCGTTTGATTTCGCCCACGATCGTGGGTGTGGCGTACGTCGTGAATTCGACGCCGCGCTCCAGATCGAAGCGATCGATGGCCTTGAGCAGGCCGACGGTCCCGACTTGAATCAAATCGTCCAGCGGTTCGCCGCGATTGGCAAACTTGAGCGCGAGAAATCGCACCAGATTGAGATGCGCCACGACCAGATCGTTGCGCAGCAGTTCGAACTCGGCGTCACGCTCTTGGCGCCGCGCCCGAACCCGGGCAAAGTCCGCGAAAAGGGAGCGCGTCCGTTCTCGCTCGGAGCGAACGTCGGTTTCTCGGTCGGTCACTTTAGCCCGGACGTCTCTTAAACATGGAAAGATCCGTTCCCGTCTCGGCGTGGACGTCGTACGATACCTCGTCCATGAGCGAACGAATCAGGAATACGCCGAGGCCGCCCACGCGCGCTTCCTCCAAATTTCTCGATACGATATGTTCGGGCCGCGTACCCTGCCCGAAGTCGCGCACGTTGATGCGCAACCCTTCCGGCAGCGTCTCGCAGCGAATGTCGATGAACGGGCTGCCCTGCGCGTGTTGAATCGCGTTGGTGCAGGCTTCGGCAACCGCTAATTTCACGTCTTCGATTTCGTCGATTGAGAAATGCAGGCGGCTAGCAACGGTCGCGACGGCGAGGCGCGCGAGCGCTACCCATTCCGCTCTGGACGGAATGCGCAGCTCGACGACGTTGCTGTATGTCTCCTCCGAAATTGGCTGGTTCACACCAATGCTTTCATTGCGGCGTCTTCGCTTTCGAAGATTCCGAAAATCTTGACCAGCCCGGTAATGTCGAAGATCTTCTTGATTTGCGGGTTCGTGCAGACGAGGTTCACCGACCCGCCGTGCTCGCGCACGCGCTTGAGCCCACCGATCAAAACGCCCAACCCAGTGGAATCGATATATCGCACGTTTTCAAGATTGATGACCAAATGATAGACGCCGCGATCGATAAGATCGCCGATCGCGTCTTTGACTTTTGGCGAGGTATAGACGTCGATCTCGCCGCTGAGCTCCACGACGCTACAGTCGTCGGCGTCGCGAACGTTGACTTTGATATCCAACGGGTGCTCCTATCCCTCGGCCTTGTGTTGCAATTCGTCGCGCAGATGATCTGCCGCGGTGACGCCATCGTCGACGGCTGCATTGAAATTGGTGCGCGCGTTCTCCACGACTTGGCGTCCGCGCTCGTACAGATCCGACGCATTGGACTGAAATTGCGTCGTTACGTCGGTAACTTTGCTGCGCAGGTCCCCGGTCGCGTCCGCGGCGATATTGGTCGCCTCACGAGCCTTCCCCACCAGAAGGTCGCGCGTATCTTCCTGGGTTAGCAAAAGCGCAACCGCTCCGCCGATGATACCGCCGATGAGAAATCCGGCGAAAAAACCGCTCCCGCCGCGATGCTCGTTATCCATCGTGTTCGTACTCCCTAGACTAGGATTCGTGTGATGATCTTTTGCCCGAAACAAGCCGTCGCAAACCTGCGCTCACC
>Ga0207416_1000825_pt1 | contig 47362 bp, 54 predicted proteins | sample PaiPotPPM11metaG_FD_184107 | JGI IMG/M metagenome (GOLD analysis project Ga0207416, IMG submission 184107) | Iron sulfur acid spring bacterial and archeal communities from Banff, Canada, to study Microbial Dark Matter (Phase II) - Paint Pots PPM... ...
GTGGCATCGCAGCCAAAGCTACCTATTAGGTAGCTTTGGCTCAAGTCACCAAAAGCACGACTCGGACCTTAGAAGAAGCCCCCAAGAGAAGCTTTCCAATCGCGAATCACGCCGGATTCAGGATTAATTCTAGTTCCTTCTGGTTAGTGTCACCCACTGGGTGACATAGAGGGTGACACACAGGTCGGCTCTGTGTCACCGCATACGGTGACATAGAGGTCGCAGGCTCTGTGTCACCTTCGGGTGACATGGAGGAATTGGCGCGTTCGTTCTCCGTTTCCGAGGTGGCGTCGCTGATGCCTTCGTCAAACATGGCCAGCCCAGTGATCGGCCGAAGTCGGTAGACGTTATTAGCCCATCTGCTGCCTCCGCGCTTTTTCTGGCGACTTTTGCTCATAGTCAGGATCGGTTCGCCGTGGAAGCGAAAGGCGAGGAGACGCTTAATCCGATAGTTTATGTGCTGACGGCTAATGCCCAACGCCGCGCCGAGAAGGGCCTGGCTCGGATAGCAGTTGCCATCTTCGTCCATGTACGTTGCCAGGCAACAGAGAGTTTTCCACAGCTCGTCCGGTAACGCGGCTAGGAGTCCTGAGTCGCGAGCGTCAAAATACATTTTGACGAACATCCGCTTCTCGCGGCTGCCCGTCGCGACGTCAACCTCGGTCTGGAATTCGACCGTAACGAGCGGCTTACGCTTGGGATTGCCCGACTGCGAATTCATGCCAATCGTTAGAGAGTTGCGGGCTGAGACAGTCGCCCGTCTGATGCGCGCAAGGCCTCACCCGATCGGCGCGACTATCTCGACCTATGGTGCTGACGAACTAGTGAAAGCCGAGAACGGAATAACGGCGTTACTCGCGATCACAACTCTCAGTATCGATTGACTGGTTATCAAGCCATGCCTGAAGATCTTGCGCACGATACCGCACGCAGCGCATTGAATATCTGACGAAACGCGGTCCGATGCGCCGTTGGCGCCAACTTTCCAGCGTTCGCGGCTGGACGTTGAGAAACCGCGCGGCCTCCTCCTGATTGAGCATTCCCGCAGACGAAATCGAACCTTCTGCCGCTCGGCCATACTGCCCGTCCACTCGGTCGTTGTTCTGCTCTGCACGCATTTTCATGACCATCAGCCCTTCCAAACAGAAGGCGCGCGCGGCGGTCGAAGAACAGTTGTCGGTCAGGTTGTATGGGAGAGATGACCGCTAGTGCGCTGCACTACTGGTAGCTGCATAGCTAGCAAGGACGAGGACAAGATGCAAGCCCAACTCGATTACGCCTGTCGCTCAGGCTAACCGACCAGGTAGCCAAGCCCGCAGAGCCGGATATTTGCCGCTTCGTAGGAAACCTCGAATAGTTCGGCGACCCTTTGCGTAAGGTTGTTCGCGTCGCGAGAATCTCTGGTTATGCCCGTTAATTCTTCTCCGCCGAAATAAGCTATGACCACGCACTGCAACGGGCTTTTCGGCATCAGCGTCGAAGCGCCCAGGAAGTTGGCTTGCCATTCCAACCAGTCGTACCCCGCATCCAACGTCAGCATCCTGTTGGGCGAGCACCGACGGAGGTCTCCGTCCCCCATCCAACGGCGTCGCCAGGCTGCGCCGTGGAAGCGAGAGTGGGCAAATTCGTGCGCGAGCACGAATCTCAGGTGATTGTTCTGAGACCGGTCAAAGAATAACTCCTTCGCGACGCGCACCGTCGGCTTCTCGCCGGTCTTGAAACAGGTGACAGCCTCAACGCCTGCGCCATACTTGCTCAGGTCCTCGTACAGATGGACGTCAGCGTAGTCATTGAGCATCCTCAGCAATCCATCGGTGCGCAGGCCCGGGAAGCGTTGTCCGTAGAGCCTGCTATTGTGTAACTGGACGATCCGCTCACAGTGGCGATCCATCCCCTCCAGAGAGAAAAATGGGCGCTTGGGGAAGCGCCCGGTTCCGTCCGCCATCCAACTAATAATCATCGTTTCTTCTTGCCTTTCGGTTGAAGCTGATGCCGGAAGGCCCGGTAAGCCGCAATTCCCTGTTCTTCCGAAACCTTGGTCGGGTCAAGCTCGACGGGCAATTCTTTGGCGAGGAAATACAATAAGTCAACATCGAGGTCGAGTTCCTTGGCAAATTGTTCGAGCAAATACCCGCGCGGCGGATGGCGGAAGTTATGCTCAATGTCGTTTAGGTACGGACCCGAAATGTGCCTGCCCTCCTCGTTCTTGATTCGCGCCGCGAGCTGCCGCTGCGTCAGCTTCGCTTTCTTGCGCGCCTCGGCTATAACCTCACCAAAAGTTCTCATAGACTCCTACATCGGTTTCGATTTGTCGTGAACGGCTATGTCGGCACCACATTATTTGGTATCAGGCGGCAGGGCTAGCTCCCGTACAAGCTATCCTGGGGGCAAGCGCAACCACCCGCAAAGTCGGCGACAGGGCGTGGATAACGTTCGTTTCTCGTTGTCGCGCCTCGCGACCAGGAAAATCGCGGGTACCGATGCTCGAACGATACTTATTCAACAGCCGGTATGACCAGCTTCGGGGAATTCATCGCGAGACGTCGCAAACAGCTGAATCTCACCCAGAAGCAGGTTGCCGCCGGAATAAAACAGGACGACGGCAAGCCGATCTCCGTCCAGTATCTCAACGACATTGAGCACGGTCGGCGCGGCGCCCCTCCCGATTACGTTATCGCCCAGCTCGCAAAACTCTTGCACCTGCAGCTCGACGTGCTCTATTTTCGTTCAGGGCGCTTGCCGCCCGACATCCGCAAGAGGGCGGCTTCTGACCAGCAAGTGGCTGCCGCCTACCGCGCGCTTCGCCAGGAACTCCGCCGGCCGAAAAAATCTTAAAAATATTTTGCATACGCTGGTGCCCGTCCATCCTCGTGACATCACAGCGGTGCAGTATGGTGTACCGCACCCTTGCTTGCAAATCTGGCAAACAGCGTAGCGAAGTGCTTGACAGGTTCTTCGCACCCGTTATCATCGCGATTATTCACGCGCGACAAATTGTCACGAACACGGGCCCGGTTGAGTAACCATCGTCGCTGACGCGTAACTCCGGACCCGCGTGTGTTCGTGCGCGACAATTTGAATCGCGGCGGTGTGCGCACGGAGTAGCACTATGGACGAGCTGCGTAACCCCCTTTCCCTCGGACTTCCGGCTTCTGGTTTTTGCTCGTCTCCAACATTCGGGTCTGACGAGCTTATTGACTCGCTCGAAATAACCCTGCGACGGGTTCGAGAAATGCCGCCCGGCATATCGCCACCGCTGGTCAGCGTGGCTCGCCCAGTATTGACGGCGTTGACGCGGATTCGGATTGCAGCCCGGTTTGCGGCTATCAGCGATCATATCGCCCGCGACTTCCACTTGGGCTCGGACAGGCTCCAATCCAGATCACGTGAGCAACGGATTGCTTTCGCGCGGCAGCTTGCAATGTTTCTGTGCCGAAGGATTACTGGCGCGCCATTCGAGTCCATCGGAGCCCATTTCCGCCGTGATCACTGCACTGTTATTCACGCCTGTCGGGCAATCGAGCGACGCATACGGCGCGATACGGCGTTTCGGCTGTTTATCGGAAAAATGGAAGAACGAATTCTCGGGACGGTCCAAACAACCGCGCGGCTCTGAGGTGCCCCATGACGAAGCCAAGAACATGCCCCAATCATCGCAACTGCGAACACTGTGGCAAGCCGGTTCGGCAGGACAGCGACTATCTGCGCGCACGATTGCGCGGCGCCTGTGTTTTATTCCATTGGTCATGTTTCATCGCCCTCATGCGAGACGGCAATCAGCGCAACGCCAGTTCATTCGCGCCCGCGGAGCGATGAGCCCCTGCGGCGCTGAGAGAGACGCATTCAACCCATAGGGATCGGCACTAGCTCAACCCGCTGATCAAAAGTTACAAGGCCGAATCAATCGGTCATCGCGTAACGAAGGAGAACCCTTTATGAAATGGAGCAAAATGCTCATCACCACCGGCCTGTTGCTGCTGTCCGCCGCGGGCGCGGCGTTAGCCGCGACCTCGGGCCTGCCGGTCGACCCCACGATTACTACGTTCACGAACTTCATCTCGACGGACGTCGCCTATGGCCTCGTTGGTGCCGGGTTCGCGGGCATCGCGACTCACTGTGTGACCGGCCGCGACTTTGGCTTTACGATGCAGCACAGCGTCGGCGCCCTGGTGGGCGGCGGTCTATGCAGTCAAGTAACTCCCGCTGCTGCGGCACTCGGGCTCTCGGCGGGCGCACTCATTCACCTGGTGCATTGAGGAATGTCAGGCCGCGACAACATAAGGTCTGTCGCCGTCGCCGTGCTCGTCATGAGTGCGGCGGCGTTGGCCTGGCCGCGCCTCGCGTGCGCGCAACTCGGACTACCCATCGGGGGTGCAAGCGCGGTCATCACAGTCCCGGGGAGTGTAACGGCAGATCAAGCTGCCGAGGCGAGCCTCGCAGATATCGACACCGTTCAATTGCCTTACATCCTGCAGCAGGACACGCTCAGCGCGGCCAGTCTCACCACGCCTGGCGGCAGTGGCTTCTATACGCCGAACGCGTCTCTGATCTCGAGCCTCGATCAGCAACTGTTCTCGCAAGTCAACAGCCAGAACGCGAGCACGCTGTTCCCCGGCTTTCAGCCCTTGTCGAGTTACACGATCCCGACCCTCAACACGATATCCAGCGCTACCCTGCAGACTTATGCTAGCGCGCTAGCCGCAGCGCAATCGCAGAACTCCGAGCTCACAGCCGAGAACTTCAGCGGAATCGAGGCGGCCAGCGCGGGAACGACTTATACCCTGACAGCGATCCAAGCCAACACGGAAGCCGCCCTTCAGGTCGCGAGCGAACTTCAATACGTACGCCAGCTGCTCATTACGCTCATCCAGGTCGAATCAACTAAAGCGGCCGAGGAGATGAACGAAAGATCCCAGGAGGCTGCCACCAGCGCGGTGCACTTTAATCAAGGAGCAATGCCATAAGTACGCAATCCCTCATAATCGGGTACATGCTAGGCAGAATTCTCAGACGTCACTGGCGCCTCGTCCTTGCGCTGATCGGACTCCTATTCGCCTATTGCGTGTGGAGTGTAATAACCCAATGACCCCCACGAACGACTTCGGCATTCTCGACACGGTGGTGCACAACTTCACGTCCGCGATAGCCGGCACCTGGGGACCGCAGCTGTTCTTCTACCTGCAGCCGGTATTGTTCGCGATCATCGTGCTGCAATTCGGACTCGTTGCCGTTGAGGCAACAGTTCAACGCGACATCCCGCTGCTTCTCTCGCACATGATGATGGGTCTCTTTCGCATCGGCGTCGTGTGGTCAATCTTCACCTACGGCTTCAGCTGGGCCAACAGCATCGTCCAGACCGGCCAGGCACTAGGCAACAACATCTCCGGATTTGGACTCACGCCGAGCGGGGTGTTCGACGCCGGCCTTGGCGTAATGGAGACCATTTTCCATACCAAGGCCAGCGGCACCTGGTACCTCGAGCCGTTCGAAAAGCTCGAGTTCTTCATGGTCGGCACCGCGGTAATGCTGTGCTGGCTATTCGCGAGCGGCATCTATCTGGGCGCGCTCATCGAAGCCGCGCTGCTGGTGTATGTGGGACCCTTAATCACCGCCTTCACGCCCTGAGCTGGACCTTCGAGATGCTGCTCATCTGGGGCCGCTCGCTATTAGGGACCGCCTTCAAAGTGGCGCTAGTCCTGATGACTCTCGCGCTCGGCATGGTGCTCGCCAACCAATGGATTGCCATGACGACCGCTACCTCAAAAACGTTCACCACCAACATCTGGAATATGCTGGTCGCAATTGTCGAGTCGCTCGTCTTCGCCGTCGCGGTGTGGCGAGTACCGAACCGCATCAGCGGCCTCACTGCGGGCGCGGCGTTCATCGGCTTTGGCGAAGCCGTGCTCGGCATGGCCGCGTCCGGGGCCGGCGCGGCTTACGGCGCGCTTAGCAGCCGTGGCAGCTCGAACAACAGCAACAGCGGCAGCAGTGGAAGCGGCGGCTCCGGTAACAGCGCAGGCGGCGGCTCCGGTGGTAACGGGGGCGCTGGCAGCAGCGGGGGCAACGCATCCGGCCAGCAAGCCGCCCAGCAAATGGCGGCCAAAGTCCAGACCGCGCTCACACAAGGATGATCATGGCAGCAGCACTCAAAAACACGCCGATCTATGAAGACCAACTTATAGCCTGGCACAACCAGCGCCTTTGGTGGCTGCTGTGCGGGGCCGGGGCGATCATCTTGGCCCAAGCAATCACGACCGCAATGTGGCTACATCGAGCGCCGCCGCCGCCCTACGTTATCGAAGTGAATTCGAAGGGCGAGCCGGTCGGCGTCGTCCAGCCAGTGCTCGGCACCGAATCGGTCAATGACAACGTCATCCGCTACGCCATCTCGGAGTTCATCGATCACGCCTTCCGCATCGACCGCGACTTCGAGGAAGAGAAGATGCTGCTCACCAAGGTGTACGCGATGAGCACCAGCCAGGCGAGCAAGATGCTCACTGACTACTACCACGCGAACAAGGACGCCAACGACCCGCTCATGATTGGCTCGAAATTCTGGCAAGAGGTCCGGGTGGTGAGCACGCTCAAATTGCCGGCGCCGGATACCTACGAAGCAGATTACTCGACCCTCAGATACTCCAACAACGATGACAGCGTTGTGACTACCAACTGGCGCGCGACCATGCAGATAGCGATTGGCCGTCCGACCGAGATCAACCCTTTGGGAATCTTTGTTAACTCACTCGACTTTAGCCCGGAGGCCAAGCAATGAATCCACCCATCAACCGTGAAAACCTACGCGACGCGCTGATAGCCGTCGCGATCGGCAGTGCCGTCGCGCCATGTGTCAATGGTTGCGCGGCACAACCGCCGCCGCCACCGCCAATCATCAAGGTTCAGACGCCCAAACCGCAGATCGTCATTCCCGCGGATCCGTTCGACGGTCTCGCCCCCGAGGTCAGGACGGCCATCGAGAGCAACCGGACGCCGACACTACAGAGCGGCATCACAACGCTTTACGCTTACAGCCCCGATGTCCAGTGGACCATCGATTGCGCCCCTCTCCGTGCCACTGAACTGCGTCTCGCGCCTTCCGAACACACGGATAAAGACAGCGCTGTCCTCGGCGATAGTGTCCGATGGGCGGTAAGGATCGGTCAGCACTCTGTGATGGTCGAACCGCTTGGCACACCAGCGGACCCACGCATGCAAACAAACCTCATCATCTCCACGAATCAACATAGCTACCACCTAATGTTGCGCTTGCGCTCCCGCTACATGAGTTCCGTGGCCTGGTACTACCCGGATGACGTAAGAGCGGCTGAAGCGCAACGCCAGGCTGCGTTAAAGCTCGCCGCCGCCCAGAGCGCACAGACGGCCACGGCAGATCCGCCGGCGTCATCAACTCAAGCGGAGGCTAATAACCAATGAACCCTATTACCAGCGTCACCCAGATAATCGGCTCGATCGCGTCAGTCCTCGGACTCGGCGGCTCGATGGCCAACCAAGCTATGCTCATTCACCGCCAGACGAATCCCCCGCAACAGCAGGTGACCCAAGTTAACGGCCAGTGTCCCGCCGGCACGAAAATAGCCGGCGTGCTGATCAAGCCCAACGGGCAGCGCCAACTCGTCTGCATGCAGGAGAAGCCATAATGGCAGCCTCACTGCGGAGAGCGGCGCCCCAGGCGCGTGATGTATCACCCTGGGCGCGCCTCATCATCGGCGGCGTGCTGTTCGTCGCCGCGGCCATCTTCATTCTAGCGTTGCGGCATCCGCGCCAAGGGCCGAGGCTTCGCGACCTAACTGCCCCGGGAGATAAGTGGTGGACGCGGGAGGCGCGGCCGACGCCGACTCCCACGCCGCGCGCGCAACCGGTTGCCGTCACCCGCCCGATCATCTTCCAGGCAAGACCGGCACCCAAGCCCACGCCGCCGCCCTGCCAGATTTGCATCGAGCGACTGATGAGGTATCAGCGGGCCATCGAGGTAGGCATGGGCATGGGTTCAAGCGCCAGCAACACCTGGGAGCTGGCGCAAAGGTTCAACCCGGTCTCGACACCCCAAGCCACGCCTGAGCCCCTCGTCATTCAGGAAAGATGAGCAAGACAACCCTTTATATATTTCTGGCGCTTACCAGCGCAGCGCTCTATGCGCTGACGCACTTCACTATCAACAGCAGCAGCCCGAGCGAACCGACAGGCCTCTACCGGCCCACGCATGAGCCGCTAAAGCGCGGCGCCCTCGTCCTGTTAAAGATGCCGCTCAAGACGATCGCCGCGCTGCCGGGCGACCAGGTGGACATGACCCCCACCGGCATCGAAATCAACGGCAAGCCGCAACCGAACACCACACCAGCGCCGAACCTACCTCACTGTCCGTTCGGTTACTACGTCGTGCCGGCCGATATGTTCCTCGCCCTCGGCCACCATCCCGACTCTTGGGACGGACGCTATACATGCTTCCTGCCCGAGAGCCTAATCAGTTCGACCGTCGAACCGGTCTGGATCAAGTAAGCAATGAGCAAAGACGAGTCTCTTCCAACGATACTGCCATGGCGCGGGTTCTTCCCTGACGGTGCCGTGGATTTGCGCGGCAACGGCGTGATGGTGGGATACGATCTGCGCGGACCATCGCCCGAATCCTCGACGCTGGCCGATGTCGCGTCGTGCTCACGCCAGCTTGCCAGTGCGTTCCTCCATCTCGGCACTAACGACATGGTCCAGGTCATTTACCATCGTCTGCCCGCACCCGAACCGCCTGAGCGCGAATTCCCTTCCCGCGCGGCGGCCCTGGTTGACGCCGAACGGCGAGCCCAATTCGAAGCTGAGAGCCACTGGATCACCCCCACACGGTTGTATCTGACGCATCAATTCGAGCCTCCCATCAAGAGTTGGTTCCGGGCCGCGATGCTGGCCAGCAACGGCCCCCAGCGCCAGGCGCGCAACGACCTGCTGCGCGAGTATGCCCTCAACCGTTTCGCCGCTTTTGAAGACGCCGCCGCCGGCGCAGTCAGTCTGACTCGGCTCTCACCATTGGAGACCTTCCGCGACCTGCTGATGGAGGTCACCTGTCACGATTATCCTGCGGCGCTGCCGGAACCTCACGTGCGTTTAAACGAAGTCATCGGCTGCGAGCACTTTATCGGTGGCATGGCACCATACATCAACGGCTATCACCTGCGGCCTCTGTGCATCACCGGCTACCCCGCGCAGACCGTGCCGCAGATCCTGGCAGTGTTGCTCCGCCACAAGGGGCGCATGACGGTCAGCGCCCGCTTCATCTGCCTCGACCCTTACGACGCCCGCCAACAGCTCGAACTCGAAAAGAAGCATTGGAACCGCGAGATACTCGGCACGGTCTGGAACACGGTCAAGTCATGGTTCGGCAAAGATGTAAAAGCTGACCAGGACACTACCGAGCAGCTCGCCGACATCAACGCCGCCATCGCCGCCGCAGCCGCGGGTATAAGCTTCGGCTGGTGCACCATCGTTGCGGTCGTCCGCGATGAAGAGGGCGAACGCGCCGAGCTGCGGGCGCGCGACCTGCAGCGCGACTGTCATGCCCTCGGCATCATGGCCCGCATCGAGGACTTGAACGCCGCCGAAGCGATCGAAAGCACCTGGCCAGCTAACGGAACATCAAATATCCGGCGTCCGCTCATCACCGGCGCCAACTTCGCCGACCTCGTGCTGCCCGCCGACCATTGGCCCGGCCTGCCGTACATCGACAGCCCCTTCTTCCCCGAGCGCACGCCCACGCCCCTGGTCTGCGGCGGCACGGGCTCGCGCCAGCCCTTCTACTACCCGACCCACGTCAACGGCGTGGCCAATCAACTCATCATCGGCCCTTCGGGCACCGGCAAGTCGAGTCTCATCGGCGCCATGGCTTGCGCTTATCTCGGAATTCCCCACAGCCGCATCGCGTGGATCGATCTGGACTTCAGCTCGTTCGTGCTGGCGCATCTGCTCGGCGACCAGGCCGACTACCGGAACATCGGCGCTGATGATACGCCGCCGCTCTGCCCGCTGGCTCAACTCGACCACGAACCTAATGGCGTCGAGCGAACTTTCAGGTGGTTCGAACGGCTGTTCCTGCGGTGGAACAACTTTGAGCTTGATGAGCGGCAATCCGAAGAGTTCGCCTTCCGCCTGCGTGAGGCCAAGCGCAAAGGCATACGCACGATGAGCGGGCTGCGCGCCATCATCCCCGGCGAGCAGCAGAAGGTCCGCCGCATCCTGGACCACTATTGTACTTACTGGAAGCACGTATTTGACGGTGACGCCGACGCAGCACCCAAGGCGCGAGTGACCATTTACGAGATTCGCGGACTATGGGGCCTCGGCCGCAGGGCATCAGCGCCAGCCCTCGAACTCATCCTGCAGTCGATCGTAGCCGAACTTGATGGCAGCGCGCCGACGTGGATCTTCGCCGACGAGTTCTGGGCGCTCCTGGGCGATGAGGTCAGCGCCGAGTGGTTGTTCGACGTGCTACGAACCCTGCGCAAGAGAAACGCCGGCCTCGTGGGCAGCAGCCAGTCCCTCGCCGAGATCGTCAACAGCCCGTCACGCGACCTCTTGTTGGAATCCTCGCCCGCCAAGGTCCTGCTGCCCAATCATGAGCTGCGCCAAAGCTCCTACGTGCGCGACTCTTACGCCAGGCTTGGGCTGACCGACCACGAGATGAACATGCTCGGCAACGCCACGCCACACCGCCAGTACTTCTTTCGCAGCCCGATCGGCAGCCGCCTGTTCACGCTGGAGCTTGGCGACATTGGCCGCGCCGTCTGCGCCTCCACCGGCTACAAAGACGTAGCCCGCGCCAGGGAACTGCTCGCAGAATCCGCCGGCGCGGATAACTTCCTCAACAACTGGCTAGCCGAACGCAACGCACTCGCCCAGGTGATCCCTGATGTGTCCTAACGAAGAGCAATGGTGGCGCCGGCAGCAAGCCGACGAGGCGTGGCGTCGCAGGCAAAGCGAGGATTACGATATGGATAACCAGCGGCCAGCCGCACCTGCCGTCAGCCTCCCGATGAACCGACCGAGCGGCTCATCGATAGTCACGCTACCGAGCAAGTCGAACGTTTGGCAACGTAACCACTCACTACAAGTACCGCAGCCCACCGTGTCCGCACCCGCGGCCTCCTGGCGCGGGCTGGCGAGCGGCCATCCGATTGGAAATATTATTTACCAGTCTCTCCAACGCCCCAAGCTCCTTCGGGGCGGTGAGTGGCAACTCTCAGTGGCCAACAACCTGATGGCGGCCGGCCTCGGCACCATGGCGCTGGTCACCTGGAACTGGCGGCTGCTGCTGGGCGCGGCCTTCTTCGCGTGGCCGGTGCAATGGCTCATCCGCATGCTCGGCCGCCACGACCCGCAGTTCTGGCAGATATACTTCCGCACCCGCAAGCGCCCCCTCATCCGCGAGGCATACGGCCGGCCTTCGGATCGCGCGGTCCCGGCACCACGCCTATTACCCAAGCTACGCAAGTTCGTGGTTTAACCCGCGGCTTGGCCCATGCCGAGCCGCCGCTATCCAACAAGGAAACCCCAATGAAAATCTCTTTCAAACCGGCAATCGACAACAGCGAACAGCTCAACCTCCGCATCTCTCCCACGTTAAAGCAACGCATAGAAAACCTGCGGACCCGTACCAGAACGCGGGGACTCGACTACAACGCGACCCTTCTCACCTACATCGAAGAGTTCGTCACGGAGTCCGAGAAACAGCTAGGGATTTGCTACGAACCTGCTAGCAAAACCGTAGCAAATCCGACTATCAACGACACCGACAGTAAACTGCCGCCCCTCGGCCGCGTGAGTACCACCAACGGCTCGGAGCCAGAACGCGCATGAAGGCGAAAGGTATTGCTGGGGTGCGATTGGCCTCGTCGCGCAGCCGCGAGAGTTGGAATCACACTGTACTCATTCCAGGGGAATGAACAGTTCGGAGCCAGACAGAGAGCGCTCGCTATGGCTCGCCTGAGCAGCAGTCACCAATAGTCAACAGATACTAACTACAGATAGGCAAACGAACAGACTTCCATGCGCCTAGCGCCTTCCCCAGCTGCCCAATTTCAAGCCACGAAGACGCGCGCCATCCTCGGCGCCCAGCTCGTTTGGCAAGCATTTATCTTCCTGCTGACCATCTGGATTCTGTTCACAACCTGCATCGTCTGGCATCAAGTAGGAGTCTATCTGCCACAGCTCGACCACGTCTATTTCGGCCGCTGGATCATCTGTTCCATCCTCGCCGACACGCCATTCTCGAACCGATTCACAGGCTGGATCTGGATTCCATTCAACGGCGTTTACCCGCACCTGGCGGATGCCAGCGCGTGGCTCGCCGGCCCGGAAATGTATCGCCACACCTTCTACGAGGCATTCTGGCACGCCGCTGGGAACGGCTGGGGATTGGCCGCCGACCTTGTGCCTATCTCGCTTGCTGTCTTATTGATCGCGTGGCGCTGGCGCCAGGACCCCACGAATGGCGACCACCTCCGCGGCTTACAACTTCTCACCCCTCGCCAACACAACCGGCTGCTGCACGGCGGGATGCTCAGGCGCATATTGTACGGTCCTCCTCGAGGAATCCGCCTCGGCAAGACTGCCATCCCCGAGCGCAACGAGTGCGAGCATTTCCTCATCACCGGCAATCCGGGAGCCGGGAAGTCCACCGCGATGCGCACGATGCTGAACCAGATAGAGGAGCGGGGCCAGTCGGCCATCATCATCGATCCGGAGAGCGAATACGTGCAGGAATTCTACTCCGAACGCCGGGGCGACTTCATATTGAATCCGCTGGACCGGCGCTGCCCGTACTGGTCCCCCTGGTCCGAGCTTCGCGATGAGAGCTTCAGCGTCGACGCGGCAGCGATGGCGGCCTCCCTCATCCGGGGGCGTCCCCGCAACGAAAGCGAAAAGTTTTTTCAGGATTCGACCCGGACGGTCGCCGAGGCCATCCTGCACGTGGCGCGCGACGACCCGGACCCTGATAACCTGCTAAAGCTGGTCAGCCTCCCGCGTGGCGAACTACACGAGGTCCTCAAAGGCACACCGGCCTATGCCCTTATCGATCCCGAGGCCCACGACCAAGGCGCCGGCATCCTCGGCACTGCCACCAACGCAATAAAGACGTTCATCCACCTGCCCAAACGCCACCAGAGCGACCGTACCTGGAGCGCACGGGAATGGGCGGAGCGGCGGCGGGGCTGGATATTTCTGCCTTCGCGCGAGGACATCGGCGAGGCTATCCGGGTGCTGCAGGGGCTGTGGCTCGACTGCCTGGTGCGCTGGCTCATGACCGCCGACATCGGCAGCGACCAGACCTGGGTGATGGCCGACGAGCTCGCCTCGCTCGGGCACCAGCCCCAGATCGAAAAGCTGCTGACCAGGGGCCGCAAGCGCGGGCTCGCCGTGGTGCTCGGCCTGCAGAACGTGTCTCAACTGCAAGCTATCTACGGACGCGAGGGCTGCATCACTCTGACCAGCTCGCCCAGCACGAAGGTGATCCTCCGCGTGGACGAAACCGAGACCGCGAAGTGGGCCAGCGAGCTCATCGGCAACCACAAGGTCGAGCGGCTGACGATGACGCAGCTTGCCGGCCGCAGCGCGTACCGGGAGGGAATCAACCTGCAGCCGCACCGCTGCGTCGAGCCGCTGGTCTTGCCTGACGAGATCAAGCTCCTGCACCCATTCACCGGTTATCTGTGTATCGCGGGGCACCATCGAACGACTGTCCGCATCCCGCAACTGCACCTTACCAGCCGCCATCCGGCCTTTATTCCACGCTCAGGGGTTTCACCCCTGACACCCCAGGACGAACCTCTTGAGGGTTCAAGGGGGTCTCTGGACCCCATTGCAGCTGAACCGACCGAAGCAGAGATCATCGCCCAGATGACCGGCGGCGCGGCGCGGCCAGGAGAGGCCTAAATCCCATGGTGAGCCTGTCGGACGGCGCAATGACTATCGAGGCTGCCGGCACCTATTACCGGCAGCACTACAGCACTGTGGGCGAGTATTACGCTCCGGACGAAAAGCCCACGATCGGCCATGCGCTCGGCGAGGGTGCCGCGGCTCTCGGCCTTAAAGGCGACATAACGGCCGAGCAATTCGACGCGCTACTGCACGGGGTCGACCCGAGCTCCGGACTCGCTTTGCGGCCAAAACCGAACCGCGGTGAAGTTGAACGGGCCGGATGGGACATCACCCTGTCACCGCCAAAGTCCATAAGCATTCAGGCCCTCGTCGCCGGCGACCCCCGGCTCATCGAGGCTGACCGCCAAGCTGCCATTCGCGCCATACAGGAGGCCGAGGCATGCGCCCTGGGCCGCCGGCGCGGCGGCCGGGAATGGGTCCAGACCGGAAATGTCGTGGCCGTCATGTTCGAGCACCACGACGCCAGGGAATCCATCACCGGCCAACACGGCCCGATGCCCCAGCTTCACCACCACACCTTCATAACCAACCTGACCCGGATGCCGGACGGCCAATGGCGCGGCCTGGACCCGAAGGAGATTTACAAGGCGCGCCGCTTCATCGATGCGGTCTACATGACCGAACTGGCCAACCGCGTCCAGGATATCGGCTACCGCATCGAGCGGCGCCCGGACGGCGCCTTCGAGCTGGCCGGATTCACGCGCGAACAGATCGAAGCCTTCTCGGAACGCCGGCAGGATATTCAACACTTGATGGCCGAAAACGGCATCACCGATCCGAGAAGCATGGCCGCCCGCAAAATGGGCGCCCTCGGCCGTCTGTCCAAGCGCGAGCACGACCCCGAGGCCCTGAAAGCCGAACGCGAAGCGCTCGCCGCGCAGCACGGAATCCGGCTGGATAACCGCCCCCTCGAACCAGTCCGGCGCTCGATAAGCCCGGAGACGCAGGCCCAGGAATCTCTGGACTTCGCCATCCGCCACACCACCGCGCGGCAAGCCGCCGTCGATCACCGCGACATCGCTGCGGCAGCGTTGAAGCACGGCATTGGCGCGACTGACCTGCAACACGTCCGGGCGCAAATCGCCGCACACCAGCAAGTCGGAAACCTGATTGCAGGCGGCCGCTCATACCTGCATCCGCTGGATACCTACACCACGCGCGAGATGGTCCGGGTCGAGCGGGAAAACCTCGCGCTGGTCCGCGACCACATGAACCTCGGGCGCCCGATCGCCGGCATCACCATCCGCAGCGCCATGGACGGCAAGCTCGCGACTGTCGGGACACAGAAAGTCCGGGACTGGGCCGCCGCGAGAGCGCTGCTGCCCGACCAGGCCGACGCAGCCTTCCTGACCCTCACGACGCCTAAATGGGTCAGCGCCATAGAAGGATTCGCGGGAACGACTAAGACCACCACGGTCGGCGCCGTCCGGGAATTTGCCCAGGCCCGCGGCTGGACGGTGCGCGGGTTCGGCCCCACCAGCGGCAGCGTCAATGCCCTTGCCGACGCCGGAATCGACAGTCGCACCATCGCCAAGACCCTGGCCTCACCGCTGCCGGGAAATACCGCACGCGAACTCTGGATAATCGACGAGTCGAGCCTGCTGGCCAGCCGGGCCGTCAACTCGCTGCTGAAGCTCGCACGCGACCGCGGCGTCGAACGCCTCGTGTTCGTCGGCGATCAGCGCCAGCACCTGGCGATAGAAGCGGGCCGCCCGCTCCGCCAGTTCCTCGACGACAACATGGTCGTCGCCCGCCTGACCACCATCCGGCGCCAGCGAGAACCGGAGCTCAGGCGCGTAGTTGAGCTGGCGGCCAGCGAACACATCCCAGAAGCCGTCGACCTGCTTATCGAACAGAAGCGCGTCACCGCGATCCCGGACATGGCCAAGCGCTACCAGCGGATAGCGGCCGATTATCTCAGCGGCCACGAGACGGGACTACGGACCCTCGTCGTCTCACCCGCCAACGACGAGCGCAAGGCCATTAATCAAGCCATCCGCGAAGAGCTAATCGCACATCGGCACGTCGCCAAGGACGGCCAGGAACACCGGATTCTGATCCCGCGCGACATGACGCCGGCGCAGCTGCAGGATGCCCGCAGTTATCACGACGGCGATGTCCTTTACTTCCGGCGCGGCAGCAAGCGGCAGGGAATCCCCAAAGCCGCCTACCTGACCGTCAGCGCGGTCAGCAACGGCACTTTGACCCTGCACGCGGAGAACGGCAGGCGGTTCGAGTTCGACCCGAGCACCATCAAGGGTATCCAGGTATACACAGGGGAGAATCGCACCATCGCGGTCGGCGACAGGCTCCAGTGGCGCGAGCCCGACAACAAGCGGCGGATTGCCAACGGGCAATACGGCACCATCACCAGGCTCGACCAACGCGAGATCGAAGTCCAGTTCGACACAGGCAGAAAACTCTCGATGCCGCTCTCTGACGCACGGAAGGTCGACCTGGGATACGCCAGCACATCTCATGCGAGTCAGGGAAGCACGTTCGACCGGGCGGTGCTCAACATCGATTCCAGCCGCAGCGCCGAGCTGGTCAACGACCGCAGCTGGTACGTCGGGATTTCCAGGGCGCGGCTCGACGTTCGCGTGTACACCGATGACGTTGAGCACATGCGGCGTGCCGTCTCGAGGACGCAGGAAAAAGAGCTTGCCTTGGACGTGGTCACCCAACGCCCCGACCCGTGGCGTCAGCATGCGAAATTAGGCCACGGAGCTTGACCAATGAGCATCAAAAAACACCCACTGGACGATCCAACGCAACAGCAAATCATTAAGGAACTCCAAGCGCGCGTCGAGGAAGAACGGGCCAAATTGATCGCAGCTCTGCAGCAACCGCGGCCAACGCTCAATCTCCAACCAGGCCCTTGCGGACGGCTTCAGATTGCGCCAATCTTTTGCTGGCGCTGTCACGCCTTGGTCAAAGCGGTGCGCGGCTACATCACCTACCGGGCGTTCGTAGCGCTCGCCGAGGTCTCCGATACGCGCACACTGGCGGCCTTCATCGTCGAACTGCGCAAGCGCGACCCCAAGCTTTCTCCCGTCAGCCACCGCTATATCAAAACCGTCCAGGGACGATATTTCGCGGCCGAGTGCCCCGAGTGTCACGCGCTGTTCGGGGATTTTTTTATGACGGCCGAATTCTTCACCGCACAAACCACCTGCGAGTTCCCGAGCTGCGGCTGCGAAACCCCTGAACTGCAATGCCGGAAGTTCGAATATCACGGGCTCACACTCAACCTCGGGCGCGACGAAATACAAACTATCCGCGACCAGGGCGGCTCGCCGTAACGGGCACCGGCCGCACGCGCAGACTTGTCCTGACCTGAGAAAATCCTCCGCTGCCTGCCGCGGCACGACCGACAGCACCGGCGCGCCAGCCCGAGCAACTAGTCTAGTCTAGCGCTGCCGCTCAAGCGGAGATTTGCGCGCCTGGCACCCGGCCGGTGGTGAGCACGGCCGACACCGGGATCTCCGCCAGCAATCCGCGAGACCGAGCGGAAGGCCACCTGCCCTAATCCGGATTGTGAAATCCGTTTAAACGTCGAGGGCAACAAACCCTACACCGTGAGAATTACTCAGCAGTGGGCGGACGCCGGAATGCCGTCTTGCCCATGCGGCACGCTGATGGAGCTCGAAGGCGCCAGCGATGAGCCTTTGCATGAAGCAGCTTGAGAAAAAGCAACCAAAAACTCGGGTCGTCAAAGTGACTCAGCAATGGATTGCAACGGGGCTACCAATGTGTCCCTGCGGAACCGAAATGGAGCAGGCACAATGATCACGGAATACTATCGTCACAAATGCACGGCGAAATATCACTATTACCGCTGTGCCTCATGCGGTCGTAAGGCAAGTCGGGAAAACCCGATTGCCACCAGCCAAGGTGAATGCCGGGATTGCCTGCTCGGCATGGAGGAAGACCGGCAGGAATGGGCCGCCTACGAATATCAACAGCAAGACCCATTGGCATAGCAGAGAGACCGGCGAGCAATCGCCGGGCTCTCATACACCCGCGGCCTATCCCAAGTTGGGGTGGCGGCATGACAATTTCCTTTCTGCGCTGGCTGCGCATTGAGAAATTGTCCGTTGGTCGCCGAAATTATGTGTCCATTCTGGGTTCTCGATATCAACAACATCGTCGCTTTCTTCACAGTCGGACACATAATCGCGAAGGGCACAGAACTACGACAACCTAAAGAGCGCGGTGAAGAAGGTCCTGCGCGGCCATCAGCGCGAGGAGACTACGCGCTTCATCGCCTTCCGCTCGCACTGGCGCTTCCAGAGCGACTTTTGCACACCGGCGGAACCGCACGAAAAAGGCGGGATCGAGGGCGAGGCCGGCTACTTCCGGCGCAATCACTGGGTGCCGCTCCCGCAAGCGCGGGACCTGGATAATCTCAATGCGCAGCTGCTGGCCGCCTGCCGTGAAGACGAACGGCGCCAGATCGCCGGCCGCCACCAGACCGTCGGCGCGGCGCTGATCGACGAGCGCGCGCAGCTCCTGCCGCTCGCCGAGCAGGATTTCGAGTTGGCGGAGCTCTCGTTCCCGCGGGTGGACGGGCTCGGCTGCGTGCGGGTGCGGACCAATCTCTATTCGGCGCCGGCCCCGCCCGGCAAGATCGAGGTGCGACCCTATCCGAGTCATGTCGAAGTGCGCGATGAAGGCCGCTGCATCGCCCGCCACGAACGTTGCTACGAACGCCTTCAGCAGGTGCTCGACCTCGAACACTATCTCGACGTGCTGGAGCGCAAGCCGGGCGCGTTTAGCGGCTCGAAGCCGCTGGCAGCATGGCGCCAACGAGGACTCTGGCCGGCGAGTTACGATCAGCTGCTCGCACAGCTCATTGATCGACATGGCCAGCAAAGCGGCACGCGTCAGATGGTTCAGGTGCTCAGCCTGATCAAACCACATGGACACGCGCGGGTGCGGGCGGCCGTCGACGAGGCGGTAACCCTGGGTTGTGCAGACGCTGCGGCAATCCGGCATCTGGTGGAAGCCGTCGACCTGACCCATGCGCGCGATGGACTCGGCGAACTGGGCGCGCTGTCACGCTTCGAACGTCCGGCGCCGGTAATGATCGATTACGATGGCTTGCTAGACCAGGAGGTGGCGCCATGACTGCTGAGGCCGTCGCCCTGGAAGCGGCCACGATCCGCCAGCACTGCAAGCTGTTGCGGATGCCGACCATCGCGGCCCAATGTACGCAACTAGCCGAACAGGCAGTGCGCGAACGGCGGACCCACCTCGGCTATCTCGAAGCGCTGCTGCAGGCCGAACTCGAGGAACGCGAGCAACGGCTGATCGAACGGCGCATCCACGAAGCCCGTCTGCCGCGGATGAAGACGCTCGCGGAGTTCGACTTCGGACGCAATCCCAAGGTCTCCGCCCAGCAAATTCATGAACTTGCCAAGGGCGACTACCTCGCGAAAGCGGAGCCGGTCATCTTTATAGGGGACAGCGGCACCGGCAAGACTCATCTGCTGACCGGCCTGGCCGTCGCCGCCTGCCGGCAGCAGCGCCGGGTGCGCTTCGCCACCGCAGCCGCGCTGATTAACGAACTGGTCGAGGCCAAGCATCAGCTGCAACTCGGCCGTGCGCTGGCCCGTTGGGCCCGCTACGATCTGATCGCGCTCGATGAAGTCGGCTACATACCGTTGGCCGAGGTCGGCGCGGAGTTCCTGTTCCAGGTCATCGCCGAACGGGCCGAGAAGGCCGCCGTGATCGTCACCACCAATCTGCCGTTCTCGGAATGGACCCAGGTGATTCCCAACGCCCGGCTCTGTAAGGCGCTGATCGACCGCATCACTGACCGCGCGAATATCATCGAGACCGGAGCGGAGTCCTACCGCTTCCGCCGTACCCTGGAGAAGCGCAAGGGCAAAAACCCGGAGACGAAGAGTTAATACCGCCCGCCGGCGGCCGGCGGCGGGCGGGAGAAAGTAAGCATCCCGGGAAACTGGATAACTTTTAGAGCGCGAAATTCCGGAGCGATAAAAACACGTAGGGGGTGGGGCCAAATCAGGATATCAAAAGGGGCCACGCCCGATTGACGAAATCACGGCCGGTTCGCCAACACGTCCCAAGTATGCGCCGGCAGCAAATCTTTAGCGATGACATCGAAATCGCGCCTGGTACCGGCCGCAAGAAAAACCGCAGATCGGACACCGAGGCGGGCCCCTTCAGGAGCCCGCCCTGGTCATACAGAATGAGGGTTTCGGAGGCACAACAAGGTTCTTCACTCCGAGCCGCTCCATCGACTTGAACAGCAACGCGAAGGCACTCAAAAAGAAGATCAGCATTGCGCGCGGCACTGAATGTCCCGATTGTATCCGTTTGTTGAGGCTGGGGTACGCTACTCCCCAGGATGTTTCCTGGAGAACAGATCTCGGCGCGGATGACGCCCAATCGGGGCGAGGAGGGACAAACCGATGCCGGTTGCCATCGCCAGAGAAAGCAGGATCCCGCATGGCGTTCAGCGAACCACGCCCGCTGCGGCGCTCACCGCGCTCGGCATCGTGTACGGCGATCTTGGGACAAGCCCGCTCTACACACTGCAGACGGTCGTCCAGACCCTCGGCGTCAAATTTACCCCGGAGGCCGCGCTCGGGATTCTGTCGCTCGTCTTTTGGGCGCTCGTGATCACCATCTCTGTGAAGTACTGCCTCTTCGTCATGCGGGCGGACAACCATGGCGAAGGCGGCATCCTCGCGCTTATGTCGCTTACCGGAGCGACCTGGTCCGATCGTGGTCGCGTGCTTGTCGCGATGGGCTTGTTCGGCGCAGCTCTGATCTACGGTGATGGCGTCATCACGCCCGCGATTTCGGTCTTGAGCGCGCTCGAAGGCCTCAACATCGCCACCAATGTATTCAAGCCCCACATCGTGCCCATGGCACTCGTTGTCCTGGTCGGACTGTTCGCCATTCAGAGCCGTGGCACAGCGAGCATCGGCAAAATCTCGGGCCCTGTGATGCTGCTTTGGTTCATTGTCATCGCCATGCTAGGTACCGGCGGCATCGTACGCCATCCGGGCGTGCTCGCGGCAGTGGATCCCCGCTATGCGATCCGTTTTCTGGAGCTCAGCGGATGGCGCGGGTTTGGTGTTCTCGGCGGGGTTTTTCTCGCCATCACCGGCGGCGAGGCGCTCTATGCCGATATGGGTCACATCGGCCGCAATCCAATCCGTACAACCTGGTATGGAGTCGTGCTACCGGCGCTGCTTCTCAATTATGCCGGACAGACGGCACTTCTGTTCGAGCATCCCGCCATTGGTGGTAATCCATTCTTCAGGCTGGCTCCACTCTGGGCGATTTTCCCCCTGGTAGCGCTGTCCAGTGTGGCAACGATCATAGCCAGCCAGGCGATCATCACCGGCTCGTTCTCCCTCACACGTCAGGCGATGCAGTTGGGCTGGTTCCCCGGCTTGCGCATCCGACAGACCTCGGCGGATGAATATGGGCAAATCTACGTGCCCTTCGTGAACTGGACGATGATGCTTTTCACGATTGCCCTGACTATCGGCTTCGGCAGCTCCATCCGTCTCGCCGGCGCCTATGGGACTGCCGTCTCAACTACTATGGTGCTGACGACCGCGCTCCTCTACACCATCATGCGTAAGCGGTGGGGCTGGTCGGTGCCTCTGGCGCTCTTAACGAGCGGCGCCTTCCTCTTGGTGGATTCCGCCTTCTTCGTTGCTAATCTGCTGAAGGTCGCCGAGGGTGGTTGGATTCCGCTGACCTTAGGCGTCATGTTGTTTGTTGTCATGACCACCTGGCGCGCGGGAATCGAGGCGGTACGCAACAGGATGGCGACCATGACTGAGCCACCCGAACAATTTTTGAAGCGCCTTCAACAAGACAAGATCTCTCGCGTGCCTGGCACCGCCGTTTTTCTGACCCGGCTAGTGGACGGGACGCCGCCCCTGATGATCGAGCACGTTGCGCAAATAGGTGCTTTACACCGGAGTTTGGTCGCCCTCACAGTCAAGTTTGAGGATGTGCCTCGCGAGCGTTCGGCTGATCGGCTCAAGATGGTCAAGGTTTCTGACAATTTCTGGCACGTGACCGTTCGTTATGGCTTTGTCGAAGTCCCAGACCTGCCCGCCGCATTGCGCGAGGCAAAAGGTCTCGCCTGCGATATCGATCTCGATAAGGCTGTTTACTTCGCTGCGCGCGATGAAGCAGTCCATAGCAAGACCGGGGGAACACTCTCGTGGTGGCGGTTGCCGCTGTTCGCTTTCCTATTCCGGAACTCGATCCGAGCGTCCGATCTGTTTAATCTTCCCGCGTCCAATTTCATAGAAATGGGACGTCAAATCGAGATCTAGGGGCGCGGTCCCGAAACCAACTGGATCCCTGCCAAGCGTAGACAGCGAATGGGCGGGCCGTGTGATTGAGCCCCGAAATGTCTGGCAGTCGTGGGAGTCGACGCCGTCCAAATGGCGGAAGACAACACCGGAGCGCGGCAGTGGCCGAGTGCAAAAGGTCCCTCCGGGGGCTCTTTCGCCACACGTATCGCCGGCCGGGCTTTACCGTGTCGTGGCCCGCACCGCCAATCGTTAACCTTAGCGTAGTGTTTCACACTCTAATGCAAACTACTCCTTTGACAGGTGTTGTCAAATATGACAAGATAGCTATATGAGGTGGTAGAGACAGCGAGAAGCGATGACCCCAAGAACACGGCCCGTTTCATGGATCAGGGCGGCGCTGAAGGAATTCGAGACGTTCCCCGAAGGGGCTGGGGTCGATCTGCCTGGCCGCCTTGACGATTGCCGCCGAGGGCGGCAAGGCCGATATCGCGAAGCCCATGCACGGCATGGGGTCGGGTGTGCTTGAGATCGCTCTGGCGTTCCGGGGCGATGCGTTCCGTGTGGTCTACGCGGTGCAGCTCGCCGAGGAAATCTGGGTCGTCCACGCGTTTCAGAAGAAATCGACGCAGGGCATCAAGACGCCCAAGCGCGAGGGCGATCTGATAAACGACCGTTTGAAGAGGCTGAAGGAGATGTTGCGATGAAAAGCGAAAAGCTGGAGGTGGTGCGCGGAAGCGGAAATGTGTTCCGCGATCTGGAGCACAAGAACGCGGATGCCGAGCAGTTCAAGGCGATCCTCGCGGCCGAAATCATCAAGGCGCTCGACCGGGACGTCCTAAGCGTGCGCGCCGCGCATGGCCGCACGGGGATTGCGGCGGCTGACTTCTCGCGCATCCGCAATGCGGACCTGGGGCGCTTCACCGTGGATCGCCTTATGTCAATCATCAACCGGCTCGGGTCGCGCGTGGAGGTAAAAGTCCGGGTGCGGCGCGTGGAAGCAGCCGCGCCCGATGTCACGGCGTAAAGGGAAAAGAATCATTTGGCGGAGCTGTAGGGCAGCATGGTTGACCAGTGAAAGAGCAGGATACCATCACCAACTGCAACTGCATGGAGGAAGTAAAACAGCGGATTGGGCTGATGAAATCGCTCGCCGCTTGGGATTTTGTCGTGCTCTTGTTCCAGATCAACACCTCCATTATTATGTTATTTGTCCTCGAACCGATCGACGCCGAGGGTATCATACCGGTGATTTGATCTTTCACCTTGGCTCGCCAATTTGAGGAGCGCGACATCTGTTCCTGCAAAGGAGTTTAACTATGCCCGAAGCCACTTCGATTACCTCTGGAACCCTCATCGCGGCCGACAAGGTGAAGGGCACCAATGTCTATAATCTTGCGGGGGAGAAGCTGGGCAACGTTGATGACATCATGATCGACAAGGTCAGCGGTCGCGCGATCTATGCTGTGATGTCGTTCGGCGGTTTTCTCGGCATGGGCGAGAAGCACCATCCGCTGCCGTGGGCGACCCTGAAGTACGACGAGCAGAAGGGCGGCTACGTGATCAATCTGGACAAGAAGCAGCTGGAAGGCGCGCCGAACTACGATCGCGGTTCGGAGTTCAAATGGACGCCTGACTACGGCCGCAAGGTCGACAGCTACTACAAGACGCCTAGCTACTGGTAAGTTGCTGTGGTGCCCGAACTGCGGCAAACGTCCGTTGGCCTAGATTCGCTTAGATTAGAATTCGGTCGTAGATAGCTGTGTATCTCGCCCTCCTGAGGGCACCTTGGGCCGGCGGCAGCAGGATCGCGACCGGGGATCAGCAAGGCCGTGTGACCAAGCTGACATTGACCGTACTGCTCCAACCACCCGGTGAGTCCGATGGGAGTTTGGCCAAAATGCGAGACTCCCGGAACCACATGTGCCACCGAACCGCAGAAAGTTTGGGATGATAGGCGACTGGCGGTCTGCGGCCAACCCGACTACCACGTAAAACTGTGGGCGGCCTTCTCTCGGATTCTATTGTAGCAATGAAATCGGACTGCGATCGACGTCTAGCCGCCTTCGGACCATATTGCCTTTTGGATGATTTGGTAAATGCGCGCCGCTGCCGGCGCGACTTACCGCCGCGCGCCAGCGGGCGCCGGGGAAATGTCAGGCGTTTCTCCCGGGTGCCAGCCGGTGCCGAATGCCGGGTCTACTTCAGCCGACCAGGTGATCGGGCGGTTGGTGGAGAGATCGGGCTTAGTGTCCGCTAACTTGTCACGGCGAATGAACGAGGCCGTTCACTGAGCTCTAGGTAGTCTTCCCAGCGGTATTCCCTCGATTAGAGTCATTAATTCCCGGACCGTTAGGCGCGGATGCGCCTGCCGGCTATCATCTCGACAGCGCGTGAGATCGCCGTTTTGTCGTAGTGCGAGCGACCGATGACGCGCGTCAGGTTCTTTATATTACTGCGGCTAATGTGGTGCTGTTGCCAGCTTATGTTTGCGCACCCGTCGCATTCGGCTCACCGCCGCTCTTTGCAGTGTGTCGCCTGGCGCGGCTGGCGTCTCACGAGCGACATCGCTTCCGTTAGCCACGTCGGCCTGAAACAGCTCAGCAACCGCCGCTTGATCGGACTTGAACAATTCAGCCGCCCGCTTGAGTCCTTCTAGTCGCTTCGTCAGCGCCTCGACCTGCTGATTAATGCGATCGGATTTCCTTCTTGACCGCGGGGATCTCGTGCGCAGCCGCTATCCAGCCAACCACTTCTCTAGGCCGAGGTGCGAGTTTTGCACGTGGAAGGCACGTGGGGGGGATTTGTCTATCCGTTGGGCTCACTGAGATCGCCCGGAAAAGAAAAATCCTAGAACTCATTCATCAAGGCCCGGAACGGGGTGTTGTTGCAGTGACTCTTCACCCATACCTCGGCGACGACTTTAAATACATAGAACCGTCGTGGTCGTAGGATTACGGGACAAACCCGCAGCTAATTGAGACAGTTGTTGAGACTGTAGATCGACATATCGTAGATGCTTTTACCGGTGGCTACCGCCGTTATCACAGCGCCACGGTTGAAGTCATCGACCGGCCGCGCGCAAAACCCGATTACAACAAATGAGCGCGCGCCAGCGGGTGGCTCACGAGACGATAGGTCGCATGACTTTCCGCTTTAAGCCGTCCGCGATCAAGGGCCGGTTCGACATTGAATTCGCAACTGGGCTACCTGCGCACGTTAAGTTCGTGCAGTGTTGACGAAGCGAGAGCTGCTGGCCCTGATCAAGTGCCTCGGTGTGGGCCTTCGCGAGAGCGAGCAGGGCGAGAAGTCGGGCTAATCGGGAATTATGGCTCGGGTTTTGAGCCTCCACCCGCAAGCCGTTTCCCGTTGTCATCTTATCAAAATGAGTTGCTGATTTGTCGCACACGTTGTCCTGCAGGTTGACATAACCTTCCGGCAGCGAAGCTGGAGCTCCGAACACCCTGCCCTCCCCTGCTCACCACGTCCCCGGCTTCGAACGCGCCGCTTCCGGCGCGCTTTACCGCCGCGCGCGCGGGGCACGGTAAATTCTCGGTGTTCTGTCGAGTACGTGGTGCGGAACGACGCCGATCTACTTCAACGACCAGGTGACTGGGCGATTGGTAGAGCGATCGGGCTCGGTGTGTACGAACTTATCGCGGCGCGTGTACAGCTTGCCGGTAACCGCGCTCTCGTTGGCTTTCCAATGAAATTCCTTGTCGAGTAGCGCGATTAATTCGCGGACGCTTCGGCGCGGATGACGCCTGAGAACCGCAGCCATCATGTCGACGCGTGTGAGTCTTCCGTCGTTGCTCGCAGCGCGAGCGACCGGATGGGCGCCTGCGGTCTTGGTCTTGCCGCGGCCAATCTGAGTGCCGTGCTGCTTTTGCGCACCCGTCGCCTTCGGGCTCGCCGCCGCTCGCTGTGTCGTTGTGGCTGGCGCGGGTGCCATCTCCCGAGCGGTACCGCTTCCATCAAGGGTGGCCTGAAGCAACTCGACAATCGCCGCTTGATCGGACTCGAACAATTCATCCGCCCGCTTCAGTCCTTCGAGTCGCCTAGTCAGCGCCTCGACCTGCTGATTGTGCGCCTGGATTTCTTGCTCTACCGCGGCGATCTCCTCGCGCAGTCGCTCTTTGAACGTATCTACCGAATTCATCCTCACAATGGTTCCTGAAGGGCCCCCGCGCGGCAGCTATAAGTGCTTCATGTTGAGCCTCTGCTCCGTATCATAACAAATTGACATGTTGGTTAAACATTATGACGGGTTACCGTATTGGCATTGAGGGCCACCGCTTACCAATCTTAACCTTCAAAGAGGTGGCGAATATCAACGTCGTTGGCCAATCAGCTCAGCCGTGAATCTGCAACAAAGTTGGGTTCGGTGACTGTTAGTCCGACAGCTGAAGCTTCAGGACAGCGCAAGAATTAATGCGGTCGGTGAAATGTCGCTAGACGGTCGTTGGAGACGGCGTCTTCTCTACTTCCATTTGACCGTGCTTTGGGCAGAGGGGTGCTCCGGCCAGATTCAGCCAATTTGCGTGTCGTGTGAACGGTGTAGCCGCAATTGCCACACGCGCACCTGATGTGGCCGGAGTATGGCTTTTTGCGTCTGCTGGAGTGGCTGCTAGGTCCCACTTTTAGATTGAGTCTGTCATGGGGCAATCGTTCTGCCGCTGCCAGTATCGGCTGCATGGCCTTCTCGAATTCAGGCCCGGCCGTTGTCGCCTTCATTTGCCCTACGAGGCCTATGCCCTTGGCGACTCGTCGGAACTCCTTGCCATGACCCGCCGCAACACCGACTGCAGCGTGTACCAGCTCGTGGCCAAGGATTTCGGCGGCTTGCATCGGCATCAGGTCCTTCGAGTCACCCAGGTCGGGCCGGATAAAAATCTCAAAATGCCGATCCCTCGCTGCACTGATTATCCCAGCACTCGCCTATGCTCCTGCTGCGCTGGCCGCTTGATGTGAATCCAATCGCGATACGCAACTGCGCCGGTAGTGGAGCCCCTAGCTTTTCGAACATGGGCGGCATGCACTGGGCGACATAGTTCAACCAGGCTTCGCGGGTTTGGTGCAGTTGAGCCTCGATGGCTTGCCCCGGATCAGTCACGACCAAAGTTGACCCATTTCGTCCTCGTCCAGTGGCAGGGGAGCGCGTTTTAGACCCTATCACCTCGGTCGCTTGGCCGGGTGCGGGGATTTCCCCTGCTGGAGGCTAGCGAGCGCCGAGTACGGGATCTTTCAGCGCCTTGGCCGGCGTGAAACGTAAACGGGTCCGCGCCGGAATCTTGATCTGCTCGCCAGTGGCGGGGTTGCGGCCGACACGCGCGTTGAGCTTGCGTTTACGGAATATCCCGAGGCCCGCCAGACGCAGCGAACCCTCTTTCTTGAGCTGGCGGGTTACTAAGTCGTTGAGTTCGTCGAGCGTGGACTTTGCGTGCCGCTTGGTGATGCCGATCTTGTCGACCAGGTAAGCCGTCATTTGCGTCTGCGTCATATTCCACCTCCCCAACACCTGTCAATACTGAACAAAATGAATGACCGCAGCGCGAAGGTCAAGATAGGCTTTGCTGCCACGGCCTCGAGACTGTACGAGCTTGAACTGAACGTGCGGTTTCTGCGATTGATTTCCGGTTATGCCGCTTCGGCGATCCTGCGCGAGGCCATCGTCCCGGCCGTGTTTTAAACGCGAAAATGTATTTTATCATGTTTAAAAGCGCAGGCCGAAATTCGGCTTGACCTGAGCTTTGTTTGCAAAAACGGCAATGACCAAAGTTGAGATCCTCCGGTCCAGCGGCAACTCCACGCTTGATCTCTTTTCCCAAGGCCATGGGGTCGGACGAGCGTCAGTCAACGCTCTGAAAACTGCCATCATCAAGGGGACACGATTTGACCGCGCGGCGCGCCTTTTGGCCATTAGCTTTGGATGCTTACGCTACGAAGCAATTCTCCAACCCCCCCCGGCTCAATCGCGATTCGCAGCGGTATCAGAATTCTCCCAGCGAGACGTCATTCCTGGCCCAGGCGAGCGACGTAGTCGGCAACTTCGCCACCACCTTTGCATTCGCGGACATCGGCCCGACATCTGCGGGACGGACACGGAAGGCCCAGATGATCTTTCAGTGTGTTTTTGGTGATGTGCTTCCCGCCTCCGGTCCGAAGCACTATTTGAACGCGGCCGGACAGGAGATAACGCCTGCCCATGAGGAGAAGTCCTTTTCCAGTACGGACCCTCCGATGCTAGGGCCGAGTCAGCCGGTCACCTCATCGGTCCAAACCTTGAAGCTGACGAGAGTATTTGGTCCGAACGTCGTAGCTATGGCTACATCCAGCGCGTCGCGCCCTCTCGCAATCAGGACGCGTCCAATCCTTGGGACGTTGTTGCGCGGGTCGAAGGTGTACCAGCGTCCTCCAAGATACGCCTCGAACCAGGCGGCAAAGTCCATCGGACCGTATGGCGGGAGCATTCCGATGTCGCCGAGGTAACCGGTGCAATAGCGCGCTGGAATGTTCAAGCACCGACAGAATGTAACAGCAAGATGTGCAAAATCTCGGCAGACGCCCCTTCGCTCGTTGAACGCTTCCCAGGCAGTTCTTGTAGCGCGGGCATGCTCATAGCCAAATGAGATATGGTTGTGCACGAAATCACAAATTGTCTGGACCCGGCCCCAACCCGGTGGAGTTTGCCCGAACAAATTCCAGGCCACGTCGGAAAGTTTCTCCGTGTCCGCAGTATCGGCTTCCCAAGAGAAATATTAGCGTCTCTTCAGGCAATTCCTGGATGGAATGCTGTTGCGCGTAGGTTGCAACAATGTCCGGCTCACCAGAATCATAGACCAACGCCTCGCTTGCTATCCTCAGCCGCCCTGTGGGGGCAACGAGACGTGTGCACCAGTTGCCGTAGCCGTCACGATAGGTCGAAAAGGGAATAACCGGGATTGTCGTCAGGCGATAGGGAACGAGAATGTCGGGTGCGCGCGAATGATGGATGTTTAACATCAGCATCATGGGCGTCGGCTGAGGACAATTGTAAATCAACTCGTAGCCGACGCTGATTTTCAACTGAGACCTCCTCGCAACGGCAATCACTGCCGCCCGGGCTTCCGTCGCATCAGGGCTCGAGCGACTCGAACACCGCGGCGTTCGTGGATGGTGCCATGTGCCTTAGTTCGTGGTCAGGCGGCCAAAACGCGCCGGTGATAACTCCATCGCGAGTTCGTTTTCGAGGCTCTCGCGGTCGCGCCCGATGGTGGCAACGGCGAGTGTCCTTCCGCCGAGCTGAAATAAGAGTTTGCAGTTGTGTTCTTCGATACTGCCGTCCAAATCCAGCTTGTCCCACTTCTCTGCATGACCGACGTAGTTAAGCGTAAAATCGTACTGGCTCGTCCAGAAGAATGGCACGGCATCGAATCGATCGCGCCGGCCGAGTATATTCCGCGCCGCCGTCTGTCCCTGGCGTTCGGCCACCACCCAATGCTCGACGCGAATATGGTCGCCCGTTAACGGATCAGGCCAGCGCGCGATGTCTCCAGCGGCGAATATCCCAGGAATGCTGGTCTCGAGATATTCGTTAACCGACACGCCCCTGTCGGTCTTGATCGCTGCCAGTTCGGCAAGATCGATCCGCGGTTTGACACCGATCCCGATCACGACCAGATCGGCCTCAATCGCGTGGCCATCCTTGAGCGTGACCTTGCGTTCGTCGATCGCGATAACGCTCTGCTGCAGATGGAACACTACGCCGTTGCGTTCGTGCAGACGATGCAGGTATTCGCCCACCTGCGGTCCGAGAATCGTCTCCATCGGCACTGCCTCCGGCGCGACGACGTGGACCTGGAGCTTTCTCTGAATCAGAGAAGCCGCAACCTCCATCGCAATGAAGCTCGCACCTACCAGCACGACGCGCTTGGCCTTAGCGGCCTTGCCCATGATCGCGCGGCAATCACTCTGCGAGCGCAAGTAGCAAACGTGCGGCGAATCAGCGCCAGGAATCTTGAGCTTCACGGGCTCGGCGCCAGTCGCGAGGAGCAGCGCATCAAATTTGCGACGGCTGCCATTGGCAAGCTGGACGCTCTTGTCCCGCGGATCTATTGCCGCGACTCGCGTATTCAGCAGCAGTTCGATCTCGTGCCCGCGGTAGAAGTCCATGGAGCGCAGCGGGATCGATTCCGCGCTCGCGGTGCCGGCAAGAAAGTCCTTCGACAGATTTGGCCGGTCATACGGAACGGCATCATGCGCGCTCATCATCGTGACGCCGCCGCAATGTCCTTCACGCCGTAACATTTCCGCCGCGGCGTTGCCTGCCGCGCCGCCTCCCACGATGATGACGTTCTCTGGCGCCTTCGCGGAACCGCTCGCCCGCTTCTTCTCGGGCTGCTTCTCGCGCACGAAGAGCTTGCCGCCGCGTGTTTCAACCTTCCAGCAGGTGACCGGGTCAAGCGCCGGCGCGCGAAGCGCCTCCCCGGTGAGAAAACTAAAACAGGCGTGATGCCATGGGCAACGGACGGTATCGCCCACCACAAGGCCTTCGGCCAGTGGGCCGCCGTAATGTGTACAGGACGCGCCTATTGCGAAGCAGGCGTCGCCGCGCCGAGCCACCAGGATCGGCTCGCCCTTGGCGTGGCCCTGCAGCATGCCACCGTCGGTAACCTCGGTGAGGGAGACTCCGTGCAAAAAGTCGGGCCCGCTCAGTTTCATATCTTCTACCATTTTTGTTAGACCCTCCTGGCGGATAGATTGCTCAATGGCTACTTCTACGAGTCGTACCTGGCGGTGGAACAGATCGACGGTCGGCAGCGCCGATGGCCGGTAACTCTTAAGCGCGACGACATCAACTTCAGAGGCTGTGGCTGCGACCTGGACTCTCTCACGGACTGGTATATCATTTAGGCTTGGTCACCTTTTGGCTGGCACGGGCCTAATGCCAGCATGGTCGCTGAGTTCGCCTACAGTGCGATTCGCGCTTTGCAGCTGATCGTGCAATTTCTCCGCGCTTTCCTTCAGCTCCGGTCCGGCAGTGGGCGGTTGACTCTTCTTAATAGCCATAGAAATCGCGACCAGGTCCTTGTGCATTACCTTTGTGTATAGCTTGGCCCATGTCAGCTCTGCCATCAGCGCCGGTTTTACTGATTGGGTTTCCGTCACGGTAGCTTCTGCATCATCATCAATTGCCACTTGTGTTGCCTCATAGCGCTTCCCACATAAATGGGAAGATACATACGGACCTCGTTCAGACATTGCTTACGGACGCTTTGGGTTGGTCTAGCGGAAAGTGGTCAAAGGCGAGCGAAACGACCACCGTTGGGCTGGATCAAGGTCAGCCCCGACTTTCTATGTCGATCCCGATTTACCTAGACTACATCAGGTGCGATGCACAAAGCCACTGGAACATGCCGGCATTTGGTTATTTCAGTAACGAAGATCATCGATTGCTCAGGCCTTGTCGGCGAAGCCCGCATCTCTGGCGAAAGGGAACCGAGTCACTCGCGAGCGCCCGGAGAAAATCGGCGCACAGCATAAGGGGATGACGGCTCGCACGTCCGCGTTTTAAGTCAGGACGCCAGTGGCCCTTGCCTACGAGTTGACAACAAAGGGACTACGAGTTGAGCACAGGCGCTTCTGAGCTCGCGTGACTGTTGATCGACGAACTTGCTGTGGCAACCTCACTGAACTTCTTCTTGACGCTTCAAATCCTCCGCGTCGGCATTCAAGGCCTTCCATGAAAACAACCTTGAAGCAGTGGTATCGGCTGTTGCTGCGCAGCTCCGGTTTGTTTGATCTCGGTCTTCACGAGCGCATCGTGATGACGTTGCTTGAATTAATGTTGGGACTTCGGAATCGAAGACGCGCACGGCAGGGTGTATTTCGGCCACCAGGACAGCGCCAGCCTGATTGGCGCTTCGCGGCTGCCGAGAGTCACCGAACATCCGGCCAGTTTGAGCGAGCATTGTTTGCTTCGCGAGGGACGTCAACTCGTCGTATGCGCCGATAAGCTGGACGAGTCGATGAGCATACACCAGCGCAACGAGCACGATATGGACCCGCTGCTGATACGCCACCCAAACAAAGTGCGCACCACGCTAAAGCTTGAAGAAGAGGGTGAGTAGATTCTCAGCGACGAGGAAAAGGAACCAGCCGAATGATTTAGATGTCCGATGGGATTTTGGTAGGCACAGGGGACGAGAACGCAACCTGATCCAGCAATCGTCAGCAAAAGCCGCTCTAAATGAGCCTTATCGCCGAGAGGGTGTCGACTAACTGCCCCAGGTGGCGACCATGCCAGCTGCCACCAGGAACATGACCGCAGTGGAACTCCATCCGACGACCTTCTGTCGCAATGGAAGCATCAGCGTACCCGTCACCTTCGGATTGGCTGTCATCAGCATCATTACAACCATGATCGGTGCGGCGGCGACACCATTGATAACGGCACTCCAGAAGAGTGCCTTGATCGGGTCGATCGAAGTGAAATTCAATGCCACCCCCAGTAGCGTGGCGGCGCCCAAGGTCCCGTAGAAGCCCTTGGCTTTGTCGGGCTTCCGTTCAAGCCCGATGGGCCACCTGAGAGCCTCCGCCAAAGCGTAGGCTGCCGAACCTGCCAGAACCGGCACGGCGAGCAATCCCGTGCCGATAATCCCGAAGCTGAAGAGCAAGAAAGTCAACTCGCCTGCAAGTGGACGCAGCGCCTCCGCGGCTTGCGCCGCGGTCTGAATGTCGGTCAGGCCATGCGTATGGAGGACAGCTGCCGTGTCGAGAATGATAAAGAAGGCGATTACGTTGGAAAATGCCATTCCTATATAGGTGTCTGTCCGCATCGATTGGAGCTGTGCGGAAGCCTGCTCCGGAGCACGCTTGAGGGTTTTCTCGCCTGCCGCCGCTTCCTGTTCTTGTACTTCCTGCGATGCCTGCCAAAAGAACAGATACGGACTGATCGTGGTCCCAAACACTGCAGTCAACGAGGTCATGTAACCCGTTGATAGTGAAATGGTTGGAATAAACGCTCCGGCCAGCGCCGATTGCCAACGCACGTGCACTACAAAGGCCGTCGCGACATATACGAGCAGCACCAGCGCTGACCACTTGAGCAGCTGCGCGTAGTGGCGATATGGAACGAATACAGCGGCTACCACAGAAAGGAGGCCAAACACGATGGAAAAACACAGTGCAGACCCACCTACCAGTAGTTTCAGCGCGCTGCCCATCGCACTGATATCGGCACCTAAATTGATCACATTGGCAACCAGAAGAAGTGCGACTACCGGATAAAGCACCCAGGCCGAGTAATGGCGTCGGATATTGCCGGCGATGCCGATACCTGTCACTCGGCCAATCCAGGCGCTGATCTCCTGTATCCCGGCCATTAGCGGATAAGACAAAAGCATCGTCCAGAGCATCGCGAACCCGAATTGAGCGCCGACTTGGGAGTATGTTGCGATACCGCTCGGGTCGTCGTCGGAAGCACCGGTTACGATGCCGGGGCCGAGCTTTCGGAGACCACGCAAGACCTTCGACACCACTGAGGAGAAAGACCGCAACTCCGCATACGCGGTACGAACCGCGCCGCCACGGCCAGGCCTTGCTGCCATCTTTGCGCCCGCTTTCTTCATCGCGACTCTTCAGGGCCATTTGTCCGACATAAACGCGGATGCCTGCGGAGGCCCCGGGTTAAAATCGTTATGTGGAAACTCAACGTTTGCGATCGTACATGTTCAGCTAGCGTTGTTCGCAAGCTAATAAGTCTCCAGCGGGACAGACGCCTGACTCCGGTTCCGTGGAGAACCAAAGAGGGCGAATCACTACAATAATGAGGAGAGAGCAGTTGCGGTTTCACAATGGCGTTCCTAGCTTAACAGGGTAGGGTCAGCATAGAGACCGACCTACTTTCGCGGCGCGATCCGGCGTTTGCTCTCCTCGACGAGGCTTGTTGCATAATCCCGCAATCCAGTCATCTGAGACCAACAATCGGGATGCAATGCGTTCCGGGAAAAGAAGGCTGTTTCAACGATCGCGGATTATGAATAGCACCCGTATCTCGCGACACCTTCAATGGGACATCCACAGCGCACTATATAAGGCCAGTTCCGAGGAACATCGCCATTCGTCAAAGAGCCGCTCACCGTTTGCGGAAGAAATCGCGGCAGCTAATAGAGTCACGCGCCATTAAATGGCGACTAGATAAGAGGAGGTCGAGGATATGGGTTACGGAATTGCCTGGCTGTTGGGAGTACCGGTATCGCTTCTCGTCATATGGTTTCTGTTCTCGCATTTGCTGTAAGAGGCGCGCCCAACAATGAACCAAGGAGGATTTGTGATAAAAAGGTTTGTGCGTGGAGTTGTACTGTCTTGCGCGTTGCTCGCAGCGATGCCGATAGGGCGGTCGCGAGCTGCTGGACCTTATGCTCCGGATAACACGGGAATCAACGTCCGTGATCGTAACTCCGGCGCAATGACTGCCGGCCAACAGTCAAATAGCAGCGGCGATCTAGCTTTAACCCGGCGGATTCGCAAGTCGATTATGAGGGACCATTCGCTCTCAATGATGGCTAAGAACGTCAAAATTGTAAGCGCGAATGGTGGCGTCACGCTGCGGGGACCGGTGAAAACGGAGAAGGAAAAATCGACGGTGATGGCGAAGGCCCAGGCCATCGCGGGGGTTGAGAGAGTCAACGACCAACTCGAAGTTAAGAGTGCACAATAGGGAGTTTTATGGACAAAGCAGTATTCGGCATCGCCAGAAACGAAAGCGAGGCGGTTAATATCACCGAGCGGCTCAAGACCGCCGGGTTTTCCGCGAACGATATATCAGTATTGTTGCCCGACAAAACAGGAACCAGAGATTTCGCTCACGAGCAGCATACCAAGGCGCCCGAGGGCGCGGCCACCGGGGCCGGCGGCGGAGCGCTTCTTGGTGGCGGTTTGGGTCTGCTCTTGGGGATCGGGGCGCTGGCGATTCCAGGTCTAGGACCCTTCATAGCGGCGGGCCCTATTATGGCTGCGCTCGCTGGCGCGGGCGCCGGGGCTACGGTGGGCGGTATCGCCGGAGCTCTGGTCGGCATGGGAATCCCGGAGTATGAAGCGAAGCGCTATGAGGGCAAGATCAAAGACGGGAACATTCTGATGTCCGTTCATACCACCGACGGGGCGGAACGCGATCGGGTCAAGGAAATCTTCCAGACTGCGGGGGCGGAAGACATCTCTTATACCGGCGAGAGCGCAGCGCCCTCAGAAAATTCGCCTGCCAGCTATCGCGCTTAGGCACTGCGAGAACCTTGGGTGATCGGATCTAATTGCCGGTGAGACCACGGTCTCTGGAGTTTCTTTTAGCGGGGTGTTGAGAAAAGCAACCGCCGCGGGCTGTTGCCTTGGATGCGGCTCTCAACATCCTTGCTTGAATATCGTAAAAAGAGCGGTGGGACTGCCAAGAGCTTTTGAGTGAACCTGCCGGGAAACCTCTACCATTCAGTCGGCTCTTTCAGCAGCTGACGATTCATCCGGTTCGCGCGGCTCGGCGCAATCTGCTCGATTTAACTCTCCATCAGTGCAGCGGATGTGATGATTATCGCGGCGGGCGCAGTGGCTCCGTTGGTCGTGAATGAGGCAACCAACTTGCTGATTGTCAGCGGCGCTGCCGATCAGCGTTCTCCAGCTCTGATGAGCGTTCTCCTGCTCTGGAGAACACTGCCCTCAACACGTGGCAAGGCCGAAGAGCGCGGGCCGCAATTGAACCAACATCGGATTTGCGGAAGGCTTGAAGCAGACAACCACACGGCGATTGCTGACAGACAGCAACAGGACCATATTCGCAACTCGGTCGGGGTGGTTCTGTTATTTGGGCTATGAAACGGCAACGAGCAAGCACCCCGTCTGCCCGGAAACGAAGGAGGAAAGAAATGGCGCGCGCCAACGGTGACTCCATCAGAAGTGCCGAGCACAAGAGTGCTGAGCACAGGGAAACCCATACGAGTACGGGTGGCCAACATGGCCCGCAACTGGCTAGCCGCTCGATGTTGACGACCGCAGCCTTGATTGGCGTTGGGGCGCTGATCGAGCCCGAGCTATTGGTGGGGATGGCAATCGGTGCCGGGGTCGCGATGGCATCGAACTGGCTGCCTGATCTGGCCGGCGGAACAGTTCGTCCGATCCTCAAGACGGCGTTCAAGGCCGGCTACGCTGCCGCATCGATGGCGCGTGAGATGGTCTCGGAGGCGTCGGAAAGCGTACAGGATATAGTGGCTGAGGCTCGGGCCGAGCGCGGCCAAGTCCAATAAAACCTCGATCGCGAACGGTAATCGCCGGCCATAGTCGTTGTTGAAACCGCCGCCATTCGCTTCGTAGCCGGTCGTAGCGGCAACCTCCTCTTTCTCCAGAGCCTTGGGGCAGGCATCTGTGAGCGTCTTCAAGATCAATCGCTCCGCTTTGCTCAGCCGGTTCGCCAGTACCAACGAGGTCGGAACCGGTGGGCAGCGGCTCCCATGAACCCAGCGTTCGCATTCGTCATCGGATCCCTGAGCTTGTTCCCCATAGCCCTTGCTCAGCCCCGGAGACCTCTTCGGTTGAAAACAACGCGAGACGATCTGCCAGTTCCGCCGCTCAGGCCGATACTCACTGAACTTTGGGATCGCGTGTCGGTGAGAGGTTGGCTCAGCCAGTCGATGTCCTCAAGTCTTTCTTTGACTTCGCTCAAGGATTGCGCCATTGAGGGCAACTCCGCGAATCTCCTGCGACGGCGCCGGAGAGCAGTCAGAAGGTGGCGCTCGGGCGCTGAACTCGAGAGATCTTACGCCCCAACGTTCGCCGGCTTGTTTTATGCCACGAGAGGAGATGTTGTTTTCTAGAAGGATGCGCGTGTGATCTGGCCTCCCTCCAGGGCGGAACGCCGATTGTATTTCCGATCTCGTCCACGCATACGATTAATTGACGGCCTTGACGAATAACCAGGTGTTCGCGCTCCAACTGAGCCAAGTGCTCGGTAACTCTCGGCCGCGAAGCGCCAACGAGATCGGCGATGTCCTGGTGGCTGAAAGATGCTCTCAGAAGCGTGCCGCGCAACTCTTTGATTCCGAAATCGGAAGATAGTTCGAGCAGCGTGATGACGATGCGTTCGTGAAGACCGAGATTCAGAAAGCCGGAACTACGCAACAACAGTCGATACCACTGCTGCAAATCGTTCTGATGTAAGTTCTTGAACACCGCCCCCGAGCTATGCATCGTGATGCCGTTGAAATCATTCCAGCTCACACTGCCGACTCTGCAATCCTTGTAAGCTTCGCACCGAAAGTCGAACCGGCTAAGTGGCATCGAAGGAAACTCAGGGATGGGGCCCGGCGCAAGCAGGGCGATGGTGACCCGCTCGCTGCGGGCATTCATGCACGTCATCCGCGCGATCCCGGTTAACAGTATATGGGCTTCGGACGCGAGCGCGGCTTCGCGGAGGATTACCTGAGGCCTCTTGAAGTTGGCGGTCGCAAGCGCTCCTGCCAGCAGTTTCAGCTCTGATGCAGAAAGCCACGACAGGGCTCTGAGGCGGCTCAGTTTGTCGAAATCGGTGTCAGGAGGAATTCTCGTTTTATTCAAGTCGCATTCCGTACGAACTTCTTCGCGATTCTAGGTCGTGCGGCTCGATAAAGCAAACGAACTGTTATCCAAAGAACAAAAGTCCCAGGTTCTCAATGGAATTCCTAGGACCAATAGCACGGCCTCCAGAAGTCGAAGCCCGCTACCGAAGGTTACGGCGCGAGGGAATCTTCAAATTCGCGGCGGTTGCAGACAAATGTATCTGCGCGAGAAATCTCTCCAACCGGTCGCGTCTAACAATCAACTGACGTCCGGTCGCGCACAATCAGGTGCTTGTGCTCAAAGCTGGTAAGATACTCGGTTACCCGCGGACGTGAGGCACCCATCAGTTCAGCAAGATCCTTGTGCCTCGCCGGCACCGTTAGTCGCACTCCTTGTCTATCACTGGCGCCGAAATGCTCGCTTAGCTCCAGCAAGATCAACGCGACTCGAGCTGGCGGCCATGCTCGATGAATGTCGCCAGAGTGACGGTTCCAATCTGGCAGTCGGTGACCGCTTCGCAGCGGAAGTTGTACCTGATCCCGGAAACCGCCGGGGGGAACGCCCGGAATCATGCCCGGCGCGACCATAATCACCAGCGTGCGATCGCCGTTGCGATTTGCGGCATGTGATGCGTGCGACCCGCGAGAGCAACATACGCGGATTCGGAGAGTGCTTCTCGTCGAAAATGATGCCGCGCTTCCCAACCCGGCGCATCATCAGCACATCGGCAAGTCTGTTCAGCTGGCGCGACGTGAGCTAGGAAATGTTCTTGAGTCCCCGTAATCTTAGGATTCCTGACACTCGCACGGCGCGCACGGCATCAATTCTAGCAGACTTGCGTGGATCGGCGATTGTACATACCGGCCGCGTTGGTTCTTTCTGTAACACAAGTGCGCATTGACACGTAGCTTTTGTAGACGACCTCGATATATCCTGAGATAAGTAGAATGCGGTAGTCGCAGTGGAACAAGACATCGTATTCGACGGACTCCACCGAGCATTGTAGGCTTCCGGCGGCGCTCGGACTTGCCGGCATAAGCCTGAGCACCTACACAGGATGCGGAACGGTTACGTACTGGAATGCCCACGTCGCCAATACCCAGATACATGGACAGGGTACGTTCTTTGATCCGCGGCTCAAGGCACGGAGAATTCCCAGTTGGCGCCAATGCTTGTGTCGATAATTTGCGCAACTCACCTTATGTAACTACGCAAAGCTTGCTGGCTAAGTGTCTACCCGAGATATCAATTGTCGCAATTAAGAGGATCACAGAAATGAAAAGTCCGGTTTGTATGGCTCCAAGTCTGGGTCTCAGCAAAAGCCGAGCTTTGTGTGCACGGTGCTCGTCGACAACCACCACAGCAAAGGGCATCAGCAGAACATGCCCAATAGGTTAGCGGTATGGTCCTGGCACGCCGGGATGGAGCGTTCTTACACAACCCTTCCTATTCCTTCGGTTCCGATTCTCTCGGTTCGACACCGCTGCGGATCGCTCAGATAGCCCCTTTATACGAGAGCGTCCCGCCGAAACTATACGGAGGAACCGAACGAGTCGTAGCTTACCTGGCCGAGGAACTAGAACGCCGCGGCCATCAGGTGACCCTCTTCGCGTCGGGAGATTCGATGGCCAAGGTACCGCTCAAGGCCGGATGCCCCTCGGCCCTGCGGCTGTCGGGACTGGACCACATCGGGCCAGCGTTTCATCTTCCAATGCTGAGCGAGATCTACGAGCATGCGGAGCGATTCGACGTAATTCATTCACACGTCGATTACTGGAGCTTCCCGATGGCGCGGCTGACGCTCGTACCGACCCTCTCGACCATGCATGGCCGGCTCGACATCGAAACACTGGCGCCGATTTACGGCCACTATCGCGACCTGCCTGTCATCTCGATCAGCGACACACAGCGCGCGCCCCTTCCACACATGAACTGGGTCAGCACCGTTTATCACGGTCTGCCGCGCAACCTACTGCGCTTCAATCCACGTCCCGGCGGTTATCTTGCGTTCCTCGGGCGAATCTCACCCGAGAAACGCCCGGACTTGGCTATCGAGGTCGCGCGCCGCGCCGGAGTGCCGCTCAAAATCGCAGCGAAGGTTGACAAGCTCGACTGCGAATATTTCGAGAATATTGTAAGGCCGTTGCTTTCAACTCCCGGCGTCGAATTCATAGGCGAGATCGACGACTCGCAGAAAGAACAATTTCTCGGCGGCGCGTTTGCATTGCTCTTCCCGGTTGACTGGCCCGAACCTTTCGGGCTCGTAATGATTGAATCGCTGGCGTGCGGCACACCCGTTATCGCGCGGCCCTGCGGCTCCGTGCCTGAAGTCTTGCTCGAAGGTGTGACCGGGTTGATGGCATCAGGTATCAGCGAACTGGTGGACGCCGTACGGCGTGTTGGTACACTTTCACGGCGCGGCTGTCGTGAAGAATTTGAAGCTCGCTTCACTGCTGAGGTAATGGCCGCCAATTACGAACGCATCTATTACAAGCTAATCGCGGGACGCCGACGCGGAGCTCGCCCGCAAGGTGGAATGGAGGAGAGGAGCACGGCGAAGACTGTGACAACCCGCAAGCTTGAAGCTCATGAGCTGCCATAACGGCTCCGTCTGGCCGTGCAACAATGCGATAACGGCCGCACTTCTTATGCATAGTCGAGGGACTCGCGGGCGTGTTTGAGTGAAAAGTACCCTGAGGGTGGATACGAAAGAGTGCGAGCTTATAATAATGAAATAGAAATACGGCGGATCTGCTTCCGACTACTTCTGAAGCCAAGAAACGATCCTTCACGACCGAAGCCGCCTACGTAATAACCACTCTATTGTCGTGGAGGGATCTCCTTCTCATGGGTGGGATCCGCCGCATCCTGCTCAGCTTCCTCAATTTGCTCGACGGGGATTTCTTCGTCTGGGTTTTTCGGAGTCGTCTTTTCGGTAGTCTCTTTCACCATCGCGCTTTGGACGGCCGGCTCCATTTTAAGGCCGAGCGAGTGTAACAAATCTTTTACTCGACTATTTGGCGAATCGTAATGCGGATTGCTCATGATAAAACCTTACTCATACGTTAGAGTTGACTGCTATGAGTCAACTGGAAAGAGGCCCAATGCGGACCTGCGGAAGTGTCAACTTTTCATGCAAATCTTCGGCTCCGCGTGCCGCGAGGATGTTCATAGCCTGCGATGAACGACAATTAGCGTGCTCCCCTCCTGCACGCTTTCCTTCATACTGCTTAGCGCGAGTTCTGGAATCCGCATTCCCATCAGCGCACCCGCGATCACCCCGGCGGCTCTCCTTGCTCGATCACTTGCTCCGGGATCGCGGCGCTCGCGCGATCGTAGCGACGGCCCGCTTCCATTCCGTAATCAGCAATGCCGGTCCAATACATACGCACTCCGTGGCCCCACGAAGTCTCGGTCATGTCCGGCCAATTCGACTTGTCGAAGCCGGGCGCATTCTCAAGCCGGCTTTTGTCGACGTCCAGGATGAAACACTTGCGGTCCTCATCAAGGACCAACGATTCCCATGGAACGGCGAAAAGCCGGTCGCCCATGCCAAAGAAGCCGCCGACCGACAGCACCGCATACGCGACGCGCCCCGACGGCACATCGATCATGATTTCCTTGATCGATCCGACATCTTCATTCAGCCGATTGCGCACGGAATCCTTTGCCAAGGTACTGGCCGATAACACGCGCCGATAGGGAGTTGAGTATTCGGTATGGACAATGTTTTCCGCATTGTGAGACATGATAGACACTCCTTTTGGGCACTACTTGGCAATGCTCCGTTGTTGTTGGAGGTTAGTAGCGGCGACATGATGCTTGTCACCGAGATGTCCTTCTACCTTTTAGCTTTGTCAAGCACACGCCCCACCGCTTTCTTCACCTTGCCGGCGGCTTGGTCCATCCGTCCCTCGCTCTTAAGGCGTCGATTACCCGTCACCACGCCAACGGCTTCCTTTACACGGCCTTTGATCTTGTCAGTTGTTCCACTCATTACATGGTCCTCCTCGTGTTATTGATCGTCGAAGGTATTGTGAGCGCCAAGCTTGATAGCCTACGCCGCACAGCTACTCAGGGATTACCGAAAATACATTCCATGCCCGAACCCGCCGAAGCCGCCGCCCATCACCAAAAAGACGACCAGGACGATAAGTAGGATGCTCACCAAGCCCATTCCTCTCGGTCCGTAATAACCGCTGTGGTAGCCATAAAACCCGCCTCCGCCGAACAGCAAAATCAACAAAATAATCAGAAGCAACATAGACATCCTCCGTCCAATTCCGTGAGCTCAACATCCAGCCTTGCCGGCCTATGAGAACATCGAACCGCGACCCCGTTGGCACGGCGTTCCTCAAACCATGCCGAGCAACCAGAGTGCGAGAACGATCACGACGATCCCTCCCAGAGAAATAGGAAGGTACTTATTTGGCCTCCTCAGGCCTTGATTGTTGGAGTTGGGGTTGGTCTAGCGGAACGCGGTCAAAGGCGAGTGGAAGGGCCGCCGTTTGGGCTGGATCAATTCGGACTCGATTCCTATGTCGATCCCGACTCTCTTACACTACATTGCGCGTGAGGCAAAAGCCACCGCAAGGCTCGTCCATTTGGTTATGTGGAGACCCAAATGTATCGGTTCGAAAAGCCCGCTGAGAGAGTTGGCGTTCGTCCAGTCGCACGCCAGAACGTCGCGTGCTGACCGACCGTAGCGTTGAGAGCGCCGATGACAAAGTTGGGCGGCTTGACCCCGGGTGGCGGCACGAAGTTCGGGCCGATCGATCCGCTTGTGCAATCTGCGCAGGTCGTCGCAATAGCCGGCCGGGGGCCGGAAATGATCCAAGCGGAAAGAAGGCGCCGGCCGTTTTGTCAACGCGGCCATGTCTTTCCGGCCTACAAAACGAGACGAAAGTGGAGTGGTCAGCGAATTAAGCGAAGACAGCCCTGGGAGCTGTCTTGCCGGACAAGGACCAATCAGAGAAAGCGGAACCAGCTAGACGCTTGCAACGATTTAACATCAGCTATACTGACGAGGAATAGGGAGGATCAAGAACAACATGAAGTCGAAATTGCTCATTGCGTTGGTCGGGACCGCGCTCTCAATGCCTACCTTGGCGCTTGCTCAGTCCGCGAGTCAGTCGATGCATGAGGCTGGCGAAGCGACCGAAAATTCCGCAAAGAGCGCAGGCCATGCGGCCGTCGACGTTTATCACGGGACCAAGACTGCTACGATCGACACGTCGATCACAGCCAAGGTCAAGACTGCGCTGGACGAGGATGCCACTACCAAGCATGAGGATATTCACGTAAAGACGGTGGCCGGCGTGGTAACTCTGCGCGGGAAGGTATCGTCGGCGAGCGTGGCCGATCATGCGGTCCATCTCGCGGAGCGGACCAGTGGCATCAAGGGCGTGAGGAACAAGCTGGTGATTACCACTGCCGCGAACTAGCGGCGCACACCCTTGCCCGCCCTTTCACAAGACGGGCAATGATCGGCCAGAATCAGATCTATCAAAATTAGCAGGCTGCGGAGTGCGCCGGTTTATCCCGGCGCGCTCCGCAATCTGCTAGATGCTGGCCGATGGGCGCGATTGGGTGTTTTTACGTGATTGCCACTTCATCAATGGCGATCAGATGGCAGCGAGCCCGTGAGCACTTAACTCAATTGCAATTGATGCTGAGCTTCGAGCAGTGCGTCAATCACCGGCGCGGGCGCGAGGCGGACCCGGGGCGCCTCTGCCGGCAGGCGTCCACCGCCAGGCCGGCCCGGTTGCTGGCGCGATGGTCGCGATTGAGGACACCGCTGCTTGGCGGCCAATGAGAGGGAGCGCTGGGACGCAGATGATTCTAGGCGAGCGCGATCAACGTCATTCGGAAGCGTTTTCAGCTGGCAATTGCGCCACGCTACATTGACTCCTGATGCCTTTCAGTAATGAATCAAGAATCGCGCTCCGAGCGGCGGCCTAATACTTCACCGGAACCGTCCGCCTGTCCTCGAGTTCGCATGTTGCGACAGCCATCGATGGGAGTGAGGGCGCGCGCGTTCGATGAACGGTGCCTCTCTCTAAATCTCGACTACCGTTACGCTATTGAGTGCCATCGCCTTTCCTTCTGTGTCCGCCCGCTTCCCGTCCTCGGGCGGGGCGTGGTTCCGTTAGTTTACGTCCCGTTGAATTGAAAAAGAGGGATTTTTTCCCCACCCTCTCACACAAGATCGGAGGCCGGGCAAAAAATTGGAACGGGTGGAGGGGCGCTGGGCGGTTACGATTTTGGATCGCGAAGACGCGGCGTTCTGCGGATGCAGGCCGGGACTCCTTTTCCTGGAGAAGGACGCGCGATGCGGCGAGCTACAGTTCAGGGGATTTGGGGTTGGGAACACTTCGCAGAGTGTGGAATCAGATTAGCGCCGCTTCCAACCTCGGATTCGTCGTCTGGGTTGTGTACGGGATTTTATACGCGTTCGGTCATTGGACGGCCGCAACACTGGCTGGGCTTGCGATCATGCTCGCGATAGTTGCACGGGAGATCCGCACTGCCAATGTGAAGATAATCGACTTAACCTCGCTCGGTTTCTTTGTTCTTGCCCTCACCATGCTGTTAACGGTCGGCGGCCAAGTTTTCAACCACTACCACATCATCTTGGTATGGGGCGTGTTTGCGGTGGTCACATGGACAACGATTCTGATCGGGGTTCCGTTCACCCTCCAGTTGGCGCGGGAAAGCGCGCCGCGTGAGGTCTGGAGCGAGCCGCTATTTCATCGGATCCATCTCCGGCTTACCACCGTCTGGGGGGTAATCTTTACGCTAGACACGGCACTGGCGATCGTCGCGCTCGGCGGTAGCTACGTCAGGATGCTGTCGGTAATTGTCCCGGGAGCGAGCATGATTTTCGGATTCGTATTCAGCCGGATTTATCTCGGGCGCTTACCGAAGTATGTTCGGTCCGCTAGTGCGACGACGCCCCGTGATGACTTGAGAGAATAGGAGCGAGGTATATTTGGAGGAAGCATCGCAAGACACCACGAACGGCAACCACAGAATCGGAAAGCAATAAACAAAAGCTACGCGAACGTCTCCATAGTAATCCGTTTTAGATTGTTAGGATGGGGACGCTGTGCGATAGTTCAGAGCGCGAAGGGCGTAGTCTTAATTTCCCTCTGGAGGTCCTTCATGTTGGTCTTGATCCTCATTCTACTCTTGCTCTTCGGCGGGGGTGGCGGTTATTACGCCTTCGGCCCATACGGTGGTGTGGGCATCGGCGGCATTGTGCTGATTATCTTGGTTGTACTTCTTCTCACTGGACGATTGTAAGCGATCCTATGCGCGTGCACTCTCACAATCGAAGTGAGTCTGCAGATTCATTCAGAACTCTGCCGTCGTGGTCCAATGCAGTGCCCTCAGCGTCGACGGAGCGGCCCCACGGCACGTGTGAATAACGGCTTGCGGGTTCGCCTAGCTACTGCCGCAAGTCCGCTCATACTGATCCGGTCGACTTGATGAGTTCCTCGAGCAGAATTTCGCCCGCGCGAATTGACCCGATCTGCTCGTAGGTAACCGTTTTTCTAACCAATCAGATTGCATGAGTCGGTTGGCTGGATGTCCCTGCCTCGACCCTCTCGTTGAGCATCAGGAGTGGATCCGAGTGGCGGCACATAACGAACGGCGATATAAACCTTGGTCATGATGAGGAGATCGAGTGAATCGGGTCATGAGTCTAAGGGCGCTTTTCTGACAACCGGTGCTCATCGATGCTACTGATATAAAGGTCGATTCGGTTCATAGTCTGAGAAAATATCCTCAAGATGCCGCTGTCCGATATGCTGATAGTCAATAGTCATATATGTGCGCCCTGCAAACGCCCTCATCAGTTAAGTTTCTTTGTTCGCGTCGCCGGAAGGGATCGTCGTCGCAGCGGGCGCGTTGGCCGGCCGAGCCAAGTATGGAACAGCTCCGACTCTTCGGGACTTTGCCCGCCGTATAGCAAAGCGCCGCATCACGCGGCGGGCGTCGCCTCTACTGGCACAAATCTGCGAACATCCGGCTTTTAGCAGTTCAGTAGGCGACGACACCGCCGCGGCGCCACCGCCAATGAGCGTGAGACCGGGCGAATCCAACTTGATAGCGCGTACCAGTTCCGCCGCCGCCGGCAAACACTCTATCATTGTGCACGAAAGACAAATCATGTCAGGCGCATAGCGTCTGACGAAATCACGTACTCCAGCTGGTGTCGTTTGGTCAATCAGGGTGGCGGCCGCTCCTGCATGGCGCAGAAGCTCCAGGAGCATCAGCAGGCCCAGGTCGTGGACCTCACCCGGCGCACATAGGCCTAATATCCGAAGGCGCGGTCTCGTGCGTGGTTTTATGAACCTGTGGCCGAGGTCTTTGACCAAGCCCCGCGTGGTCTCGACGATGAAACGTTGGTTCTCTTGACTAATATGACCCTCAATCCGTTCCTGAGCGGCCAGATTTAATGCCGGGATAAGAACATCGTCGAAGGTCGCCTCAAGGCCGTGGCTATCGCAACAGCGAATCGCAAGAGTGCGAGCGCCTGACTCATCCAATTCAAGAAGCATGCGGTAGTATTCGTGATAATCCTCGCTGCCGCGGTTAGCGCCAAGCAAGATCGCAAAGAAAGCGAGTTCAGGAATGTAATCGCCCCCGACCTTCAGACAGGCTGTCAGAGGCGCGGTAAGCAGCAGCCCCGGTAAGCCCCAAAGCCATGCCCAGTACATGGCGGAGACCAACAAGGCGACGGGAGACACACCAATGCCACGGCCGATAAGAAAGGGCTCGACTAACTGACCTATCACTTGGTCCAGGATGACGAAGCATCCAAGCACCTCGAAGGATCTGCTCCATCCTGAGAACACCGCCAATGCCACCAGGGTCGGCAACACGGCTGAACTTAAAGCTCCCACATAAGGGATGAAGCGAAGCAGGAAAGCAAGTGCACCCCAGAACGCGGCGTCGGGCAATCCGAGCAGCCAGGCGGCGATTCCAATGGCGATCCCGAAAGCAAGGTTAGTCAATGATATGAGCAGGAGGTATCGGCCAACGGCTCCGGTGGCGGTTTCAATGGCACCTGCGGCCACCGGTATCCGGGCCATGGCGGCTAGTCTTACGAGGCGATCACGTAAGTCTCTTCGGGCGTAAAGCAGGAAAAACAACAGGACAATGATCAGCAGGACTTTGCCAAAGCCCGAAAGTATTGGCCAAATGGGTCCGAGAAATTCAAGTGCGGCGGGCGGCGCCGCCTCAGCTTGTACCGCCTTGGACAGGCTGCCCGTTGGTCCAGATCTGGTCTTTTGCAAACGTTGTTCGACGTCCTTGACGCCATGTTCGACAGTTTGGAGCCACGCCGGCGTGCTCCCTTGCAGGCGGGTGAGCTTGGACGCAATATTGTTGGAGTATCCGGCAACCTCAACTGCAACCGAGGTAAGCTCGACCGTCAAGAAGAAGCCAATTGCGCCGAGAGCGGATATCGCCAAAACGACCACCAGGGCCGCACTAACGAAACGTCCAACAAACGTTTCCAGACGGCTGGCAATCGGACTGAA